>Ga0307516_10007342_pt1 | contig 12687 bp, 9 predicted proteins | sample 19_EM_MG_FD_203310 | JGI IMG/M metagenome (GOLD analysis project Ga0307516, IMG submission 203310) | Populus trichocarpa ectomycorrhiza microbial communities from riparian zone in the Pacific Northwest, United States - 19_EM | ecosystem: Host-associated > Plants > Roots > Unclassified | place... | reverse complement strand
TCAAGTCCATCGTCGACGAGATCGAGGAGCGGCTCCAGAAGGAGCTCGGCGTCAAGCCGGTGCGCCGCGAGGGCGACCGCGAGGCCCGCTGGGTCCTGCTCGACTACGTCGACATCGTCGTGCACGTCCAGCACAGCGAGGAGCGGGTCTTCTACGCCCTGGAGCGGCTGTGGAAGGACTGCCCCGAGATCGAGCTGCCCGCCGACGCCACGGCGACCCGCGGCAAGGCCGACGAGCACGCCAAGCTGCAGGCCAAGGAGGACGCCGCCGACTTCGGAGAGCTGCGGTGAGCGCACCCGCCGCGGCCGACGCGGGACGCGGGCCGGGCCGGGGCCGCCGCATCATTCTCTGGCGGCACGGCCAGACCTCGTGGAACGTGGAGCGCCGTTTCCAGGGCACCACGGACGTCGAGCTCACCGAGACCGGCGTCGGCCAGGCCCGCCGTGCCGCCCGGCTGCTCGCCTCCCTCGATCCGGACGCGATCGTCGCCTCCGACCTCCAGCGGGCCGCGAACACGGCCGCCGAGCTCGCCGAGCTCACCGGCCTGGACGTGACCCAGGACGAGGGCCTGCGCGAGACCTACGCGGGCGCCTGGCAGGGGCTGACGCACGACGAGATCATCGCCCGCTACGGCGACGAGTACGCCGGGTGGAAGCGCGGTGAGGCGGTGCGCCGCGGCGGCGGCGAACTGGAGTCCGAGGTCGCCGACCGTGCCGCCCCCGTCGTGCTGCGGCACGCCGAGAAGCTGCCGGAGAACGGCACGCTGGTCGTGGTCAGCCACGGCGGCACGATCCGCACCACCATCGGACGTCTCCTCGGCCTGGAGGCCCACCACTGGGAGAGCCTCGGCGGACTCACCAATTGCTGTTGGTCCGTCCTCGGCGAGGGCGCTCGGGGCTGGCGCCTCCTCGAACACAACGCCGGCACCCTTCCGGAGCCGGTACTCGGGGACGACGACTGAGCGGCCCGCCGGTCTCCGGGACAGCGGGCCCACCGCCCGGGAACCCGGATTTCACTTTCCGGCAGGTCGCAGGCTAAAGTTCTTCTTGTTCGCCCCGCAGAGCGGGGCGAGAAACCATGCGGCTTCGCCGCGTGGCGCAAGGGGCTATAGCTCAGTTGGTAGAGCGCCTGCATGGCATGCAGGAGGTCAGGAGTTCAATTCTCCTTAGCTCCACAGATCGACACTCTGTTGAGTTGTCAAAGATCACTTGATGAAGATCCCGTCCCTCAAGGGGCGGGATTTCTCATGTCCGGCGGCGGCCACAGCCACTCTCGCCGTTCCCTCAGCAGAGCCGTGCGCTGCTCCGTCTCCTCGTCGTCCGGCGTGTAGACGACGATCCGGCACTCGGGCATGCCGTTGACCGACAGTGACACCGACGTCATCCGCAGCTCGCCCACCTCCGCGTGCCGGAAGACCTTCACTCGCCGCCCGGGCTCCGCCACGTCGCCGCTCTCCCATAACCGCGCGAACAGGGCGCTGGCCGCCGCCAGCCCGCGTATGAAGCCCTCCCAGGCCGGCTCCCCGGCATGCAGCCCGTACGCCGCGCGCAGGGTCGCCACCATCACCGGCAGTTCCGTGTCCCGGAACTGCAGCGGGCACTCCTCCTCCGGCGCCGTGAACAGCCGCCACAGCGCGTTGGGAGGGCCGTCGGCCAGGGTCGCCTCCGTGTAGAACAGGTCGCGGTAGACGCAGTTGGCGGCCAGGATGTCGTACCGCGAGTTGTAGACCACGGCCGGGCGCGGATCGAGCGCGTCGATGATGCCCTGGATCTCCGGGCCGACGGTCTGTACAAGGGCCTCCAGAGAGGGCGTGCACGGGACTTCGGCGAGGTGGTAGAGATGCTCGCGCTCCGGGGCGTCGAGCCGCAGGGTGCGCGCCACAGCGTCCAGGACCTGCGCGGACGCGTTGATGGGCCGCCCCTGTTCCAGCCATGTGTACCAGGTGACCCCCACGCCCGAGAGCTGGGCGACCTCCTCGCGGCGCAGCCCCGGTGTGCGGCGTCTGAAGCCCGGCGGCATGCCCACGTCCCGAGGTGTCACGCGGGCCCGCCTGCTGCGCAGGAAGGCGGCCAGCTCGGGTCGTCGGCGCTGTGTGGTCCCCATCGTCACATCCCCCATGGTCGATGCCCGACTTGTCCCTTGCCAGGTGCTGTCAGTGCCAGCATCAGCGGGCTCTCGGCACCCGTACTCGAAGGTCGCCAGGCTCAACGGCATGACGACAACTCCCAGGACGGGGCCGGGTCCCGCACCCCTTCCAAGCCGTGCCACAAGTAAAGCGCCCGGCACTGACAATCGGCGCCGGCCACTGCTCGCCCTCGTGCTCGCGGCCCAGTTCATGGCGCTGCTCGACGTGTTCATCGTGAACGTCGCCGCGCCCACCATCGGCACCGACCTGCGGGCGTCGGGCGGCGAACTGCAGCTGGTGATCGCCGGATACACCATCACCTACTCCGTGTTGTTGATCACTGGGGCCCGCCTCGGCGCCCGGTTCGGCCCCGGCAGGGTCCATCTCGCCGGGCTCGCCCTCTTCACGGCGGCCTCGCTCGCCTGCGGTCTCGCGCGGGGCTCGACCGAACTGATCGTGTTCCGGCTGGTGCAGGGTGCCGGGTCGGCGGTGATGATCCCGCAGGTGCTCAGCCTGATCCAGCGCCACTTCACCGGCGAGGCCAGGGCCAGGGCGCTCGGCGCCTATGCGGCGGTCCTCGCCGTCGGGGCCGCCGCCGGGCAGGTCGTCGGCGGAATCCTGGTCAGCGCCGACCTGTTCGGCACCGGCTGGCGGCCGGTGTTCCTCGTGAACGTGCCCGTGGGTCTCGTCCTGCTGGCCGTCGGCGGCCGGGTCCTGCCGCCCGGAGACCGCGCGGCGGGACGGCAGCCCGCGCGCGGTCTTGACCTGCCGGGGCTCGTGCTCCTGGGGGCTGCCGTGTCGCTGTTCACCGTGCCGCTGGTGCTCGGGCAGGAACAGGACTGGCCGCTGTGGTCCTGGCTGTCGCTGGGCGCGAGCGCGCTGCTGTTCGGGGTGTTCTGCGGGTACGAGTCCCGGCTGGCCCGGCGCGGCGGAGCCCCGCTGATCGCACCCCGTGTGCTGCGCCACCCTGGCATGGGCCTCGCCGTGTTCCGGATCCTGGCGGTGATGGCCGTCAACGGCGGATTCCTGTTCGCGCTCACCCTGCATGTGCAGGGCGGCCTCGGCTACACCGCGCTGCGGGCGGGTCTCACCTTCGCACCGACCGCGGTCGTCTTCGGCCTGGTCGGCCTGACCTGGCGCAACTGGCCCGCGTCCTGGCAACGCGCCCTGACCCCGGCCGGGTTCGTGATCACAGCGCTGGCCGTCATGGGCGTGGGCCTGGACCTGAGAGGAGGCGACGACGGTGGTGCGCTGCTGTACGTCGCGTACGCCGGCATGGGTGTCGGGCTCGCGCTCGCCTTCAGCCCGACGCTCACGCGCGCGTTGGCGACGGTGGCACCCGAGAACGCCGCGGACGCCAGCGGTCTGCTCGCGACCGTCACCCAACTCGGCCAGCTGACCGGGGTCGCGGTCTTCGGCACACTGTTCTTGAACCGGCTTGAGTCACTCGGGGGCTTCGGGGCGTATACCTCTGCGGAAGCGCTTTTGGTGTGCGTGTTCGCGCTGGCCGGGACGGCCGCCGTGGGTGCCGTGTCCGGACTGGTACTGAGGCGTCGCTGACCGTATTGGCCCGGCCGTGGCAGAATCAAACGGCCGGAAGGGGGCGCGACCCGACGGGAGGGAGCGGTGATGCCTGCGAGCATCCTCAAGGAGGCCGGCCACCTCCTTGATGCAGCGTCGACACAGGACACGGTCATCCGTCTCAGCTGCCCTTCCTGCGGTTCCGTCCATGTGGCTCAGGTACTCGGCGACAACGGGGGAGTTTCCTACGTGTGCACGGCCTGCGGCCACAGCTGGAGCTGATCGATGGGTGCACACAGGCGGAAGTGCGATTGGTGCGGCAGTGGTACGCCTATCGTCCGTGACATGGAGCCGGTCAACCCCGACTACCAGTACTGGTGCGAGGAATGCGCGCGGGCGCTGATCATAAAAGGCGACCCGATCGAGACGTACCGAGAACTGGAGGGTGAGCCGATCTACGGTCGGCTCCTCGAAGAGCACTGCACACTCAAACGGTTCTATTCGTTCGTCACCGCGTAAGCGGACATCACCTGGCGAATCAGGACAGAGTGGAAACGATTTGGTGCTCACTCTGTGGGCCGGTAAAGTTGGCGTCGTCGCCAGGGCAACCGGGCGGCGCGGTCAATATGCGGCTTCGTCGCATGGCCGCGAGGGGCTATAGCTCAGTTGGTAGAGCGCCTGCATGGCATGCAGGAGGTCAGGAGTTCAATTCTCCTTAGCTCCACAAGTGCGAGGGCGACCTGGGTCCGCGGAAACGCGGAACGGGTCGCCCTCGCCGTTTTCGCACGGCTCGGAGCAAGCGCGGTCCGGCCGGCCAGAGTTGAAGGGGCCGCTTCTTCCGGAGGCGGCCCCTTTCTCGTGCTCTGCTTCCTCGCGCTCAGCGGCCCAGGGCTCGGCGGCCGCGGCCCTGGGAGAGGACCGGCAGGTTGTTGCGGGTCCCGCCCTGGGAGCGGGTGTCCTCCTCGATGCGCAGGGCCAGGGCCGGGCAGCGCCGGACCGCGCGGAGCGCCTTCGCCTCGGCGTAGCGCGGCACTTGGGCCTGCGCGACGGTCGGGAAGCCGTCGGCGCCGAGTTCGAAGACCTCGGGGAGGATGTCCGCGCACAGACCGTGGCCCCGGCACAGCGTCCAGTCGACGTAGATCTTCTGGCGGCTGGGACCGTTCTCCTCGGACTCACTGCCGCCCGAGATGCCCGTAGGCATCTTGCCGCCCTCGAAGAGCGGCAGAACGCCCTCCACGGGCCGTCCGCAGCCGTTTCCGAGGACATGGGCGGCCAGGTCGTCCGTGAACGCCTTGATGGTCGACTCCAGGAACATCGCGGAGCCGTCCGGGTGCGAACACGCGCCGCGCCGCTTCACGTTCTTGGCGACCTGCTTGAGGGCCTCCAGGGCGGCCGGTCCGCCGCCGTTGATGATGTCCTCCATGCCGCGCGCGGCGGCGGGCAGACCGAGGTAGCAGGGACCGCACTGTCCCGCGCTCTCCTCGGCCAGCCACTGCGCGACCCGCAGCGACTCGCCGAGCGGACAGGTTTCCTGACTGATCGGCAGGATCGCCCCTGCGCCGAGCGCACCGCCCACCGCGTCCAGGGAGTTGCGGGAGACGATCGCCTCGTTGACCGTCGCCGAGTCGATCCACTTGCCGTGGTAGCCGCCGGTCAGCACGCCCTGCGGGACCGGCGGGGCACCGGCGAGCTGGAGGACGTAGCGCAGCGGTACGCCGGTGGGGACCTCGATCACCATGGGGCGGGCGACAGCGCCGGAGACCGTGAGCATGACGGTGCCGGGCTCGTCGTAGAGACCGGTGTTGCCGTAGCGCTCGGGGCCGATGCGGGCGCCGATCGCGAGCTGGGCGAACGTCTCGGCGTTCGACAGCAGTGTGGGCGCGCCGCCGACACCGTTCTGTGAGGCGCTGACCTTGCGGCCGGGCGGGATCGCCGGACCGCCGTCGATGGAGCGGATCAGCGACGCGGCGGCGCCGGTGACCATGCGCACCGGGTTGCGCTGCACGCTCGCGCGCAGCGCCGATCTGCGGCTGTTGCTGAGGCCGCGTTCGGCGAGCGCGGCCTCCATGGAGCGCTGGGTCGATTCGCGGGTGACCCCCACCACGAGCGTGCGGGCACCCAGCGCCTCCGCGACCAGCAGCGCGCCGTCCAGGATGAGGTGCGGGGCACGGTTGATCAGCACCGTGTCCTTGCGGCAGGCCGGCTCGTCCTCACTGCCGTTGACGACGACGACCGGCCGCACGCCGCGCTTGATCGCCGCCTCGGCGACCGAGCGCAGCTTCTTGTGGAAGGGGAAGCCCGCGCCGCCGCGGCCCTTCAGGTTGATGCGCTCGGAGAGCTGCGCGAGCTTCTCCCCGCCCATCGGTTCGAGCGGCCCGTGCACCTTCAGGTGCATGGGCAGATCGAGTCGCTCGACAAGGTCGAAGCCAGACGTGAGTTGGGGAAGACCGACCACGCGGACTTCGGGTACGTCGGGCAGGGCCTCGTTCACCTATAGCCTCCGGAAGGCATGTTCCAAGGTTCGCCCGAACCCGGTGCGTCGAAGTTTTGCCCAGCACCGGGCGATGGTTCATTGGCGGGACCGCTGTTGTTGTACGTGTCGTCCGGGTAGTACGCGCCGTAGAGGTTATTTGTCTCAGTGGTGTCGTACACATCACTCGACCCATAGCCGGATGCGCCCGGATTGCCATAGGCCGGGATGTTGTATCCGGTGTCGTTGAGCGGGTCGTAGGCCGACGGGGGAGCCTCGCCGACGGGCGGCGGGGACGGGATGGGCCAGCTGCCCGACGTGCTGCCGCCGCCGTCCATCCGCGGGATCGCCTCCGTGGGCTGCATGTCCATCGGCAGGTCCATGCGCGCGGTCTGGTCGGCGGCGAACGGTTGCTGACCCGCGCGTGGGGGCGTGGAGACGGCGCGGTAGGCGGCCGCGAAGCCGTTCGCGGGCTCCGGGGCCGCGGGGGCCTCGTACCCGGGGTTCGAGCGGGTCTGGGAGCGCGTTCCCTGCTGCTTCTCGTAGCCCGGCAGCGTGCCCGTGCCCGTGGACCTGCCCGTGGACTCCGCCGCCACCCGGGCCCGGCTCGCGTCCAGTCCCTCGCGGCCCGGCCGCTCCTCGGTTCCCAGGATCGCGCCGATCTGGTCGGCGACCCTGCGCTTGACCGGGCGCGGGGCCGCGCGCAGGGCGAGGGCGGCGGTGACGCCGAGCAAACAGAGGCTGTAGAGGATCACGAAGACCGGCTTGGCGGCGCGGCCCGCGTACAGGCCGTGCACCAGCGCCGCGCACCAGGCCGGGTAGGCCAGCATGTGCATCGCCCGCCAGCGGGCCGCCACCGGGGCGGGGGAGGCGAACCTGCTGCGCAGGGCGCCGGTGATACCCACGAAGATCATGAGCAGGCCGGCCAGGGAGCCGAGGCCGATCAGGCCCGCGGTTCCGGTGACGCCGAGCGAGAACGGGATCAGGGCGGCGATCAGCTGTGTGTGGTCCAGCGCGATCTTCGTGGTGATGTGCAGCAGCAGGAACGCGATCGAGGCGACCGCGGTCGTCCGGTGCACCGCCTGTCCGACGATCCGTTGGCGCGTGTTCAGGAAGATCCGGTCCTGGGCGAACAGGCCCCAGATCACCGAACAACTGAGCGATACGAGGGACAGCACGCCCGCGCCGAAGTTGAGGAAGTCGAGGAACCGGTCACCTCCGACCAGCACGACTACGGGTATGAGGAGCAGGACGACAGTCGACGCCACCCCATAGGCCGACCGGCCGGGTTGGGGAAGCGAGCTGTTACTACGACGAGGGTTCATGGGGGCAACTCCGAGCAGTTTCGGGAAAGCGGTCCCGCTGCCGCACTTTAAGTGGCGCCATACCGATCGGTACGAGGTTTGAGTTATTGCGTTGTTATCAAATGACGATGGGGCCGTTGTGATGTCCCTTACTGGCTGTTACGCGAAGTAACTTTTGACCTTGATTCAGTTGCGGTCCAGTGTGACCGGTCGTGCCCGACGGGGTCCGTGGGGGCGGCACCCGGTGCCAGTAAGGCATACGTAAGCGCGTCGCATCGTGCTCAAGGGCTGCGGTACCCTAACCGCATGCGTGCCGTACGCCTTCTGCTTAGCGGGCCGCGCTGATCAGTCCCGACCGTCGGTGAGAGACCGTGGTCGGCATCGGCGCGGCGTCCCCTCCTGTGCGAGGGGATTTTTCGTTTCTTGGATGTCGCAGCCGCCGGCAGAGACGATCGATGGAGCTTTGAGGATCATGAGCGAGACGAACCCCGCTGCCGCCGCCGAGGTGGCCGCGCCGCACCGCTACACGGCTGCGATGGCGGCCGACATCGAGGCACGCTGGCAGGACTTCTGGGACGCCGACGGCACCTATGCGGCGCCGAACCCGACGGGTGACCTGGCCGGGGATCCCGAGCTGGTCGCCAGGCCCAAGAAGTTCATCATGGACATGTTCCCGTATCCCTCCGGCGCGGGGCTGCATGTCGGCCACCCCCTGGGCTACATCGCGACCGACGTCTTCGCGCGCTTCCAGCGCATGACCGGCCACAACGTCCTGCACACCCTGGGCTTCGACGCCTTCGGCCTGCCCGCCGAGCAGTACGCCGTGCAGACCGGCACGCATCCGCGCGTGTCCACCGAGGCCAACATCGAGAACATGAAGTCCCAGCTGCGCAGGCTGGGCCTGGGCCACGACAAGCGCCGGTCGTTCGCCACGATCGACCCGGACTACTACAAGTGGACCCAGTGGATCTTCCTGCAGATCTTCAACTCCTGGTACGACGACCAGGCGGACCGGGCCCGCCCGATCTCCGAGCTGGTCGCCCTCTTCGAGTCCGGTGAGCGTCCCGTACCGGGGCACACGCGCGCGTGGGGCGAGCTGAGCACCGCCGAGCGCGCCGACGTCCTGGGCGAGTACCGCCTGGCCTACGCCTCCGACGCGCCGGTCAACTGGTGTCCCGGCCTGGGCACCGTCCTGGCCAACGAGGAGGTCACCGCCGACGGCCGCTCCGAGCGCGGCAACTACCCGGTCTTCAAGTCCAAGCTGCGCCAGTGGAACATGCGCATCACCGCCTACGCCGACCGGCTGCTGGACGACCTGGAGGCGCTGGACTGGCCCGAGGCGATCAAGCTGCAGCAGCGCAACTGGATCGGCCGCTCCGAGGGCGCCCGGGTCGACTTCCCGATCGACGGTGAGCGCATCACGGTCTTCACCACCCGCCCGGACACCCTCTTCGGCGCGAGCTACATGGTGCTGGCCCCCGAGCACCCGCTGGTCGAGAAGTTCACCCCGGACGCCTGGCCCGAGGGCACCCACGAGGTGTGGACCGGCGGCCACGCGAGCCCGGCCGAGGCCGTCGCCGCGTACCGCGCGCAGGCCGCCTCGAAGTCCGACGTCGAGCGGCAGGCCGAGGCCAAGGACAAGACCGGCGTCTTCATCGGCGCGTACGCGACCAACCCGGTCAACGGCGACCGGATCCCCGTCTTCATCGCCGACTACGTGCTGATGGGCTACGGCACCGGCGCGATCATGGCCGTCCCGGCGGGCGACCAGCGTGACTTCGAGTTCGCGCGCGCCTTCGAGCTGCCGATCCGCTGCATCGTCGAGCCGACCGACGGCCGGGGCACCGACACCTCGACATGGGAGCAGGCGTTCGCGGCGCACGACGCGAAGATCGTCAACTCCTCCAACGGCGAGATCTCGCTGGACGGCCTGGGCGTCACCGACGCCAAGGCGCGCATCACCGAGTGGCTGCAGAGCAAGGGCATCGGCGAGGGCACCGTCAACTTCCGGCTGCGCGACTGGCTGTTCAGCCGGCAGCGCTACTGGGGCGAGCCCTTCCCGATCGTCTACGACGAGGAGGGCATCGCCCACTCCCTGCCCGAGTCGATGCTGCCCCTGGAGCTGCCGGAGGTCGAGGACTACTCGCCGCGCACCTTCGACCCGGACGACGCCGACACCCAGCCCGAGACCCCGCTGTCCCGCAACGCGGACTGGGTCGACGTCACCCTGGACCTGGGCGACGGACGCGGCCCGCGCAAGTACCGCCGCGAGACCAACACCATGCCCAACTGGGCCGGTTCCTGCTGGTACGAGCTGCGCTACCTGGACCCGCACAACGACCGGAAGCTGGTCGACCCGGAGATCGAGCAGTACTGGATGGGCCCGCGCGAGGGCCAGCCGCACGGCGGTGTCGACCTGTACGTCGGCGGTGCCGAGCACGCCGTGCTGCACCTGCTGTACGCGCGCTTCTGGTCCAAGGTCCTGTTCGACCTGGGGCACGTGTCCTCGGTCGAGCCGTTCCACAAGCTGTTCAACCAGGGCATGATCCAGGCCTATGTCTACCGCGACAGCCGTGGCATCGCGGTGCCGGCCGCCGAGGTGGAGGAGCGCGACGGCGCCTACCACTACGAGGGCGAGAAGGTCTCCCGGCTGCTGGGCAAGATGGGCAAGTCCCTGAAGAACGCGGTCACTCCGGACGAGATCTGCGCCGAGTACGGTGCCGACACGCTGCGTCTGTACGAGATGGCGATGGGTCCGCTGGATGTGTCCCGGCCCTGGGACACGCGCGCGGTGGTGGGCCAGTTCCGGCTGCTGCAGCGGCTGTGGCGCAACATCGTCGACGAGGCGACCGGTTCCCTGACCGTCGTGGACGCCGAGGCCGACGAGGACACCCTGCGTGCCCTGCACAAGGCGATCGACGGGGTGCGCCAGGACCTGGAGGGCATGCGGTTCAACACCGCCATCGCCAAGGTCACCGAGCTGAACAACCACCTGACCAAGGCGGGCGGGGCGGTGCCGCGGTCCGTCGCCGAGCCGCTGGTGCTGCTGGTCGCGCCGCTGGCCCCGCACATCGCCGAGGAGCTGTGGCGCAAGCTGGGCCACACCGACTCGGTCGTGCACCGGGACTTCCCGGTCGCGGACCCGGTGTACGTCGTGGACGAGACCGTGACCTGCGTCGTCCAGGTCAAGGGCAAGGTCAAGGCCCGCCTGGAGGTCTCGCCGTCCATCTCCGACGACGAGCTGGAGAAGGCCGCGCTGGCCGACGACAAGGTCGTGGCGGCGCTGGACGGGGCGGGGATCCGCAAGGTGATCGTGCGGGCGCCGAAGCTGGTGAACATCGTTCCGGCATAGGCGGTCGTTTCGGCGTGGGCGTACGTGACTGGCGCGGGCGTCGTCTGCGCTGTGGGCGTACGTGACTGATGTCGGGGTTCGCCGGCTGGGCCGGGAGTGAGCGCATAGGGGTCGTCCCCTACGGGCAGGTTCGGGGTTTTTCTGGAACTCCGGGCCTGCCTGTCGCGTTTACCGTTGAAGAGCGGCGTGGAGTGCGCCGGGACCGGTCGAGGAGGAGCCCGTGGAAGCAGTGATCGCAGTAATCGCCCTGCTCTTCGTGCTCTTCGTGGTGCTCGGCGTCTATGCCACGGTGAAAGTGGTCGGCGCCGCGAAGCGCGGAGTGGACCGCACCATCACGCAGGCCCGCCGCACGGTCGAGGACCACACCCTGCGGGCCAAGTCCTTCACCCAGTTCGGCCCGGCGGCCGAGATCGCCCAGCTGAGGCTGAAGCTGCGCACGTCGATGCGCGCCACCCAGGAGGCGCTGCACGCGGGGGTGACCGAGGACGAGTCCCTCAAGGAGTCCCTCGGCCTCTTCGAACGGCTCAGCGTGCACGGACACGAACTGGACGACGAACTCAAGCGCCTGGAGTCCGAGCCCGACCGGAGCACCCTCGCCGAGCGACTGCCCGGGCTGCGTGAGCGCACCGAGCGCATCATCAAGTCGGCGGACTCACTGCGCTGGGCCACCCGCGACCGCGCCCGCCGGTTCGCCGACGACGACCTGGACTCACTGAGCACGCAGATCGACGTGGAAGCCGGTGCGCTGCGGCACTGGACGACCACCGAGCCCACGGCCACCACACCGTCGCCCCCGTGGCCCGACGCCCAGACCGCCGACGCCACGGCCCAGCAGACCTGGCCCGGGACTCCCCGCGCCCGCACCACCGAGAAACCGGAGCGGCCCGCGATCACCCCGCCGAGCCCCCGTCCCACGTACTCCTGGCAGAAGAAGACCCGCCCCGAGAGCACGACTTGATCCGGACACGGGTGCCCAGGTGAGAGGGGCCGGGCTGCCGCGTGCGCGCTACGGCAGGTAACCTCCAGCTCATGTCCCGCCATGTCGCGATCGTCACCGATTCAACGGCCTACCTGCCGCAACGGACGATGGAGCGGCACGACATCACCGCGGTACCTCTGACCGTGGTCCTCGGTGACCAGGCCCTCGAAGAGGGCACCGAGATCTCGACCCGTTCACTGGCCCAGGCCCTCCAGAAGCGACGTCCCGTCACCACCTCGCGGCCCAGCCCCCAGGTGTTCGCCGAGACCTACCGCAAGGTCGCCGAGTCCGGCGCCACCGGCATCGTCTCCCTGCACCTGTCCGCCGAACTCTCCGGTACACACGACGCGGCGGTCGTCGCGGCGCGCGAGGCGCCGGTGCCGGTGCGGGTGGTGGACACCGGAATGGTCGCGATGGCCCTCGGGTTCTGCGCCCTCGCCGCGGCCGAGGCGGCGGAGGCGGACGGCACGGTGGACGATGCCGTCACGGCGGCGGAGAAACGGGCGGCCGGCACGTCCGCGTATTTCTACGTCGACACCCTCGACTTTCTGCGCCGCGGTGGCCGGATCGGTGCCGCGCAGGCCCTCTTCGGGTCCGCCCTCGCGGTGAAGCCGTTGCTGCAGCTGCGCGCCGGTCGGATCGAGCCCTTGGAGAAGGTGCGAACCGCGTCGAAGGCCATCGCCCGACTGGAGGAGATCGCGGCGGAACGGGCCGGCAGCGCGCAGGTCGACATCGCCGTCCACCATCTCGCCGCCCCCGACCGGGCGACCGCCCTCGCGGACCGGTTGCGGGCGCGGGTGCCGGGCCTCGCCGATCTGCATGTGAGCGAGGTCGGGGCGGTGATCGGGGCGCACACCGGGCCCGGACTGCTGGGGGTCGTGGTCTCACCGCGCTGAGATGGGGCCCGGGTGCGTGGGGGTCGCTCACTCGTGTGGG
>Ga0307516_10007341_pt1 | contig 12687 bp, 6 predicted proteins | sample 19_EM_MG_FD_203310 | JGI IMG/M metagenome (GOLD analysis project Ga0307516, IMG submission 203310) | Populus trichocarpa ectomycorrhiza microbial communities from riparian zone in the Pacific Northwest, United States - 19_EM | ecosystem: Host-associated > Plants > Roots > Unclassified | place... | reverse complement strand
TAAGAGACTAAGCATGTTCAAGCCTATATTATTGTACTTTTATTTGGGTATATTAATTAGGCTTTATTTATGCTATGTATTTGGAAATTTTTATGTAGTGGGTTAAAAGCCTAATAAGTGGTTATTTGATAATTTATTATTAATATATAGTTTTTTACATTATGACAAGTGTTTTGATGAATTGAGACAGACTTTTGGTTTTCTTCCTTTAGTTTTCTCTTATTTCTTTTAGCTTTTCTCTTCTCTTCTTCAACTTTTTTTTTTATACTTGGCTTCTTCTTGTACTTGACTTCTTTTAAATCTTTATTTGTCCTGCATTAGCTTTGACAACATCCTTTTCTTAATCTCTTCAAATGCCTTGTAGGCTACCTCACTCAATTTCAAGCAGTATGTAATAGGAGATATGATAGTGATAAATCCTTCAATAAGTTTGAGTAGTTCACTCAAGAACTAAAGTATGAGAATCACTCACTACATACAGAGCACACACGATATACGATAACTTTTTTCTTATTGTCAAAACTCAATAAAATCCTTACATAATATTTATATATAAACTCTAAAACTAATGGGTCAGACTTGCACCCAATTTAAATAAAGCCCGAACAAATTAAAATTAGGTTTAAAATAATAAAAATAAATAAATAAATAGTCTAATATTATTTTTCACCCCCTGTAGCATATGATAGTGAAAAACACCCAAGATAAATAATTGTTGAAGAATCCTTACTGAACAAAAGCCTAATGCCTTGTAAAATAAAAATTAATTTTTGACCAATTAATTTCTTTTGTTTGATATGGAATTCTTGTAAAATAAGTAAGTCAAAGGCTGCCATATAATTTCTGAATAGCATTAAGAACTCCTTGTAGTGAATGGAATCCATAACTCTTCAAGAAACCATGTTTTGTTTTCCGCACTTTGCTGGCAGATTCTAGGTCCAACTTCAAACACATTGTTCTCTCTCTTTCAGATAAATTAGCAAGCCTACCATATATAGTTAGAAAGGTAAATATGTCTAGTTTCCAACCCAATTTGAATCACATTCAACCTTATCTTGTAGCTTCATATATGACCCGAAAAGTAGACTAAGATCCATATTGACAGATTTGAACCTTTTTAACACAAGCCTTTTGACTTAACCCATTGAACTAATCTTGGATCCACTTTATTTTAGGCTTTATAATAGACCCAATGGACATTTCTAATGGATCCTTTGATGTCAAAGTCAGGATCACTCACAAATGATCAGTAAAAAGTGTGGTATGACTATAAAAGATATTAAAGATAATATATATATATATATATATATATATATATATATATATATATATTGTGACAGAAACATATTAGATCGATCCAAGCTTCGCGGCTTAACCTGCCAAACATATAACCTGGATCATAGATTCTACCAAGTTTAACAACTTTGATTTTTTAAAAATATTTTTTGCTTAATAATATTATAACAAAAATAGACACTCGTAAAATCAAGCACTAATCAAATGCCAGGATATTTGTTTGAGGCTGTGATAACCTCATAAGAAGCAAATTGAAATAAATTATAAAGATAAATTACAAATCAATAAGATGTTAAAGAATGGAATTGAAAAAAAAAAGGCACAACCTGACTCAATCAAAAGAAAAAAAAACAGAAGATGTAATCTTAAAAAAAAAATAAGAAAAAGGAAAAAAAGGGGGGGAGGGCCTAACCGAGTGGGTCAAGCTTGAAATCTCTCGATCAAATTCTTTGCCTAGCTTGAGTTGAAAATTAACTTGCGTAGGAGTTGCCCCAACCTAACCCAACCTACTTGGCAGGTCTAAAGAGAACCCGAACAACATGTAAAACACATGGTTTGACTTTGAAAGAACTTGAAGATGAATTTTTTTTAATATTGAGATTGTGACGTATTGAATCGACCCAGGTTTTTCGGCTTAATCTGCCAAACTTATAATTCACATCATGAACTTTATTGGGTTTAACAACTTTATTTTTAAAACTATTTTTTATTTAATGATATGATAATAAAAATAAATAATCATAAAATTAGATACAATAAAAAAATAAATGCTCGCAAGCAGATAAAACACCGATTATTTTTGTAGAGTAAGTAATTATATTTATTAAAAAAAGCTTTGAGAATACCTCCAACTCCAAGTGCATGCCAGGAGTATCCATAGCAACAAAGCACAAAATGTCATTTCTTATCTACTTGGGAGTCACGTGTAGCATCGTTAACACCCGTTATAAATTGACATGTGTCATGTTACTACGACATGAAGTTTTTATTAATATGTATTTACTTTGGTCCCTATATTTTATTTATGACAAAAAGTATTTAATTGAAATTTTGTGGTCATCATACTTTAAATTAAATAAAATTTAGTCTCTGATAATGTTTTGTCAATTATGTTTTTACATGTCAAATCATTAAACTTTGTATCTCAAGACAAATAAATGATAATTATAGAAAACAAAAATTAAATAAAATAAAAATAATATGTTGGCAATAATAAAAATAATTACATCCATAATACCAATCCAATAAAAAAATTATCAAGTATTCAAGGACTGAGCTATTCCTGTAATATTATATATCTATTATAAAAGAAAAATTCTTATTCTTATTTTTTATTTTTTATCTCAATTTTGTTTAGGTTAAAAAAAATAAAAGTAAATTTTCTTATTTGGAAATAATAAAAAGAACTTTTTAAGCACAAAAGAAAGAGTAGAGAAATATAGGAAACTTTAACCCCTAGTTTGAAAATGAATTGTTGGACAAGAGAAATAAAAATTTATAAAGTTTTGCAATCTTGCATATTTGTAAACAATATTTACTTAAGTTCAAGCCCAATAATATTTAATTAAATTGTAATAGATATAATAATAATAACAACAACAAGGAGGAGGAGATATTGGTCATCTTCTAATAGAAACAAAATACTACTATTACACTTGAGGTCATGGCCTAGCGATCATAGCAGGGACTTGTTCCCTTCCTCAACACTCAGGTTCGACTTTTTATGTGCACGCCTATCACTCCCGCGGTACCTTACTTGCCTACTGGGCTTGCAGGGTGTTCAGTGGGTCCGAGAATTAGTCGTTATACGTGTAAGCTGACCCAGACACTCCGGGTTATCAAAAAAAAAAATTACTACTAATTTAAGCATAGGAAAATTATGTCTTTCTATCAAGTTTTTTCATCTAAATTAACAAAATTATATTTTTCATTTAAAATTGCCTTTAAGTTATATAATGTTATAATAGGAAAAATTATAAAAATTAATCAAAATAATTTTAAAAACAAAATTTTAAATTTTAAAATAAAGAAATTAAATTTTTTGAAAAATCCAAACTTTATTCTTATAACATAATATCAATTTAGAGCAAAAAATAAAATTATATCAATTGGAATAAAAAAATATATTAAAAAATAAAAAAATATATTATGTAAGGATATTTTGAGCAATAATTTATCCTGTCATTTCCATCGATCAAATCGTATGAAAAGCAAAATGCTACCGCAAGCCAATTGCAAGTGGATTTTAACGATGAAGTCATGAGTTCATGAAAGATTCGATAGCAACAGCTGGCTGGTCCCTAAACCTTCACATCAAAACAAGTCAGTCAGTCCTGTTCTACTTCAATTCATGGAACTTGAGCCGCCGAGTTCACCACGATTTTCTTATCCAGATTCGGGGTCATTGTGGCCCGAATCAAAACCCAATATCTGCGTCAAGAAAAATTAAAAGGGTCACAATTTTTTTTTTCATGTATGTTATAAGATATTTAAAATAAGAATTAAAAACTTAACTAATATATTAGATTAAGTTAATCGATCACTGTATATGTTAATAAATGAAAAGAAGTGGGTGTGGCTTGTTTGATTTATGGGCCAAGAGCGAACTCGACTGTCTGCTCAAATGGAGATTCATCTAAAAAGAATTTAACGTCGTTGTTGTTTTAATCTAACTCAAATGCGAAACAATGAGATGACAAAGAATTAAATTGCAAAAAAAATCTAGAAAAATAAAACTATGGTGACTCATGTTAACCCGTGAAATGCAAAGACGGAGACACATTATATTAACCTGCGCTAACCCGTTGAATTGACAATCTAGGTAATGAATACGATCACAATGACCTAGCCCAATTGGACAACTTGCCTCTTTCTTTTTCCTTCCTTTATCCTCCTACTGGTTGGGCCTTGATTGGGTATCAATTGACCTCGGGTTCGATTGAAGAAAGGAGACGAAATCTAATAAAAAAATAAATGATGAAACTAAAAAAATAGCATAAAAAGAGAAAAAAAAAACAAGCAAACTCGGGAAAATCCTCTAAACCTAGGTTAATCTTCTAAACTCATAATTCGTGGAATCTTAAATCCTAGTTCAATCAAGAATTTTATTCACAATCAATTTAATGTTGGAGTATGAAATTGTAAAAATAATTTAAATGAAAAAAGTTGCCAAAGCAGAAAGAATTGCAATAAAAAAGAATGCGGATCAAATCATATAGGAAAAAATTGAAAAATGATGAAATTGCAAAAAAAAAAAATCAATTCTAAAAATTATCTAAAACAAAACAAACAACAATAAAAAGAATAAGGACAAAATCCGACATATAAAAAATTGAAGGAGGAAAAAATCAAAAAATAAATAAATACTAAAGGATTAAACAAAATAAACATTAGCGTAGAAAAAGAGAAAAAAAAAAAAAAGCTAACCCAAACAAATTCCCTGAACCTAGATTAATCTTCCAAACTCACAACCCATGGAATCCTAGACCTGAGTTTATTAAGAAGCTCAATTTTCAATCAATTTAATTTTAGAGGATGAAATTATAAAAATAATTTCAATTTTAAAAGTTGGCAAAGAAAAATAATTGCAATAAAAAGAATGAGGATCAAATCACATAGAAAAAAAAAATTGGAGAATGAAATTGTAAAAAAAAATTGGAGAATGAAATTGTAAAAAAAAAATCAATTCTAAAAATGATCTAAAACAAAATAAATATTAATGAAAAGAATGAAGACTTAATCTGACAGATAAAAAAACTGGAGGATAAAATAAAATAAAAGCTCAATTTTACAAATAATTTCAAATAAAAAAACAGTAATCAAAAGATCATAGATCAAATTTAAAAAAAAATAAAAAATTAAAGGGTTGCTTTGAAAATCTAGAGTGACACACATTAAAATCGAGGTGGATAGAGAAAATAAGAGAAAAAAAAGTCCACTAGTGCTAAACTGGAGGTCAAAACGCAACACGCGCCGCCATGAAAGGGAGGGCATGCCGAGACGATTCCAACCACATCAAGAAAGTTCATTGTTGGCTACCAAATGCTCGCTCTGAAGATGGCAAAACATTCCATATGCTGATGCTTGCAATGCACGTGTCAATTATTTTTTTTTAATAATATTTAAATTTATTAAAATATTAAATTGCATCTAAATCAACATAATTATAACAAAAATAAAACTAGAATTAAAATACAAAATAGTCGGTGGAAGACAGTTCATTAAGTTTTGCTTTTAAGTGTATTTTTATAATTGGACTGTGCTAACCACAAGGAAAAGACAAAAATAATCATGGATGATAATTTATTAATTTTTACTTTTTAAAAATAATTTAATAATTGCACTTTATGAAAAACAGTGAAAGACTGGGTTGTCCCAAAGATATTTTATAATAATTAATAAACCACGTTAAAAACAAGTATTTTCCTTGTCTTTTGTTTTCCCGTGCATCATGTCGAATTTATAAAGGTAATTTCTTGTAGCCAAAACCAAATTATCAAAACAACAAGTAACTCGGAAAAAAATAATCATTAAAAAAAAAAAAAAAATTAGTATTGGAAAATTGTTACGTTGACTATTGACTTGTCATTCAAATTGTATTGGAAAATTTGTTTAAAATGGTTAATAAAAATATTTAAGATTAGAATTTTTTGTCTTTTAAAATTAAATTTTTATTTAAAATTATTCTTCAATAAAAACTTTTTAACATTCAACCTCGTACCTAGTAATACTAATTGACATATGTACTTGTTATTTAGTTATTAAAAAGAAGAAATCAATAGGCAATTAAAATATTATATTATCCTGTACCAAAAATTAATAATTTCATGTTACGAACAAATAATTGATTTTAATAAAAGTACTGATGGCCTTTAAAAAAAAATTCATGCTTTTAGCTTTTAATTCCAAACAAATAAACTCACTTGTATCTGGAATTACAGTATATGATACTTTTTAATATAATTTTTATTTAAAAATGTATAAAAATATTTTTTTTCATATATATTTTTTTATTTTTTATATAAGCACATCAAAACAATTAAAAAACACTAATAAAAATATTAATTTAATATTTTTTAAGCAAAAACTTTTTAATTTTTTTTAAAAAACAATTACACATGCATTTAAACACCCATATCAATAGATTTTATTCTCTATTTTTGTCATGAGTGTGTGTTCATGCTCTCCTTTATTTTACAAGAAAAGATAGAGAACAAAATTAAACGAAGAAATCTCCATCTAATTACATGGATATGTTGAACTTTTTTAAAAAAAAAAAAAAACATTGAGGCTAAAATCATATTAGCTTCTATATATGAAATTATTCTAAACCTAGACTTGATGTCGGATGAGAACAGTAAAATAATAATTTTACCATTGTAAATATAATATAATTGCAATAAATAGTCAACTAGCGGGCTGGGGTGGTTTCAATTTTTGAATACCCTTGAATTAAATTTCTCTTTGCCTTGGATGAAGAGGTTTTAATGTCTTTTTCATTTGTTTTTTTTTTTTTTTGTGATTATCAAGTTTGATTGAATGTAGTTTAGTATTTAGAAAAATATAAAATATTAATTAATTATAAAAGTGAGTTGGACGTGATGTTCATGCGAAAGCGTGTTAATGCTTCCTCGATCGTTGTCTGATGAGTATGGCGTCGTACAGTGGCCATAATATGGCTTCAATGACAATGTTTTATTCCTTAGAGCAAAACCAATGGGAGAGCCAAATGAAGAGCCAAATGTTAAAAATTGTCCTTTTAGCTTTTGTTTCTTTATTTCTTCACTCCCAACGCATGAGTCAAACAGATAGCTATTTTACCTATTTGTTATGTGAAGAGCCATTTCTACATTTTACTGTAGAAATGACAAAAACAAATGACTGTTGGCCAACGATTATTTTTATAGCCGTTGGCAAACAACTCTTTTTTTTTTCTTTAAATGCAAGAGGAAAGAACTTGTAGATTTTAAAATTTTATATTGTGCCTCACCCTTCTCTCAAATTTAGAAAAACAAGAATCAATTATTCTCCGGTTAATTAATAACATCGGTTGTGTTAATTAGCTGAAATTAAAAGTATGCTTGTTTAAAAGCTTTTTCTATTTTCTCTTTTATATCTCTTGATTTTTTAGATCTTTTGTTGTTAATTCAATATTTGTGATGATTTTTATTTATTTGTTATTTTATGTTTTTAATATGGGTTAAGGAAGACAATTTTTATTTATGTTGTTATCTTTGATAAAATTGAGAGGAATTAATAATGGTAGTTGATATTGATAAAAATATAGAGTGACATATTTAAAATTTATTTTTGATTGTCTGTTTTAATTTGAGGTCAATTATATTTTGTCTTGTTGAAAATGCAATTAAACCAGTATATCAATTCTCTTTTAGTTCCAAAAAATGGTCAAATTGTTATGTTAGAACAAGTAGGAGGCAATACTTATTATTAATTCACATGTATGGAAACTAGAAAATTGCTAGACATTAAATGTGAGCTTCTTTTACACTCTCTTATAAAGTTTTAACTTGAGTTTTTTTTTTAATGTATATGAATTCAAATTTTCCAAGCTCTTTTACCAACTTTCTTATGAGTGAGTCAGAAGATATTCTTTCTCAACCAAGTGATTCTAATCAATTAATTGATGACTTTTCTATATAGTTATACTATATATAAAATATCTAAATTAGTTATATAATTATATTAAAATTAATTTAACATGAAACATATTAAAATATAATTGGCTTTTCTAAATAGCTTTTTACCATTAGAATGCATATAATCAAAAAAGCTATATTCACATTATTCAAAAAGTTATTTTCTTCATTTGGCTCTTTAATATAGCATTTTTCATTGGAGATGCTCTTACAAAGTTGCCTTCATTAATAAGCGGTGTGCCAAAAAAATGTTATGTTTTACTTCGGTGACTATTTTTTTTCCTTTCTTCTTTCCTCTCTCATCTTCGGTTTTAAAGCCTTCTCAAACATATTTCCAAAGCATCCCTTTGATTTTTTGTTCTTTTAAATTTGGTCCCTATTATTTTTATTATATTTTTTACTTTAAATAATCCATAGAATTGGAATTTTCTTTCAATTTAACCATCATTTGATTTTTTGGCCTTTCAAATTCAATACTTATTTTCTTAATTGTTAAGTTTTTTGTAATCATTCTTTTAATTAAATTAGTTTTTCAATTACATCCCTCAATATTTTATATCATTCTTTTAATTAAATTATTTTTTTAATTGCATCCCTTAATATTTTAGCTTATTTTATTTTATGTCAGATTTGGTCCTTATTCTTTTGATTGCTCGTTTTGTTTTTAATTCTTTTTTATTGGAACTTTTTTATGTCAGATTTAATCTTTATTTTTTTATTGCTATTTTTTTTTGTTTTTCATCCTTTTTTATTGGAAATTTTTTTATGTAAAGAAAAAAAATTAAAAAAATTACAAAAGAATAAAGATAAGAACAAAAAGAATAGTATAAATAGGTCAAGTGTAGAGTAATAAATATTCAAAGTGTAAAAAGTAAAAAAAAAATATTTGTTTTTAAAAAAAAAGTGTGAAGAAAAAATAAGAAAAAACTAAAAACAATATTACATAAAATAAAGATAAGAAAAAAAAAATGATGATAAATTGGTCAAATGTAAAATGATAAAAATATCAATTATAAAGAGAAAAAACAATATAAGAAAAACTTGTTTTTTAAAAAAAATAACCTGAAAATTATAATTTTGCCACATTTATAATATTGCTACAGTAAAAATAATTAGAAAAATTTATAATTTTATCATTTGTACATAAAAAACATTATTTTCTTTAAGTATATGAATAATTTATATAAAAAAATAAAAGTTCCTAGAAGGCACCGAAGCTTTATAAAAGAAGGAATAGATTGGATGGCTCAGAAGCATTTCATCTTGGGTTCATGTTTTTAGTGACGAGTATATTTAAGAGTTCATTAAACGACAACCGTCGTTTAAAAGTGTTTCAGATAAAATGAAATGGATGTTGGAGTCTTTTATTGCATCTTTATGCGTCAACTTTAGAGGAAGAATCCTCTTTGATCACTTCCTATTTTAAGTGATCAATAATAATAATAATAATAATAATAATAATAATAATAGAGATTCAACGAATTTCAGACCACTACGTGTTAAAAGGGTATTTAAGAATGTAGTAATAATTAATTTTTAAAATGTTTTTTATTAGGAAATATATCAAAATAATATTTTTTTATTTTTAAAAATTATTTTTAACATCAGCACGATCTGAAAATAGAAAAAAATAAATTTAAACAAAGAAAAAAATAAAAAAAAATTTATTTTTTTTTAAAACGCTTTTAAAACACAAAAACAAACAAACACTACATGTTCATAGTAGCAAATAAAGAGATTCAATAAATTTCAGACAACTACATTTAAAGGGTATTTAAAAATGTAATAGTGATTATTTTTTAAAGTATTTTTTTATTAGAAAATATATTAAATTAATATCTTTTTTTTTATTTTTAAAAAATTTATTTTTAATATCATCATATTAAAATGATATAAAAACACAAAAAATTAATTTAAACAAAGAAAAAAATAAAAATAAAATTAATTTTTTTTTAAAATGCTTTTAAAATGCAAAAACAAACATACCTTAAACCCTACATATTACTAATAACTAGTAATTGCTAATGAATTGTAGTTCAACTAGTATTAATATTTCTCTTTTATTAAGATTTCTTACATTCAATCATTTCTTTCGTAAAGAAGAAATCCCATTCCATTTTTTCATAAAAAAAAATAGAGAGAGTCGTGATTCCAATTTTGATTTCCATTTTCTTAAGAATCTTAAGCCATTAAAAAATCAAATAATTAAGAGAAGTGGCTCCTTAATTATATTTTAGAAGTTGTCTCCACCCTCTCACTATAGAAATTGCAGAAACTCCATTATTGTAAAAAAAAATAATAATAAATTTCACACGATGCTACGTGGTTGCCTAGCTACCATAATTTTGTCTTCATCTTTTTTGACTTCTTGCATCTAAAAGCATGAGATTGAAGTAAGCTTCTCCATTTTTCTAAACACTAGAGATATGGGTACAACCTTATCTTCATGCTAGGATAGTGATATAAAATGGGAGAGAAGAAGGGTAGAGAAAACTACAGGAAAAGATAGGAGAGGGACATTTATATAAAAGGAGAGGTTGAGGAGTTAGGCATAGATCAACGGAGACATGGCGGTGGGTTTTTTTTGTTTTATTGAACCGGTAGGGGAGGGAGAGGGATCGGCGTACGAAGAGTAAGAAAAAAGATACGAAGAAATGAAGACCTACCTACTGTGCAAAGGTACTCCTTCCTCTTTTTTTTTTCTCTGTTTATTTGAACGTTAAAGCTTTTGGGAGCATAATTTTTATTTTTTTGGATTTTATTATTATTATTATTATTATTATTCTTTGTTTACAGTGCTTAACATTCTCATAAAGATTTGGGTGAAGTAGGAAAATGTTTGATTTGACAATGAACAAATTGTTTTCTTTTAAGTTTAATAAAATTTAATTTTTTTATTTGAATGGTAGCTTTTTGGTGTTTTGAAAAATGGGTTTTTTTTTTTTGTTAATTTTGATAAAGTTTCGGGCTTTGTTTTTTTGTAGTTTTGATAAAGACCTCTTAACTAGAACTTTCATCGATTATGACTCCATAAGTCGTGCTATAATTAATAGTATGTTAGATATGTCCTGCTAGTGCTGTGCTATTATTGTACATATTTTACTTTGGATTTGAAAATTAAAAGTTATTATGATTATTTTTTTATTATTTTGATTGTTTGTATAGTCTAAGAGATTTAATTAGAATGTTAATATAGGTGCATTATTAAGTTTTTTTTTTACATGGATTGGGTTTTTTTTTCTCTTGCCATCAATGATGGACAAGTAGTTTGACTACAGATGTCAATGCTATTTAGAGTTCTTGAAACCACTTTAAATAGTGACACTTGTTTCTGTATGTCAAGCACCAAATTCATTGTCTCTTTGACATCTATAAATTTCAATGTCATTGGATATGAAGCTTTTAAATCTTAATGATGATAATCATGTGTCTAATGTTTATTACTTGGTAATTTGATAATTTGACATTGATGTACAAGTCTCAAATTGGCAAAAAATTAGAACTTCACATTTTATGAGAGCATCCATTTATTAGAATAAAAGGAATAGTCTAAAGAAAATTAAAAATAAATAGATTAGTATTAAAAATAATCTTATTGTATAAATGCTTTACAAAATTGATGAATTTAACTTGATGTTTCAAGTTCAGTTTCATTTTTAGCTTCAATTTCAGGTTTTTTAAGACCTTGAACAACATTAAATCCAAGTTCATTTTCAAGTACAAACACCTTTTGGAGTTTTTATACCTTTTGAGTGGTGTTGATTTTGTTTTCCTTCACCTTTAGATTTTTCTATTTTGAATGGAGAAACTAATCAATATTTATTTCAGCTTTAAAACAAAGACCAACATTAAGTGTTTCAAAAATAACTTGCCTTCTTCACATAATCTTCTATGGTTGAGGTGACTATTTCTTGGATCAGAAAATTAGTAACACGATATTCTCCAATAATATGTAAGAGAAAATCTCTTAGAACTTATTGAAATTACAAGTCACACATCTTAAGATAGATGAGAAAAGTGGAGTGTTTTGGAATATAACACAGTAAAAAAATTGAAAATATAACACAATCCATAAAATATTTAGAAAAATATCATAGTTTAGCGAGTTGCATATGTCATCTACAACTCATCAGTCGTATGTGTCACATGCGACTCTCTTGAATTATTAAATAGGTTAGCATAAATTATAATAAGAAAAGATGAGAGAAAAAAACAGGAAAAAAAAGACTCAAGAGGCACACTAAAGCTCCAAAAACGATGCACTCAGTACCATTGAAAGGATCTTAATAAGATTAATCTAACAACACCAAGAAAGATTATCAACAATAACTGATGTGGTCTACACGAGATGTTAGAAAGTGGTGGGTGGCTTACTTACCTTTGGATGACTAGTGTGGATCACTCTAGTCATCGTTGATGACCTTTATTGTTACCTTTGTATTTATCTCATTGAGATCTTTTCGGTAATACTGGTGGTGTCATCATTAAATCTTTCTGATGGTACCAATGGTGTTGTTATTAGAGCTTTGGTGTGCCTTATGAATTATTTTTTTCTTTTGTTTCTTCTCTCTTCATTGTAATACATAAAGAGAAAGGAGAGAGAAAAGAAAAAAAAAAGATCCTATAAACACTAAAATTCCGATGATGACAAAAACAATATCATCGGAAAGATCTTGACAATAAGAGTCTAACAACACCAAGAAAGGTCATTAACGATGATCGAAGTGGGTCATAC
>Ga0307516_10007340_pt1 | contig 12687 bp, 13 predicted proteins | sample 19_EM_MG_FD_203310 | JGI IMG/M metagenome (GOLD analysis project Ga0307516, IMG submission 203310) | Populus trichocarpa ectomycorrhiza microbial communities from riparian zone in the Pacific Northwest, United States - 19_EM | ecosystem: Host-associated > Plants > Roots > Unclassified | place... | reverse complement strand
TCTGTTCGGCCCACCTCATTGGCATAGTTCCGCCTTTCCCAGCGGGCTCCTGTTCAGCTCCGCCTCATAGGCTTTTTTTTTTTTTTTTTTTTTTTGATTTTCCACCTTTCCCGGTGGGCTCTCTTCGGCCCACCTGATAGGCATAGTTCCGCCTTTCCCAGCGGGCTCCAGTTGAGCTCCGCCTCATAGGCTTGTTTCCGACTATCTTTCCCAACAGGCATTATCCCACTCTGTCTCATAGATAGGAATTTCTTGGGGTTTTTTTTTTTTTTTTTTTTTTGTGGTTGACTTACCTTGCTGGTCCGGACGATGCTCAACAATCTCATAGATTCTCTCCGCTTGCTCTGGGAACCCAAAATCTCCACAGTCTCCTTCCACACTTCTTCCATGTACATTCTCTTCTTCTTGGAATATCAAGCTTGAGCATTCCACAGCTTTTCCACTTCTGCCAGACTTAAAGTCCCAGATCCTCCAGATCTTTGGGGTATCATGCACATATCCCAGCATCATGCAAAAGTTTGAGCGGCTCCCAAACTTCTTCTCCGGTTGTTGTGCGGGTGGGATGTGCTTGTATACTTTGTAGCCAAATCGCCTTAGGTGCTTGATTTGCGGAACCATTCCAAACAGTGCCTCATGTGGTGAACAATTTTCGGACAGACTTGAGGTAGGCGATCTTCTGTGCAGGTAGCAAGCCGTTCGGATGGCTTCAGGCCAGAATCGTATTGGCACATTTCCATCCTTCATCATACTTCTTGCCTTTGTATTGAGTGTGCGAATCATTCTCTCAGCAACACCATTCTTGTGTTGGGTGTATGGTGGTGACGGTTCGTAGGTGATTCCGCTCTCTCTTAGTATACCTAGGAACAGAGAGTTGTTGTATTCACCGGATCCATTGTCACATCGAAACCACTTGATCTGGAATCCTCTCGTCTTAACCCATGCCTGATACGTTTGAAACTTGGCTGATATTTCGTCTGCCATTTTTGTAATGAGGAAGTAGACCTCGGTATAGCGGGTGCAGTCGTCGATATAGATGATGTAGAACTGGGAACCTCCAATACTGTGCTTTATGGGTCCACAGAGATCTGAGTGTATGAGCTCGAATGGCGTTGAGGAGCGCGATGACTTTGTTCGGATCGCATGCTGTTGTTGTGTCGTTTCGACACAGGTTTGGCATGATCCTGGTGTTATCCATGGGGTCCTAGTGGTTTTGGTCTTCTTATCCGAATCCAGAATGAGCTTGAGGTCTGCATAGTTGAGATGTGCGAGTCGTTGGTGCCATACATCGATCGAGTCTGATTTCCAGATATTTGTAGTGGAAGATTCGCTGGCGGATCTGTGCTGTGGAAGAATTGTTGATGACGCATGAGCAGATCCGAGTTGTGGGACGATGTATAGGCCTTGATCGAGTGTGGCACTGAGATTATTGTTGCCATGGTGGTCGATTACTGAACACGTTCCGTCCTTAAATATAGCGGTGAAACTGTATAAGTCAAGCTGGCTGACGGATAGGAGGGATATTCGAAATTCTGGTACAAAGAACGCCTCCATAGTTAACTCATTCAATTGCACCATTCCCTTCTTTCTGGCATGCACTTCATTCTTGTCTCCCAGCTTGATGGTCATATTAGCTTCGGTGATCGAATTCTTTTCAAATTCAGTAAAGTCATTGCAATAGTTATGGGAGGCTCCGGAGTCAATGGCCCAGACCCCAAGCCTTGAGTTCATTGACAATTTTGAGGCGACCATCACCTCTGAATCGAGAGAGGTCGCCCCCACAAGTCATTGCAGATTGTTGGGACTATTTCCGAGCAGCTTCTGATTGTAGTGACCGCCTCTGCCTTGGCCGGATCCTTGTTCTCCACGGCCTTGACTGGATCCTTGTCCTCCATAGCCTTGACCATAAAAACCACTTCCACTTCCGGGACTGGATCCTTGTCCTCCATAGGCTTGACTGTGTAAGCCACTTCCACCTCATTTCCAGGACCAGTATATCCTTGGCCATAGAACCCACTTCCGCTTCCATTTCCGGGACCGGTATTGCCTTGGCCGTAGAATCCGCTTCTGCTTCCATTTCCGTCTCCATTTCCATCTCCGCTTCCATTCCGGCACTTTGGGCAGTGTCTCCTAATGTGTCCTACTTCTCCACATCCGTAGCATGTGAGTCTGGCTTCCTGATCGCCGCTGCCTGGCCGTTTGTTGTGAAAAATAGGAGCTGATCGGCTGTCTAGGAACTGGACGTAGTTGGCTGAATTGTCGGAAGAGCGTCAGGCGGCCAACTGTGGTGTTTGCAGTGTCCATCAGTTCTTTCAGTATTGCCCACATCCTCACAGGGTCCTGAACCTGGTTGAGATGTGTCTTGACTTCGGGGCTACACGATCCTTAAATGATAGCACCAGCTTGGGCCTTCCGCGTTGTGAAGTCCTCATAGGCCTTGCGTCCATGGATGGCAGCCTTGGTCATTCCTACAGGGTTCTCGGGTTCTGCTTCATCTTCTGTGACGATTCTCCAGGCATTTATTCCGTGCAAGACCTTTTCGCAGTCTGCCTTCCAAGATGCGTAGTTCGTGTCATTGGGTAGGGTGATGGTCCCAAGCGGATGCTTGAAGACCTTCTCGTTTGTGGATTCGGTGGAGGACATGATGTTTTGATGGCTAAGGCTTTCTTGATGGTTTCGTTTTTCGATCCTTCTTTTGTGTGCGGTTACGGCTCCGGGCTCATAACCTGTTGAAAAAATACCGATTAGCGATGAGGTTAGAAATGAACGATCGGAGTTCTATCAGTCTGAATACTGTATGAGATGAGGAAACACGAGGCGTATGGCTTCTGGTAGTTCAAGCGGTTCACAACTTCGTTGTAGTATTCGATGGTGTAGAACAAAAGAAGAAGAGAAAGAACCCGCCGAACAAAGATCCTCTGCTCACGCAATCGTGTCCTCAACAAACTCTGTCCTCAACAAACTCTAAGGCACAAGCGCCAAATCCAAACGATGTGTGAGAAGCATTTCCAACAAGACCGAGGTACAGAAAACTCCGACTTCTTGGCAGACAGAACGCCCTGCATTGCCTGCAGTACCTGCAGCCAAGCTACCAAGGACTTCTACCTATAAAAACAACCGGACGAGGAATCCCAGGGTGACAAACAGCAGCTGTGGAGCAGTATCAGGGGCCGTACAAGTCAAGGCAACACCGGCCGCAGTGACTCCGGATGCCACACCGGATTCTGCAAGCAACCCCACTATCACCTCCTCCACAATGAGGTGGCGGGCTGTACAAAGTCCTCGCCCAAATTCGCCGGTATCGTACACGGCTCCAACACCATCAGAAGTGCTTGTGGCAGCGTCCAGGACATCCAATGGCAGACGAAGTGTCATGCACAAAAATAGTATGTTGCTGGCATATGTGCTCAACGCGGTTAAGAGGCTACTGGAACAGCACACCTTGAAGTATCAGCCGTTTCTTCTGGAAGACGAACTTCTACGCGTGAGTTGTGAATGCTATCCTAGGCATGTTTTTTACCTTACTTGCTGACCTCAACACAATTTAGCAAATAGATATATTGTGGCCACGAGTATGTGCAGATATGGGTACGTATGTCGACTTCAACGTTAACTAAAAATCGAACATTGCAGTGGTAATAACTTCCTTTTCCAATCTACAGTTTGCAGCTTTTAACGCCACGCTACACATTGTGTATCCAGCTCAAGAATGCCCTGACTAGTACACAATCAGCCATGATTGACAAGGCACATTCGAGCATTAGCGACCTTTATTGCTTACATGTGTTTCCCAATGATGCCGAACGATTAGTGGCTATCATCGATTTGTTTGAGCGCAACACCTTCGCCGTGAGAGATTCTGATCGTGAGCTAGCACTTGGGGTAAGTAGTTCCTATCATTCGTGGCGAGTTCGCACAGTTCTCAGTGGGGATTACTGGCTTCCTAGCGACGGGCAAGCTACTTTCTTGCAGGTCAAATCTCCCAGTTTCTCTACATCAAGTACTTCAAGAGAACCCGAGAGCGCAACCCTGGGCTTTACAATTGGATAGTTGAGAGCCCTCCCCCTTCGATCATCATTTTCGCAACCACGGCATTGCGTCACGTGCTGCGCGAATGCCAGAACAACAATGGTGAGGTGACAGTCAGGACCACTGGTACCAAAAAACCACATTGGATGTACTCATTCAACATGACAAATGACGGCTGTAAGTTAGCATTGGACACTTGGGGAATATTGCTAACAAAATTTCAAGCGGTATATACAAAGTTGATGAATACATGGAATGCGCTGCCAGCTGCATACCGAGAAAAAGTGACCACAACGATCACCGCAGAGCTGTGCAAGCAAGTCATTGACACAAAACCCACGAACGGCACTCTGCAAGTGCTGGACGACACGTCTCCAGAGGAAATCGATGCTGACATGATGTCACCACTGCTCGCGGAGCCATTACCGGTGGTGCCTCCATATCAGCAGATGCAGATTCCACTGGCAGTCAACGAAAAATTAATCGACACCGAGGATGTCATTATTCCTGACGACGCCACTATTGGAGAGGATACTGGTGATGTGTTGTTTAACGGTTATGGACCGATGAGATTAGGGAGGGTACGGAGGATGAAGATGTGGGGGAGGACAAGGAGTCTGGAGATACGGGGCAGGATGAAGAGTCTGGAGATGTGGGGCAGGATGGGTCTGGGGATGAGAGCAATACATAGCAAGTATCGAATCAACTATGACACTACTGGAGCTGTGTATGCATGTGTAAAGGTGGGTAAACGGACACCCGCATAGCTGTGTCGCCAACGTTAGGTGCTCTGGCCAGCTGCGTTTGAACGTACATCGCCATGGCAGCCGCTTCTGGATGATGCCACTTTGGCAGCTGCGTTAGCAACGCCTGGTGCCATGGCTGGCCCCGATGCCTTTCTCGCCACGCCAGTTGCTGGATCTCTGTTGTGTTCCACTCGTCAGCAGTTTGCCTGTTGGGCTAGTCGCCACTTCACTCGCCTATTCCGCTCGTTGACATCTCGCTCGCCACGCTGCTCGCCGGCTCGCTCCTTTCTTTAGCTCGCCAATGGCTTGCGCACCGGACCGCTCGCTGGGTCGTTCCTTTCTTCCGCATGTCAACGGGTTGCCCCAGGGCTCCCTTGCCGGATGGCTCGTAGGATCATCTGAAGGGATGACTAGATGTTCTCTGTAAAAACCAGGATTCTCAGTGCCGAGTCGTAGAATCAAGACCTAAGCATGGCAATAGTGCAAAGCAGTAGTTAGTCAGCAGGCTGAAACTTTCGGACAGGCAGGACCGATACCATGGAGACCAATTGTGCGGCTAAAAACAATGGGTTCCATAGTATCTACGACTCGCATGCCACCCTATTGGATCCTGGCGAGATGATGTACACTCCGACCCTATTCGCAGTCCGCCCCGACCTCGAGCAGTCCGCAAGCGTTATGCGGCAACTCCCCCTGCCCAAGGAAAGAAACAAATGAACGAAATCCCTCTTACTCTTGACTCTCCACTGGATCCCCGCCCCTTCCTGTCAGACACTGCCGGCAGGCCCATTTCTCTCACTTCCTCTGCCTCCTAATTCTTTGGGCCTGTTCTCCGCCCCACCTCAGTAGTATGAAAGAACCGCTATCCACCTTCTAGCTTGGATGGTATAGTATTTACGATTGTGGAAGTGGTTCTCACAGGTTTCGCATTGCTAGTGATCCCTTGTGCACTAATTACTAGTGGCAGCACACGCGTCGGCTCGCTCAACATGAGTGCGGGCCAAATTCAACGTTCGCAAGATAACCTACATGTCGTCGTGCTCCGCATCGCCATCATACCCACCACCATCGTACTCGTCACATCGAATTGCACACCTTCCGGCTGTTTCTGATACACTGAGAGCTGCGCTAACGACATCAGAAAGGTCGCCAGCATACTCGTCGCATCTTACACGCCACCGTACTCCTCGCATGGTATTCGCCATTGCACTTGACGTGTCTTACTCACTATTGTACTCTACGCCAGCGTCCTGAATGCCATCCTCCTCATCAACATCATACCCATCACGTCTTACTCGTCATCGTACTCACCGCCAGAGTCCTGTCCGCCATTTGTATCTTCGACATCGTACTTCTCTTATCATACTTGTCATCATACTCGTCTTGTCGTAGGTCCTCCTGTTTCTGGCAGTCGGAGAGCTACACTAACAACGTCAAGAAGATCGCCAACATACTCCTCATCGCATCCTACTTGCTATCGTAGTCGCTGCCAGGGTCCTGCCCACCATCCTCCTCATTGACATCATACATGTTGCGTCTTACTCGTCATCGTACTCGCCGCCAGGGTACCATTCTCCTCATTGACACTCTGCTCACCATATCTTGTCATCATACTCGTCTCGTTGTATGTCCTGCTGTTTCTGACACTCTGAGAGCTGCACTAACAATGTCACAAAGCTTGCCAACATACTCATCACATGTTACTTGCTGGCGTAGTCACCGCCAGGATCCTGACTGCCATCCTCCTCATCGACATCATACCTGTCGCGTCTTACTCACCATCGTACTTGCCGCCAGGGTCCTGACCATCCTACTCATCGACATCGTACTCGCCGAAACTTATGTGTCATCATATGCGTCTCGTCGTATGACACAACTTTCCACGGTTTCTGACAAACTGAGAGCTAAGGTTACAATGTCACGAAGCTCGCCAACATACTTGGCGCATCTTACTTGCTGTCATACTCACCACCAGTGTCCTGCCCACCATCCTCCTCATCGATATCATACCCGTTGCTTCTTACTCGCGATCGTACTCGCTGCCAGGGTATGACCCCCATTCTCCTCATGGATACCCTGCTCACCATATCTTGTCATCAAACTCGTCTCGTCGTATGTCCTGCTGTTTCTGACACTTTGAGAGCTGTGCTAACAATGTCACAAAGCTTGCCCACATACTGGTCACATCTTACTCACTGTCCTACTCGCCGCCGGGATTCTGCCTGCCATCCTCCTCATCGACATCATACCCGTCGTGTCTTACTCGCGATCGTACTCGCCACCAGGGTACGACCATCATTCTCCTCATTGACACCCTGCTCACCATATCTGGTCATCATACTCATCTTGTTGTATGTCCTCCTGTTTCTGACACTCTGAGAGCTGCGCTAACAACATCACGAAGATTGCAAACATACTCCTCATCGCAACTTACTCACTATCGTAGTCGCCGCCAGGGTCCTGCCCGCCATGCTCCTCATTGACATCGTACAAATCGCGTCTTACTCGCGATCGTACTCGCCGCCAGGTTACAACCACCATTCTCCTCATCAACACCCTTCTCGCCGTATCTTGTTATCATACTCGTCTCGTCGTATGTCCTACTGTTTCTGACACTTTCAGACCTGCACTAACAATGTCACGAAGCTCACCCACATACTCATGGCATCTTACTCACTGTAGTACTCGCCGTCAGGATCCTGTCCGCCATCCTCCTCATCGACATCATACCTGAGGCGTCTTACTCGCGATCGTACTCGCCACCAGAGTACGACCACCATTCTCCTCATCGACACCCTGCTCGCCGTATCTTGTCATGATACTCGTCTATTCGTTTGTTCTGCTGTTTCTGCCACTGTGAGAGCTGCGCTAACAACGTCACGAAGATCGCCAACATACTGCTCATCGCAACTTACTCACTATCGTAGTCACTGCCAGGGTCCTGCCCCCCATCCTCCTCATTGACATCATACACGTCGCATCTTACTCGCGATCGTAGTCGCTGGCAGGTTACGACCACCATTCTCCTTATCGACACCCTGCTCGTCGTATCTTGTCATCACACTTGTCTCGTTGTATGTGCTGCTGTTTCTGACACTTTGACAGCTGCACTAACAATGTCACAAGGCTTGCCCACATACTCATGGCATCTTACTCGCTGTTGTAGTCACCACCAGGATCCCGCCCACCATCCTCCTCATTTACATCATACCCGTTGCCTCTTACTCGCCACCGTACTCGCCACCAGGGTACGACTACCATTCTCGTCATCGACACCCTGCTTGCCACAACTTGTCATCATACTCGTTTCGTCGTATGTCCTGCTGTTTCTTTCAGACTGACAGCTACGCTAATGTCACGAACCTGGCGCGACAGGCTCCTTGGCACTGGCGCCGGTGCCAGTCTCACCCTTGTCACCCTGTGGCTCGTCCTCATTTCCGCTGCCACAGCCGTGGTCATCCTCCGTGCTTAGGCGCCTCGACCGATCTCTGCCATATTGCTCTGGTAGCGATATCTCCGACCGCTGGCCGGTCTAGACCTCTCTGCTTCATCTCCGTTATGTTACTTGCGCGTCCTTTCTCCTGTCTGCTACGTTTGTTGTCTCCCATTAATTGAGCTTGCGCATCCTTCTCCCATATTCGTTATGAGTATTGTTTTCCCTTGATTAAGTTGTACGCCAGTCTTCCTTTCCTTTACTGTTACTGCTTGCGCATCCTTTCTCCTGTTGCCGCGAGTAGAGTGTTGGCCGCGCGGCGGCCGAGTGCGATGATGTGTTTTCCTTGGGCGCGGCGATCGAGTCATGATGTTAGATGGCGAAACTGTGTCAGTCTTGCAGGCAAGCTGTGATTCCACAGAGGGAAGGAAAAGTATAAAGCAAGGGCGCGGTAGCTAGCCTGGAGATTCTTCTCCACGCAATCTATTATCTCTCTCCACAGACCTACCTCTCAATCCCCATGACCGGCGCTGTGACCATCCCTCCCCAGAACAACGAGTCCACGCAAGACGTGTGAGAAAAGCCGCGAAGAGACCACGCCGGGCATGACGGATACCGCGAGAACAACAAGCCCACACAAGGCATGTGAGAAGAGCCCCGAAGAGACCATGCCGGGCGTGACCGATACCGTGAGAACAACGAGCTCACGCAAGGCAGGTGAGAAGAGCCGCAAAGAGACCACGCCGGGCTTGGCAGATACCGCAAGAACAATGAGCCCACGCAAGGAGTGTGAGAAGAGCCGCGAAGAGACCACGCCGGGTGTGACGGATACCGCGAGAACAACAAGCCCACGCCAGACGTGTGAATACACCCGAAGTGTGAGTACGCTGGAAGTGTGAGTAGGAGCGCTCGCTCCGCAGACCCAAGCCTACGTTGCCTGTCGAGTCAGAATGGAGAAGTCGAGGCAGGATCTTGACACTAGATTGCGTCTGCCCATTGACACCTGACGTAGCAACGAAAAAACACAGTGGATTCCCAGGACGAAAGCACCGGGGACCCCCTCAACCTTAGCGAATTCAGGGACGTTCCTGACAACCAGCGAGCACCGAGCCCAGTAACCCCCGAACAAAGATCTAGACCCCAGAGCCCCAAGTCCCCTAAACAACTCAAAAGAATGACGGAAGCCCCGGGACCCCACCTGTTGACAACAGAAATGCTGCAAACACTTTTAGCTACACGCAACCGAACGCCACAGACCAGTTACCCAAAGCTCAGGGACCCGGAACCATCCAAAGGAGAAAAAACGAAATTCAAAACGTTCCTGGCCCAGTGCAAGCTGAAATTTAGAACAGAGGGAAACCAATTCGATGACGATGAGAAGAAAACAGGATATGCATCCTCCCTACTGCGAGGGGTGGCATGGAATTGGGTGGAAACCTTCTTAAACCAGGAAGGTGGAATCAACCTGACTTGGGCAGAACTAAAGACCAACATGAAGCATGCCTTCAGCCAGGTAGACGCCGAGGAAATAGCGTTCGAGAAATTCCAGAAGATCCAGCAGGGAAATCAGACAGCGGCCACCTACTGGGCCAAATTTCAGCGAATCAAAGCAGACCTCCCATATGTGGACAAGGTATGCATTGCACGATTCCGAGACGGATTACACCCCAAGGTAAAAAGGCACCTAGTCATGAGCGAAACCTCTGCCACAGTCTTGGTGGACTACGCCATGGCTGCCATCAAAACGGATAGCCGCCTATGCAACCTCGGAGTCATTAATCGATGACCTACCACCAACCCAGAAGCGCTCTTCCACGTCAACACAAAGGAGCCTCCGTCGACGCCCCTGAGAGACCCGATGGACCTCGATGCCACCCGACGATTCAAATTTGCAAGGGGAACGCCGAACCGATTCCCACGACGAGCAATCATGGGAGAATGTTACAACTGCGGAAAGAAAGGACATTTCGCAAAAGAATGCCCCCAGCCCAGAAAAGAATGAGTTCCATGGAGAAGACCATACAGGGCCGTGGAAGCCACCTTCAAGGAGACAACCAAAGAAGAACCGTCGGGAAATGACAACCCTCGGGAATAAGTGCCAACAACCACCACCCGAGGGAAACACCGGTTGTCAAACCCGAAGAAGACCTCCCGTACTGAGTACGAACTGCCCGATACGACCGCGAGGAGTTAATAATGATCAAAGTACCAATCCAGGGGACAGACGGGAACGAATGCACCACTACAGCCTTGGTGGACAGTGGGGCATCAGAAAACTTCATCGATAAGGCCTATGCTGAGGCCAGCAGAATACCTATGCAACAAAAAACAATGCCAAGAGGAGTATTGACAGTCGACAGAAGTCAGGTCACTGGCGGGCCGGTAACACACGACGGTCAAATCCACCTAACCATCAACCGTCACGAGGAGGACATCCGGCTACACTGCATCACGATCATGAACGCCCCAATCATTCTGGGACTCCCGTGGCTCAAACTCCATGACCCAGTGATAGGGTGGAAGAATCACACCGTGAAATTCCACTCCGACCACTGCGCCGAGAAATGCCTACCCAGCTCACCAAGAGCCAACACAGTCCCAGAAGAAAAGGCCACAGAGCAATACTATAAGAAAACACCGGCAGAAGAGGAGAACTGGGAAATCGGCGAAACAGACCCAAGGGAGGTATGCCAGACAGTAATTGACGAAATCAAAGAAACCTCCAGGACGAGCAAGAAACCAATTCCCCCAGAATACCACGAATTCCTCGATGTATTCACCGAACAAGAACCAACGACACCCCCACCTCACCACACGCAAGACCATCATATCCCACTGGAGGAAGGGAAAATGGCCCCGTATGAGCCCTTGCGACCCGTGAATGACGAGAAAATGAAGGCTCTCAAAGAATACTTGGATGTCAACGAAAAACGAGGATGGATCCATGCATCCATCTCCCCGGTCGGAGCGCCGATCCATTTTGTGAAGAAAAACGACAGAGGACTACGCTTGTATGTGGATTACCAACAATTAAATGAAATCACGGTCAAGGACCGGACACCATTGCCATTGATTGGAGAATCCCTGGATCAACTGTCCAGTGCCACCGTCTACACCAAACTTGATATCCGAGACGCATATTACAACCTCCGAATCGCAGCAGGAGACGAGTGGAACACAGCCTTCCGAACCTGGTACGGACTATACGAATACTGCATCATGCCTTTCGGGTTGACCAATGCACTGGCGTCGTTCCAACGATGGATAAACGAGATTCTGAGCGAATACCTGGATATTTTCTGTGTGGCATATCTGGACGACATCCTCATCTTCTCGCAAAATCTGGAAGACCACCGGAGGAACATCCGAACAATCTTGAGACGAGTTGAGGAAACCTGGCTCACGCTGAAAGCATCTAAATGCAAATTCCATACAACGGAAACAGAATACTTGGGATATTTCATATCACCAAAGGGACTGCGAATGGATGAAGAAAAGATCCGAACAATCAAGGAATGGAAAGAGCCAACGAATGTAAAAGGAACCCAGAGTTTCATGGGATTTGCCAACTTCTATCGTCGCTTTATCAGAGACTACAGTAAGATCATGACGCCCCTATCCTCCCTCACAAAGAAGGAAAAAGAGTGGGAATGGGGCGACAAACAGCAAGGAGCATTCGATACCCTAAAAACGGCAATGATCATGGAACCCATACTACAGCACTTCAACCCAGAACGAGCCGTCATCATCAAAACAGACGCCTCGGACTACGCCATAGGGGCAATTTGCTTGCAACCAGATGATAACGGAATTCTGCACCCAGTAGCCTACTACTCAAGGAAACTCAAGGACCCAGAGTGCAACTATGATATCCATGACAAAGAGCTACTGGTGATCGTGGACGCACTGCGAAAATGGGATACCAATTGCAAAACAACGGGACCCAAAATCACGATTCTCACGGACCACAAAAACCTCGAATATTGGAAAACGAAAAAAGATCTCAACCTACGGTGTAGGAGGAGGATTCCGGACACAGTGGATGCCACACTGGTGTGCCGTCTAGGGCTGCCCTTAGGGCTTGTGGTGTGTAGTCACAGGGTGACAGTAGCGGCTAGCGCTGGCGGCGGCGGACTTCCCTTAAGAAGCCGCCACCCCGCCTTGCAAGAATACCATGCTTCTTGTTACCCCTCAACTGGTAGCAACACATCGACCCCCCCCCCGAGAATTCCGCTAAGTCTGTGACGACCAACCTTTACGACCCCCCCGAGAATTCCGCTAAGTCTGCGACGACCAACCTTTACAATCAGAACGAACGACCCCGACGACTCAATCCCGCAAAAGGACGCGAAGGGGGGTTTGCAAGAGAGCATCATCACCAACGGATACCACGGAAAAGAAGAGAGGACAGCAACTTGTGCAAGGGAGCCAAGTCTCAGAAGAGGGTCGAAAGAGAAACTCTCGCTTGAAAAGTAGCTACCA
>Ga0307516_10007339_pt1 | contig 12688 bp, 13 predicted proteins | sample 19_EM_MG_FD_203310 | JGI IMG/M metagenome (GOLD analysis project Ga0307516, IMG submission 203310) | Populus trichocarpa ectomycorrhiza microbial communities from riparian zone in the Pacific Northwest, United States - 19_EM | ecosystem: Host-associated > Plants > Roots > Unclassified | place... | reverse complement strand
AACATCTGAAGGGTTGAACGAGGATTCGGCAGCCATAATCACGTCTATCTTCGCGAGTCGTTCATCAGCGCCCATGATATGAGGCCTTCGGACTTACAAGGTATGTTTAGGCAGTGTGGACTATCGGTGTCGTCAGGAAGAGAAGGAAGAAAAAGGACGCGATACGCCGGGCAAAGTCAGGCACATTGGACGTTTTTTAAGTGCACAAGTCGAAACATACCTGAAATTTTGAAAGTCATTCGTTTCAGATCATATTTTGAAGATTGGCCAAGGGCTGATCATTCGGGATCCCGTTGTACCGAACTATGAGCTAAGCATGTGGTGTTGCACTGGGCTGAGGTTGTTCTGTTCCCAAGGGATGCAAGCCGCAGTTTCGCTCGCATGCCGGTGATCATGGGGCAGCCTCCTGCAAGCGTCAGGTTGTCTTCAGTTCCATGACGACACCTAAGCAACATCCTCGTTTTCGTCGCAGGGATGCGAGGGTTGCGAGGGGTTGCAAGACCCACGAGTGGCCGGCTGTGACCGCCGACCGGTGCTATCTGACGCCACATATGACCCAGGTGGTAATACAGGACCCCTGAAAGTCAAACCAAATGCTTCAGGAAAAAAAATGCCAATTTTTCCGGGTTTTTATCCGCACGATTTTTTCTGATTGCTATCCGTTTTTGTCGTCAATCGTGAGCACACCCCGATTTTTTCCCTCGCGGTGGCGCATGGGCAGGCCGAAAAAATCCCCCGGGGTTGCAAGTTCTACTCAGGCCCAACAAACGGCACATTCTGCAACCCAGCGAATGATCCACAAGTTCTATTTGGTGCTCCGCCTCGCGATGTGTCCCTGTCCATTCGTTGAGGACAAATGGGACTGTCAGTGATGTCTTCGATGCCGGAATGTGTCATTGGAGTTGGACAGTGGGAACCGACAGAATGGCTGATTTGGGAAGGAATTACAGCTTTCATAATTTTGTTCTTGGTTGAACGGTAAGCAGAGTGATGGCCATCGGTTCGACTCACGCCCAAGTATCCGCAAATCGTGCTCAGACATCACCGCCGAGGTCCCATTTTTATCCGCGTAGACCTGAGGGATTGGCCAACAATCCTCAATTTTTTATCTGCGCGGCGGCTCAGGTATTCTGCTTGGCTTTCCTATCAGGGGCAATACTTACGTCTGGGCTCCACACGGATATGGCAGGGTCGCCATCTTTTCTCCTGTTCGCGGGAAGAACAAATTGGTTCAGCATGGCTAGGCCCCATTGGCCCCATTAATGGCGCACACGACTCGGCCAGAAGTCTGGTTTTGAGCCAAACCCTGGAGCTCTGGAACGTGGTTGTGGATCGGTAGAAAGGGACGCCTCGCGCTCGCTCTCACGCGGCATAAATGCGGAAGCAACATGGACTCCCATGGACTCGCTTGGACTAGGATGCAGACTTGTTAATTAGAAGCCTACGAATCGTACACAAAATACTCCAGCAATACTTGTGTGAGATTCAGATACAGTAAGTGAATCGCTTTCACATTACTGTAACATTGCGCAGTGGTGAATGCTCCTTGCAGGGCCGAATGCTCGGCTTCGCCTATGGCACATCACCGTTTATCTCGAAGCCTTTGTAGGCCCGGGCCTTTGTTCAAAATGTCTTGCTCCTGAACGTTTGAACCTTCTCAGCTCTGCAGTGTTAAATTATTTCTCAGACATCCCAATTGACACCAGAAATATTTATCGCTAGCTGGACGATCCTGATCCGCGCGCAAGTGTGCTAGAATCCATAACATAGAACTTGTCGTGTGTAGTCTCGTACATTCGTTACAATGAATCCAATGTATATACAGTCCTTTTCTTGGCCCTCTTTCTCTTTCTCTTTGATTTGACGTTGTTGAGAATGTTGAATTAATGACAGTCGCCCCACGGCCTAGTGCCAGGAGAGTCACCGAACACGCTGTTGATTACCGCTGCCAGCATGGGCACGACGGACGGGCGGGAACACTCTCGTTGCACATCCGCAAGCAGAAGTTCGGTTTCCCGACGTCGTCTTCTTTCCTGCATCAACTCCAAAGTCGCGGTCGCAAGCTGCGCATAGGGATCTACGCGAGGTTTTCAGCAGTCGGTCAGAGGAAGACGATGGAATGGGTCGCTTACCATCAGAAGTGGCTTCGACAGGGCAACCGAGTCTTTCAAGTTCGGCTTCGAGGCGGGCAGCCCGGAGAATGGCTTCATCCATCTCGCCTTGGACACTGACAAGTTCCTTTGTGAGACGTGATTTGCTGGCTTCTTCATTCAAGGGTATGCGCTTCCACGCTTCGCTTTTGTTGAGAGGCGGAACCTTATCGGCGCCTATTTTCACGAGTCTCTCGGGGGAAAAGTGCGATATTGCGTCCTTTGAGTCGAGGCGCGGCTAATGCTGGGTTAATATCTCGCTTCGTATACAAAAGCGAGTATGGACGTACATCGCGATCTCGGGGAGTAAGCTCTCGTAGGGATCGAATAACCTCACCGATCCTCTCAGCTCTCGCACTTTGAGAACGAGAATGATATGACGGAGAAAGGGGACTGAAACGTGAACGGCGCGATGATTCCGACAGGATGGGTCTCTTCCCGGAGCAGGAAACGCGCTCGGAGACATATAACCTATCGCTGTAGAAACGTCAGTCGAAAGAAAGCTGGGTGCAGCGGTACTTGCATGAAGCATTTGTGCTTGGCCATCTTGAGTTCTGTGTCCGTGTCCTGGCGGTCGACTGCTTGCATTACCCGCTCATACACTTTCTAAGCGCCAAATGTCAAGATATGATGCACAGGATTACCATGACCACAGACCGAATGTTTGTGTGTTTCCCAAGAGGCCACGATGCCATACGCAGTAGGCTCGCGAATATTTCCTTCAGGCGGATGATCAAGCTTCAGCAACGAGAAATCGCGTCGAACATTCTTCGCGAGAGATTTCATATCCATGTCCATCAACCTTTTCATCCTTGCTGGCTCATATTCGATGCGAACCACGACCTCGAGCATCCGAAGAGACAAAGAGACCGTCACAGTGGGTGGTGGTGAGAAGCGCTGGCGGGCATCACGATGCTATGTTCCCTTTCCATCTTGATAGAATAAAGTTCTATCAGGCAACGTGACTCAATATCCTGATTAGGCCAATTTTCAGAGAATTGGTTCTCACTAACGTAAGGGTAGTACCTGCCCGTTCAGTTCTCAGTTCTCAGTTCTCACAGCATATGAAAACTAACAATACGATGAATGCCACCAGCGCAATGTCCCCGGATGTCGACGTCTTGTCTCGCTCTAACCATAAAACGCGTGAAGTGGATGCAAGGTTATCACGAAAGCCGTAGCTTATTGAGGAAGGCAAGTACCACGATACTCAAGAATGCATGGACAGCGGGACCCAAAGGTGACATGTCTAGCATGTCTACAAAACTGCTCCAGGTATAGCGTTTTCATGATCCTAAATATATGCGCGTACGAGTCGATGTCTTCGATGTCGCAACGCGATCGACATCTCGGTGAACATTGATGGGAGATAGGCGGACTCGATGTGCTCTCCCGTGCTATAGAAAGCCAAAATGACACAGGAGAAGTGGCAGGTGCACGACAAGGCAGGAGGACCATGGTAGAGAACACAAATTGATGGTGATCTCCGTTGCCAGCGCTGATAAGAGCCTTCAACATTGCTGTAGGTTACACCGCTCAGATGTTCGAGAAGCCGTCATAACCAGATGCCGACCTACCGAAACCAGCCGACATGCTTACAACCGAGACCAGAGTGAGTAGTCCTGAGCGCTCCGAGCCAAGACTGATGGTGACCGACAAGCCTTGAGCTGTTTCGTTTCGTCAAGAAGCGGTTTGTTCAGCCTTGACTTGATTGGGGAATACGAAGACTCTCCAGTTCCTCTGTAGCGACGGCCGAAAAGTGCAGCAGGTACCCGCATGCCGCCAACGGTCGCGGAAACAAAGCACAAGCGGAGGTATGACCTCATGCATTGACACCTCGTGTATCGAACTTTCCGCGAGAAATGAATCCATAGGGAGGCCCAGGGTCAATATCCCTGTTCGATAAAAGGGCTTGCCGAGCAAATCTTCAAATCTCACAAGCTGATCAACAAAGACATACCAGGAATTCATGAAGTTTCCCATCTATCTGTAGTGGGGTTTCGGACAGCGACGATCTACACGATGAGCCCACGATGCAGATATGCTGAAAACGACGTAATGAGACAAGCATTGTGCCGCATGCGAGTGGATAAACGCATACCTTCTCCCCCTGTAAATGTAAAGAAGATATTCGATGCAGGGCGCAATCGGCGACGGTGCACGACTGTGTATTTGCTTATTATTCGGGGCTGCTGTTGCGAAAAGCTATAGGTTAAATTGGAGGGAACTCGGATAGCACGAACTCGTTCCAAGAATTCTCTCTCGCCTAGCCGACGGCCGACGCCCCGATACTTACCCGAAAAAAGGGAGATATTCAGATCGAGAAATTCAAATATCTGCAACACCCTGTAGAATCAATGAGGAATGCCCTTGGCCCAAGGACATGCCTCGAGATGGCTATCTAAATGTCCGTCGGCTCACACAGCAACGCAAGACATTCCTTCGGTATCGAGCTTGGGGTAGATAAGACCTCAGTTGTTGTCAACTGAGATATTGGGTCGTGAATGCTGGTAGCTTGCAGCCAAAACTCGCGGATTGGGCGTGTCGAGATTTTTACCTGCTTCAGTCCGATGGAGATACGGAGCCAGTAAAGGAGCATACCTGCTTCGCCTGGGATAGGTATCGCAGATATGGGCGTCGTGGTGCACATTGCAGGGCTTCGTTCCGAGTCGGGAGATAAAGAGCTGTTTTCGGCTGTACACTGATTTGACTCGCCGTCTGTACGACATCGTTGCCTCGTTGGAGGGGCGTGGGGGTCGCATCAATTTCGGCACCCTTTCTTATAGTGGATGGTCCTCGTCTCCCACGTCGCGTTAGAATTCCAAATCGTCCTCGAGGATCAGGGCATAGGGTATATAGCGACGGGTAACCGAGAGGTTCAAGCCCCCTTCATCAGATCAGAGTAAAAACCAATTGACTTGGAACCCTTCTTTGTATGGGCGGAAACCTTGCGGACGTTCCGTCAATGCATAGATGTTCACTAAGTGACAAGAGCAGAGATAACTTCGGCGCCTCTACTCCACCGCAGGTGCCTGTCTGCGATAAGATCGAGATGTAGATCTTTCCATGATCGGCAACACAAATTTGGGAGGGAGAACGTGGGCGGAGTGATCGATTATAGCGACAGATCCATGGACAACAGATGATATCCTATGACGGAAAACATGAGTTTCCTCGGTTGTTTTTCATCTACCGAGTTATCGATGGAGTTCGGTAGTGGAACCAAGTAAAAATACTGTGGTTTCTGTGAAGGAGTGCAAGGACAGAGGGTTCTCAGCGCTGCGTATCCGTTTTCATTTCCAGCTTGGTTAGATGGAGAACTTGCGGGATGGACGGCATCAGTGCGAACCTGGCTTAGAATGCTAGGGTTTCCGGCCAAGTTGACCTACAGGCTCCATTTCCGTCTATGGGTTGATCCTTCGCGGGGAACGGTGCATTCAAAGCTGGGTCCTCGCCAGCCTTGAAAGGAGCTGGTTGGGACGGGTTGGGATTTCTCCGAGGCCAGGATGGTGTAGGGTTAGGGTTATGTGAGAGCGCATCAAACTCCGGGCCCCGAAGGACAGGGTGGATTGTCAAGCCACCTTGACTCAAACAATGATCTTGGCCGGTCAATCAGATGGCTCTGCAACGTAACACGAGGTGGCTTGATGGATCCGCCACAAACCCTAACCCTATTTATTGTCTCTTTTATACATGTCGATCGTCCGTCCACTTTCATGGGCTCCCTTTATGGGACAAACCTATAGAATACAGAAATGGAGAACACGTTCCGAGTCGATTTTTAGTGACAAACGGACAGGGTCAGCTTAGAATGAAAGAAGCCGAGTTTGTTTGTAAGCGCCTGTACAGTTTTGAATCGTTTCCTTTTGCGGAATTACGTCCATTGTCCATATATCTATGATGGTTTCAAGCGAAAAATTTCCCCTTCGCCCTGGTCCACTTCTCTTTCTTCTTCCACCACCACCCTAGAGGTGCTTTTCTGGCTGGTCTAATGCTAACTCTTCAATCTGGTTCAGCCTGCGATGTGTGCGCCGAGGAGTATGGCCCTCAATGCCTGCCTCACTCAATCCCTTGTGGTGAGTCATTTGGAAATTTTTTCAACCGAGCTAAAATTTCAAAAAGGACACGTCCTGTGCGCGAGTTGCTGCAGTACCATAGTCGAAAAGACACCCTCACGCCTCTCCCCCGCCTGCCCTTTTTGCCGCGAAAGTTTCTCAGGTGACTCCATCCGGATGATTCGTTTTGACTTCCCGACAAGTGGATGGACAACTCCAAGGCGTGTCCCTGCTCCCATCGAAACGAGTCCCACCGCCTTCGCGGACCTATGGGCGAAAAAAACAGAGCGACTGCTGGCCTCCGAACCGGGTCTTTCCCGCACCCGGATGGATGTCCGTAGGCTCGAAGACAAGGTGGCGAAAGTCGCCGCCAAAAGATGTTCCGTGGAGGAGGTTTCTGCTCTCCACCGAGAACTCGAAGATTGGCTTGCATCCGATGCGAGGGACGATCAGGTGCGTTCCATCAATGTCCCCTCCACCTACCATAACGTTGACCGGGCTTTTAGACATCTCTCCACCTGAGTGCCGCATTGCTGCGGGCCATTCTCATGAACCACCTCGCACATTCTGAGTCAAGCAAGAATGCAAAAATTTTAGAAAACAGTTTGAAAAGCAAGATCGACGAACTCGAGGCTGAGTTACGCAAGTGAGTTATCCAACGTCATGCCTTGTTCCTCCACGTTGCTGACGTATCCCTCTCATCTCCCAGACTAGTAAGCATGCTCTAAGCAATCTATTCAAATAGCCATCGACTAATCTCCCCCCAGCGCGGCCAATACCCTCAAAAATCACCGGATTATCAATCGACATGGACGGAGCTTAACCGATCCCGCCAAACCACTACGTCGCCAACCCCGCCGTCCACGTCACCAATCCCACAATATACTCCAACAACGCCTCTGTCACGATTCAACTCTATGCATGGGAGGTCAGCCTCCATGTCGTCACGACCTTCTACGCCAGCATCACCTTCACGATCCCACACACCCGCGCCTCCTCTCGCCAGGACCCAAACGCCAGCCCCACTTGCAAGAACTCAAACACCCGCACCTCCTCTTCCGAGAGCCCACACCCCATCCGCACGGTCGCACACGCCTGGCCCACCACCCACCATGCGCCATGCTACACCGACCCCCAGTCTTATGCGGGGCGCGATGCCTGCTCCACCGCCACCAATTCCTCCGAAACCGCGGAGGTTATCCACGCCCTCGCCCCCAAAAATGATGCGCTCTGCTTCCGAAGAAAAAGCAGAGGTCCATGAACGCTGGCTTCCCCCTTTAGAGTCATACCACGAGACTTCTGAGAAGTCACCTCCTCGGTATATGACGCCCCGCCCAGCTTCGCGCATGACATATACCTCCTCCGCAGCTGCCGCGGCTCGATTCAGGGAAACTAGTTCCCCTTCCTTATCCTGAACGCTTTTGTTTTATCGAACGCAATTCCTTTTTATCGGAGTTCTCATCCAGTCATCATTCGCCTGCATGTATCCTTTAGCAATTTTACCCCGTTATCTACTTACCGTGTTGATTCGTACCCAGATATCCATCTTTCCCCGATTTACGCTCTAGTGATCCTCTTTCTCTCTTCTGCTACTATCTCGTGTCCGTTGCCTGCTTTTGACATTTCACTTGCACATATTTATATCCCCTTTCAGTCCCTGCTCTGCATCGGCGACGTGATCTTCACCTTCGTTTGGATCGTCGCTCTTTTCACCGTTTCTTGCATCATAATTGTTTGACCCGAAGCTAATGCTTTCTTGTCTTGTCGTCTGTGTTGTCTTCTTCAGCGATAGAGCTGAAGAGTCGGCCAGCAGCCCCAGTTTTGCTTATACTTCGTTATATACATACCTCCGTACGTACAGATCTACATTAAAGCTATTTACCTATTAATGTTAACGTTTTCGACTCCTTTCTTTCCATAAGGAAGAATTCCTGTTGCAATTGCCGCGCGCCTTCAGTTGGCCGCATGTTGGTGAGACTTGAAGGATTCAGGAGCCCAGGAACAACTGGGGTGTCATGCACTCATGTCAGGCGCTTCGCTGCATCTCAGTTTCAGAGATCGCCACGTTCTTAATATCGCCGCTGATCGATGATCTGTGGGCACTGATATGTATATTTCCCGGACCTTGAGCCAAGCTGCTCACGTGTGTTCCGCCCCCAGCCCCAGTCTCAAATAACAAGCTTTTATAGAATGATCAATCGAGGCTCGAAAGATGGACTTACCTGCTACGTACCATATGCACGCCCCAAGGACAGCCCTCGATGAAATTAAGCCTGTTTCTTACGTCCTTGAGTGGTACCAGGTGACCGCCTTTAATGAAGTGCTTACCCACCACATACCATCGATAAGGGATGTGACAAGGCATTAATATCTCATGGAAAGCATGCGCGAAAGGCCTGGACGGTGGCGTTGTGTGGGGCAGGCCTTTCGTGATCTAGCTTCTCCCTGACTCCGCGCGTTCTAGATCTCCGCCATGAGTCCATTCGGTGAAGGAATGTGAGTAACTTATACAGTACTGTGGTGCGCCACGCCGTCGATGCACCATCGACATCACCAACGAGTAAGCTTGGGATCGCACGCGTTCAGATTGAAGCTAGCCGGACGGCTGCGGCTTTGCGGTGCGTGGTTGTGGGAAGTGTTGAGGTTGCAGCTGGGAGGCGTTGAAGTGTGCAGCCTACATACTTACCTCAAGTTACATAGGAGCCACAGGGGCCTCCCATTCCGTGGAAAATGCGACCTGCCGGGAGCAGTCCCCCCTGATACGGACTCGGAGGTCGACAACGTTGGGCAGGGTGAAAAAAAGAGCAATTGAGACACCTATGTTTGCCTACCCACCGCTGGGCATCCACCTCGAGGCTTCATACTTGGAGTGTGCCCAGGAGAAGTTCCCCTCGATACACAGACAGACATGACTCAAAAATCGGAGTTGAAATTCATCCCACTCCTCTTCCAACCTGATCATATCGATTCACGCCTCTCACCCTTCTCAGCAGGTTTCGCAATGGCAAACATAATCCGCTCGGCAAAATCGGGGAGTGGCTGGTTAGAAAACGAGTTGGTAGCGTACAATATAACGGTTCAGCGCCGGGATGCCGTCACCTTCTTCGGTCGAGAGCTTGGTTCCATCGACCATCTGCAACCTACTTTCCCCCGCCGATCATATCGTTGCCGCTGGTTTCTCCAAGGATACCTATCGCTTTCTTGCCTACCTCGACCTGGCATCGCATGCAAATCGCGGACGGGAAAGTGCCATCAATGATTTCGCGAAAAGCGTCCTCGAGGTTATTGGTTTCGACGACGTCGGCACAATCCTTCGCACACGCTGCGATATTCCTTTGAAAATCTGCGGGGATAGCGGCAGACCGGCGCAAACGGATCTATGTCTCGTTCACCTCAATTCCGTGATCCTTTTGGTGGTTCAGCAGGATAAGACGACCTTCAACCCGAGCAACCCAGAGCCTCAGGTCGTTGCGGAAGCGATTTCCACATAACAACATAACAACAAAAAGCGCGCGGACCTTGATCTTCCCATTCTTGACATGATGACGATTCCATGCATTACTATGGTGGGAACGCGTCCCTTCTTTTACCTGGTCCCAGTTACGCAGGAGCTCAGTAACTGTGTTGCTCGTGGTCAATATCCATCAGAACCCACAGTCGTAAGACGTTGTGCTCCATCCCACCGGCGTAGGGCATTTGAGGGCATGGAGGTCCCAGATTATGGCTACGATTAAGGTATGTTTCCCAATTACAAAGGAGTTGGATCTGATTGCCAGTGTACGATTGTCCAATGCAGGGATGTTGGTTCAATGGTGTTGGAACACGGTTTATATTGTCTTGCCTTCCTCAATCCCCATTCCAGTGTCCTCTGTCTTCAGCCTCCTTTCCTTTCTAGCACTTGACTTCCAGTTGCGACGTGACCCTGTGAGAAATTTTCAAAGTTGGTCATCAGCATCATCATATTCTTCAAAGTATTAGGGTGCTGCCGCCGACCTATGACTATTGAAGATATCCAATGGCCGTTGGCACTTCATTTTCGTATTTCGTTCTCCCTCCACTATTGCGTTGGCGGTCGACACTTCTAACGATCTCTCCACATTCTTGGATGTACGAATTGATGTCTGTGATGATCGGTGGGATACTATGCTTTGGAACACTCTTCTCCTTTTGCCGTCCCCCACACGAGTCACCATGCCAGTCAATTTCACCGTCGCCGCCCACCCTTCAAATTCTGTCCGCCTACCCGAGCCTTACAAACCCCTCTCCAGACAGGATGTCCTCGAAAGAACCTGGGGACACAAGTCGCGAACGGTTATCTGCAAAGAATTATTTCAGTCATCGATTACACCTCAGGGACCTATCCTCCCCCGAGCAAATGGTTTCGTCGATACCGTTCTCGTCGCATACAATAACCACCACCAATTGGTCTTGAGGTTAGTAACCTCATGTTGCTGATGGCGAATCAGGCCTCCTAAATATTTCCACAATCAGACCAGACGATGTTTGGATCGCGATACTCTCGCAGTTCAATGCCTAGTAAGTTCATTTTCCCGATTGCCAAGCATCTGTTTCTCATCCAAGTACCGCTCTCTTGAAGTGTCAATGCTCATGCCGAAGAGCTGCGTTCTCTTTTTGTCGCTCATGAGGGCAAGAAAGAATTGTTTGTGAAATTTTCGCACGAGGATCGATATTCCGTTGACTTTGGGTCTTTTGCGAAACAAATGACGGGGAAAATTCATAAGCATGTAAGTCGCCCAATGCCAGATTCCCTGTTCATAACTTACAAATGTTCCACTCTGGGCGCCTAAAGGTCGTTGATGAAAGCCTGGTCGAATGGATTCTCCCCAACTTCAGCGCAACGTCGCACACCGATACGGTTGTTTCTGCCGTGATGATGATGGCAACCCTCAAAAGGTATCCTTTTCTCGTGCTCCTTACTCCTCACCCACTAACACGTCATTGCTTTCAGTTATTTCTCCCATACATGTATGATCACTTGCGGACTTCCGTCCCTGACCCTCGGAGGCCAAAAATCAGACTGGGAAAAGCCCGACTCGACAAGCTTACCACTTTCGGAGAGGAGCCCAAGGCCTTCGCAACCCTCTTACGCCCTATTCTTAGCCGCTTTGTCGGCGCCTTCACGAACGCTGAGACTGGATCCCCTCAAGACCTTGATTTCTGGGGTAGGATCTGCCACGCACCCCCCCAGGGCTCTGGACCAACCTACATCAGTGGATGGATCACCGCATTTTGCGTATGGGATAGCGAAGGCAAATGAGTGGGACCAACAGCAAAAACTGAGAACCATTCGAGGATCTGGGATGGCGAAATTTTGGCTCCGCTGCAGCCGGACGGTATTTTCTACTCGATGATCAATCTGCATGATATCCCAGTGGCGTTTTGTGAGGTTGATGTGAAGTTGGATGATAATTGGCAGGAGTTCGAGTGCATGATGGTGTCGGGACATGTGGGCAGCTCTGTGGAGGGAGAACGGAAGGACATAATGCGGCCATTGCCAGCGTGGTTTATGTTCATCAAGGAAGAGAGAGAGGATCCTGACGTGGTTGCGCTGCGAGAGCTCCGCAAGAAATACAATTTCTAGGGACGTAGACTCGTATATAGGAAAAAGACACAAAACTACAATTTATGTGACGAGACAGGAAATTATTACTTTATCCTTTGAGTCATGAGAGAATCATACGAGACTGAGAAAGTAGTTCTATGTATATCAAGATCATGGCGCGGGTGATCTGTGTTGACTCTTTAATGAAGCACTTACCATCGATAAGCTTTGGATGCCATGACTAGCATTAATCTCTCATAAAAAGCATGCGCAAGGCCTGGATACTGGTGTTGTGTGCTTTTCATAATATACCTTCACTCTGACTTCGGGCGTTCTAGATCTCCGCCCTGAGTCCGTTCAGTGAAGGAATGTAAGCAATAAGTACAGTATGGTGCCGCATTGGCGGGCCACGATGTCGATGAACCATCGACCGTATCACCAACGAGTAAGCTTGGGATTACACACGTCCACATTGAAGCTACCGGACAGCTGCGGCTTCGCGACGCGTGGTTGTGGGAAGTGTGACTGCGTTGAGCGCAAGCAGCCTACATACTTACCTCAAGTTACATGGAGTCACAGGGGCTTCTCATTCCGTGGAAATGCGACCCTTGCATATCAATAGCCCTGGGTGCCATGGAGTATATCGGGGGATAGTACTGTATCATTACGACCGTAGGTTCACACATGTGGGGAATTTCGACCAAAAAAAATACAAAAAAATCGAAAAATTCAAAAGAAAAACATTTTCGGTGAGCGATTTTTTTGGCTGTGACCTGTGACTGAACCTATGGTCGTAATTCCTGCTGCTTTAGCAGTAGGTTTTTACGGTTTTGGACACTCAGCGACTTGTCAGATTGCACGTGTTGACATGTGACTTTTCACGGGGGGGAGGCTTTTTTCGTTTTTTCGTCCTGCACGTG
>Ga0307516_10007338_pt1 | contig 12688 bp, 11 predicted proteins | sample 19_EM_MG_FD_203310 | JGI IMG/M metagenome (GOLD analysis project Ga0307516, IMG submission 203310) | Populus trichocarpa ectomycorrhiza microbial communities from riparian zone in the Pacific Northwest, United States - 19_EM | ecosystem: Host-associated > Plants > Roots > Unclassified | place... | reverse complement strand
TGGTGAACCCGAACCCAAAGGTTCAGGTGCAGGTTCATGCCAGAGGGTGAACCGCACCTGGGGTGCATGTTCAGGTTCTGGCTGGAAGGGGTCGAACCCGGACCGAACCGCACCAACGGCCAGTCTACCACCAATCCTTCTATATTTGCATGGTCCCATCATTTGCAACATTCTGCCACCATAGTGTAGTCAATAATAATTAGATATCGTCGGCAACTATATTTGTGAATCTGAGTATACACTTCAGAGAACTAATTCTGGAGGGCCCACCAATTCTTCTGTATTTGCATGGTCCCACCATGAGCCTACTTATTTGTACTGTTGATTTTGTCTTATCATTTATTACTACTCGTTACAATTGCTTATCAGAGCTTGCCATATATTGATCAATTTATCAGCTCCACCTGGAAAAATCGGCCAAGCCCTGTTTCCCTGATGTGAATGGAGCGCCGCGAGAATAGAAAGCGTTCAAAATTCGCGGGGCTGGGTAAGGCGAGTTCAATTCTTGAACTCGGAACATCGAATGGGGGAGATTGATATGTTTGAATACAAAGGCTCACGCAAAAACTTTCCTGCATGGCCCAAGATACTTACAATCAACGATATCGATATCGGAGCAGGGTTCAAGCCTCCGGAAACCCACAATGACACTCCATCCACAAATAATTGGCAGATTGGCATCGTGAATTAAATTCGGATCCAAATTTACAGTCTCCGTCTTTCGAAACTAGCTCATGTTTTGTGCGGGAGGTATTCACCCAGTGATCAAAATGCTGATAATTGATTGCTCACACTGTGCTTCATCTTAGATTATTACTATCCGTCATAAAAATAAATTCCATCAACTTGCAACCCAAGATCAAACCTTAGAACTCCTGGCCTCGGAGTCAAACCAGTCCGCGCCCAGTACCTTCCAGGTTTTCAAGTTCGAGTGCTCGGGCTTGTATTCATCCGATATACCAGCAAGGACCTGGTAGAAGGCTTATCGTGAACATCTTACTACCTATGATATTGACCATGATAGTTCCTCTGCCGCCGACTCAGATGTAAGTACTGATTACAACCCGGCACGACCCACCGACGCGACCGAGACTCGACCCGAGAAATCCCACAATGCCAGCATGCAATTCCTAAAGAATCGACGTCAGCCGTAGAAGGTGGACATCACGAATCTTAATCAGAGTAGTAAAGGTTCAGCCGGGCTGGATCGACATGGAGGGCCTCACATATATGAATACCCGGTGGTTCAAGTTGCGCATGTACTACTCATCCTACATAGTATACCAACGATTCGGCAAAAAAGACATCCTGTTTTCCAGCAGAAGCTCCTTGCCTGGAGTTGTAAAGATGTAGTAGATTTCCGTTTCTAGGTTGTGAAGGATGAGACAAGATTATCGCTGGAGGTGAAACTCACTTACGGTGTGCACTGGCCTCATCGCCCTTGACGATGACGGGCAGCTTGCATGCGAGTGTTGATCAAAAGGTCCACCCTTGGACACGCGGAAGAGCAGAGATGGTAGCTGACGAAAGGTCTTCACAAAGGGTTGGTATCGAGATGTGTCGAAGTTCTGGAGGCACCGTGCATGGCAAAGACTGATGACCGTCGAGCTGGACTTCAGACGGAGTTCAAACCTAACTCTTGAAAAGGTTACCTAAGCAAAGTAAACACGTCCTTATACCTCGAGAACGTAATTCAATGCGTTGTGTAAATAATCCTCAGGTGTGCACAGGATGCGTTTCGGAAAAGATTACCTCTCAAACCAGATGATCGATGTTCTAGATCCCCCCAATCGATGATGTTCTGTCCTCGGTGACCAATATGGAAGATGCTCGACAACGACAGGCGGAAGTCATCCTGGCGATGCATAACCAGGACCTGGGACATACAGTAGACACCCAAAGACCCATTGAAGCACTGCCAAAGGAGACCCCCATTGGATGGGTGCCACCCGAAATCCTCTCCTTATTTTTCATATTCGCGAAACCCTTCGATCTTGCCTATTGCATCCCATCTCGCAGACGTCCACCACTCATATTTCTCCAAGTTTGTTCCTTGTGGAGAACCGTTGCATTGGCCACCCCAGATCTATGGACGGATCTCTGCATCTCCCTGAGGGACAGCTCCCTGCAATGGAAGCCGGCCGCCCTTGATAACCTGGCCGCACAATGGTTTTCGCGTGCTGGACCCCACGCCAGACTTTCACTGCAATTCGAGGACCACATCAGTCCCAATCACAGATATGATTTCTCCAACATCATTCTCTCGCGATCGGAGCGATTCCGGCAGTTGAAAATCAGCTTTTTAATCACAAGTTCGTTGGCCACCTTCATCCGAGGCGATGGAAATGCTTCTAGTACGTTCAGTCAGCTAGAGGAGATAACTATTCCAAGAGAGCGCGGGATGGACATCAGATTCGCCGCAGCTGGATGCCTGCGAAGGATGACGCTTGAAATCTGTTTTGACGCCTGGGAGGAGATGAAGAGCTTTGCTCCCTGGGAACAACTGACCTACCTCGAGATAAGGTCCTCAGTATATGAAGCAGCTTGGGTCTCCCTTCTTTCTCAGTGTATCAATCTCGAGAACGGCACCTTTAGAATCTACCCATGTGATAGGGACCCCGTCCCAACAGTCAACGTGACGATGGCACATTTGACCTCACTCAACATGAGGTTTGGTTGGACATCATCCATACAACTGTTTGACGGTTTCAGATTCCCAGCGCTCACATCGCTCCATATAGAGCCCGGACGGAATTTTTCGTGGAGGCATCCCGAACACTTCTACGATCAGCTGGGATCGCTGCGTACTCTCAGTTTCGTCGGCACTTCAATGGAGCTTGTAAACCTCCTCCGTCATACCCCTTCTCTCGTCGCCCTTCATGCCAGGACCAATACACACCTCGACCCTCTCCTCCTCGCTCTGACAGCGACGAACGAATCCGACCCACTTGTTCCAGCACTCAAGCACCTCACTATTCAAACCACTCGGTGGACAGTTTCAACTCCCTCCGGGGGACCACTCGTGACGATGATCGCTTCAAGAACGAGACATTTTGACGCCTACGGCTGGCAATTAGAACATCTTACCATTGTGGTCCCGATTGTTGAGCGTCACGGGGACGACAGCTTAGAATTGGGACGGCAGCTCCGAGATTTGGATATGTCAATGGTAAGAGAGTTTCATCGGCCCCTTTCGGGATCGAGGGGTGGGGGGACCGTAGTGGAATACGTTTGGCGGCAGGCCGGTAGTCAGGCCTCAGGATCCAGAGGGCCTTTCAGGGGCATGACATATTTCAGTGTTTTTCATCACTTTCAATATCCCTCACTGGTTGCATAGGATGTCATTCCCTCGGCTTGTGGACTCGATGTTTGAACTGCTTTCTGAGAAGACGACATCTTCTATTTCACCGAGCACACCAAACGGATTGAAAAAGGTGATATGAAAATGGGCATCAGTGAGTAGCAGATCACGAACGGAATACAACAAATAAGATAATGAATGATGAATAAGAGACCAAGAATGCACGATGAAAAGAGTTTGATTCGAACAGGAAGAGGAATAGACAAGAAACATGCAGATGGGGAACGTCAGAGCGAGAATCTATGAATGAGCTCTGGGCATCAGTAAGCAGGTCGATCACTTGCCACGTACCTTTCACTCCCGACGACATACAATTGTCCTTGAGCCCTGCAAACCGGTGGCCAACAAAGAATTCCAAGCGCTTCATCCGCCGCGGGTCCACAGGACCCATGTACGGCAGAAAAGGTGTAGGTAATGCGCAGCTCTCGCACGTAGACACCACCGTCTGCATGTTCTCGTATGAGAAGAACACAGACTATGACGTGTGGCTTGCTGCGGATCAGTGACGTACCAGTCCACCTAATAAATCGAAAACTCGATCCTCTCATCTCCCTGCCTGGGAGTCGAACCCGGTCTCCGCCTGGTGACCATACTGCTCAGCCCGGGCTCAGTGGGCGTGTAGTCAATAGATAGACTAGCAAGTTCCTTTGGTTAGTTCAAGTTATCATGAACATCTTACAGCAACTCGTACATCCCCAAATACTCAGCTTGGGTGGCTTCAGCGGACTAAATGGCCTTCGGATGCCGCGGCCAGCACTTGCAACGCACGATACACCGATACACCGACGCGACCGAGACTCGACCACCCGAGAAATCCCACAACGCCAGCATGCAATTCCCATGAATCGACAGAGATGGATCACGGATCGATTAGGATTGACAGATTAGTAAAATGCACCAGCTGGGAAGGCCTCGCGTACACGAATCACTATAGGTTCCACAAGAGAAGAACATCGCACACCCGGCATCCCGAGTCTTAACAGGGAGTCGTAACATCATTGGGTGCGGACTTTAGCACTGCCCCCGTCAGAACCGGGTTCTGACCGAGGGAGGTTGGGTTGAAACATGGCCCAATCCAAATTCAGTGGACGACCTAGACCTACTGGCAGTCTGTATGGGAGGTCCCTCAGCCCCGCAGTCGAACGCATCTTCCTCAAGATCAGGCGAAATAGCTTTATAGATATGGATCTACGACAAGACCTCTATCACTACTGATAGAGTGCTGGTTTAAACGAAATAGATATCATGATAAAGCTAAAGAGATGAAGAGCTGAGGAACGCATATAGAGAGGAGAGTATAACGAAAGGAGGTTTTAGTTACGAGGGTGGGGAGGGGAGATGGGTAGACCTAGAGTCTATGAGAAATTGTCGGGGGATGCGCAAGCAGGTAGGGCTATATGCGCTTCGAGATAGCTATGTCCTCTATATGGCGTGTGGTCCATGGACCAGCTGAGGTTTGTCGCTTAAATCTGCATCACAACTTTAAAAACGGTTTGACAGTGTAAGAGATAGACCGCTTAGGTCTTGACAAGCACCGAAATGCAGCGTCCCATGTATAGTGACTAGGTATCCGAACGAGAACACGACCGCAATACACAAAACAGGTAGTCGAATCTGAAAACCAACAGCAGCGCTTGAGCTGGCGTCAAAACGCGGAAAGATAACCACATACGTGTGTTTTTTTCAGGTGCGCACATAAAACCTCCAACGGTTGAGTTCCGGATCCAGCAGCTCCGGCCCCGAAAAACGCGTTTTGCCCACCAAGAAATCGACGTGCTTCGCCCTCTCCCTCCCGTCCGGGTCCCTCCGCAGATACGTCTCCTCTACAGCCCAAATGGTTGCGTCCCCGGTCTTGGAGCGGGCCTGGTGGAGCTCCTGGTCCGTGACGGCCGTCTGCTTGGTATCGTGCACCCGTTCAAGGACGCATCCGACGGTGATGATGTGAGGGTGGACGTAAACCCCCATAGTGCTGCAAGTCCGTTGACTGGATGAGGATGCAGGCTTCAGAGAAGATTTCCATGGGGTTGAAGCTGGTGGTTGCGGGTTGGGAGAGAAGGATAGATACGACACTTGACGTGGATGACGTTATTTGCGGAGGTAGAGTCGATCTTGGGGAATGCGAAATGGACAGCCTGTGCAAAATACATGATGTCAGATCGTATTAGGAGGCCGAAAGGCCTGCCAGAGAGGAGACAAAGTGGACGGATGAACGTACCTTTTGCATACTGCCTCATTCTTATAGGCCATGAAATACACAGCATTGAGTGACAAGGCCGTCATCGGGCGGTGAGTAACGCTTCTCATACATTGAATCTTATGAAAGACGGGAACGGCATGCTGGACGCACGGACGGACTGGTTCGGTACTGCCATGATTATCGAAACCTGGTCTTGCTCGCCCACACTTCGTAGGACTTTTTTCGCTTCCACAGAAATTAGGTCTCCCACTGCCAAGTAAAAGGTAGAAGAACGTACCATGTCCCACGACTAAGCGAGGACCTGGTTGGGATTTATCAGTGAATATCGAATCGACGATATACTGTCGATTGGCGAAGATGGTAGCACGAGATGCTCGCCTAGAAAGAGCAACGTCGACGTGTATCTATTGTTTGTTCTTGTATCAATGTCAGTGTCAAAGCAAAAACTTTCGTGATTGTTCTTTCCTCAAAAGCTTCCTGCATCGCAGTTCAAGCCTCCGGAAACCCAAAATGATACGCCATTCATAAAGAATCGACGGGTTTCACATCACGAATCAACTCAGAATCGAGGTTCGCAGTCTCACAATCCGCGTGTTCGCGTATACAGGAATCCCCGCCTTTCGAAACTGCCCTATGATATTTTGCGCGTGTATTGTATTCATCCAAACACTGCTTATAACTGATCGTTCACACTGTCTTTATTACTACCCGTCATAAAAACAGGATCCAGTTCTGGAGCTCCTTGCCTGGGAGTCGAACCCAGTCTGCAGCCAGTACACGCTCTTCACCTTTTTAGCGCTCGGGCGTGTAGCCAACCGATATACTAGCAAGGACCTCGTGAACCTCTTACTACTAGTCATCACCAGCTCGTAATTTGCCTCACACTTCCACTGATTGGCGCGTTTATTCATCCGATACAACTTATTGCTCATAATTGAGTCCCATAACGTGCCCGGGCTCACCGTCCTAGATTATCCACGGACCCTCACTACTGGACGTAATAAAATCAACTCTATCCGGAAAATCTCCTTGCCTGAGTGTCGAACCGACTGGACTGCGCCTGTCGGCCATGCTCCTCTCGCGCTCGGTGCCGAGGCATGTACTCAAACCGATATACTAGCAAGTACCTGTAACTTGGGTTATCGTGAACATACTACTATCGTCAGCAGCTCGCAGGGTCTCGGTAAATGGTCTGGCGGCACTGGGAACCCTGTTGAATTTAGCTCGAAGGTCATCGCCGATGATACTACTAAATATCCCTCTCTCCCCCGACTCAGATACAAGGACTTACAACCCGCGACCTACCCACGCGACGTAATTACTAACTCGGCCAGCATTGCCTCATTCGGCCGCACGTGTACTCATCCAATATAGAATAACAATAATTGCAACTTGGGCTGCCGCTGATATCGAGTCCTAAGGCTCGACAAACACCTAGTGACGCTATAGGTAGTATAGACTGGCACTAGATGTGAAAAAAGAAATTCCTGTCGGTGCAGTAGTAATTCCTTGCCTGGGAGTCGAACCCAGTCCGCGCCCTGTACCATAGCAACGTTCAGGAGTGCTAGGGAGTGTACTCAACCAATATACTAGCAAAGAACTGCCAGAAGGGAACGTCAATCACCCGTATCTCTCTGTCTGTACCCCTAGCTCCAGCACCGCCGTGACCTCCGAACGCAGCCACCGACCACGCTCTTGGCAATCCTAATTCAATGAACGATTTATGCAAGATCACTCGTGCCCGTCTATAGAACGCGTCTTCCTCAACGTCAGGCAAAATAGCTTTATAAATAAATATAAATCAACGACAAAAGCTAGATCTATCATTGATAGAGTGCTGGTTAAAGGAAATAGATATCATGATAAAGATAAATAGATAAAGAGGCGAGGAACGCATATAACGGGAGGAGGTTCTAGTTACGAGGGCGGGGGAGATGGGTAGACCTAGAGAGTCTATGAGAAATTGTCGGGGATGCGCAAGCAGGTAGGGCTATATGCGCTTCAAGGTAGCATGCGTCCTCTAACGGACCAGCTGAGGGTTGTCGATCTAAATCTGCATCACAGCTTTAAAAACTGTTTGAGAGAACAGTGAGAGAGATATACCTCTCAGGTCTTGAAAGCGCCGAAACGCAGCGTCCCAATGACAAGGACTCTGTATCCGGAGGAGGACACGGAGTACACAAAACACGGAGTCGAATCTGAACAGCGGCGCTTGAGCTGGAGTGAAAACGCGGACACATAGCCACATACGTGTGTTTTTTTCAGGTGCCCACATACAACCTCCAATGGTTGAGCTCCGGATCCAGCATCTCCAACCCCGCAAAACGCATCTTGCCCACCAAGAAATCGAGGCGCTTCATCCTCTCCCTCCCGTAGGGGTCTCGGCGCAGATACGTCTCCTCTACAGCCCAAATGGCTGCATCCCCGGCCTTGGAGCGTGCCCGGTGGAGCTCCTGTTCCGTGACGGCCTTCTGCATGGCATCGTGCATTCGTTCGAGGACGCGTCCGACGGTGATGACGCGGGGATAGACGTAAATCCCCGTAGGGTCTTGCACATCTGGTGGCTGGATAAGGATGCGCCAGGGAAAGGATTCGCAGAAGATCTCCATGGGTTTGAAGGTGGTGGTTGCGGGTTGGGAGAGGAGGATGGGATCAATGTTTTGGAGAGAGAGGGGGAGGGAGAAGTTGAAGGAGACCATGGGGAGTGGGGCGGCGAGGGCGGTGTGGATAGCTGGGTAGGTTGGGCTGGGGGAGAAGCGCCTTGTGAGGGTTGGGCTGGAGGTGAAGGATTCGGGGGAGTAGGAAGGACGGGAAGGGGATGTGGGGGGTGTAGATAGGGTTGGGGTGTGTTCACTGGAAGAGTCTGAGGACGGGGGGGAGCGGACTGGGTATGTGGCGAAAGGGCTATAGTAGTCAGCGGATGTAGAAGGGGGGTCGGGGTCAGGCTGGGAGTTCCTTTCGATGTGTTCTTCTTCGTCTGCAAAGCGAACAACTCTTGGCATTGTGGGGTGAGAGTGGGGAAGGTACGGACGACAGGCTCATTGTAAGGGCTTTTATATATTGACGGAAAAGGATATCGTCGGGCTGTGTATGTCGGGCGTGCAGCGCCATCAGGAGGGTTCGGTACCGCCACGCGACCTGGGAGACGGGTTTCGAAGTTCAGACTCCGACAGGTGCGCGCTTCACGTAGGACGACCCTACACGTCCTCTTTTGGTCGACTCGGTGTTTGCGGGGCATACTATTATCACCCGACTACGCTTTCCCCGACGAGACCCGACCTCACATCGATGATCCCAAACTCACTCTCCCGATTCTGACGGCTTCTACTATAAATCAGAGGTGTCCAGTTTTGGAGACGGTATGTGAACCCTGCCGTTACTGTATGCAATTGGTATACGGTCTAGACTCTACTGATCCATCTGACGCTTACCTTCTTATCTCTTTGCGTATTTTGGACCTCGAGTTCCAACACACTGACCGGTAGCACCGTTGTTCTCGACAGTGCAACACGTGCACGTTCCTCGTGAACGTGTTCACTGACCTCCATCTTTATCGAATTTTGTACCAGATATTCAATTTTGCAACATTGTTTCTAGATATTGTGTTCACTGGGGATCATCGGCTTCATCTGGTCAAGTGTTGCACGTTTCCGTTCATTGACAATTTCGTGAGTTCCAGTTCGTTGAAATATTTGCCTCATTCGGCTCGCGTACTCATCAAATAGAGTATACCAAGAAGTGCATCTTGGGACCGATGATATCAAAGTCCTCAGATTCTTCATGGCTCGACAAACAGGATATTGCCATAGTACTCGTAATTAATACTGAGTTTGAAAAAAGTAATTCCTTCCAGATCAGTGTAATAACTCCCTGCCTGGAAGTCGAACCCAGTCCGCGCCCGGTATCATGGTGTATCAGGATTGGGACTGCCAGGGCGTGTACTCAACCGATATACTAGCAAGGACGTGCCAGAATGTTTATCCGTATCTGGAACAATAGTTCCAGCATCGCCGTGAACCCCGAGCGCAGCCACCCATCATCCCGAGTCCCAACAAGCCTGAGGAGTAACATCCGGCCCAGCGCCCGGATTTTAGTACTCCTATCTGAACCGGCCTCTGACCGAAGGAGAGGTGGGGTTGAAGCATGGTTGAAGCATTGCTCCAATCCCAATTCGATGAACGACCTACGCGAGATCCTGTCTAACGCGCATCGTCTTCAAGGTCAGACCAAATAACTTTATAAATAAATATAGATCTACGACAACACCTCTACTGATCACGGATAGAGTGGTGGTTTAGAAATAGATATCGTGATAAACAGATAAATAGATAAAGAGCTGGGGAATGCATATCGGGAGGAGAGCGTAACGGAAGGAGGGTGCTAGTTACGAGGGTTGGGGGGGGGGGGGGGTAGACCTATAGAGTCTATGAGGAATTGTCGGAGGTGCGCGGGATATATGCGCTGCGATTAGCATACGTCCTCTACGTGGACGTGTAGGTCCATAGTCCAGCTGATGGTTGTCGATCTAAATCTGCATGACAACCTTAACAACGGTTTGAAAGAACAGTCCAAGAGAGATATACCTCTTAGGCCTTGACAACGCCGAAATGCGGCGTCCCATATATATGGGATAGGTATCCAAACGAGGACACGATTCCAGTACAAAAAACACGTAGTCGAATCCGCAGAATCTAAGAACCGACAGCGGCGGTTGAGTTCGAGTCAAAACGCGGAAAGATAGTCACATACGAGTTGTTTCTTCAGGTGCCCACATACAACCTCCACCGGTTGACCTCCGGATCCAGCATCTCCAACCCCGCAAAACGCGTATGACCCAGCAAGAAATCGAGGCGCTTCATCCTCCCCCTCCCGTTCGGGTCTCGCAGCAGATACGTCTGCTCCACATTCGATATCGCTGCGTCCCCGGCTTTGGAGAGCGCGCGGTGGAGCTCCTGTTCCGTGACAGCCTTCTGCATGGTATCGTGCACCTTTTCAAGGACATGTCCGATCGTAATGACGCGGGGATGGACAGAGACCCTCGCGGGGTCCTGCAAGTCCGGTGGCTGGACGAGGATGCGCCAGGGAAAGGATTGGCAGAAGATCTCCATGGGTTTGTTGGTGGTGGTTGTTGCGGGTTGGGAGAGCAGGACGGGGTCGATGCTTTGGAGAGAGAGGGGGAGGGAGACGTCAAAGAAGACCATGGGGTGTGGGACGGCGAGGGCGGTGTGGATGGCGGGGTAGGTTGTGCTGGGGGAGAAGCGCCTTGTGAGGGGTGGGCTGGTGGAGGTGAAGGATTCGGGGGAGTGGGAAGGGCGGGAAGGGGATGTGGGGGGTGTGGATAGGGTTAGGGTATGTTCGCTGGAAGAGTCCGAGGACGCCGGGGAGCGGACTCCGACTGGGAATGCGGCGACGAAATGGTTGTAGAGGTCATTGGATGTGGAAGGGAAGTCGGGCTCAGGCTGGGAGCTCCTTTCCACGTGTTCTTCGTCTTCTGCAAAGCGAACCCTTGACATTGTAAAGGTGGGGAATGTAAGGATGACATACCCAGTGCAAGGGGGTTTATATGTCGACGGACGTCGGGCTGTGTGTCTGCCGTCACCTGGCGTGCAAGCAACGTGCAGGTGCTGGCGGCTGCAGCGCCATCGGTACCGCCCTGCGACGCCAGGTTTCGAAGTTCAAACTCCGACAGACGCCGCCTCATTCACACGGCCTACTCGGTTGTCGCGGAGCTTACTATTATCACCCGACTGCGCTTTCCCCGACGAGACCCGATCTCACCTCGATAATCCCAACTCACTCTGCCGATTCTGATGGGGCTCTGCTTTATGGTGAATAGGGACTCTTGTCCTGTTTTGGAGACGGTATGTAAAGCCTGCCTTTATGACAGTGTGACCTGTCAATCCATTGGTTCATACTTTCCAACCCGGGATGACATCATGACATCCACCCACCCGACATCCAACGCTATGCGCATTGCGCAGTAGCCCTTTGCCCATCCGGAACAAGACATTATTTGATACCTCATTGTTGGACGTGGTTCCTAGGAAACAACAACGTTGCGTTTCGTCCATCTGCTCACAATCCAGTCACTTGCTCTCCGGCTCCGCCAAGAGTCCCTTGAGGCCGTCCGCATCACGAGCCAGCCGGATCCCTCAACAACCTCGGCAGCCCTGCTTCGTCGCCATAGAGCCCACCGTCGTGACGTACGTACGTTTCCTCGGGGCTCTTGAGTCTTGACTACTAAATCCTGCTTTCTATTCTATACACACTTAACCCTGATGCAGTGCTCAATATAATCAATCTATTCTGGTTTCAAATTACGACCGCATTCCGCACAATTTCCGCGCCCCGCCTGCCATAGTTGACATTGACATTTATTTGACGCGTTGTTAGCGGAGATGACATGATGACAATGAATTCAATAATGGACAAATGGCTGAACACACATCACATGGGGTGGTATGTCATTTGTCAATTCATTGTCATCACAGTGTTGGTGCGCCATCAGAGGAGCAAAAACTCGTGACTTCCCTCCACCTGAGATGGGCATGATCACGAGGCTACCTCTACCCCTGGGCGCCTGGGCCTTTGTCTTCCCACTTCGATATCTCTTTCACCAGCCTCTTAACCACTGGAATTGAAAACATGCCAAAATCCCATATGCACACTATAACGACACCACCCACCGGACCTACCTTCCCTACGTTCGATCCAGAAACATGTGAGTAACCCTCAAATGCAGTATCTGGCGCTTCATCGACAAAGACAAGCAGACGTCGAACAGATTCCTACGCTAACAGAAATGGCCTGAGTCTCCTCCCCGAGACTGGTAGATGACAAGACGGGACAATGGAGAGCATCGCGGACCTCCGTCGACTTCGTATCCATCCTCCCTACGTTGCACCGTGACACCTCTCCAGAAGTCACCCCAACACGCAAAATCCATGCCACTCTTCACTCTTCATTCGCGAATGTCATCTCTCGATTCCTCGCATCTCATCGAAACGTCGAAGCATCCTTCACTTACTCCTCTGATTAAAACATCGACGTCGACCCTCCCAACGCACAAAATCCGTGCCACTCTTCGCTATTCATTCGTCAAAGTCATCTCTCGATTCCTCGCATCTCAT
>Ga0307516_10007337_pt1 | contig 12690 bp, 8 predicted proteins | sample 19_EM_MG_FD_203310 | JGI IMG/M metagenome (GOLD analysis project Ga0307516, IMG submission 203310) | Populus trichocarpa ectomycorrhiza microbial communities from riparian zone in the Pacific Northwest, United States - 19_EM | ecosystem: Host-associated > Plants > Roots > Unclassified | place... | reverse complement strand
GCAAGGGCATGAAGAAGGTCGAGGAGGAGCTTCGGATCGACGTGACCGAGCTGCTCAAGACCTACCAAGCCATCCGCTCGGGCGAGCGCAAGGCCGAGAAGGCCAAGGCCGAGCTGGTCGAGGCCAACCTGCGCTTGGTCGTGTCGATCGCCAAGAAGTACACGAACCGCGGGCTGCAGTTCCTGGATCTGATCCAGGAGGGCAACATCGGCCTGATGAAGGCCGTCGACAAGTTCGAGTACAAGCGCGGCTACAAATTCAGCACCTACGCCACTTGGTGGATCCGCCAAGCCATCACCCGCGCCATCGCCGATCAGGCCCGCACCATCCGCATTCCGGTGCACATGATCGAGACGATCAACAAGCTGATCCGCACCTCGCGCTATCTCGTTCAGGAGTTCGGCCGCGAGCCGACGCCGGAAGAGATCGCCGAGAAGATGGAGCTGCCGCTCGACAAGGTCCGCAAGGTCTTGAAGATCGCCAAGGAACCCATCTCCCTCGAAACGCCGATCGGCGAAGAGGAAGACAGTCACTTGGGCGACTTCATCGAGGACAAGAGCGTGGTCTCTCCGGCCGAGGCCGTGATCAACATGAACCTGTCCGAGCAGACGCGGAAGGTCTTGAAGACGCTCACGCCACGCGAAGAAAAAGTGCTGCGCATGCGCTTCGGCATCGGCGAGAAGAGCGACCACACCTTGGAAGAGGTCGGTCAAGACTTCGAGGTCACGCGCGAACGCATCCGTCAAATCGAAGCCAAGGCGCTGCGCAAGCTGCGTCACCCGAGCCGCTCGAAACAACTGAAGTCGTTCATCGAAAGCTGAGCAGGAAGCCCAGAGGAGCCGGCGGATGGAGTTCTTCCTCCTCTTGCTCACGTCCAACGCGTGGGGACTCTTGATCTTGATTCAAGGGTCTCTGGCGGATTCGCAAGAGCGACTGCAGTGGCTGCAGAAGCGCGCGTTACTCTGCGCGTGGATGGCGTTCGTGGGTGCCGCCATCGTCGTGGGCATGGGCGGCTACATCATCTACGGCGCCTACACCCATAGCGCGAGCGCCCGCGCGCTCGACCCGGCAACGGGCGTCTCACAAGTGATGCATAGCATCTTGATCGCGCTCTTGCTCATGCCGGTGCCGCTGAGCGCGCGTGTCGTCGTGAACCGGCGCCTGCAAAACAAGCGTTGAAACGCCTACGCGAGCCAGGGCTTCAGAAGCACGTCACGCTCTGCGTGATCTGCTGGGTGTGCTGGCCGTCGCTGATGCTAACCGTGAGTGGTACGTTTTCGCCGGGCGCCTGGCAACGGAACGAGGTGCTCGGGCTGGCCGGGTTCGCGAAGGCGCCGCGCGCGCCGACGTCCGTGGACCACGTCACGCGCGCCGGATTGCCGGCAGCGTCGTGCCCGAAGGCGCCGAGGCCGATCAACGCGCCCACGGCGGCGCTGGTGCGCTCGACGTAGGTCCAGTCGGCGAGCCACGAGAACGCTTCGTTCAGCGCGCTCGGCACGTAGCCGGTGACATTGCCGCAGCGCCACGCAAAGACCTGAACCCTGGCAATGGCTCCCGCCTCGATATCGAGCGGACCGATGGAGGCCGTACAGGTGGTGGGCGCGGTGTCGGCGGTGGTCGCGGAGAGATCCAGGGTGTAGCCCGCAGCGGCTGGCAGCACGAGCGCCAGGCGATCCGCGACGTCGCCGCCCGTGGCCCCCGCTGAGTCGCTGTCAGCGCCGCTGACGACTTGGCCGTCCACGTCGCGAACGACGCCGTGGATGGTCGCGAAGTAGCTCATCACGCTGCCGGTGCTCACGTCGAGCAACCCCGCGTCAGGCTGGGTGACGGCGTCGGCTTGATTGAGCGCGGGCGCAGCCGAATGGCCGCCCGCGACGGGCACGGGCTGGCCGCCGGCCGGCGCGTAAGGCGCGACTCCACCGCTACAACCGAGCAGCTCGAGCGCGGCGCTCGATATCAAAAAGCGTGCGGTCAGCAGCATGGGCGCGGAGAACACGTTGACCCACATTGGCACCAAAACCAAGCCGCTTTTGCAGCTGCAGCGCTACCGGGCGGCGAGCAGCTGCCTCGAAATGAGAAGTCGGTCTCAGAAGCTGCCCGAAACGCCAACCGAGCCGCCGAACGGCGTTCCTAAGCTGCCCCCCGCCGAGAAGGAACCGGAGCTCGCAAGGCCGTCGCCGCCGGTTCCGGCGCTACCGCCAAAACTCGAGGTGTCTCCGAAGCTCGTCGTATCGCCACCGAAGGGACCGCTCCCGCCGATGGCTCCCAAGGTTCCGCCGCTGAACGTTCCGGCTGGTGCGCCCGCGTTACCTGCCGCGGGACTGCCGACGCCGCCGCTGGCATGTCCACCGATCTCGACGATCACGGGTGGTGAGAAGACGGCACCGCCACTTCCGCCCGGCGGCGGCGGGGGCGGATGATCCACACTGCCGCAGCCCGGAGCTACGCAAACGATGAGCACGAGCGCCACAGACCATTTGTCGTTGGACACACCCGACGACTAAGCAACACCAGTGCCATTGCTCGCGCCAGCCGCGAGCTTGTCGAGGCGAGGCAGCAAGCTCTTGAACTCCAAGGCTTCGAATAGCTCGCGCAGGCGCAGGAGACTCGCGGCGCTGGGTGCGGCGAGATGCGGCGGCTGTGGCAAAGGCGCATCGATGCGCAAGCGCGCGAGCGCCTCGGTGGCGCGGATTTGCTCGGCGTGTTCGAGCAGCAGCCGCCCGATGCGTGGCGGCGAGAGCGCGGCGGCGTCGCGCAGCAAATGCGCCGCGCCTTCGTGATTTTCTAGCAGATTTCTGGCGATCTTTGGGCCAATGCCGGGCACGCCGGGCAGGTTGTCGGAAGCATCTCCAACCAAGGCCACGAACGACGGCAAGCGCCAGGGCGGCGCCCCGAAGCGTTCGCGCACGGCGGCCTCGTCGTAGTCGAGCGCGTCTTTGCCCCGCCGTCCGACGAAGTGCACGTGCACCGAGCCGAACGCCAACTGCAAGAGGTCACGATCGCCACTGACGACCAGCGTCGCTCGGCCTTGAGCGCGCAGGCGCGCGGCCAGCGTCGCCAGCACGTCGTCCGCCTCGAAGCCCGGAGCCGCCAAGGCGACACCCCCGACCCGCTCCAGCAACGCGTCGAGCCGCCGCAGCTGCTCGACCAGCGGCGTCGGCGTCGGCGCGCGCCCTGCCTTGTACTGCTGAAACTCACGGTGCCGGAACGTTGGCCGACCGGTATCGAGCGCAAAGCACAGCTCGGCGCCCGGATGCTCACGCAGCAGCTTGAGCAGAAACGCGCTGAACCCATAGAGCGCGCCGGTCGGCTCACCAGTGCTGGTGCTCATGGCCGGCAGCGCAAAGAACGCCCGGAAGAACAATGAAAACGTGTCGAGTAACAATGCCGGCGCTTGGCTCATGACAAGGCTCTATGCTGCGCCCACGATGGTACGACGACGTTCACTCACGGTGCTCACCCGCAGCGCTAGTCTGCTCCTCGGCGCGGCGCTGTGGCTAGTTGCGCCAAAAGCGCGCGCCTGGGGCGACGACGGGCACCGCGTGGTGGGAGAGCTGGCCTGGCGCCGGCTCAGCCCCAGCGCGCAGGCGGCGGTGCGTGAAGCCCTGACGGAGCCTGGCTACACCAGCCTGGCCGAGGCTGCTACCTGGCCCGACAGCTACGCTCGCCGCTTTCCGGAATACGATCCGATGAAGCCCTTTCACTACGTGAACCTGGACGCGCGAGCGCCACGCTACGAGAGCGCGCGCGACTGCCCGAACGGCTGCGTGGTCAGCGTGCTGACGCAGTTCATCGCGCTACTCGAGAGCAAGGACCCGCAGCTTTCGCTCACAGATCGCCGGCGCGCCATCTATTGGTGCGCGCACCTGATGGGAGACATTCACCAACCCGTGCACATTGCGCATCCCGATGGCAGGGGCGGCACGGCCACCTTGCTCACGTTCTTCGACGCCAAAGACAGGCGCAGCGCGCACTGGATTTGGGATTTCGGCTTGATCGAAAAGCGCCCGCCGCCGCCGCCAAGCCAGGCGCCGGCCGCCGACGAACCTGTTTACCTCGCGCTGACCGACCAGTTGATGGCAGGGCTTACGCCCGCGAAGGTGCGCGCCTGGCAAGGCGTCACCGCGCCCGAGGCGCTAGCCAACGAGGGCCTCGCCGTTTCTCGACGTTATGCCTACCTCCAGAGCGGCGATCACGTCGACGCTGCCTACGAGAAGACGCGCTGGCCGATCGTCGTCGAGCAGCTACAGAAGGCCGGCGTGCGACTGGCGGCGGTGCTGGAGCGCGCGTTCGGCCCCCAGCATGCCTAAAGCCTGCGCAGCCGTCCCTGCCCGGCCGCAAAACCCAGAAACCATGGAGCTTTAGCTCCAGGCAGTGCGTCCCGAACGGGTCGGCCTTAGTCTCGCGCTGGGCTGGCCGTTCTGAACTCGATCGACCGTGCCAGCTTTGCCGCCCATGTTCGAAGAGCCGATTAGCCAGAGCCCGAGCAGCCCCGCCGTGGACGCGCTGGCTCTGCTCGAGCACGTTCCGCTGACCGCGTACCTGCTGCGCGCCGAAGACGACGACTTCGTGCTGGAAGGCGTGAACGCCGCCGCGCGCGAAAAGACACCAGCGCTCAGCTTGATGATCGGCCGACGCATTTCGCTGCTTTACGCCGATCAGCCCCAGATCATCGCCGACGCCCAGCGCTGCCACCGCGAACGCACGCGCGTCGTGCGCGAAACCACGGTCCGACGCCACGAGCGCGTGGATGGCCTGCGCCAGACCCTCGTCTTTGCCTCGCTCGACGCCGATCGCATCGTCATTTACGCGCAACAAGTCGACGACGTCGAGAACGCCAGCGCGGAGCTGCAAGAGCTCCAAGAACGCTACCTCAGCCTGCTGGCCTCATTGCCCGACGCGATGCTGCTGCGCGGAGCCGATGGTCGCGTCTTGGCCTGCAACGACGCCGCAGCCGAGCTATTCGGACACCAGGCAGCCAGCGACTTGTGGGGCAAGGTGCAACTGCTCGCGCCCGGCTACCGCGTCGAGGGCAGCAACGGCGAAACCGTTGTGCCGGGCGAAGGCGCGAGCATCCGCTCGGCTCGCACGGGCGACGTCGTGCGCGGCGAGCTGTACCGCTTCATCGCGCCAGACGGCAGCGCACGCTGGCTGCGCGTTTCAGCCCAGCCCGTGCGCAAGGGCGACGGCGGGTTGGGCGGCTCCGTGACGCTGTTCGCCGACGAGACCGAACGCGTGGTGGCGCGCTTGGCCGAGAGCGAAGCGGCGCTGCAATTGCAGATGGCGCTCGACGCCGGCCGCATGGGCACGTGGCAGTACGATCCCGTCCGCGACGTGGGCGACTGGTCGAAGGCGCTGGACGTCACCTTCGCCCTTAGCGGTGAGCGCCCAGGCTTCCAAGCGTATCTCGAACGCATCCACCCCGACGACCGCGACGACGCGCGCCGGGTGATGCAGGAGATGCTGAGCAAGGACGACGGTATGCCGTTCGAGCACGAGCATCGACTGATCGGCGACGATGGCGTCGCGCGTTGGGCAAAAATCCGCGGCCGCGTCGAACGCCAGCGTGGCAAGATTCGCATGCTCGGGACGGCGATGGACGTGACCGAGCGCCGCAGCATGCAAGACGAGCTGCTGCATGCCAGTCGGCTGGAGAGCTTGGGACGGCTGGCAGGCGGCCTGGCTCACGACTTCAACAACCTGCTCGCGGCCATGCTCGGCTCGGTCGAGCTGCTCAGCGACATTTGCCCGCCTGCCGGGCAGGAAGATCTCGCCACGCTGCGCCACGTTACCCTGCGCGCGCGCGATCTCACCGCGCAGCTCTTGGCTTTCGCGCGCCAGCAGCGCACCGAGCTCGAAACGCTCGACGTGGGCATCCTGGTAAAAAAGGTCGAAAGACTACTGGAAAGGCTAGTTGGCCCGACCATTCACCTGTCGCTCGAGACCGCCAGCACATCGCCCGAAGGCCTGTACGTGCGCGCCGACGCTGCCCAACTCGAACAGGTGCTGGTCAATCTGGTGGTGAATGCTCGCGATGCCATGCCCGAGGGCGGGCGCGTGATCGTGCGAGTCGGCGTCGAAGCCGGCGAGGCCGACCGCGCCGAGCAGGTAGTGCTCGAGGTGCGCGACCACGGCCATGGCATCCAAAGCCAGCACCTGCCGCACGTGTTCGATCCGTTCTTCACCACCAAAGAGACGGGCACTGGCCTGGGTCTGGCCAGCTCGTATGGCGTCATCCAGACGCACGGCGGCACGATCGGTGTCGAGAGCGAGCCTGGCAGAGGCGCGTCGTTCAAAGTGTCATTGCCACGCGTGAAGCCCGAAGCCCAGCGCGAGCCCGGAGGCGCGCGCGGCGCCAGCGGCAAGGGACGTGTGCTGGTGGTAGACGACGACGCGGCCGTGCGCACGAGCACGACCCGCATGCTGCAAACACTCGGCTATGAGGTGCTCTCGGCAGCCGACGGCGCCGAGGCCGAGGCGTTGGCGGAAAAGCGCGGCGGCGAGCTGCACCTCTTGGTGTGCGACCTGGCCATGCCCAACAAGAGCGGCCCCGAGGTCGCCAAATCGATACGCTACCTGTATCCGGAAATAAAAGTCCTATTCGTTTCGGGCTACCCGCGCGGTGCGGAGCGTGAGCTGCCCGCCGAGAGCTTCTTGCAGAAGCCGTACGACCGCGACGCCTTGGCTCGGAAGCTGGCCGCGCTGTCGACGAGCGCGTGAGCTCGGGGGCCGCCTTGAATACGCGGCCCCGCGGCTTCGTCTGCCTCTGCGCCGACGAGCGCCCGGCGGTTTTCGGCCGGAGAGTCGGGGCGCGGCGCGACCAGCCTCGTGGCTAAACTCTCGAGGCAGCTCTTGACGCGAGGCGACGAGGAATGACACAAGTGTGCGCCTATGGGGAACACCCCACACGCTGGTGCTTTTCACCAGGGGAGACGACCGATGCAGGATTTTCGCACGGGTCCGAAATTCATCACATTGACCGCATTGCTTATGAGCGCGTTCATCCTTCCCGCGTGCGGGGGTGGAACGACAGTATTCCAAGGTGCAGGCGCAATCGCGATCGTGGGCACACCGCCCGCGCCTCCGCCGCCTCCGCCGCCTCCGCCGAAGAAGGAGGAGCCGCCGGCTCCCCCTCCGCGCGTCGAGATTCGCGACAACAAGATCGACTTCAAAGAGAAGATTCAGTTCGAGGAGGCCAAGGCTGTCATCAAGCCCGAGTCGTTCTCGCTGCTCGATGACATCGTCAAGGTCATCAAAGAGAACCCGCAGATCAAGAAGCTCGCGATCGAAGGTCACGCCAGCGCCGAAGGCGACGCCAAGAAGAACCTCAAGCTGTCGGACGATCGCGCCAAGGCAGTGATGAAGTACTGCGTCGACCATGGCATCGAGGCCGGGAAGCTGACCGCCAAGGGCTTCGGCATCACCAAGCCGATCGCGGACAACGGCACCGAAGAGGGCCGCGAGAAGAATCGCCGCGTCGAGTTCAACATCACCGAGCAAGACGTCACCAAGAAGAAGATCGAGATCGACCCGAAGACCGGCAAAGAGAAGGTCGTCGGCGAGACCAAGCAGACGTTGAAGGACAAAGAGCCGGAAGCCCCCGCGGCCCCGCTCGATCCCGCCGCGGCCAAGAAGCTTGCCGCCGAAAAGGCTGCTGCCGACAAGAAGGCCGCTGCCGAAAAGGCTGCTGCCGACAAGAAAGCTGCCGCCGAAAAGGCTGCTGCCGACAAGAAAGCTGCCGCCGAGAAGCTGGCCGCCGACAAGAAAGCTGCCGCCGAGAAGAAGGAGGCCGACAAGAAGGCCGCCGACGAAAAGAAGGCTGCCGACAAGAAGGCCGCTGACGAAGCTGCCGCCGAGAAGAAGGCGAAGCCCTCGTCGAAACCGTGAAGGCATTCAGAAGGAGCTCACAATGACCAAGTCATTCGGATTGATCGGGTTTGCGCTGGTTGCCATCATCACGGGCACGGGTTGCGGCGGCGCGGTGCGCATCGGCGATGCCTACCGCGACGACGTGGCCAAGGTCGTCGGTTCCAAGAACGGCGACGTGAAGGCCTGCTACGACAACGCCCTGAAGACCAACAAGGATCTAGCCGGCAAAGTGACGGTGAAGTTCACGGTCGAAATGAAGACCGGTACCTTCAAGGACGTGAAGACGGACGGCCCGCCAGAGCTCGGCACTTGCGTGTCGAGCGCGCTCAACGGCCTGGTGCTCGCGCCCGGCGACTCGAACAACGGCGATGCCACGTTCGAGTACGAGTTCACTGTCGGCGCCCCCGCCGCCAGCTGAGCTAGTCACCAAATACGTAAAGCGCCGTGCGGCCAAAAGCCGTACGGCGTTTTCGTTTTGTGGTCGCCAGTTGATCCGCTCCTGCTCACTCTGCCGAGCGCTCGGTACCGTTACGGCGATCGCGAGCACGCCTGCGTGCGAGCTGGATCGCCCTCGCAAGACCTTGGCACGATCAGATCGCGATCGCCCCAAGAGGACCGTAGTGAACAAACTCGGCGAGGCCGAGCGCCAGCCTCGGTTCAGCTCGAGACGGTCGCGCGACGCTTCAGCGAAGCGCGGAGGAGAACAAAACCTAATCTCCGATCCAAGGACGGCCGGCTTTTTCGAGGAAGGCTTTGGCTTCGGCGCGGTATGGCGAATCGCGCGGACCGAGCCGGAGGAACGCTTCCCAATGCTTGGCGGCTTCGGGGCTGGCGCCGAGGGCGCGGGCCAGCGTGTGGTGCGCTTCCCAGGCCCAGCGCGGCGGCGTGTCGATGTTGTCGACGAGCGCGAGCGCCTTCGTGAGTTGCTCCACCGCGGCCTCGTTGTCGTGATTGGCGGCGAGCAGCTTGCCGTAACGGAAGCGCCAGGTGGCGTTGTCCGGCTGCGCCTGAATGGCGAGCAGCCACTCTTTCATGGCCTCTCGTTCGCGGCCGAGGTCGTAGTAGGCGTCCGCCAGCGAGGCGTGTGCTTCGTTGCGGCTGGGGCGCAGCGCGAGTGCTTTGGTCAGGTCGGTGATGGCATCGCGCACCGCGCCCTGCCGCTGGCGTAAAACGCCGCGCTGCCAGTACGCGTCCGCCAGGCCCTGATCGAGCCGCAGCGCCTCGGCCAGCGCTTTGTCGGCTTTCGGTACGTTGCCGGCTTCGTTGGCGGCCCAACCGACGTACAGCAAATATTCGGCGCGGTTGGGATCGAGCTCGACGGCGCGCTCCAGGAAACGCAGAGCCTCGGCCAGGCGCGTGCCTTCGACGAGCAGCGCGCGGCCCAAGCAGTGGTTCGTCTCCGCCGAGCTCGGGCGCTGGTTCAGCACCTTGCGCAGCAAGTCTTCGGCTTGGTCGGCGCGGTTGGCGGCCACTTTGCCGCAGCCAACGCGCAGCATGAGATCGGGATCGGTGGGAGCTTTGGCCAGCGCGTCTTCGTACTGTTTGAGCGCTTCTTCCGAATGGCCCGAAGCCTCGTACAAAAGCCCGCGCTCGAGCGCGAGCCCGGGATAATCTTTGTCCACCGCTGCGACCACGTCGAAGGCCTTGATGGCGGCGTCGAATTGGCCGTCGCGTCGCAGCGCGCCGCCGATGCGGAACTTCGCTCCCAAGTCGTCGGGATCGAGCGTGGCCGCGCGCTGAAAATGCTGCAGCGCCTCTTTGTAGCGACCCTGCGATTGCGCGACGTCGCCGAGCGCACGCCAAACGCCGGGCACGTTGGGCATCAGCTCTTTGGCAGAGTCGAGCGTCTTTTGCGCGTCTTCGGGGCGGCCTTGCTGGTTTAGCAGCGTGGCGAGCGCGATGTAGACGTCGGCTGAGCTGGGATCCGCGGGCGCTACCTTGAGCACCTCGCGATAGGCGATTTGCGCCTGGTCACGCGCGCCGAGCGCTTCTTGCACGCGCCCAAACCAGTAGCCCACCAGCGGCGACGCCGGGTTCGTCTCGCGTAGCTTTTTGAGCAGGGCGCTGGCCTCTTGGACGCGCTCTAGCGCAAGCTTGCTCTTGGCGACGCCCACCTTGGCGATCAAGTCGTCGGGATCTGCTTGCGTCCCGGCTTCGAAGCGCGCCTGCGCTTCGGAGTAGCGTCCGGCGCGGTACAGCGAATCGCCCAAGCCGACCAACGCGCGCGAGGCCTTGGGGTTGATCTTCAGCGCTTCGGCGAACGCCGACTCGGCGGCGGAAATGCGTGAGCGACCGAGGTGAACGTTGCCCAGCAGCGTGTACGCCTGCACCAGCTCTTCAGGGCTGGCATTGCGGGCATCCTTGATCACCGCTTCGAGCAGCCCCAGGGCGCGAGCCTCATTTTCGCGCGAGCCCGCCGATAGCCGCGCCACCAGCACGCGCGCACCCACGTGCTGTGGCAGCTTCTCGAGCACGTCTTCGGCAGCTTTGAGCGCCGCCTTTTCGTCGCCGGCGGCGTACCAGGCGCGCGCCTGGCCATAGCCAAGGCGCGGGGTGTCGCCATAGCTCTTGGCATTATCCCAAGCGGCAAGCGCCGCCTTCGGGTCCTTGGCGCGCAGCTCGAGCTCGGCGCGCAACATGGCGGTTTCTACGCCCCGCCCGTGGCTCTCGGAGGAAGCTAGTAGCTGGCGCGCCTTGGCGATCTGTCCATCGGCGGCGGCTTGCGCGGCCCGGGCCAGCTCGAGCATGTCCACGCCGGAGTCGCCGGCCAGCTCGTCGAGCAATACCTTGGCGTGCGCATGCGTCGCCGAGTCGGTGCCGAAGCGCAGCTCTGAAATGAAGCCGACGTACGCTGCCAGCGCCGAGAGACCTTTGGCACGGCGGGCGTTCGCCTGCGCCGAAGCCACCGCGCTCGTCGCGCGCGCTGCGTCGGGGTAGGTGTCCTGCGCCAACGCCAGGTTGGCGTCACGGGCCGCTGAGACCACGAGCGCGTGGTATTGGCCGGCGTTCAGGTGGTCCATCACGAAGAACGCGCCAAACGGGCCGACGGACGGCACGAGCGCTAGCGCCGCGCCGCCCAGGCCGAGCACGAACGCGCCGACCAAGATTTGCACCCCGATACGTCGCTTCGGGCTGCTCGCGGCCAGCTTGACCCCGGGCATGCCGGCGCGAGCCTGCGCGGCGTTGCCGGCACCAGCCTCCTGCGGCACCGCGCCGAACTCCATGTCTTCTTCGCCGCCGCCGCCGCGCATGGCAGGCGCAACGGCAGCTGGGCCAGGTGCGCCCGCGCGTGCCGGTCCGTCGAGCGCCACTTCTTGGCCGTCACCACCGCCGCCGCCTCCGTCTAGGCTCACTTCGCCGTAGTCGGTTCCGCCGCCGCCGGTCTGGCGTTGCAGCGAAGCCGCCTCGGTTGCGGCAAAGGCGCGCGGTCCGGGAGACGGCGCCGGAGCCATCGCCCCCGACATAGGTCCGGGTAAAGGCGCCTCACCAAACGGATCGGCTTCGAGGTCGCTCGCTGGTGAGCCCGCCGGAGCCGTCGGAATGCCTCCGAGCAAGTCCACCTCGCCGAAACCGCCCCCGAAAGGCTGCGGTGGCGGCAAGCTTTCGCTTGGCGGCAGATCGATCTCGGCGGCGAAGCCTCCGGGCGGCGTGGGTCCGAGTGAAGGCGAGCGCATGCCAGGGCTCGACACGCCAGTGGCCGACGGAAATGTGCCACCGAGCGCAGGCGGCAGGCTCGGGCTCACGGGCACCGGCACCGAGCCAGCGCCAGCCGGCAGACCCGCGCCGCTGCGCATAGGCAGGCCGCCGCTCGGCGCGGGCAAGCTGCCGCCGAGCGAAGGCAAACTACCGCCGAGCGAAGGCAAGCTGCCGCTGGGCGCGGGCAAGCTACCGCCGAGCGCAGGCAAGCTGCCGCCGAGCGCAGGCAAGCTACCGCCGAGCGCAGGCAAGCTACCGCCGAGCGCAGGCAAGTTGCCGCCCGACGCGGGCAGATTGCCGCCGACCGAAGGCAGATCGCCAGCTAGCGCCGGCAAACCCCCGCCACTCGGCGAGGGCAGCTCCAGCTCGATCGCCATCGGCAGCTCGCCGGCGCTGAGCGGCAGATCGATGTCGAGCAGACCCGGCAAACCCGCCGACGCGCTGGGCAGATCGAGATCGCGATCCGTCCGGCGACCGAGAGGCGAAGGCAGCTCGATGCCGGAGCCGCTTGGCGGGCGCGCAGCGCCAACGCCGACCCGCGCCGGTAAGCCCGCACCCGCGTCGGGCGTTGGTGGCGCGCCGGGACGGGGCATTGCCGGCAAATTCGGCTGGCTGCGCGACACCGACGGCAGATCGATACCGCGTTGCGGAGCTGTCGCCGGCAGACCCGTGACCCCAGGTCCTGCGGCACCGCCCACGACGGGCAGGTCGAGCTCCAGACCGGTCGGCGTTGGGTAGCGTGGAACGGCGAGCTGTCCGGAAGGACGCGGCGACGGCAGATCGACGCCTGCCTTGCGCCCCACCGCGGGTAGATCGAGATTGATGCTGGGACCACCGGGCGCCGTCGCCGCGGCCCTTGGCGGCGCGGCTTGACCACGCGCTGCGGAAACCGACGGCAGGTCGACACTGCCGGCAGGGCCTCGATTGGCGACAGCGGGGAGGTCTGCGGACGGGCCTGGAGCAGGTGGGGAACCCGCCGGAGCGGTTGCGGCACCGGGTCGGGGGATCGGCGGACGCGCCGGAACTGGCGGTCGGGCCGGCGCAGGTGCTCCCGCTGCGGGCGGGGCGGCCGCAGCGGCAGGCGCCACGCCGAGCATGGTGCCCTTCATGGCGGCCGGTCGCGCC
>Ga0307516_10007336_pt1 | contig 12690 bp, 17 predicted proteins | sample 19_EM_MG_FD_203310 | JGI IMG/M metagenome (GOLD analysis project Ga0307516, IMG submission 203310) | Populus trichocarpa ectomycorrhiza microbial communities from riparian zone in the Pacific Northwest, United States - 19_EM | ecosystem: Host-associated > Plants > Roots > Unclassified | place... | reverse complement strand
TAATCTGTTTCGTTGATCATAGAGTCCTGTACAGATTGTCTAGCAACCAACTAACGCGGAGAAGAAGGAAACCCACTCTAATCATAGTGAGGATAACACTGACTGAACCGAAAGCTGCCTTGGCTGGCGTCATGCTCAATACATCCTTCGCGATATTCATAGCGTCGATTGCCGCATTCAATGAGGAGATAGCGGTATCCGGACGCTTTGGTCGCTGCGACTTTGTGGCCATGGTAGAAACCAGAGGTGGACGGAGGAAACGGCGTGGCGTGCAGGCTGTGCGGGACCCTGGCCCTATAATCTGGATGGGCGGCAATTTTGTCAGACATCGCCCCGGACCTTCCACATGGGAACGGCGTCAATTGAGTTCGAAGTTGTTCGACAAGTTGTTCGTAGTCCGCCCGAGAACGATACACCCCGACGTTCCTGTCGCCGGAAGTCCGTAACAACCGGGAGTGGTCATTTTGTCGTAACAAGCCCGCGCAAACGAAACCATTTTCCTCGGAGGTGGTGGCTGGCTGGGTCGCAACTTTATTGCTGTTTACGAGTCCGGGTGTCTTTGTTTATGGTGCTTGCGTCAATGGGCTAGTTGGATGGCGCGACTATTGGGCAGCACGGAGATTTAGAGGGTTCAATGCCAACACCAGCTTGGGTTGGGTGCCAGCGTAAGCACGAAGTCTTGATTGTGGCGTACCTCAGACCAGCTTGCTGTCCATTGAACGTTTAGCCACAACAGTTCGCCAGGGCGCTGCTGGAAATTTCTGATGATTGACCGTTTGTAAGCTTTATCACCGTCTGAGATCTGACCAATCGCTTTCAATATGTAGTCGGCGTTATCGGAGAGCGAAGCTTAGGGTCAGCGTTTCTAATGTGACACTCATCCAGGCCAGGGTCTAAAATTGGGAGCACAACGCGTCTCACTAATCCTCCATGTCAGACGCATCTCTGTGGAATACCGGGAGTATAAAAGGGGGAGGTCGATATGTCGGACCCCATCCAACCAGCTTCAACTTCAGCTTCACCCAAGTAATCTCGAATCCTCCAGTTACTCAACTCTACGCAAATGTCTTCTTTCATCGAGTCCTCTGCTCTCTTCACTCCTCTCAAAGTCGGTCGAGTGACCCTCTCGCACCGCGTCGTCCTTGCGCCCCTCACCCGCTCTCGGGCCACCAAGGACCATGTCCATGCCAACCTTGGCGTGGAGTGTTACTCACAGCGTTCTTCGACCCCCGGATCGCTCCTGATAACTGAGGCGTCTACCATCCATCCTGCCGCTGGGGTATACCCCCACGCTCCGTACATCTACACCGACGCACAGGTCCAGGCCTGGAAAAGGGTGAGCCTCGTTCACAACCACCGATAACCTTCCATCTGACCTCCATTTCCCACAGGTCGTAGACGCAGTCCACGCCAACGGCTCATACATCTTCCTCCAACTTTGGGCCTTCGGTCGTGCCACAGACCCTGAGCTGCTCAAGTCGGGGGACCCCAGCTTCGAATTCGTCGGCCCATCCGTCATCCCCATCTCCCCTTCCGACCAGACCCCGCGTCCTATGATGGTCGAAGAAATCAAGACCTATTCGCGGTGGTACGCTGCCGCTGGCGACAAAGCTGTCAACCAGGCCGGATTCGATGGCGTCGAGCTCCACTTCGCCAATGGATACCTCCCAGACCAGTTCCTCCAGGACGTCTCAAGCCAACGGACCGACGAATACGGTGGATCGATCGAGAACCATGCCAGGTTCCCACTGGAAATCATCAAAGCCGTCTCCAGCGCCGTCGGTGAAGACCGAGTCGGATTTCGGATCTCCCCATGGAATCCCTGGCAAGGAATGGGAATGAAGGACCCGAAACCGACTTTCGCCTACTTCGTCTCTCAGGCCAAAGGGAGGTTCCCCGACCTCGCTTACCTTCACGCCACCGAAGGTCGCGTAGCTGGGATCGAAGACCGCGAAGACGACGATCTGGCGTCGAACGACTTCCTGAGGAAGATATGGGGCGATAAAGTGTTTATCTCTGCTGGTGGGTACACCCCTCAGAGTGCGGCGGAAACCGCCAACAAGCTGGGCGGGCTGATTGCCTTTGGACGCCATTATATCGCTAACGTGAGTTGCCTTCCGTCCGTCGATGGCGGTGGATTGAGTTCTGACTCTGCTTTGATTCTAGCCCGACCTGCCATTGCGCATCAAGTACGGTGTCCCTCTGACCATGTACCAACGCTCGGCCTTCTACAGCCTGGAGGACCCGCACGGATACATCGACTACCCAGCTGCCACCCTGTCTCAGCTCGCTGCCGCAACTGCTACCGTCACCCCCAGGACCGGGGATACGGTTAGCCCCAGCACTCTGGTCACTGCAGCCTGAGGCCAAACGTACGGTCTGACATCAATGTAACTAGCCAAGAGGCATGATTTATAGACTTGTAGCATATATACTGTGTATCCCAGTAAGCCGAATAATAAAGAACATTGCGAAGAACGAATCTAATGTGGCAGCGATACTGAATGGTGCGAGCCAATTGCAAGTGCTACTCTTCCCAGAGTGACGTCGGTACTTTGTCTGATCCTCCAACGTCTAATCGTAATTGGGGATGTACCACCTTTATGTTGGTTCCCTCGACAACAGCTTGATCAGGATACCGAAGAAATGGATTGACTTGGGCGATTGTTCGGGCGAGCCGCAGCGAGAGTTCCCCAGCCACACACCTCGAGGGTCAGGTCGGGAGGCTGGCCGGTGGGCCTTGCACGAATACAACTGATACACATCATCTTTATTATTCCAATTTAATAGACTCGTGGGTCGGAAACAGCAGGTTGGTGGTATAAACCCCCCTTCGGGAGTGTATTGAATCAAGGCAACCCCTTCCATCTCGATCCCCGGATAGACGGCTCCGATGCGGGGTAATCGCTGTGCTCGCCTTTCACTGGGGACCGAGTTCGTTCGAATCTCCAACGATCAGTTCGTGGTTTCCTCGAATGTTGATGAACGAGTACTGTGCGAAGATCAAAAAATCAATGAGAAGGGAAGGATGTGGAAGGTTTATGTACAAACCTCGGTAAGGTCGGGCCTCCTGGAAGCGGTAAGGTGAACGTAGACCAAGTTGGGCTCGGTCCAGAATGGTCGGAGTCCGGAGCTCTCCATCTTCTCCCACCAGGAGAGGAAAGCTGGGAAATTGGAGTAATCCCTGGAGACTACGCACCGGCCTCAGCGCCTTTGCTTCGTGATGGGACAGATGAAACAAACGTACTTTCTTCGCTCTCACGAGGATGCAACTCGATTTGCAATTGACCGATGGGCAAGGGCTTTCCGGCAAAATCGTACCTGGCCCCACTGGCAGTGAAGTCCATAGGAGACTCGGCGGCAGACGAAGGATGGGGTTGGGATTGGAAAAAGTCGAAGAAAGTCGCGAGGGAAGCAAACTCTGCGCCTTCAATGTCGACTTTCAGGATATCAATGAAATCGTGGCCGTTGTGCTCCATGAGACCGCGGAGACTCCACATCTTAACATTTACGTTGGAACCGTGGTTGTCGATGGGGCCAAGTGCCCAGGGCTCGAAATGGGCTCGGTGAGAGTATGCCCTAAGTTCAGGTCCCCACTGTAAATGATGAGCGCTGTTGCCGAATCGACGACTTGGGGGTTGAGATGGAGAACTCACGGCGCTGACGCTAAAATCGTATCCCCAGACCTGACATCCCGGGGCCTTCTCCAAAAGTTCCGCTTCGAAGGATGATTCACCGTTGATGCCTGTGAGGCGCAAGCCAAAAAAAAGTCAAAACGTGATGAGATCCAGGTCCGCAGCAGAGTGGGAAAAGATTCGTCTTACCGAACGAGTAGATAACGCAGTTCTTCTTCTTTTGGATGTGCTCGAGACCACAGACCCACTTCCCGCCATCCCCCATCACACCGATTCGGGCCGTCCTGTGTGGGCACTGGAATCCCGGAATGAAGAAGTCCCCTGTTCACAAAAAAGACGCATCGGAAACCGACGGGTTGCAGAAAAGAGAATGAGCGCCGGACCTAGAGCGCGAACCTTGACACGTAAGGAAACTTACAGAGTGTGTAATACCCCCATTCCTTCAATGGCCACCTGGAATTTCACAACGGGTTTTCAATGGAGCGTCAGCGATGTTCTGAGCAAATTAAGAGACGGCGACGCATAAAAAACGCGCTTACGGGTTTATTTTTGCAGCGGAGGTCCCATGTTTTTTAATGAGATCCTGACGACCGCGGATGACGCTCTGCTGATACCCCGCCTCTGTATGGCGGAGGAAATCGATAGTCGAGACGCGGCCCTTGCCTGAAAGGACGGTTGGATCGGGGTACGTCTCTCCAAGGTTGCTGTTGAAAAGGAGGATAGAAGTGAAGAAGAGGAGTGCGACCAAAGCGAGCGCGTATCGGGGGTTGCGCCCAAAGAATGCCATGGTGTGGGTTGAACCTTGTGGGAAGGACTAGAGTGTTGAACTCGTCTTTGTAGTCGTCGTCCTAGTCCGTGTGCTGCCAGCAAAGCACTTGTGGAGAGGGTGTCAGCGGATGGAATAAAGCCGCCCGAATCTTTCCTCAATCAATCGAGTTTCTCGGTACAGGCACGCGAGGCGAGCGTCTCGCAAAATCCGGCGACGGGCGCGTATACGTTGTATTTGACACACGCATGTGGGTATCTAAAGACATTGCTGGTGCTATGGGTAGCCCTCGAACTTCGCGGCTCCTGAGAAGTGGCTCCCACCCAAGTCCTCGCCTAGGTTGTGTCCCACTCGTCGACCTCCACATTGAACCACGTGGGTAGACTCGCCCACACCTCCGCCCTCGCCCTCTGCACCACGTCGCAAAACTCCACATGGCACCAACGGCACACGAAAAAGCGTCCATCCATCCTTGATCCTTCCGTGGCCAACATATTCGCGCACTCCGCTATCGCGAACAACACATCCGAATTCCTGTTACACAGCAAACCGTTCACGTCCCTAAGCAGGTCGAACATCACACACTCGAACGCCATTCGACAGTGTTGGGGCCGCGTGCAGTTGTGACTCGGCCGCCTGCCTTCCAGCTCCTTGACGATGAACGTGGACAGAAACCTGCTGGCTATCTCGCGTCCTCGAAGCGCACGAAACAGGTCCTCTTGAGATAGGGTGTGGTGAATGCTAGTATCGAATTCCGACCGCATGCCTGACGCGATCTGGCTTGGGGTGTTACGGGACAAGTCGTATAGAGCAGACAACAGAAGTCTGGGCGCGCCAACCTCCTGAGCGAGTTTGGCGACTTGTCTGGCGAGCGGAACTAATGTCAGCGATGGCGCGGGGAAACGAGAATTAAACAGCACCAACATTGGATGAGGTAGGTTAAAAGGGATAACGCCTGGATTTGTTGGATGGATGCGCGTTTCTCTGTCGTCCCATTGGGTCAAAGTCGCAGGCCAGGTATGGGATAGTCCCGCAATGACGTGGTCGCGTAGCCAATAGTCCGAGTACCTTGTCGCCAGTCGGAGCACAGCAGAGATTCGGCAGAAATCGGACGCGTCGTAACCACATATGCTCCTGAAGACCAGCTAAACCAACCCAAGGACCACCAAGAGCACACACAGGTCACGTACATTCCATAATGCAAAGCGAGCAGGAAGTCGGCCATGTCGTCGGGAGATTCGTCAAGGTGGATCACAGATCTAACCTGAAGCCGGAACTTGATAACGTTGACATCGAGACCGGGTATAGACGCGTCCAGGAGAGCCTCCAGCAACTCGGGTTTCCGCTCGATAGTAGGACTCTGAACAAGAAAGTAGTACTTCCCGGTCACGATAGCAAGATCTCCGGCATCGAACGGAAGGCAGAGGTTGAAGCACCTCATGCGGACTCTAGGGTAGGGTAACAAGCCATGTTCGACGGTTCGGTCCACAGAAGACGAGGAGGCCGAGCTGAGGAGAGCGAGTGCGGTGTTAGAGCTGAAATCGGCCATCGATCCGTGGTCTTAGGATGTTGGTGGTCGGGGAACAAGCAGCAAACCTTAACAACAACGATCATCATCCTCCAAAATGTCCGCCACACCACCTCATCGAACCGTGCCCGGTGCTCCTCCCCCGATCTCGACTTCCAAATCCTCTCGGGGAAAAAAGAAAAAGGTGGCAGGCGGGGCGGCTGTGGTCGTCGACGACACCTCCGCTACGCCCTCCCCGCTCACCGCGACTCAGAATCTCGAAGTCGTCACGAACGGTGCCTCAAACCAGGGCACGCCTCCCGCGCCGTCGACGCCCGCGGTTGACTCTCCATCCTTACAAAAGCTCTCGCCCATCGTGGACTTGATCAACAAGCGTCTCAAAACTACCCAAAAGAAAGTGGTATGCGTCTAAAAGCTCAAAAAAACTGTTCGTCGCTCAGACCATACGTCCTTTTGTGCAGAAACGTATCAAGGATTACAGTAGCACCGGGGTTGAGCTCAATGAGGACCAAAAGCGCTCGCTTACCACTTTGCCTGGTCTTGAAGCCGTCGTGAAAGAGCTCGAGGAAGTTAAAAAGGCTATCGAGGTCGGGCAACTCTTCTATTACCTCCGTTTTGCTAAAGTGACCGACCATGACCCACGTTACAGAATCACGAATCCGAACTCTCGAAAGAGGAAGCAATCAAGAAGGCCGCAGCGGATGACGCTCGGAAAGCAGCAATCGCGCAAGCCGTTGCAGAGGCGAAGGTTCGACAAGTGGCTTTAACTCAGCTTTCACATCCGGGATCCGCTGACAAGGTCGCCAGGCCACGGGTGAAGCCAACGCAGGGCTTCTCCTCACCTTCGTCCGTTTATCCTCCCTCATCAACAACTCGTACCCGCTCGAAGTGACCGAGGCGGAGTCGCTCGCGATCTCATCCGCGGTCGAAACTCTGATGGGGGAGGAATCCCAGTCAAAAGAGGACATTATTTCTGGCCTCTTTTCTGGGGAAGGCGAACTCCAAGGTGTTGCATGTAAGGAGGTCACTCTTCCCGATTGGAACCACAGCCTTGACCAGAGGTGTCACCCCAGATTCCAGGTTGATTGAAATCGCTCAGGTGGCCAAGCACCCTCATCAGCACCCTCCGGAAGAAGGTCCAGCTGAGGTTGCCGTCGATGAGTCCGACGCCGGAGCCGACACCACTGCACATGGTCACACCGGAAGTCTGTCGTTTGTCCAGGAGAGCGAACTCGAAGCCGAAAACGATGGTCATTCTGTTGGCGAGGTTCCGCCCGCAGATGTTGCAGATCCGTACGAAGCAGAACCGGACTCAGAACATAAACCCGCAGAAGTTGCGGAGCCGGTAAGGATATTCGCGCGATTGACCTGACTACTCTCCTGATGCAGTGCGTCAGGCACAACCATCTGGTCCAATCGACTGGTCCGCTGAGGATGAACACGACCTCCCACCGATCTCGGGACTTCAGGAGTCTTTCGGTGGTGAGACTCAGCCGACCACACCCGTCGTCGAAGATCACGATCAGGTCCCGCCAGAGGACGGGTTCACGACACAGGGCGGTCGTGGACGGGGCTCCCGTGGCGAGAGAAGAGGTGGGAGAGGTGGATACCGCGGAGAAGGAGGTGGGCGAGGATACGGTCGAGGGGGGGCTTACGGAGATCGTGGTGGCCGGGGCTGTGAGTGACTCACCGGAGTATTCGCCGATCTGGAAATTGACCTGTGATCATCTCAGCTCACCGTGGTAGAGGCGATGGCGAATTTAGAGGGCGTGGGGAAGGTATGGAAAAAAAAACCTATCTGCGTCATCGTTGATATTGATTCTTGGCTGGCGTTTATCAGGCCACCGTGGTCGGGGGGATGGGGAGTGGAGAGGCCGGGGGGATGGGGAATGGAAAAGCCGGGGAGATGGTGAATGGAAAGGTCGGGGAGATGGTGAGTGGAAAGGTCGGGGGGATGGCGAGTGGAGAGGTCGTAGCGATGGTGAGGAACCGAAATCCCGCCCGATAAGGGAGAGGCTAATTGATTGTTCCAGGCTACCGAGGACGAGGAGACGGAGAGGGCCGCGGACGTGGACGGGGACGAGGTAATTTCGCCGTTTTGGAAGTGAAAGAGTGACTGACCAACGCCATTGTCTTGCAGGCGAGTGGCGAGCCGGCCCCCCTCCACCACCACAATAGGGGTAGAATAACGTACATCACTGACAGTCCCACTGCGTTCCCATCCCGGGCGCAACCATTCTGTAATGCCTTGACGGGCGCCCGATCAGTGGTAGTATGAGCGGATTGTACATAAGGTGGAGTGGGTTCGTTGAAGTTTCGTGTCCGTTTCTCCTCCGTCTCTCCTTCCCCCCTCCCCCCCGTTCTCGTTGTCGTCTCGTAGAAATGCATTCCTCCACTTTCGTTTTTGTTATCGTCGCTCTCTTCACCGTCCTCTCTTTCGCCCACCCCATCAACCACCTCCACCGCCGCAACGTCAAGGTCCAAGCCAGAGTCAACAAGCGTGCCTGCAAGCCTTCCGTCGTCAGCAGCTCTGAAAATCTCCCGACATCGACCCCTGTTCCCGTCCCAAGCGACGTTCCGAGCGATGTCCCCACCTCGATCATGAAGCCGTCCCTGATCGCTAAGCCTTCGTCTTCTCCCGTCCCCACGTCGACCAAGAAGGACGATGACGAAGACAGCGAGCCCACCCAGACCCCAAGCACTGGTGGCGATGGCTCTTTGACTAGCAAATTGTTCCCCCTTGGCTTTGGCAAGAAGTCCTGGACCACTTCTGAGGGGATCGACGGTGCTCTGCCGTTGTCTGACGCCACGTTTAAACCTACCAAAGTTATGAAGGCGCTGTCTCGCGACGTCGTTAAGTCACCAGATGGCAAGCTTGGCATGAAGGCCCACTATCCCCAGGGGTCCTACACCTTCACCCACAGCCCATTGGGTGGTTTCTCATTTTACGCCAAGGGGCCCTCTGATGTCGATTTGTCCACCGCTCTCGAGGCTACCTTTGGTTACTCCGTCTTCTTCGAGGATGATTTCGATTATCAGCTTGGCGGTAAATTGCTCGGGTTCTGTGAGTTACATGATTTCGTCTCTTGGATCGCTCATGCTGACCCTCACCCCCAATCTATAGACGGTGGTGAGAGCGATGAAGTTGCCGTCTCATGCTCCGGTGGACGGCGCGACACCAGGTGCTGGTCTACTCGTCTCATGTGGAGAACCAAAGGGGAAGGCGAATTGTACACCTACCTCCCATCCCCCGAGAACCCTGGCTTCGAGGCCAACGACAAATTGTGCCACGTTGCTCCCAGCTCGGAATGCAACCCTACCTATGGTGCTTCCGTTGGTCGGGGTTCCTTCGGTTTCAAGTCTGGCCAATGGAACACTGTTTCCCAGCGTGTTCGTCTTAATGATGTTGGCCAATCCAATGGAGAGCTGCAGCTCTTCTTCAACGGGCAGAGCGTCATCAACGTCAAGGGGTTAAAGTTCAGGAACAATGCCGAGGGCCGCTTCCGTGGCATCCAGGCCCAGACCTTCTTCGGTGGTAAGCTTCTCCTGGCCGTTTCTTTTCTGGTATCCATGTCTCACGCCTCGTATCTTTATAGGTTCAAAGCCCGAGTTTGCTTCCCCAAAATCCCAGAACACTTGGTTCTCCGACTTCTCCGTTGCCATCACCAAGACGCTCTGAGCGACTCACGACTTACGACAACATCCACACTTCCTCCTTCTGCATGTGTCCTATGGCGCATTTGTACCCACACATTCATTACCCCCTCACTACCGTACCCCGTACCCCACTCATTTTCCTCTTTTTAAGTGGGCGATCCTACGATCCCCACCTCTCGGATTATCATGGAAGGAGACGTCCTTTGACCTATCCAGATACCAACGCTTGAAGCGCTGGATCTGTCTAGGAAGTACATGACTTAGGATAGGCAGCTGCTTTGCCCTTTTGTCGAAACTGCGTTTCGGCCTGGTGGACTTTTCTATGTCCAACTCTCTTCCCCGTTTCCTACGTATTCATTCCCCCAGAGGCGCGATTTTTCGCGATGTCGTGGTTTTATATCCGTTGCATTATCTAGACGATACCTCTCTAGTCGCTGGTGAATTGGAATTTAGAGCGTTTAGCCTACGCTACGCTCTCTGAACACAACCTTCGTGTGACCTCATTTATTGCGGTTCTACTTCCGAGTTGGTACAAAACCCAAGGCCTTTGAGGTGTGAGTTGGACTTCGTGCCTAAGTCCCCACAGTACGAAAAGAATCGACCACCAGCGCTGCCGGACGTTTGTACCGGTCGATATCGCTGGTCGATCCTACAGAATGCGGTGAAGCTTTTTCCACGTGGGAAATTGCCAAGAGCCGGCAGAGGTCCGGTCTGGCACACATGAGATGTGACCATGGGTCTTGGGTACACCGGGTTGTCACCAAAGACCTATGGCCACCCGCCCATCTTGCCAGCCCCACCTCCGAAGGGTGGGAGGATAGCGTTGGGGAATGCCCTGGTTCACTGAATGCATTCATCTTCGCTATACAACACCACACCGGCAAATACTATTCAGCTTTCGCAAGTAGCGCGCGCAGGGTAGGGTCAATAAAAAGCGGGTCGTACTACCTGAGACGGAGGGTCCTGCCAACGCGAACCACCAACGCGCCCGTGTAAGTTCGCACGGTGTACCTGGTCACGGGAGGGATGGAGAGTGGAAGGGGGAGCTCGACCTGCATGCTCCCTAACTTGCCTCGAGTAACTGGGAGATCCAGTCTTGAACGACGTTGTAGCCGCTCTGGATGCAGACTGCCCCGACGTACGATACGAAGAGGGTGTACCCCTCCTGTTGGCAGTCGGGTCAGCGCCTCGATGGGGTAGGATTTCGGAGATGGCTCACCTCAGCGGCTCCAAGTTGCGGGATGACTTCTGGAGCACACCGGACTTTGTTCCTCAGGCTGTAACCAATCGCCCACCGGTCGACGCTGGTCTTGGAAATACACTCTGCAGTCAACCCCTACCAACAACATTCTTGAGTGTCCTGAAACAATAGTGACTGTTGGAAGACGACTAACGTTAAGTTGACCAGCGTTATACATAGGCTGCCTTCGGAACAGGCAGACCATAACGACGGATTGTAAGACTTTCTCGCCAAGAAGGGCCAGCCGGGAACTCCCCCCGTGCTCATCAGCAGTAACAGCACCCGGTTTATCGTCAAGACTTTTATGGGTGTAGACTTCGAGCATAAGCTCGCCCTCGATGGGTGGAAGAGGTGGTAGATGTTCCATCCTAGGGCGGGGTGTTGTATGCCTCGGGAGGAAGGGATTTAATGCCAGTGGGGAGAGTGGGGTGAGAAGGTGAAGGGGGGAACTGCCTGCGTGGCGATTACGAGGGGTGGAGAGAATATAATATTATGTGCGTGTGGTCAGCAAAGGTCGGAGGGGGTGTAGCGAGAAGAGGTGGAAGGGGACCAGCCACAGAAACGACAGAACGGGATGAAAGGACAGGGGGTTTCTGCCACACTTACTACTCGTAATGTCAGATAGACTGGGTGAAGACTGCCTGGTGCTCCCAGCGACCTTGCGATCCGGAAATTGCGACCAACCCGAATTGTTGTGCGGATATTGCATGGCCAGGGGGGTGGGAGCAGAAGAGAGAAAACGAAAGGAGATAACGACAATAAATTTTGTCCCGGGGGCGTGATTATCATACATTGGGGAACAGGCCTGCTGGAGGCCTCGCTGCGGGTATGTTAGCGCTCTTGTGGCGGAGGTAATGAATACAGCATCAAATCTGGCTGAGTAGATCCCGCCACACCCATCACCTACAAGGCTAGGGTCTAAATCAGGCCGAAGAGCGGTTGAACCCAGACCGCTCTCCTTCCCGGTATCAAACGGCTTTTCACAACTCGAGTTTTTTGTTTCCTGGGCGGTGGCCAGGCTCCGTTAAACCGTGCGAATTTCCGACGGAGTAGTCGAATCGGCATCGAGTCCCCTTGCACTGCGGGACCCATGTGCGCAGTACCTCACACAGGGCAACTCTCGACTTGCGAAGTTGTTTAGCAATCTAATACCAACGTCAGAAACCATCTCGTTGCGGTTCCCCTGGTGTCTGGTGTCCTAAACCAAGTATTTCCGATACCAAATCCCACATCTCAGACACAAAAACGCGAACGAGTTATAGGTAGTGAATGAATATAAAATCCCGGCTGCCCTTTCCTTACCTCTGGACCGGGAGACTCCCGAGAGGTTGGAATCCGTTCGTTGCAAAACACCGGCGTCAGCCTACGTCTAGAACTTCAGGAGTCCGAGAGACTTCCAGTAATCAAGCCACCTCTGAATTTCCTCGGCCGTGACACCCCTCAAACCCCCTCCGTTGAGAGCAGGACAGACATCTCTGGCGACCTCCGTGTTGCATGACGGCAGTCCACCAGCCTCCGAACCGCTCCCCTGCGTAAGAGATCCATAGAATTCCAACATGCGTAGGGCTGGGTATTCCTGTGCATTCTTGACGGTCGCGGGCGCCTCTTTCAACTTTGAAAGCCATTCACGGTACGGTACGAGAGGAACATCTAGCTTCTCGGCGATGTTCCCGAACACGTCATCCCATTGGGATGGCGTCGGATTGACGAGGTGGAGATGGAGAGCTGGAGACGTCGTTTTGGCGTCAAGTGCTTGTACGAGTGCTTGCGCGCTTGTCTGCAAGGGAAGTAGCGAGATGACTCTCCCCAGGGACGGCAATGACCCGGTCAGAGCCGCAGACTGCATGATTCCAGGTATCCACTC
>Ga0307516_10007334_pt1 | contig 12692 bp, 12 predicted proteins | sample 19_EM_MG_FD_203310 | JGI IMG/M metagenome (GOLD analysis project Ga0307516, IMG submission 203310) | Populus trichocarpa ectomycorrhiza microbial communities from riparian zone in the Pacific Northwest, United States - 19_EM | ecosystem: Host-associated > Plants > Roots > Unclassified | place... | reverse complement strand
CACCTGGGAACCCCCGGCTGCCAGGCGGGCGCGTTGCTCGACTTCCTGAAGCACACCGAGTGCGAGCACCTGTTCCTGGTCGGCGACATCATCGATGGCTGGCAGCTGCGCCGCAGCTGGTACTGGCCGCAGTCGCACAACGACGTGGTGCAGAAGCTGCTGCGCAAGGCGCGCAAGGGAACGCGGGTGATCTTCGTGCCGGGCAATCACGATGAATTTGCGCGGCGTTATCTCGGCAACAACTTCGGTGGCATCGACGTGGTCGAGGACTGGATGCACCAAACCGCCGACGGCCGCAAGCTGTGGATCACCCACGGCGACTACTTCGACGGCGTGATCCAGTGCGCCAAGTGGCTGGCGCATGTGGGCGACTCGCTGTACGAGTTCACGCTCAAGCTGAACCGCCATCTCAACTCGCTGCGTGCTCGCATGGGCCTGCCGTACTGGAGCCTGTCGAAGTACCTCAAGCTCAAGGTCAAGCGGGCGGTCAACTTCATCGGCGACTTCGAGGCGGCTGTCGCCAAGGAGGCGCGCCGCCGCGGCGCGCAGGGCGTCGTCTGCGGCCACATCCACCATGCCGAGTTGCGTGAGATCGACGGCATCGTCTACGCCAACGATGGCGACTGGGTCGAGAGCCTCACCGCCCTGGCCGAGCATGCCGATGGGCGGTTGGAAATTCTCGACTGGGCCGCGCACATGCGCGACCGGCGATCGGTCGTTCCCCACGCCAGCGAGGTACCCGCATGAAGATCGCCCTGGTCACCGATGCCTGGACGCCGCAGGTCAACGGCGTGGTCACTACGCTGGTCGAGCTGCACCAGGGCCTGCTCGGCCACGGGCACGAGGTGGTGTTGATCGAACCCTCGGGCTTCAAGCGCTTTCCGTGCCCCGGCTACCGCGAGATCGAACTCGCGTGGCGGCCCGCACGCAAGGTGGCCGAGATGCTGGAGGCCGCGCAGCCCGATGCGGTGCACATCGCGACCGAAGGGCCGATGGGCTCGGCGGCGCGCGCGTTCTGCATTCGTCGAGGCTGGGCTTTCACCACCGCGTTCCACACGCGGTTTCCCGACATCCTGGCGCGGGCACTCCACATTCCGGAAAGCTGGGGCTACGCCTGGTTCCGGCGCTTTCATGCCAAGTCCAGCGGCATCATGGTGCCGAGTTCGGGCATGCACGGCATCTTGCAAGGCTATGGGTTCGAGCCACTGCGACAGTGGTCGCATGGTGTCGACCTGAGCCTGTTCCAGCCCGTGCCGGATGCCGACCTGGGGTTGCCGCGGCCGGCCTTCCTGTATGTGGGGCGGGTGAGCTACGAGAAGAACCTCGACGCATTTTTGAAGCTCGACCTGCCGGGCTCCAAGGTGGTGTATGGAGTCGGCCCGCTGCAGCCACGGCTGCAACGCGAATACCCTGATGTGCATTGGCGCGGTGTGGTGCCGCGTGCCGAGCTGGTCCATATCTACAGTGCAGCCGATGTATTCGTGTTCCCGGGCCGCTCGGAAACCTTTGGCCTGGTGATGCTGGAAGCCATGGCCTGCGGCACGCCGGTTGCGGCCTACCCGGTACCCGGCCCGCTGGATGTGGTGGACCCGAAGCATGATGGCGACGATGGCGGCGTGTTGCACGACGATCTGCGTACTGCGGCGCTGAAGGCGCTGGACATTCCACGCGGAGCCGCACGCAGGCGCGCCTTGCAGTTCGATTGGGCAGAAGTCTGCCGCGAGTTCATCGAGCATCTGGTCCCGGCCCGTCACACAGAAGCAGCGACCGTCACACAACCGTCGCAAAAGCTTCATAAACTGGTTTCATGACCCCGGCTACCCGCAATCCAGCGCTCCTCAACCGCGAAAGCTCGATCCTGGAGTTCAACCGCCGTGTGCTCGCACAAGCCCGGCGAGACGACGTGCCGCTGCTCGAGCGCCTGCGCTACATCTGCATCGTCTCGTCGAACATGGACGAGTTTTTCGAGGTGCGGTTTGCCGACTACATCGAAGCGGCCCGCAAACCCGGAGCCGGCGTGTCGAACCGCGACCTCGAGCGGGTGGCCGCCGAAGCGCACACGCTGATCGACGACCAGTACCGCGCGTTCAACGACGACGTGATGCCGGCCTTGAAGCGCGCCGGCATCCACATCCTCAACCACTCCGACCGCAACGAAGCGCAGCGCCGCTGGGTCGATCAGTTCTTTCAGCGGCAGGTGCGGCCGCTGCTGGTGCCGGTGGGGCTCGACCCGTCGCACCCGTTCCCGCAGGTGGCCAACAAGTCGCTCAACTTCATCGTGCGGCTCGGGGGCAAGGATGCCTTCGGCCGCGAGAACATCATCGCCATCGTCAAGGTGCCGCGCGTTTTGCCGCGCGTGATGCGCCTGCCCGACGAGCTGGTGGAAGGCGCCGAGAAGGGCGTGCAGGCCTTCGTGCTGCTCACCAGCGTGATCCGTGCTCACCTGAACGAGCTTTTTCCAGGGCGCGAGGTCGAGGCCTTCTCGCAATTCCGCCTGACGCGCGATTCCGACCTGGACGTGGACCAGGAAGACGTCGTCAACCTCCGCCAGGCCCTGCGCTCGGGGCTGACCACGCGGCACTTCGGCCAAGCCATCCGCCTCGAGGTGGTCAACACCTGCCCGCCCGAGTTGTCTGAGTTTCTGCTGACGCAGTTCGCCTTGCCCAAGGCGGCGCTCTACACAGTCAACGGACCGGTGAACCTGGTGCGGCTGAATGCGCTGATCGACGGGGCCGATGCGCCGCAGCTGCGCTTCGAGCCGCACGTCGCTCCGTGGCCGGCTGGCCTGTCGCCCGACGCCTCGATCTTCGAGCGCCTGCGTGCGGGCGACGTGCTGATGCACCACCCGTACGAATCATTCGAGCCGGTGGTGCAGTTCCTGCGTGAAGCGGTGGAAGACCCGGATGTGCTGGCCATCAAGCAGACGATCTACCGCACGGGCAGCGAATCGCCGTTGATGGACCTGCTGATCGAGGCCGCGCGCCGCGGCAAGGAAGTGATGGCCGTCGTGGAGCTGAAGGCGCGCTTCGACGAAGAGGCCAACATCAACTGGGCCGAGCGCCTGGAGGCCGTGGGTGCGCAGGTGGTCTACGGCATCGTGGGCCTGAAGACGCACGCCAAGCTGCTGCTCGTGACGCGCCGCGAAGGAGGACGGCTGCGCCGCTACGGCCACCTCTCCACCGGCAACTACAACCCGAAGACCGCGCGGCTCTATACCGACGTGGGCTACCTCACGGCCGACCCCGACCTGACCTCGGACGCCGACGCCGTGTTCCAGCAGCTCGCGAGCCTCGGCAAGACGCGGCCGCTGCGCCAGCTGCTGCAGGCGCCGTTCACGCTGCACAAGCAGATGCTGAAGCACATCGAACTGGTGGCGCAGGCGGCGCGAGAAGGTAAGCCGGCGCGCATCGTCGCGAAGATCAATGCGCTGACCGACGTTCCTCTGATCGACGCCTTGATCATTGCGGGGCAGGCCGGGGCCGACATCGACCTGATCGTGCGCGGCGCCTGCATGTTGCCGCCCGGCATCGCGGGATTTACCGACCGCATCCGGGTGCGGTCGGTGGTCGGCCGCTTGCTGGAGCACTCTCGTGTGCTGTACTTTCGGTGGGGGGCGGCCAACGCCGATGAAGCACTGTTTCTCTCAAGCGCAGACTGGATGGGCCGCAACATGTTCAGCCGCATCGAAGTGGCCTGGCCGGTGCGCGATGCGGTCCTGCGCCAGCGCGTGATCGACGAGTGCCTGGTGCCTTATCTGCACGACCGACAGGACTCGTGGGAACTGAAGGCCGACGGCAGCTACCGGCGCGTGGGCACCGACGGCCCAAGTGCGCAACAAGCGCTGATGCAGCGCTACATCTGAAAAGATCACGATGGACCTCATCCTCTGGCGCCATGCCGAAGCCCATGTGCAACGCGAAGGGCAGACCGATCTCGAGCGCGCGCTGACAGCCAAGGGCGAGCGGCAAGCGCAGCGCATGGCCGAATGGCTGAACCACCGCCTGGCGCATTCCACGCGCATCCTGGTGAGCCCGGCACTGCGCACCCAGCAGACGGCCAAGGCACTGGACCGGCATTTCAAGACCGTTCAGTTGCTCGCGCCCGAGGCTTCGGCCACGGCCTTGCTGAGCGTCGTGCGCTGGCCCGAGGCCAACGAGCCGGTGCTGGTCGTCGGCCACCAGCCCACGCTGGGCCAGGTGGCGGCCTTGCTGCTGGGCGAGGTGGCGCAGACCTGGGTGATCAAGAAGGGCGCGGTTTGGTGGCTGCGCAGCCGCGAGCGCGAGAGCGGCAACCAGGTGGTCGTGCAGGCAGTTCAGTCGCCCGACTGCCTATAGCTTTTACGTCTCAAAGTGCGCGTCAGTTCGTGAGCTGAAGGCGCAGCACGCCGCTGCGTTCCCACGCGGCCACTTCTTCGTTCAGCAGAAACAGCGTACGCGGGTGCGAGTCGGCCCATTCCTGCGAGAACGACAGCTGGGCCACGTTGCCCTTGCGCTGCAGGCGCAGTGCGTTGGGGTTGACCTCGCCGCGCGCGTGGCACTTGATGATGGCCAGGCGCAATGAGAGCGCTTGCCAGGCGAAGCCATCTTGCGCGAGCTGCGATTCGACCTTGCGCAGACCACCGCGCTGCGCAAGCACCAGGTCGGCCAAGCGGCGCTGCTGCGACTGCGAGAACCCGGCCGCATCCACGTTGCTCAGCAGGTAGGCGCTGTGGCGGTGGTGGTCGTGGTGCGACACCATCATGCCGATCTCGTGCACCGCCGCAGCCCAGCCCAACTCGCGGGCGAGCGTGCGGTCGGCAGCGGGGACGGCACCGGCGTACAGCGCGTCGGCCACGGCGGCCACGTTACGCGCCTGTGCCACGTCGACCTCGAAGCGACGCTGCAGTTCGGCGACCGAGTCGTCGCGCACGTCGTGGCTCTCGCCGCTCTGGGCTGCTGCGTTCAGGCGCTCGTCCAGGTCGAAGATCACGCCCTGGCGCAAGGCGCCGCGAGCCGGCTGCAATGTCTCGATGCCGAAGTGCGTGGCCAGCGTATAGAGGATGGCGAGGCCGCCGCCGATCACGGCGCGCCTGTCTTCCTTCAGGCCGGGCAGGTTGAGCTTGTCGAGGCGGCCGGCGCGCAGGCATTGGTCCATGCACCAGCGCAAGCCGTCGGGGGTGATGACGCCATCGGTGATGCCGTTCGCTGCGAGCAGGTGCGACACCGCCCCCGCCGTGCCCGATGAGCCGAGCGCCTCGCGCCAGTGTCGTGCAGCGAACGGCGCCAGTGCTTCTTCCAGCTCAGCGCCGGCGGCCACCTGCGCGGCACGAAACGCGTTGTCGGTGAAGCGGCCATCGCTGAAATAGCGCATCGAGAGGCTGACGCTGCCCACCTGGAACGACTCGGCACGCAGCGGCGTGCGCCCTTGGCCGAGGATCATCTCGGTGGAGCGACCGCCGATGTCGATGACCAGCCGCCGCTCGTCGGACGGCTGCAGGCGTGCCACTCCGGCGAAGATGAGACGTGCTTCTTCACGGCCCGAGATCACCTCGATGGGGTAGCCGAGCGCCGCCTGGGCGCGCGCGAGAAAGGCGTTGCGATTCTGTGCTTCGCGCAAGGTCTGCGTGGCCACAGCACGCACCTGCACGGCGGCATAACCGTCGAGACGCTGCGCGAAGCGGCGCAGGCAGGCGAGGCCACGCTGCATGGCGTCTTCGGTCAGCTGGCCCTGCGCGTCGAGACCGGCGCCCAGGCGCACAGTCTCCTTCAGGTAGTCGATTCGCTTGTAGCGGCCTGGGCTCAGCTGACCGATTTCGAGGCGGAAGCTGTTGGAGCCCATGTCGATCGCGGCCAGGTGATCGGGCCAGCGGAGGTTGTCAGGCAAGGATCTGGGCAAATTCATCGCGCCGATTGTCCGGGCTTTTCGTGACCGCCTTGACGTGCAAAGGGTCAGTGCAAGAAAACTTCGTGCTTCCTAGAATGCGCTGCTTCTTGCCACCCCGCTCACCTGGAGACTCCCACATGCTTCGCAAAGACCTGGACAGCCTGACCCCGACTCGCGACTTCAGTCGCCGCGACTTCGTTCAGACCGCCGTGGGCAGCGGGTTCGCCGCCGCCGTGCTGCCGGTGAGCGCGCAGACCATCAAGACCGACACGAGCGGCCTCACCGCCGGCCCGGTGACGATCTCGGTGGGTGACTTCAAGATGCCGGCTTATCGCTCGGCGCCCGAAGGCAAGACCAATCTGCCGGTGATCCTGGTGGTGTCCGAGATCTTCGGTGTGCACGAACACATTGCCGACGTCACGCGGCGCTTTGCCAAGCTCGGCTACATGGCGATCGCACCCGAGCTGTTCGTGCGCCAGGGCGACGCCAAGGCGCCTACGGAAATCGCCAAGCTCATGTCTGACATCATCTCCAAGGTGCCCGACGAGCAGGTGATGGGTGACCTCGACGCCACCGTGGCGTGGGCCAAGGCGAATGGCGGCGACACCTCGCGCCTAGGTATCACCGGCTTCTGCTGGGGCGGGCGCATCACCTGGCTGTACGACGCGCACAACCCGGCCGTGAAGGCCGGCGTGGCCTGGTACGGCCGGCTGGTCGGCAACAGCACGCCGCTCACGCCGACCAACCCGATCGACCTGACCGGCAAGCTCGCCGGCCCGGTGCTCGGCCTGTACGGCGGCGCCGACAGCGGCATCCCGGTCGACACGATTGATAAGATGAAAACCGCCTTGAGCACCGGCAGCGCAGCGGCCAAGAAGTCTGAGTTCGTCGTCTACCCCGACACGCCGCATGCCTTCAACGCCGACTACCGGCCCAGCTACCGCAAGGAAGCGGCCGACGACGGATGGAAGCGTGCAGTCGCCTGGTTCAGGGCCAACGGCGTGACCTGAGCACACGCCGCTGATTCGACAAGCCGCGCGTGCTGCGCGGCTTTTTTGTGGCTGTGCGTTGTGGCTTTGGATTCATGACCTTTCTCTACATCGTCATCGCGACCCTGGCCGGCGGCCTGCTGTCAGTGCTGATCGCGGCGAGCCTGACCGTGAGGGTGCTCGGGCGCGTGGTGCATCATCTGGTCAGCCTGTCGGCCGGCGTGCTGTTGTCGACGGCCTTGCTTAACGTGCTGCCAGAGGCATTCGAGAGCAAGACCGCCAGCCCGCAGGCCCTGTTCGCGACGCTGCTCGGTGGCTTGATGTTCTTCTTCCTGCTCGAGAAGGCCGAGCTCTACCGCCACACCCACCACCACGAAGGCGATGGGCACCACCATCACCACCACTTCGACCAGCAGCAGGCCGGCCGCGGCGGCTGGAGCGTGCTAATGGGCGACAGCATTCACAACTTCTGCGACGGCATCATCATCGCTGCCGCGTTCCTGACCGACACGCGGCTGGGCATCGTGACCTCGCTGGCCATCATTGCGCACGAGATACCGCAAGAGGTCGGCGACTACATCGTGCTGCTCAACGCCGGGCTGTCGCGCCGCAAGGCGCTGTTGTACAACGCCATCTCCGGGCTGTCGGCCGTGGTGGGCGGCGTGATCGGCTATTTCGTCGTCGGGCCGTGGGAGCAGCTCTTCCCGTACCTGCTGGTCATCGCGTCCAGCAGCTTCATCTACGTGGCGGTGGCCGACCTGATCCCGCAGTTGCAGCACCGACTCTCACTGAAGGACACGCTGTCGCAGCTGGGCTGGCTGGTGGCTGGGATGGCGATCATCGTCGCCATGGTGAACCTCATCCACGGGCACTGACTGCAACCAGAGCGAGGTATTACCCAGCAACACCCGTGAATCAGGCTTTGCCGGTTCGCCGGGTGGCGCCCCTTGGGGGCAGGAGCGCAGCGACTGGGGGGCTCTATCTGACCACCAGCACCGGCACCTTGCTGTGCGTGAGCACCTTCTGTGTCTCGCTGCCCAGCAGCAGCGCAGTGACGCCGCGGCGGCCGTGCGACGCCATCACGATCAGGTCGCACTCGTGACGACGGGCATGTTCGATGATGGCTTCCCAGGGGTGCAAGGCTTCCACCGTGTGCGCTTCACAAGTCACACCCAGGCCTTCCGCCGATTCGCGCACGGTCTTCACGCGGACGGAGGCGATGCGCTCCTGAGCGTCGAAGAACTCCTGCGGCGGCGTGGGCTGCATCTCGGAGATGGCGCTGTAGGGGAACGGCTCTTTCACACTCAGCGTATACAGCTTTGCGCCGACCGACTTGGCCAGCCCGATGGCTGCGTCGACCGCCTTGCCGGTGATCTCTGAGCCGTCGGTCGGAACCAGAATGCGGTTGAACATGATGGTCTCCTGAAATGAACGGGAGCGTTCAGTCGCGAACTTAGTCCGATGGCCCGCCTCGGTCAACGTGGATCGGCGGCTTTCATGGCGTAGGTCAAAGCCTACCCGCGGGCCATGGGGCGCGAGGGGTCACTGGACCATTCGCTCCACGAGCCGGGGTAGAGCGCGGTGGTGCCCAGTCCCGCCACTTCCATCGCCAGCAGGTTGTGGCAGGCCGTCGCACCTGAACCGCATTGCTGCACCACCGGCCGGCTGTCGAGCAACGGGCTGAATTCGGCACGCAGTTGCTCGGCGGGTTTGAAGCGACCGTCGGGCAGGAGGTTGTCCTTGAAGAAGCGGTTGACGGCACCGGGAATGTGGCCAGCCACCGCATCGAGCGGCTCCACGTCGCCGCGGTAGCGCTCGGGAGCGCGGGCGTCGATCACCAGCACCTCGTTCAGGCGAGCCTGCAGTTGCTGTGCGTCGAGGGTGGGCAGGCCGGGCGGCTGCGATGGATAAGGCGTAACCGGGGCGGGCGTGGGCACATCTGTGGTCAGCGTGCCGCCGGCCTGTTGCCATGCGGCCAGCCCGCCGTCGAGCAAGGCCACGTCGGCATGGCCCATCCAGCGCAATACCCACCAGGCGCGTGCGGCATACATGCCGCCCTGGCGGTCGTAGGCGACCACGGGCGTGCCCGGCGCGATGCCGATGTGGCCCATCCATTGCGCGTAGTCCACGCGTTCGCGCAAGGGGTGGCGGCCGTTGCGGCCGGTCTTCGGGCCTGACAGATCGCGCTCCAGGCTCACGTACAGCGCCTGGGGCAGATGGCCCTCGCGGTAGCTGCGTTCACCGGCCGCGGTGTCGACGAGATCGAAGCTGCAGTCGAGCACCACGAGAGGGCTCTTGGAATCCAGCATCCGGCGCAGTTCGGCCGCGGTGATCAAGGGGTGCATGCTCAGCTTTCCGAGAAGGTGGATGTGTCCGATGGCGCAGACTTGCTGCGCAACAAGGTAGCTGCCAGGCCGGAGCTGACGATCAGCGCCATGCCCAGCAGCGACAGCAGCGTCACCTTGTCGTTGAACAGCAGCACACCATAGCCGAAGGAAAACGCGATGCCCAGGTACTGCAGGCTGGCGTTCACCAGCAGCTTGCCGGTGCCGTAGGCGCGTGTCATCAGCATCTGTGCGGTGGTGGCCAGCACCCCCACGGCGAGCAGCAGTCCGACCCCGCGCCAGGTGTGTGCATGGAAGCCGGTCCACACGCTCGCGAGCGCGCCGAGCAGCAAGCCGCCGAGCGAGAAGTAGAAGACGATGCGGTAGACCGGTTCACCGGCCCGGCCCATGGCGGTGACCTGCATGTAGGCGGTGGCCGCGATCATTCCCGACAGCAGCCCGATGAGGCCGTGCCAGAGCTGGTTCTGTTCGATCGTTGGCCGCAGGATGCAGGCCACGCCACCGAACCCCAGCAGCACGGCGGCAATCAAGCGGCTATCGACGCGCGAGGTGCCCAGCATCACGGCGCCGCCAATCAGGAACAGCGCCATCCATACCGACGACATGTAGTTCAGCGTCATCGCCGTGGCCAGCGGCAGGTTGCCGATGGAATAGAACCACAGGCCCAGCGCGATCACCCCGCTCAGGCTGCGCCAGAAGTGCATCGCCGGAACGGACGTCCGCAGGGTGCCGCCGCGGCGCCAGGTGATGAACGCCAGAGCGGTGGCGCCGACCAGGCCGCGGTAGAAGACGATCTCGCCGGTCTCGTACAGCTCGGAGGCGAGCTTTACGCACACGCTCATCGTGGCGAACAGGAACGACGCCAGGATCATCAGCACGGGGGCTGGCAGCGTGCCGATCCCGCGGTCAACGGACAGGTCGACAGCTCCCCGCATGGCGCGTGAGCAGGCAGGGACCCGCACTCGGCTGCTCAGGCGCCGACGTTGTTCAGCCACGGAAATTCAGCGTACGTCGGTACCACGCATGGAATTGCTCCATGCCGTCTTCCATCGGAGATTGGTACGGCCCGGCTTCGTTGTCGCCGCGCTCGTACAAGGCCTTGCGGCCGGCGTCCATGCGCACGGCGATCTCGTCGTCTTCGACGCAGGTCTCCATGTAGGCAGCCTGCTCGGCTTCGACAAACTCGCGCTCGAAGGCGGCGATCTCCTCGGGATAGAAGAACTCCACCACGTTGAGCGTCTTCTGCGGCCCTTTGGGATGGAGCGTGGACACCACCAACACGTGCGGGTACCACTCCACCATGATGTTGGGGTAGTAAGTGAGCCAAATGGCGCCGTGTTTCGGTGGCTCGCCGTTGCGGAAGGCCAGCACTGCGTCATGCCATTTGCGGTAGGTGGTCGAGCCGGCCTTGGCCAGTGCGTTGTTGGCACCCACCGTTTGCACGGAGTGGTGCTTGCCGAACTCCCAGGCCAGGTCTTCGCAGCTCACGAATTGGCTCAGGCCGGGGTGGAAGGGGCCGACGTGGTAGTCCTCCAGGTAAACCTCGATGAAGGTCTTCCAGTTGTAGTCGCACTCGTGCATGTGCACGCGGTCGAGCACGTACCCGGAGAAGTCAAGGTCGGCGCGTGGGCCGATGGCCGACAGCTCGGCGGCCACGTCACGGCCGTTGTCTTCGAAGATCAGGCCGTTCCACTGGCGTGTCTTGTAGGTGTTCAAGTGCAGGCACGGGTCTTGCGCAAAGTGCGGCGCACCGATTAGTTGGCCCTTCAGGTCATAGGTCCAGCGGTGAAGCGGGCAAACGATGTTCTGGCCCGTGTGGCCTCGGCCGCGCAGCATCACCGACTGGCGGTGGCGGCAGACGTTGGAGATCAGCTGAATGCCCTGGGCCGTGCGAACCAGTGCGCGGCCTTCGCCTTCTTGAGGCAGGGCGTAGTGATCGCCTATCTCGGGCACCGCCAGCGCGTGCCCGAGATAGCGCGGGCCATGCTGGAAGATGAGCTCCATCTCGCGGCGATGGAGATCGTCGTCGAAGTAGGCAGAGACAGGGAGTTGGGCGCCTTGGCGCTCGAGAGAGGAGAGAGCGAGGCTCAGGTCAGACATGATCCCGAGATTTCCTATGACCGATGTGAACGTGCCACCCGAGTAACGCCAGCGGGTGGGATGTTTTCGCTGCGCACGGCGCGGACGGGGTGAACCCAGTCATTCAGCGAAGGCCGGATTGTACTCACGGGGTCAATACCCTTCTTCCGGCTTCCCTACCTTTGGACGATGTGTGTCGAACTGCTGAACTGGTGTGTTCAGGCAACGCTCAGCTGCAACCGGCTGACTACAATCCTCTCTTTACTTTCGCAAGATGGCCCGTACACCTATCGCACCGATCCCCAGCCCCGAGCCCGCCAGTTACGAACAGGCCCTGGCCGAACTGGAATCACTGGTGGCTGCCATGGAAGGCGGCCAGCTGCCCCTCGACGGCCTGCTGCAGAGCTACAAACGTGGCGCGGATCTGCTGAACTACTGCCGCGAGCGCCTGCAAGCCGTGGAGTCGCAGGTCAAGGTGCTTGAAGAGGGTCAATTGAAGCCGTGGAAAAAGGAATGACGCAGGTCGATTTCGATAGCTGGTCGCGAATCCAGCTCGACAGCGTCGAGTCGGCACTGTCGGCCTGGGTGCCGGGCATGGCACCGGCCGGACTCGGCCAGGCGATGCGCTATGGCGTGCTCGACGGCGGAAAGCGCTTGCGCCCGTTGCTCGTGCTCGCAGCGGCAGAAGCAGTCGATGGCCCCAATGAGGCGGCCCTGCGCGCCGCCTGCGCCGTGGAACTGATCCATGCGTATTCGCTGGTTCACGACGACATGCCTTGCATGGACAACGACGTGCTTCGCCGCGGCAAGCCCACGGTGCACGTGCAGTTCGGCGAAGCACAGGCCATGCTGGCCGGTGACGCCATGCAGGCGCTGGCCTTCGAGGTGCTCACGCCCGACGAAGGTGTGGAGCCTGCTTTGCAAGCCCGTCTCTGCTCGCTGCTGGCCCGCTCGGCAGGCCACGCCGGCATGGCCGGCGGCCAGGCGATCGACCTCGCCAGCATCGGTGTCTCGCTCGACGAGCAGGCCTTGCGCGACATGCATCACCGCAAGACCGGCGCCTTGTTGCAAGCCAGCGTCTTGATGGGTGCCGCCTGTGGGGATTGCGCTCGCCAGGCTTGGCAGGCATTGGCCGACTACGGAGACGCGGTGGGCCTGGCGTTCCAGGTGGTCGACGACATCCTCGACGTGACCCAGGCCTCTGAAACACTGGGCAAGACGGCCGGCAAGGACATGCACAACAACAAGCCGACCTATGTGACGGTGCTCGGCCTCGAAGCCGCCCGGCGCCACGCCAGGGAGCTGCGGGAAAACGCACACGCGGCGCTGGCCCGCAGTGGTCTGGAGGACGTGACTTGGCTCAGCCAGCTGGCCGATCGCGTGGTGGAAAGGGAGAGCTAATAATGAAACGACCCCA
>Ga0307516_10007333_pt1 | contig 12692 bp, 9 predicted proteins | sample 19_EM_MG_FD_203310 | JGI IMG/M metagenome (GOLD analysis project Ga0307516, IMG submission 203310) | Populus trichocarpa ectomycorrhiza microbial communities from riparian zone in the Pacific Northwest, United States - 19_EM | ecosystem: Host-associated > Plants > Roots > Unclassified | place... | reverse complement strand
CTTGCCTGCCGCCGTGTGGGCACAAAGTTCGTCGCCTACCCCATGCCGCCCACCGGAAAGCCTGCCTTTTCGCCCCCGTTCGCTGCTGCGCACGCCCCCGTGCCGGCCTTGCCGGGCGTGTCGTCGGCCGACGCATTGGGCTGGGTGCTGCAGCAGCCGACCCCGGGCGCATGGCGTCATGCGCCCGCCATTGCCGGCGTGTTGCTGGCTCACTTGGCCGGCGGCTGGGCGCTGATGCAGATGGAACCTGTGCGCCAGGCCATCCAGGAGGCCATGCCGCTGATGGTGGACCTGCTGCCGGCCCCGTCGGTACCGGCGCAATTGCCGCCTCCGCCGCCCCCCGCCCCACGGCGCGTGATGCCGCCGCCGGAGCCAGTCCCGATCATTGCTGCCCCTCCAACGCCTTCGCCCGCACCGCCCGTCTTTGAGGCCCCGCCGGTGGAGCCGCCACCGCCCGCGCCGGTGGCCATCGAAGTGCCGCCCGCACCCCCGGCACCGCCCACCCCACCGGCGCCCGCCCCTGAGCCCAAGACCGTGCCCGCCACGGCGGTGACCTGGCTGCAGCCGCCCGCCCCTGTGTACCCCGCGCTGTCGCAGCGCCGCGGCGAGGCCGGCCGGGTGATGGTGCGCGTGCTGATCGACGTGGCCGGCCTGCCGCGCCAGATCCAGGTGCAAGAGTCCTCGGGGTTCCCGCGCCTGGACAACAGCGCGCTCACTGCGGTGCGCGCCACCCGCTTCAAGCCCTACACCGAAGGCGGCGTGCCGCAGCCGGTGTGGGTGCTGGTCCCCATCGTCTTCGAGCCGGAGAAATAAGCGTGAATGAAACTGCCGCCGCCCTGGCCCTGGCGCCACAGCCCCTGGGCATCGCCCACTTCCTGAGCCAGAGCGACGCCGTGGGCAAGTTCCTGCTCGGCATGCTGCTGGTGATGTCGGTGCTGTCCTGGGCGCTGATCGTCTCCAAGGGCATTGCGCTGTGGCTGCGCAGCTCGCGCAGCCAGAAGTTCCTGCAGTTGTTCTGGAATGCCAGCTCGCTGGAGGCCGTGCAGCATGAGATCGCCACGCACGGCTCGCGCGACCCGTTTGCGCACCTGACTGCGCACGCCATGTACGCCCAGGCCCACCACGTGCGCTATGGCGCCTCCAAGCTGGAGGAAGCCGGCAGCGCGCAGGACTTTGTGACCCGCACCATCAAGAAGGTGCTGGACGAAGAAACCATGAAGCTGGAGACCGGCCTCACCTTCCTGGCCACCGTGGGCGCCACCGCGCCCTTCGTGGGCTTGTTCGGCACCGTGTGGGGCGTGTACCACGCGCTGGTGGCCATCGGCATGAGCGGCTCGGGCACCTTGGACAAGGTGGCCGGCCCGGTGGGCGAGGCGCTGATCATGACCGGCCTGGGCCTGGCGGTCGCGCTGCCCGCGGTGATGGGCTACAACTGGCTCACGCGCAGCAACCGCGTGCTCACCGCCAAGCTCGATGCCTTCGCGTTCGAGCTGCTCACCTTCCTGACCACCGGCCAGTCGCTGCGCTCCGGGGCCCAGTCGGCGGCCAACGTGCACAGCCTGAACCTGGCTGCGGCCGCACAGGCGAGCACCTGACATGGCCTTCGCAAGTTTCGATTCAAAGCGCGGCGGCGCGCCCATGGCCGAGATCAACATGGTGCCGTTGATCGACGTGATGCTGGTGCTGCTGGTGATCTTCATCGTCACCGCGCCACTGCTCACCCACGCCGTCAAGCTGGACCTGCCCAAGGTCAGCTCATCGCCCAACCAGCTCAAGCCCGACAAGATCGAGTTCGCCATCGACGCCGCCGGCGTGCTGTTCTGGAACGGCGAGACGGTGACCCGCGAAGAGGCCGCCAGCCGCTTTGCCGCCGAAGGCCGCAAGCAGCCACAGCCCGAGGTGCATCTGCGTGCCGACCAGGCGGTGGCCTACCGCTTTGTGGCGCAGACCCTGGCCGATGCGTCCAAGGCAGGCCTCACGAAGGTGGGCTTCGTCAGCGAGCCCGAGCGACACTGACCCACCCGGTTCGGCGTGGCGCAGCGGCGCGGCGACAATGCCGCCCATGCTGCGATTCGAGTTGCTTGCCACCGAGGGCCTCGCACGGCGCGGCCGCCTGAGCCTCAACCATGGCGTCGTCGAGACGCCGGTCTTCATGCCCGTGGGCACCTACGGCACCGTCAAGGGCGTCATGCCGCAGGCGCTGCAGGACATGGGGGCCCAGATCATCCTGGGCAACACCTTCCACCTGTGGCTGCGGCCGGGCATGGACGTGCTGCGCCAGTTCGGTGGCCTGCATCGCTTCGAGGCGTGGTCGGGCCCCATCCTCACCGACAGCGGCGGCTTCCAGGTCTGGTCGCTGGGTGGCAGTGATGGCCGCGGGCGCAAGATCAGCGAAGAAGGCGTGCGCTTTGCGTCCCCGGTGAACGGCGACAAGCTGTTCCTCACGCCCGAGCTCAGCATGCAGATCCAGGCGGTGCTGAACTCCGACATCGTGATGCAGTTCGACGAATGCACGCCTTACGAGACCGGCGGCCACCTCACCACCGAGGCCGAGGCGCGCACCTCCATGGAACTGAGCCTGCGCTGGGCACGCCGCTGCCAGACCGAATTCGCACGGCTGGAGAACCCGAACGCCCTCTTCGGCATCGTGCAGGGCGGCATGTTCGAGCCCTTGCGTGAAGCCTCGCTGCACGCGCTGGCCGAGTTGGACCTGCCTGGTTATGCGGTGGGCGGGGTCAGCGTGGGCGAACCCAAGGAGGACATGCGGCGCATCACCGCGCACACGCCGCACCGTCTGCCCGCTCACAAGCCGCGCTACCTGATGGGCGTGGGCACGCCGGAAGACCTGGTCGAGGGCGTGGCCCATGGCGTGGACCTGTTCGACTGCGTGATGCCCACCCGCAATGCGCGCAACGGCCACTTGTTCACCCGCTTCGGCGACCTGCGCCTGCGCAACGCCCGCTACAAGACCGACGAACAACCCATCGACCCCAGCTGCCTGTGCAGCACCTGCAGCCGCTTCAGCCGCGCCTACCTGCACCACCTGGACCGCTGCGGCGAGATGCTGGGCCCCATGCTGGCCAGCGTGCACAACCTGCACTACTACATCCACCTCATGCGCGAGATGCGCGAGGCGCTGGATGCAGGCACGTTCGCGGCGTTCCGCACCCGCTTTGCGGCCGATCGAGCGCGGGGCGTATGAGTGTGGGCACCCGGCGCCGGCTGAGTCACCCCTGCAGGATCTGCCCGACCCGCTCGCGCAAGCTCTGCGGCGAGATCTCCGCCGCCGGCATGGCCACCCCCGCCACCACGCCCACGCGGCTGAACAACCCGCGGCGGAACGGCCGGCTCATGGCCGCACCCTCGATGCGCGAGAAGAACGACCCCCACAGGTTCTGCAACGCCACCGGCACCACCGGCACCGGCCGGTCCTGCAGCACTTTCATGATGCCGCCGCGGAACTCCTGCAGCGTGCCGTCGCGCGTGATGCCGCCCTCCGGAAAGATGCCCAGCAGTTCGCCCTCGTCCAGCACCTGGCGCGCCTGCTCGAAGGCCCGCTCGTAGACCGCAGGGTTGTCTTTCTGCGGCGCCACCGGGATGGCCTTGCACAGCCGAAAGAAAGCGCCCAGCACCGGCAGCGCAAAAATGCGGTGGTCCATCATGAAGCGGATCGGCCGCGGGCTGGCCGCCATCAGCAGCACCGGGTCGATGAAGCTCACATGGTTGGCCGCGACGATGGCCGCGCCCTGCTCGGGAATGTGTTCATCGCCCACCACCTTGAAGCGGTAGACCAGCCGCGACACCACCCAGGCGATGAAGCGCATGAAGTACTCCGGCACGAGCGAGAAGATGTAGATCGCCACGATGGCGTTGAGCCCGGCGATGACCAGGAACACATCGGGGATCGCCAGGCCGAACGACAGCAGCGCGCCGGTGATCACCGAACTCAGGATCATGAAGACGGCGTTCAGGATGTTGTTGGCCGCGATGATGCGGGCGCGGTGGCTGGGCGTGGCGCGCAACTGGATCAGCGCATACATCGGCACGCTGAACAACCCGGCGGACATGGCCAGGAAGAACAAGTCCACCAGCACCCGCCAGTGCACGCTCATGGCCAGGAACTGCGCCGCTGTCAGGTCGTGGCCGGCAGGCAGGCCGCGGCAGGCGAGGTAGAGGTCCCCGGCGAACACCGTCATGCCGATGGCACCCAGCGGCACCAGGCCGATCTCCACGTGCCGGCGCGACAGCACCTCGCACAGCAGCGAGCCGATGCCGATGCCCACTGAGAACGTCATCAGCAGCACCAGGGCCACGTTGGGCCCGCCGCCCAGCACGGTGCGCGCCAGGGCCGGGAACTGCGACAGGAACACCGCCCCCACCGCCCACATCCAGCTGATGCCCAGCAACGAGCGGAACACGGCCAGGTTGCCATGAGCCAACTTCAGGCTGGCCCAGGTTTCGGTGACGGGGTTCCAGCGGATCGCAAGGCCCGCCTCCATGGGCGGCGAAGCAGGCAGGAACTGGGCCACCACGCGCCCGGCCACCGCCAGCACCATGCAGACCCCGGCCGTCCACGCGGCGCCCCCTTCGGGCAGGTTGATGAGCAGCCCGCCCACCACATTGCCCAGCAGGATGGCCACGAAGGTGCCCATCTCGATCATGCCGTTGCCGCCGGTCAGCTCGCGCTCGCTCAGGTGCTGCGGCATGTAGGCGTATTTCACCGGGCCGAAAAGCGCGGAGTGCACGCCCATCAAAAAGATGCAGGCCAGCAGCACCGGCACGTGACCCGCCATGAAGCCATACGCCGCCACGGCCATGACCACCACCTCGAAGGACTTGATGAAGCGCATCAGCCGCGCCTTGTCGAGCTTATCGGCCAGCTGGCCGCTGGTGGCAGAGAACAGCAGGAACGGCAGGATGAACAAGCCGCCGATCACCAGGCCGGCCTGGTCGGGCGGCAACCACGTCAGCTGCAGCTGGTAGGTCACCATCAGCGTGAAGGCGAACTTGAACAGGTTGTCGTTGCCGGCCCCCAGGAACTGCGTCCAGAAAAACGGCGCAAAACGCCGTTGTGTGAGCAGGGCAAACTGGTTGGAATGGTGCTCGGGCGATGCATGCGACACGGTCAGTCTCCTGGGTTGGATGGCGGCAGTGCCGGGGCGGACTCTACGCGCACAGGACCGAGTTCATACCCGCGCAAAGACGCGGCGCGTGTCGAACACCACGGCCCCCAGCCCGCGCGAGCCGCTGCGCAGCCGGCGCTTGAGCGCCAGGTCGAACAGCAAGGGGTTGTGCTCGCGCACGGCCTCCAGCACCGGCACGCTGGGCGCATCCAGCAAGCCGGCGTCCACCAGCTTGCTCAAACGGTACAGCGGGCCCACGCCCGGCAGCGGGTAGTCGGAGCCGTGCAGCAGGCGCGCATGCCAGTCATCACGCTCCAGCACCTGGCGCCACACCTCCGGCCGGCGGTTCACCTGGAAGAGTGCGGACAGGTCGCCCATCAACAGGCCGCGCCAGGCCGGTTCGTCCAGCAGGCGGGCAAACAACTGGAAGGCCGGCACCTCGGGCTGCGCGGGCCGGTCCAGGTCGCGAGCCCGGCCCAGCGAGGCACAGTGCGCCACGATCACCCGCACACCGGCGGCCAGCGGCGCGCGCACGTGCAAGGGGTTGCCCAGGTCGTCGCGCCCCGCCCCCGGCACGGCCTTCTCCTCGCCGCAATGCACGATCAGCGGCAGGCGGGCCTGGGCCAGGCGGGCGTAGAACGGCCGCAGGCGCGCATGCCGCAGGTCGATGTTCATCGCGCTGGGCAGCCACTTCAGCGCCACCGCGCCCTGGGCCAGCGCGGCCTCCAGCCGCTGCAGCGCGTCTTCGCGGTAAGGGTGCACCGAGGCCACCCAGCCAAAGCGCTCGGGCTGGCTGGCCGCGATGTGCGCGGCATACGTGTCGGGCACGTGGAAGCTGGTCCACTCCGGGCGCTCGCGGCCGGCCTCGTCCAGCGCGTGGTCGAAGGCAAACAGCAGCCAGCGTGCGCCGCTGGGAAAGTCGGCCGTGAGCTGGCGCAGGCGCGCCACATAGGCACGGTCGATCGAGGCAGCCTCGGTGCCCACGCAGCCGCCGTCCAGGATCACACGCTTGCGCAAGAACTCCACCGGGTGCCACCAGCGGCTCATGTCAGCGTGGATGCCGCAACCGGAGCCCGAGTCGCCGGTGCCCAGCAGGTGCGCATGCACGTCCCACAAGGCCTGTGGATCCAGACCCTCGAAAGCCTGCTGCACCACCTCATGCCCGGTCAAGTCGCGCGGCAATGCGCCGCGGCACGGGTTGCTGACGAACGCCCGCGCCTGCGGGGTGGCAAGCGCCGTGAACAGGCCCGCCACGGCCGCGGCGCCGCAACACAGGGCATGACGGCGCGAGAGGCGCGCGCCGTGAGGGGTAGGACCAGGGATCGTCATGCCGGTGCTCGAAGTGAAAGTGCACGCATGGTGGCCAAGAGCATGCGATGGGTGTGCTCGAAGGCAACTTGGCGCCAGCATCGGTGCCACTGGTATCGCATGTCGATACGAAGTGACATTACGATGCACGCCCATGAGCACCACCCAAGCACTGATCGCCACGCTCAAGAGCGAACTCAAGGCGGCCCAACTCACCTACGCCGACCTGGCGCGCGAGCTGGGCATGGCCGAGTCCAGCGTCAAGCGCATGTTTGCCAAGGGCGACATGCCGCTGCAGCGCGTGGATGAGATCTGCCGCGCCCTGAAGACCGACTTCGCCGACCTGGCGCGCAAGGTGGCGGATGCCCAGCCGCTGCGCCGCGAGCTGACCCAGGAGCAAGAGCGCCTGGTGGTGGCAGACCGCAAGCTGATGCTGGTGGCGATCTGCTGCCTGAGCCACTGGAACTTCGAGCAGATCGTCTCGACCTACACCTTCACACCGGCCGAGATCGTGAAGTACATGGTGCAGCTGGATCACCTGGGCATCATCGAACTGCGGCCCCTGAACCGCTACCGCTTACTGCTGGCCAAGACCTTTCGCTGGCGGCCGCATGGTCCGGTGATGCAGTACTTCCGCCAGCACGCCGTGAACGACTACTTCAGCGGCGGTTTCGACGGCGAAGGCGAGATGCTGATGCTGGTGCATGGCCAGATCGGCCGCAGCCTTGCCACCTTGTTCAATGAGCGCCTGCAGCGCCTGGGGCAGGATTTTGCGCAGCAGCACCTGGCCGACCAGAAGCTGCCGCCCGAGCAGAAGCGGCCCTATACGCTGGTGATTGCGATGCGCTCGTGGCTGTTTGCTGCGTTCCGCGACCTCAAGCGCGACCTGGACGCCCTGCCGGAAGATTGAATCAGCGCAGCGGAAAGCTCACGGCAGCCGCCGCTTCAGGCACCGCGGCGCTGGGGCGTGTGGCGGCCAAAGTCGTCGTCTGCCGGGTGCTCAGCGACGCCTGCATCACCGGCGCCAGGTCCGGCGACATGCGCTGGGCCTGCGCCAGCACCGTCACGCCCGGCTGATGCGGCAGCGTGGCACTGGGATCGGCACCGCGCGACAACAGGTGGCGGGTCAGCATCTGCCGCCGCTGAGGGTCGGCAATGACGCCCGGGGTCGCCACATAGGCAAGCGGCCGCCAGTTCACCCGCAATTCGCGATTGTCGACCACCAGGTTGGCCAAGCCGGGTACACGGGCAAACCACCAATCCAGGGCGGCCAGGTCACCCGCCCGCAAGGCTTCTTCCAGCGCACCGGGGTTGCTGCGGATGGCTGCTTCGGCGCGCTGGCCGCGAACCAGGAAGGCCGTCGGCAGCGGCGTGCTCAAGGCGGAGGGGTGCAGCCAGGCCAGCGGCTCGAAACCGGTCTTGCGCGAATCAAGCAGGCCTTTGTCGGCCCAGGCCATCAGCACGTTGTCCAGGCCGGCATTGCGGGCCGCCGGGCTGCTGAGCCATTGCACCACCGTCGGCTGGATGGCCCGTTCGTCATGATTCACGATCCAGGCCAGCGCCTCAATCTGCGGCTTGGTGGCCGAGCGCAGCGCGGACTCCAGGCGCGTCGCCGGCTGCTGCATCAAGGCGGTCAGGGGTGATGTGGTGCAGCGCTCGGCGCGCGCACCTTTTTCCACCAGCTCGGGCAGCATGCGCCAGCGCCGCGGTTCGGCGGTGGCCACGGTCAGCGGGCATTCTTCGGGTGCGGCACGGTTGACGTCGGCAGCGGCAAACCGGCCGGCGACATACTCACCACAGCGTTCACTCAGCCCGCGCTCCACGCTGTGCATGTCGCTGCACGATTTGGAGAGCTCACGCTCCCTGTAGGCCTTGAGCACGGCCTGCTTGGGGATTTCCAGGGCCAGTTGCAGCGCGATCGGACCCGCGCAACCGTATCCACAGGTCGTGACGACGAACCCGAGCACCAACGACATGCGGCGCCATCCATCACGACAATTTTGCGGATCCGACATAGACCTCTCGCTGCTAGGCAGTGGGTCATTGTGAGATGCAAAGGCTGTTCTTCCGAAGCCCGCGGGCGAGTGGTTTGTGACAAGGTGGTGAGGCGCTTTTTACGGTTGTGGCCTCTGTTTTCATAGGCGAGCGGCCCCATGTAGGGCGCCGTGGGAGGCTCAAAGGGTTTCGTGTTGTTCACGAACGCAGCCTCTTGTTACGCGGAGCCGAAACCTGCCGCACACGAAGCCGGCCCGCACAGGCCATGCACACGGGTCCGTCGCGACACTTTTGTGCCGCACCGCGGCGCGCTGGCCTGGCGCTTACGGCAGCGACGGCGCCTGGTAGGCGGCCCCGAAGCGCGTCAGTGCCGTGCGGCCGCCGCGCCCCGTGAGCCAGTTCAGGAGCAGCTTGCCACCCGGGTGGTTGACGCGGAAGGCGCGCATCACGTGGTAGGGCGCTGCCAGGTTGGCGTCGCCACGCACGAGCACCTCCAGCCCCTGAGCCACGCGGCTGGCAAGCGCGGTGAACACACCACGCTCCACCAGCGCATAGGCGCGCAGTTCGCGGGCCATCTCCAAAGCGGCGCTGGGGCCGGCCGGACCGGGCTTGAGCCAAGTGCCCGCTGGCTGCGGCCCCACGGCCCTCCACAAGGCCGCCTCGGCGGTCTGGGCCCCCGCCGTGCCCCCGGTGGTGATGAAGCTGCAGCGGCCTGCCGCTCCTGCTGAGGCAATGCGTGCAAAGGCGGCGGCGGCATCGCTGAGGCCGCGGATCCGCGCCGGGTCACCCTTCTTGCCACCCGGCCCCACGATGACGTATTCGCCCACAGCGAAGAGCCTGCGGTCGTGCACCAGGCCGCGACGCTCCATCAGTTCTTCGGCTTGCGGCGCCTGCGTGATCACCACGTCGAGTTCGCCGCGCTCGGCACGGGCCACCAGGGCCGCACCCTCGCCGACGCTGTACTGCACGGGCAGGCCCGTCTCGCGCGTCACCGCACGCAGCAGGTGCAGGGCCAGGCCGGACACCTCCAGCAAGGACTCCACCCCCAGCAGCAGCGGGTCGGTGGGACGGCGTTGCTGCGCCGGGGCGGCAAACGCCCAGGGCACCAGGGCAGCGCCGGCGGTCCACTGCACCACTCGGCGCCTGGCCGGGCTGTTGTCGGAAGGATCATTCGGCATGCAGCTTGCCATCGTACAAGCGCAGCAGGACCGGGGACCGGTACGCCCGGGCCATCGATCCAGGGGCTGCGCACTTATTCTCGAACCAGCGAGGCCTTACGAATGACAGCGTTTGCTGCAGCAGCACCATATGCCCCGGGGATCGCGCTGGCTCCCCGCTCGGTTCATGCTGTGAATGCGTTACGCCCATGCGCATCGCGCATGCGGCCCTGTCACAGCTGCCATAACACGCCTCCTAAACTCGTTCGAACGGCATGCCGCGAGCACTCACGCAGGCTTCCTCCCGCGAAGCTGAATGCAGAGTGTTGGCGAGATGCCATTTCACACCCTCGGAGCTTGTCTCATGAACCATCCCGCCTTTCCCGGACTGCGACTGAACGCGCCAGCCTACGTCAAGAATGCCAAGTTATTGGCCTGGGTGGCCGAAGTGGCCGCCTTGACCGAACCCGCAGCCATCCACTGGTGCGACGGCAGCGCACAGGAATACGACCAGTTGTGCCGGCAGCTGGTGGCTGCGGGCACCATGCGCCAGCTCAACCCGGCCAAGCGACCCAACAGTTACCTGGCCTGGAGCGACCCCGGCGACGTGGCACGTGTGGAAGACCGCACCTTCATCTGCAGCCACAAGAAAGACGACGCCGGCCCCACCAACCACTGGATGGCACCGGCAGACATGCGCGAGTTGCTGCAAACCGGTGACCACGCCTTGTTCAAGGGCTGCATGCGCGGCCGCACGATGTACGTGGTGCCGTTCTCGATGGGCCCGCTGGGCTCGCACATTGCCCACCTGGGCGTGGAACTGTCCGACAGCCCCTACGTGGCCGTGAACATGCGCATCATGACGCGCATGGGCCGTGCGGTGCACGACGTGCTGGGCGTGGATGGCGACTTCGTGCCCTGCGTGCACAGCGTGGGCGCGCCGCTGCAGCCCGGTCAGCAAGACGTGGCCTGGCCCTGCAACCCCACCAAGTACATCGTGCACTACCCCGGGACCCGCGAGATCTGGAGCTATGGCTCGGGTTACGGCGGCAATGCGCTGCTGGGCAAGAAGTGCTTCGCGCTGCGCATCGCCTCGACCATGGGCCGCGAACAAGGCTGGCTGGCCGAGCACATGCTGGTGCTGGGCGTCACCTCGCCGGCCGGCCGCAAGTACCACGTGGCCGCCGCCTTCCCCAGCGCCTGCGGCAAGACCAACTTCGCGATGCTGATCCCGCCGGAAGGCATGCCGGGCTGGAAGGTCACCACCATCGGCGACGACATCGCGTGGATCAAGCCGCACACCGACGGCCGGCTGTACGCCATCAACCCCGAGGCCGGGTACTTTGGCGTGGCACCCGGCACCAACGAGAAGACCAACCCCAATTGCATGGCCTCGCTGCGCCGCGACGTGATCTTCACCAACGTGGCCCTCACCGACGACGGCGATGTGTGGTGGGAAGGCATGACCGACGAGCCGCCGGCGCATCTGGTCGACTGGCAAGGGCAGGACTGGACGCCTGAGCTGGCCAGGCAGACCGGCCGCAAGGCGGCCCACCCGAATGCGCGCTTCACGGTGGCCGCCACCAACAACCCGGCGCTGGACCCGCAATGGGACGACCCGGCCGGCGTGCCGATCGATGCCTTCATCTTCGGCGGCCGGCGCTCCACGCACGTGCCGCTGGTCACGCAGGCGCGCAACTGGACCGAGGGTGTGTACATGGCCGCCACCATGGGCAGCGAAACCACCGCCGCGCAGGCCGGGGCCACCGGCATCGTGCGACGCGACCCCTTCGCCATGCTGCCGTTCTGCGGCTACCACATGAGCGACTACTTTGCGCATTGGCTGGGCATGGAGCAGCGCCTGGCACACACCGACCGGGCGCTGCCCAGCATCTTCTGCGTCAACTGGTTCCGCAAGGGCGCGGACGGCCGCTTCGTCTGGCCGGGTTACGGCGAGAACATGCGCGTGCTCAAGTGGATGATCGACCGCATCGAAGGCCAGGTCGACGGGCAGGAGCATTTCCTGGGAGTCAGCCCTCGCTTCGAGGAAATCGACTGGGCCGGCAGCGACTTCGACAAGGCTCGCTTCGAAACCGTGATCAGCACCGACCCTGCCGCCTGGCAAGACGAACTCAAGCTGCACGGCGAACTGTTCGAGCAACTGGCCCATCACCTGCCACCCGCGCTGGCCCGCACCCGGGCCCAGTGGGCTGAACGCCTGGGTCGGTGAGATGTGAGCACCAGACACCGGGGTACCCGGTGCCTGGTGGGTGCCTCAGCGTTTGCCGCTCAGCTGCTGCCAGAGAAAGGTGTATTCGAGCGCCAGCAGGTGGGCGCGCTGCTCGTTGTCGGCCGCCCCGCCGTGCCCCCCCTCGATGTTCTCGAAGTACGCCACGTCATGCCCTTGCGACAGCATGCGCGCCACCATCTTGCGGGCATGGCCCGGATGCACCCGGTCGTCGCGCGTGGAGGTGGTGAACAGAATCTTCGGGTAGCGCACGCCGGGCTTGACCGACTGATACGGGCTGTACTTGGAGATCCAGGCCCATTCCTCGGGCTTGTCAGGGTCGCCATACTCGGCCATCCATGATGCGCCGGCCAGCAGCTTGTGGTAGCGCTTCATGTCGAGCAGGGGCACCTGGCAGACCACCGCACCGAACAGCTCCGGCCGCTGGGTGAACGCGGCGCCCACCAGCAGGCCGCCGTTGCTGCCGCCCATGATGCCGAGTTGCTGCGGCGTGGTCAGGCCGCGGCCCACCAGGTCCTCTGCCACGGCGAAGAAATCGTCATAGCTCTTCTGCTTGGTGGCTTTCACGGCCGCCTGGTGCCAGGCCGGCCCGAATTCGCCGCCGCCGCGCAGGTTGGCCACCACCAGCACGCCGCCGCGCTCCAGCCAGCCGATGCCGAAACCGGCTGAGTACCAGGGCTGCATGGAGATCTCGAAGCCGCCGTAACCGTACAGCAGCGTGGGCCGGCGCTCGCCATCCTTCATGCCCTGCGGCCGGATCACGAAGTACGGCACGGACGTGCCGTCGGCGCTGCGCACGAAGTGCTGTTCCGCACGCATGCCCTGGCTGTCGAACTGCGGCGGCCGGCGCTTGAGCACCTC
>Ga0307516_10007332_pt1 | contig 12693 bp, 9 predicted proteins | sample 19_EM_MG_FD_203310 | JGI IMG/M metagenome (GOLD analysis project Ga0307516, IMG submission 203310) | Populus trichocarpa ectomycorrhiza microbial communities from riparian zone in the Pacific Northwest, United States - 19_EM | ecosystem: Host-associated > Plants > Roots > Unclassified | place... | reverse complement strand
TGGCTGCACGACCTGGCCACGCCGGACGGCCCGGCGCCAATGCCCTACCAGCCGCAATGGCCCGGCCACTATCCGCCACCACAGCAGCAGTGGGGCCAGCCCCACCCGCACTACCCACCGCAGCCCGCCTACCCACCGCAGTACCAATACCCACCGCAGTACCAGTACCCACCGCCCCCGGGCGCACCACAGGCAGCGCCTCCGGTCGCGCCTCAGACGGCACCGCCGGCGCCTCAGCAAGCCCAAGCCCCGCCCCCGCCTGCGGCGGCTCAGCAGGCGCCGACCGAGCCGATCGCCGTCGACGACGGGAACCCGTCGGACGAGACCCCGCCGAGGTAACCGCAAACGGATCCTCGGAGCGCAGGCTGTCGCCTGGACGTCCGCGGAAATAAACTCGCTCCAGGACAATTCCGGATCTCATCGACAGGACTTCGCCGTGCCAATCATTCGAGCTACTCCTGAGAAATGGTTCCTCGGCGACATCCTCGCGATGAACGCATTGCATCACCTCTCGGACGGCTACGTACCGTGGACGTTCTGGTCGATGCGCCCGGCAGCTGTCGCCAGCGTCGTGAACGACGTGATTCTTCGGAATCGACAGACCGTCGTCGAGATCGGGGCCGGCTCCTCGACGCTACTGCTGGCCAAGGCCGTGCAACTGACCGGTGGCAGGCTGTTCAGCATCGAGCACGACGCCGACTTCGCCGATTCCCTCCGCCGGCTGCTGAAGTTACGCGGACTCGACTCCATCGCGAAGGTCGTACAGGTACCCCTGGCCACGCTGCCGGAGGGTTTCGGCTTGGCCGCCGGCGACTGCCAGGCTCCGACAACCTGGTACGACCTCGACCAGTTGGACGCGGCGGCCCCGACCGGCATCGACTTGCTCGTCGTCGACGGCCCGCCAGCCGGCGCTCAGGGCGACGTTCTTATCAGGGAGCCTGCGGTACGCGCGCTGCGCGACAAATTCGCACCGTCTTACTCCGTCTATCTGGACGACCTCGAACGCCCACCCGAACGGGAGACGTTGCGACTGTGGGAGGAGCAACTCGGCATCCCCTTCACCATCATAGAGAGAATCGGCCTCGGAGTAGGAAGCACTGATGAAGGATTCGCACCGACCCTCTGACGCCGCGGTCACGATCGATCAGCTCGAGCAATCGTCAATCCTGCATTTTGATATCCAGATAATTCGACCGGATCGACAGCCGCGCTGGACCCGCGGCTCGCGAATCCAAATGGAGCAGCCCTACTTCACGGCCGCGAGGAATCAGATCCATCCGGCGCTCGGCGCGCTTTCTGCTGTGGGCGACACAGGGGATCTGGTGGATACACAGCTGTCTACCGTGGGCGCGGTCCGTGTGGAGATCGATCTGGAACCGCACGGACATCACCGGGCGGTCAGGGGGCAGAACCACGGCGCCGAACAACGCGACCTCGCCACCGCGCTGGCGCGATGGGCCTGGGGCGAGCAGGCTGAGGAACTGACCGAATTCGCGTTGCGATCACCGACACCAGACAATTCATCCGATCGGCCGCAACTGCCGGAGATCCTCCGCTTGCGTGGTTGGCACGTGACCGACATGTGGCTGCTCACTTCCGTGTCGCCGGGGGTCGTCGAGGAAGTGACGCCGTGGTGCACACGTGGGGTTCGCGTTCTCTACGGTGACCTTGGCATTCTGATCGTGTGGCACGCCATCACGGAGCAGGAGCACTGGGATCCTGCTCGCCCGGCGCAGAACGACAGGATTCATCCCATCGCGCTACCCGAATGCCGGCGAAGGCATGGGCAACTGACTGCGATTGACGGTCTCTCCGGCGCCGACGAGACTGGGCGGCTGGTGCAGGACATGATGCAGCACCACGACTGGACCGAGTGGCAACTCACCCAGCGCGTCGAGCAGTGGGAACGGCAGTTCTTCGCGCTCGCCCGGAACGGTGCCTTCGACGCCCACCTCGACGCCCGACACCTCGGCGTGGCCTTGGACGAGATACATCGGCTGCTGGTCCTGCTGCGGCGTATAGACCGCGATATTGCCCGGCGGGCCCGGCTGGGATGGCTGCCACAGCCGCAGGCCACACCGATCGAGGACGGCGTCGCCTCGTTGGGAGCCGAGGTGCGGGCCCGGTCCGCTCGGATGGAACGACGTCTCGATCATCTGAACACTAGCCTGCGCGAGGGCTGGACACTGCTATCGAGCGCAGCGGCGGGCGCTCGACTGCAGTTCGACCGGGAGACATCCGAACGGACCCAAGGCTTCCAGAACGCCGCCGGACTGGTCGCGGCACTGGTCCTCGTGCCGGGACTGGTGCTGAGCCTCTACGGTGCCGAGGTCGAAGGGCTGCCGGGCATGGGGAAGCCGTTCGGTCTGGTGGCGATGCTGGCCTATGCCTTCGTAGGGGCCACCGCGACATTCTCCACCCTGCGGGCGATGGCCTACCGGAGGCGTGGCGTAGCCGCCCTGATACTTGCTTCCGGTGGATTCATCCTCGCGGCTACCACGGCCGTGCTTCTCTGGTTTGGGCGGAACTGATGGCCGACGTCGCCTTCATCACCGGGGCCACGCGCCCGCAGCTACTCAACCGGCTACACATCTCGCTGACACAGCAAAACGTGAACTGGCAGTGGCTGGTACAACTCGACAGCGAGGCGATCGACTGGCAACCGACGTCCGACGACACCGGCGGCTGGTTGAGCGACGATCGGGTACGGATTGAACGCAATCCCAAGACGCTCGGGTCCGGCGCCACCCGGAATCTGGCCCTCATGCGGAGCACCGCACCGTATGTGATGTGCATCGACGACGATGACCTGCTCTATCCGAACTGCGTCGCCGAACTACTGCGGGCCGCGGAGCAGGATCCGGAATGCTTCGGTGTATGGGGGCGGACCGACCTGATGCACGACGCGGACGCCCCCGCCGACCCGGTAGCTGCAGAGGTGTTCAGATCATGGCCGACGGCGGGGCACATTCCAGCCGGAACAATCGGCGAGCAATTCCGCAACGACGACTACTTCGCCGTTCACGTCGGAGCGACGCTGTGGCGACGAAATCATCTGATCGCCGTCGGCGGGTACAGCGCACTGCCACGCTCGATCGACACGCACCCGTTCGTCTGCGCCGAAGCGATGTTCCCCAGTCGGTACGTCGATGTGGCCACCTACCGCTATCTGATCCATCCCGGTCAGATGACCCAGACGGAGTATTACCACGCCGTAAAAACCCGCGTGCACGCCTTCACCTTCGAGCGGGCCGCAGAACTGCGCCGACTCTTCGAAATCCGTAGGCCCTGAAACGGTGACGCCGGGGCGGATCCCCGCCCCGGCATCACGAATCGTTGCTCAGGCCGTCTCGGTGATGGGCCGGTCCACCCAGCTCATCATGTCGCGCAGCTTCTTGCCGGTGACCTCGATCGGGTGCTCCGCGCCCTCCTTGCGGTACTGGGCCAGAGCCGGGCCGCCCGCCTCGTCGTCGGCGATCAGCTCGCGGGTGAATTCGCCCGACTGGATCTCCGCGAGGATCTTCTTCATCTCCTGCTTGACGCCGGCGTTGATGACGCGCGGGCCGCGGGTGTAGTCGCCGAACTCGGCGGTGTCCGAGACGCTGTAACGCATCCGGGAGATGCCGCCCTCGTACATGAGGTCGACGATCAGCTTCAGCTCGTGCAGGCACTCGAAGTAGGCGATCTCCGGGGCGTAGCCCGCCTCGGTGAGCACCTCGAAGCCGGTCTGCACCAGCGCCGCCGTGCCGCCGCAGAGGACGGCCTGCTCGCCGAAGAGGTCGGTCTCCGTCTCCTCCTTGAACGTGGTCTTGATGACGCCGGCGCGGGTGCCGCCGATCGCCTTCGCGTACGACAGGGCCAGCGACTGGGCGCCGCCGCTCGGGTCCTGCTCCACCGCGATCAGCGCCGGCACGCCCTTGCCGTCCACGTACTGGCGGCGGACCAGGTGGCCCGGGCCCTTGGGCGCGACCATCGCCACGTCGACGTCCGCCGGCGGCTTGATCAGCTCGAAGCGGATGTTGAGGCCGTGGCCGAAGAAGAGCGCCTTGCCGGCGGTCAGGTTCGGGGCGATCGAGTCGTTGTAGATCTTCCGCTGCGCGGTGTCGGGCGCGAGCACCATGATCACGTCGGCCCAGGCGGACGCCTCGGCCGGCGTGAGCACCTTGAGGCCCTGCTCCTCGGCCTTGGCCCGGCTCTTGGAGCCCTCCTTCAGGCCGACCACCACGTCGACGCCCGAGTCGCGCAGCGACAGCGAGTGCGCGTGGCCCTGGCTGCCGTACCCGATAACGGCGACCTTGCGTCCCTGGATGATGGACAGGTCGGCGTCGTCGTCGTAGAACACTTCCGCGGTCATGACTTCCCTTTCGAGGTTTTAAAACTTAGGCCGCGCGCAGTGCGGGGCCGGTGGTGATGGAGCGTGAGCCGCGGCCGATGGCCACGAGGCCCGACTGCACCATCTCCTTGATGCCGTACGGCTCAAGATCGCGCAGCAGGGCGTCCAGCTTGTCGGGGTTGCCGGTCGCCTCGATCGTGAGGGTGTCCGGTGCGACGTCGATCACCTTGGCCCTGAACAGCTCGACCGTCTCCAGCACCTGCCCGCGCACGGTGCGGTCGGCGCGCACCTTCACCAGCAGGAGCTCGCGCTGGACCGATTGCTGCGGGTCCAGCTCGACGATCTTCAGGACGTTCACCAGCTTGTTGAGCTGCTTGGTCACCTGCTCCAGGGGTGAGGAGTCGGCGTTGACCACGATCGTGATGCGGGAGACGTCCGGGTTCTCCGTCTCGCCCACCGCCAGCGAATCGATGTTGAAGCCCCGCCGCGAGAAGAGGCCCGAAACCCGGGCCAACACGCCGGGCTTGTTTTCCACGAGCACGGAGAGGGTGTGCTTGTTCATGGCGGTCACAGGTCATCCTCGTCGAAGGCCGGGCGCACGTCCCGGGCGAACATGATCTCGTCGTTGCTGGTGCCGGCGGCCACCATCGGCCACACCATGGCGTCCTTGCCGACCGTGAAGTCGATCACCACCGGCCGGTCGTTGATCGCCATGGCCGCCTCGATCGTGGCGTCCACCTCGGCCTTCGACTCGCAGCGCAGGCCGACGCAGCCCAGCGCCTCGGCGAGCTTCACGAAGTCCGGGATCCGGTGCTTGTGCGTGCCCAGCTCGGTGTTGGAGTAGCGGCCCTCGTAGAACAGGGTCTGCCACTGCCGCACCATGCCCAGGTTGCCGTTGTTGATCACGGCGATCTTGACCGGGATGCCCTCCAGCGCGCAGGTGGCGAGCTCCTGGTTGGTCATCTGGAAGCAGCCGTCGCCGTCGATCGCCCACACCGCGGTGTCGGGCCGGCCGACCTTGGCGCCCATCGCGGCGGGCACCGCGTAGCCCATGGTGCCGGCGCCGCCCGAGTTCAGCCAGGTGCCCGGCTTCTCGTACCGGATGAACTGCGACGCCCACATCTGGTGCTGCCCGACCCCGGCCACGTAGATCGCCTCGGGCCCGACCAGCTCACCGATCCGCTGGATCACGTACTGCGGGGCGAGCGTGCCGTCGGTCGGCTCGTCGTAGCCCAGCGGGTAGCGCTCGCGCAGGTCGTTGAGCTGCGCCCACCACGGCTCGTACGCGGTGGTGCCGGCCGCGGTGCCGGAGACGGCCGCGATCAGCTCGTCGATGACGTGCCGGGCGTCGCCCACGATCGGGACGTCGGCGTGCCTGTTCTTGCCGATCTCGGCCGGGTCGATGTCGGCGTGCACGATCTTCGCGTCCGGCGCGAACGAGTCCAGCTTGCCGGTGACCCGGTCGTCGAAGCGGGCGCCGAGGGTGACCAGCAGGTCCGCCTTCTGCAGGGCGTACACGGCCGGGACCGTGCCGTGCATGCCGGGCATGCCCAGGTGCTGCGGGTGCGAGTCGGGGAAGGCGCCGAGCGCCATCAGCGTGGTGACCACCGGGATGCCGGTCATTTCGGCCAGCTTGCGCAGCCCGTCGGTGGCGCCGGCCTTGAGCACGCCGCCGCCGACGTACAGCACCGGGCGCTTGGCCGCGGCGATCAGCCGGGCCGCCTCGCGGATCTGCTTGCCGTGCGGGTGCAGGGTGGGCCGGTAGCCGGGCAGGTCCAGCGTCGGCGGCCAGGAGAACATGGTCTGCGCCTGCAGCACATCCTTGGGGATGTCGACCAGGACCGGGCCGGGCCGGCCGGTCGCGGCCAGGTGGAACGCCTCGGCCAGGATCTGCGGGATCTCCTCGGCCGTCTGGATCAGGAAGTTGTGCTTCGTGATCGGCAGCGTGATGCCCTGGATGTCCGCCTCCTGGAAGGCGTCCGTGCCGATCGCGGGCCGGGGCACCTGGCCGGTGATCGCGACGATCGGCACCGAGTCCATGTAGGCGTCGGCGATCGGGGTGACCAGGTTCGTCGCGCCCGGCCCGGAGGTCGCGATGCAGACCCCGACCTTGCCGGTGGCCTGCGCGTACCCGGTGGCGGCGTGGCCCGCGCCCTGCTCGTGGCGGACCAGGATGTGCCGGACCTTGGAGTCGTAGAGCGGGTCGTAGGCGGGCAGGATCGCGCCGCCGGGAATCCCGAACGCCACCTCGACGCCGAGCGCCTCAAGCGACCGAACGAGCGAGCCGGCCCCGGAAACCGGGGTCGGTGACACCGTGGCTACGGCCGGGACGCCGGCGGCGGCCGCGACTGTGGCCGGGGTGGCGCGCTGGGCGAGGGTCTCTGGCGTGGGTCTCGTCATGGCGATTCAGACCTTCGTTCTCCGATGGGCGGGCTTGGGTCGTCCCTTAGGCAACAAAAAAGGTCCTCGTGCCGAAGCACGGGACCTAGCGCACTCTCCTCACTCCTGGGGGAGGGAGAGTGCGCTCACATAAGTACTCGGGACGACAAGCACATGCGGTTAAGACTGCCCCATCTCACGGGGCGCGTCAACTGATCTCACATCTTGGTCACCCGATCGCGGATCCTGGTCGACGGAGAAGGCCGGATCGGTCGGCAGCAACGCCCTGACCTGCCGCATTCCCGGTCCGAGCATGATCACCTGGCTGCGCGCGGGCGCGCTGGGCGGCGCGGCCGGGCGAACCCGCTGCGCGGGCGCCGGGCGGGCGCCGGAGGACCGGGCCGTCTCCAATTGGGCTTCGAGATGCTCCGCCGGTACGCCCCAGCCGAACAGCGAGCCCTGCCCCAGCCGGCAGCCGGCCTCCACCACGATCTCCCGCTGCGCCGGCGTGCCGATCCCCTCGGCCAGCACCTCCAGCCCGAGCCGGTGACCCAGCCGGACGACGACGTCCACCAGCGGCGCCGCGGTGCCGGTGCGCGACTCCGGCTCGGCGACCAGCGCGTGGTCGATCTTCAGGATGTCCACCGGCAGGTTGCGCAGCTGGCCGAGCGACGAATACCCCGCGCCGAAGTCGTCCAGCGCGATCCGCACGCCGGTGGAGCGCAGCTCGCACAGCCGGCGGATCAGCTCGTCCATGTCGGTGGCCACCGCGTGCTCGGTCACCTCCAGGACCAGGCGCTGCGGTGGCACGCCGTACCGCTCCAGCACGTCCGCGACCTGGCCCGCGTAGTCGGCGGCGTGCAGCTCCTTGGGCGACAGGTTCACCGACACCCAGACGTCGTGGCCGCCGGCCAGCCAGCGGGCGAGCTGCTGGCAGGCCTGGTCGAGCACCCAGGTGCCGATCATGCTGATCAGCCCGGACTCCTCGGCGACCGGGATGAACTCGTCGGGGCGGACCGCGCCCAGCTCGGGGTGGTGCCAGCGGATCAGCGCCTCGGCGCCGACCGGCCGCATCGACGGCAGCGCCACCACCGGCTGGAAGACCAGGCGCAACTGCTCGCGTTCGATGGCGTGACGCAGCTCGTTCTCCAGCACGCTGTGCCGGCGCAGCAACTCGTCGTAGCGCTTCTGGTAGCGCTCGACCCGGTTCTTGCCGCGCTGCTTCGCGTACCGCAGCGCCAGGTCGGCGTCCCGCAGCAGGCCGCCGGTGTCGCCGGTGGCCGGCGAGCCCGCGACGCCGACGCTCGCCGAGAGGAAGACGGATCCGTCCTCGGTCTCGTACGGCTCGCCGAGCACCGCGAGCAGCCGCTTGCCCGCGACCATCGCCTCCTCGGGGGTGGCCCACATGAGCACCGCGAACTCGTCGCCGCCGAGCCGCGCGGCGATGTCACCCTCGCGCAGGTTGGCCCGCAGCCGCTCGCCCACCTCGGCCAGCACGGTGTCGCCGACGTCGTGCCCGCGCATGTCGTTGACGTTCTTGAAGCCGTCGAGGTCGAGCCCGACCAGGACCCGGGGCTGGTCCGGGACGGCCGGCTCGCGCAGCACCCGGACCAGCCCGCGCCGGTTGGCCAGCCCGGTCAGCTGGTCGGTGTGCGCCAGCTCGCGGAAGTGCGACTCGCGCTGGAGCAGCCGCAGGGTGTAGCTCTTCACGTCGGCCAGGGCCAGATATTGCCGGGCCACCAGGGCGAAGCCCTCGATGCTGAGGCCGACGAAGCTGTACACGTCGAAGTCGCCGCCGACGGCGAGGTGGTAGCCGGCCGCGCCGACCGCCGCGGACATCGGCACGAACGCGTACCCGGTGTTGCGCTGGATGATGTCCCGGGTGACCTCGACCGGGCGGTCCGCGATCTTGACCGCGCGGGCCACCACGACCAGCCCGGCCGGCAGCAGTACGGCGCTGAGCAGCACCACCCCCGGCCAGCTCTGGCAGATCCCGCCGGAGAGGGCGGTCGACGCGACGGCGACCACGGTGACCCCGGCCGCCACCCGGACCGTGACGTGCCGGGGCCGGTGGGCGTGCATGGCCAGCACCGCGGTCAGCCCGGCGGCGATCGTGGCGACGCCGGCCGGCAGCAGCATGGGCAGGCAGTGCTGCGGCGTCTGCTCGCCGAGGATCCGGGTCGGCTCGGAGACCAGCATCCAGCCGACGAACCAGAGCGCCGCGGCGACGACGAAGCCGTCCAGCAGGTGCCGGGCCGCCGCGCCCGGGCTGTCCGCGGCCCCCGGCAGCATCAGCGTGCCGACCAGCAGCGCGAGCGTGCCGAGGGCCGTCCCGACGGCCACCGCCGAGCCGAGTCGCGCCGGCCCGTGCGCCACGAACACGTCGCTGAGCTGGCCGGCGAGCGCGGCGGCGGTGGTGATCGCGCCGCCCGCGGCCAGCAGCAGGTGCGCGCGCCGGGCGGCACCGGTGTGCTTGCGGCCGGAGTTGGCCAGCAGCGCGACGGCCAGGACCGCGACCAGGAGGCTCGCCAGCCCGGCCAGCTCCACGCCGGACGGTGAGTGCACGGGAACACTCTGCCGTACCGGAGAGGTTTTCGGGAGCTGACTGATCGACCGGTTTCGAACCGCAACTCACGAATGTCGTCCCGCGCAGTGGACTCCGGGGCTCCGGCGCCGGTGCGGTCCTTACCGGCGGTGGCATTATGTAGGAATGCCTGAGCTGCGCTCCCGGACCTCGACCCACGGTCGGACGATGGCCGGCGCGCGCGCCCTGTGGCGCGCCACCGGTATGACGGACGACGATTTCGGCAAGCCGATCGTCGCGATTGCCAACAGCTATACCCAGTTCGTACCCGGCCACGTCCACCTCAAGGACATGGGTGGCCTCGTCGCCGACGCGGTGTTCGAGGCCGGTGGCATCGGGCGCGAGTTCAACACCATCGCGGTGGACGACGGCATCGCGATGGGCCACGGCGGCATGCTCTACTCGCTGCCCAGCCGCGAGCTGATCGCCGACGCGGTCGAGTACATGGTGAACGCGCACTGCGCCGACGCCCTGGTCTGCATCTCGAACTGCGACAAGATCACCCCGGGCATGCTGCTGGCCGCGCTGCGGCTGAACATCCCGACGGTCTTCGTCTCCGGCGGCCCGATGGAGGCCGGCAAGACGGTCGCGATCGAGGGCATCGTGCACGAGAAGCTCGACCTGATCGACGCGATGAGCGCGGCGGCCAACGACAACGTCTCCGACGAGCAGCTCGGCGCGATCGAGCGGTCGGCGTGCCCGACCTGCGGCTCGTGCTCCGGCATGTTCACCGCGAACTCGATGAACTGCCTGACCGAGGCGATCGGCCTGGCGCTGCCGGGCAACGGCTCGACGCTGGCGACGCACGCGGCCCGCAAGGCGCTGTTCGAGCGGGCCGGCGCGCTGATCGTCGACCTCGCCCGCGCGTACTACGACAACGACGACGCGTCGGTGCTGCCGCGCGCCATCGCGTCGCGGGACGCCTTCGAGAACGCGGTCGCGCTGGACGTGGCGATGGGCGGCTCGACCAACACGGTGCTGCACCTGCTGGCCGCGGCCCGCGAGGCGGAGCTGGACTTCAGCGTGGCGGACATCGACGCGGTGTCGCGCCGGGTGCCCTGCCTGGCGAAGGTCGCCCCGAACAGCCCGAAATACCACATGGAGGACGTGCACCGGGCCGGCGGCATCCCGGCGCTGCTCGGCGAGCTGAACCGGGGCGGTGCGCTGCGCCGCGACGTGCGATCCGTGCACTCCCCCGACCTGGACAGCTGGCTGCGGACATGGGACATCCGCAGCGGCGCCGCGAGCGACGAGGCGATGGAGCTCTTCCACGCCGCGCCGGGCGGGGTCCGCACCACCCAGCCGTTCTCCACCACAAACCGCTGGGCGACGCTCGACACGGACGCGGCCGAGGGCTGCATCCGCTCGGTGGAGCACGCGTACACGGTCGACGGCGGCCTGGCGATCCTCTTCGGCAACCTGGCCCCGGACGGCTGCGTGGTGAAGACCGCCGGCGTGGCCGAGGAGCTGTGGAAGTTCAGCGGCCCGGCGCGCGTCTTCGAAAGCCAGGACGCGGCGGTCGACGGCATCCTCGGCAAGCAGGTGGTCGCGGGCGACGTCGTGGTGATCCGCTACGAGGGTCCGCGCGGCGGGCCGGGCATGCAGGAGATGCTCTACCCGACGTCCTTCCTGAAGGGCCGGGGCCTGGGCAAGGCCTGCGCGCTCATCACGGACGGCCGGTTCTCCGGCGGCACCTCGGGGCTGTCCATCGGCCACGTCTCCCCGGAGGCGGCGTCGGGCGGCCTGATCGCCCTGGTCGAGACCGGCGACGAGATCACCATCGACATCCCGGGCCGGACGATCACCCTGAACGTCTCGGACGAGGACCTGGCCCAGCGCCGCCACGAGCAGGAACGCCGCGCGAAGCCGTACACCCCGGTGGACCGGCAACGCACGGTGTCGGCGGCGCTGCGGGCGTACGCGTCCATGGCGACCAGTGCCAGCGACGGCGCGTACCGGCTCGTCCCCGAGTAACCATCCGCGGGCCGTCTCTCACGTGTCGGTGGCATCCGCCTGCGCCGGGAACCGCATGGTGATGGTGAGTCCGCCCGCCGGGCGGGGCACGGCGGTGATCTCGCCGCCGTGCGCCGTCACGACGGATCGGATGATCGAGAGGCCGAGTCCGCTGCCCTCGGTGGAGCCGATCCGGTCGGTCAGCCGGCGGAAGGGCTCGAACAGCCCCGGGATCTCGTACGCGGCGATCGCCGGTCCGGTGTTGGCAACGGTGACGCTGGTTCCGGCGCAGGTCACGGTCACCGTGCCGGCCGGCACGTTGTAGGCGATCGCGTTCTGCAGCAGGTTCTGCACGGCGCGTTCGAGCAGGACCGGATCGCCGGTCACCTGCGTCGGCGCGGTGGACAGGCTCAGGTCGATGCCGGCGGCCGCGGCCCCGGGTCGGGCGGCGTTGACGAGGCGGGTCGTCACCGCGGCGAGGTCCACCGGGTCGTGGGTGGTGAGCTGCTGCTCGGAGCCGGCGAGCACCAGCAGTCCCTCGATCAGTCGCTCGTGCCGGGCGTTGACCGCCAGCAGGGTCGCGCCGAGCTGGCGCAGCTCGGCGGGTGGGTCGGGGTGGCTGAGGGCGACCTCGATCAGGGTCCGGTTGATGGTCAGCGGGGTGCGCAACTCGTGCGAGGCGTTCGCCACGAAGCGGCGTTGGGAGCCGAACGCGGCGTCCAGGCGGGCGAGCATGTCGTCGAAGGTGTCGGCGAGCTGCCGCAACTCGTCCTGCGGCCCGGTGAGACCGATGCGTTCGTGCAGGTTCCGTTCGGCGACGCGGCGGGCGGTCGCGGTGATCTCCTGCAGCGGCCGCAGCGTCCGGCCGGCGGCGAGCCAGCCGAGCCAGATGCCGACGACGCCCACCCCGGCCAGGGCGAGGGAGCCCTGGCGCAGCAGGGAGGTGAGGGTCTGCTGGCGGAACTGGACCTGGAGCGCCTGGGCGAGCCGCAAGGTCTCGCGGGCCTGCTGCTGCTCCTCGGGCGTCAGGTTCTGCGGCTCGGCCCGCCGGAGCTCGGTCGCGCCGGAATCGACCTCGGCCGGGATGGCCGTGCCGGCCATGGTGATCTCGATTCCGGGTACGGCGATGAGGGCGGAGCGACTGAAGCTCTGACTGTTCAAGGCCTGCCCGAGCAGCAGGTAGGTGATGGCCAGCAGCCCGGCCCCGGCCAGCAGGAACAGCCCGCCGTAGAAGGCGGTGAGGCGGGCCCGGACGGTCAGCCGATGCGTCGTCACGGAATCTGGTACCCCACTCCGGTCACCGTGGTCACCACCTGTGGCGGTCCGAGCTTGCGGCGCAGCGTCAGCACGGTGACCCGCACGACGCCGGTGAACGGGTCGGTGTGCTCGTCCCAGGCGCGTTCCAGCAGTTGCTCGGTGCTCACCACCGCGCCGTCGGCGCGCA
>Ga0307516_10007331_pt1 | contig 12694 bp, 9 predicted proteins | sample 19_EM_MG_FD_203310 | JGI IMG/M metagenome (GOLD analysis project Ga0307516, IMG submission 203310) | Populus trichocarpa ectomycorrhiza microbial communities from riparian zone in the Pacific Northwest, United States - 19_EM | ecosystem: Host-associated > Plants > Roots > Unclassified | place... | reverse complement strand
TGCTGTTCATGAAGGCCAGCACGGCGCTGGCCGGACCGTACGACGACCTGCCGCTGCCTCGCGGGTCGAAGAAGCTCGACTGGGAGGTCGAGCTGGCGCTCGTGATCGGAAAGCGCGCGCGCTACGTCGACAAGGCGCGCTGGGCAGAATATGTCGCGGGCTTTGCGCTGATGAACGACTACTCGGAGCGCGAGCATCAGAAAGAGCGCGGCGGTCAGTTCACCAAGGGCAAGAGCGCCGATGGCTTCGCGCCGCTCGGCCCACTGCTGGTGACGCCCGATGAGGTGAGCCACGGCAGTTTGGCGCTCAAGCTGCGCGTCAACGGCCAGCTCATGCAAGACGGCAGCACTTCGGATCTGATCTTCGATGTGCCGACGCTGGTCAGCCACATCAGCGAGTTCATGACGCTCTTGCCCGGCGACGTGATCAGCACCGGCACGCCCGCTGGCGTCGGCTCCGGCCGCACGCCGCCCGTCTTCCTCAAACCCGGCGACATCGTCGACTACGACGCCGAAATCCTCGGCGCCGCCCGGCAACGAATCCTAGAAGCGATCTGAAACCGACCCAGATTTTTTCACAAAGAGATCAGGAGATCGGGAGGTCGAGAATTGGGGGTTCGAGCCGCTCGTCGCGGCGCGGAACCTACAACGGTGTCGTGCGGCAACGTTCGATTCTCAACCCCAATAAATCTCCCGATCTCCTGAGCTCTTTGTAAATAAAATCTGAGCTCTTCAGAGACTTAGGATGCCGCTGCGCGCTGCGAGCACGACGGCTTCGGTGCGGGTGGTGGCGCCGAGTTTGTCGAGGATGGCGTTGACGTGGAATTTGGCGGTGTGGTGGCTGATGCCCAGCCGCTGGGCCAGGTCGCGATTCGACAAGCCTTCGGACAGAAGAGACAGCACCTCGTGCTCGCGCGGGCTGAGCAGCGTGGGAACCTGGCTCGGCGCTTCGCCGAGATGTAGGAGCACGCTCGCGAAAGTTTCGTCGAGCACCCAATGCCCCGCCGCGACGGCCAGTGCGGCCGGAGCGATGAGATGAGCTGGAGCCGCACGCGACACCGCGCCGCGCGCTCCCGCGCGCAGGGCCTGCCGAGCTTCTTGCGAGACGTTGACGAGCGCCAGAACGGGTGAAGACCCTCTGGCTCCGCCCGGTTCCGGCTCGTCCCACACCACCACGTCGGCGGCTGCGCCCTCGCCCGAGGATAGCGCGTCTTTCAGCACCAGGCCGGGGTAAGCGCTGAGCACCGCGGCGAGCCCGCTCCTCACGAGCGGATCGCGCGCCACCACGACTGCGGAGGGGCGAAGTGGAGCGTCCAGGCAAAAAACGTAAGGCCGCTTGTGCCTTTGTCCATGCCGGAATCGCTCCGCGCGTCGCTCGGGCCCACCCGTTCGGGCAGGGCGGGCCTCGCCGTTCGACCGATTTCCCGAATGCTTTCGCATGGCCAAGCTCAAGTCATGAACCAAGCAGCCACAGATTTTTCGGACCTTTTGACGAGCGCCGCCGAGCAAGCCAACCGATCGCTCGTGCATGTTTCGGCGCCCTGCCGGCGCGGCGCGACGGGCAGCATCTTCACGGACGACGGCGTCGTCCTCACCACCGCACGCGCGCTGGCCGGTCGCGAACGACTCGAGGTCGTGCAGGGGGAGCAGAGCGTCGAGGCCCAGGTCGTCGGCTTCGATGTCGCTACCGACATCGGCGTCGCGCGGCTCGCAACGCCGCTCGGGCAGGCGCCGACTTGGGGCGACGTGCCCGCGCGGTTGGGCTCGCTCGTGCTGTCCGGTTCGAGACCGGGGCGCGGCGCGCGAGTGCGGCTCGGCGTCGTGAGCCAGGTGGGCGGCGCTTGGCATAGTCTGCGAGGCGGTCGCATCGAGCGCTATGTCGAGACCGACCTGGCACCCGAACCGGGGTTCTCTGGCGGCCTCGGCTTCGATGCGCAGGGTCGGGCCATTGGCATGAGCTCCGCGGGTCTGCTGCGCGGCGTGCCGCTGCTGGTCGAAAAAGCCACGCTGGACCGCATCGTCGGTGCCTTGCTGGCGCAGGGCCGCGTGCGGCGCGGCTACCTCGGCGTTGGCACACAAGCCGTGCGCTTGCCGGACGCAGCCGCGCAGAGCGCCGGACAAGCCACGGGACTGCTCGTGTCGTCGGTGCAGCCGGGCAGCGCGGCGGAACGAGCGCAGCTCGTGCTCGGCGACGTGCTGCTGGCGCTCGGCACGGCCAAGCTTTCGGACGCCGGCGCCCTGCAGGCGGCGCTCGAAGACGCGGAGGGGCAGACGCTGGCCCTCAGCCTGCTCCGCGCCGGGCAGCCGCTGCTCGTCGACGTCACGCCGGGAGCGCGCCAATGACGTCGCTCGGTGTGCTGTCTCAGCTTTCGCACGAGCTCGAAGAGCTGGTCGCCAAAACGGCGCCGAGCGTCGTCGCGGTCGAACAAGGCCGCGGGCAGGGGACTGGCGTCGTGATTGCGGGCGACGGCTACGTGCTCACGAACTCGCACGTCGTGCAGGGCGAACGCGGCGCGATGCTGGTACGGCTGCAATCGGGTGACGAGCTTGCGGCCGAGCTCGTCGGCGACGATCCGGAGAGTGATTTGGCAGTGCTGCGCGTGGCCGGGCAAAAGCTCACGCCGCTCGAATTACACGAATCGCGGCGGTTACGCGTGGGACAGTTGGTGGTCGCCATCGGCAATCCGCTGCGTTTCGAGGGCTCGGTGACGCTCGGCGTCGTGAGCGCGCTCGAGCGCGCCTTGCCGGGGCCGCACGGCAGGCTGTTCGAAGGCCTGGTGCAGACCGATGCCGCGATCAATCCGGGCAATTCGGGGGGGCCGCTGCTGGATGCCAGCGGGGCGGTCGTCGGCATCAACACGGCTGTCATTCCACACGCCCGCGGCCTGGGTTTTGCGATCGCGGCGCACACCGCGAGCTGGATTGCAGCGGTCTTGATGCGGCAAGGCTACGTCGAGCGGCCGCTGCTGGGCGTGGCTGCGCGCGGCGTGGACCTCTTGCCGGCCGACGCGGCTCGCTTTGGGCAAGCTCGCGCCGTGCGGATCCATGCCGTGAGTCAGGGCGCAGCCGCAGAGCGCGCTGGGCTCTCGGCGGGCGACTTGCTGCTCCGCGCCAACGACGCCCCACTGTTTGGCGTCGATGACTTGAAGCGCGCGCTCGTGCTGGGCACCGGCCAGCCGCTCTTGCTCGACGTGCAGCAGCGGCGCGAGCGCCGGACGCTCAGCCTTTATCCAGATCCGGCGCGGCGGCGCGCGGCCTGAGCTCGGCGTAGCAGCGCGGACACGGCCCTCGGACATAGTTCGACCCAGCGCCGCTGCGCGGCCGTGGTACACCTCGGCGCGCATGAAGCTGGTTCACGCCGCCGATCTGCACCTCGACAGCGCGCTCACCGGCCTCACGCGCTACGAGTCGGCGCCGGCCGACGAGATCCGCGGCGCCACGCGGCGCGCCTTCGCCAATCTGATCAGCCTGTGCTTGGAAGAGCGGGCAGCGCTGCTCGTCATCGCCGGGGACCTGTTCGACGGTGACTGGCGTGACGTTTCGACCGGGCTGTTCTTCGCGGCTCAGCTGAGCAAGCTGTGCGAGGCCGGCGTCCAGGTGGTGTGGATCCGTGGCAACCACGACGCCGTGAGCCAAATTCGCCGCAGCGTGCGCCTGCCAGAATCGGTGATCGAGCTGCTCGCCGAGCGGGCGGAGACGCGCGTGTTCGAGTCGCTGGGCGTAGCCGTGCACGGCCGCAGCTTCGCCAAGCGTGACGTGACCGAAGACTTGGCGGCGACGTACCCTGAGCGCGTTGCCGGCGCGCTCAACGTGGGCCTGCTCCACACCGCGCTCGAAGGCCGCGCTGGTCACGATCACTACGCGCCGTGCCGCGTCGATACGCTGGTCAATCGTGGCTACGAATATTGGGCGCTCGGCCACGTGCACCAGCGCGAGGTCGTACGCGTCGAGCCGCATATCGTGTTTCCCGGCAATTTGCAGGGCCGTCACGCGCGCGAGCTGGGCGAAAAGGGCGCCACGCTGGTCAGCTTCGAGGGCGATCGCATCAGCGCGGTCGAGCACCGCTCGCTCGACGTCGTGCGTTGGGCCGAGCTTTCGGTCAATGTCTCCGGCCACCAGCACATCGACGACGTGCGCGCGGCATGCCAGCGCGAGCTGACACTGGCTGCCGAGGCTGCGCAGGGCCGCTTACTGGCGTTCCGGGTCAAGCTGCACGGGGCGACCGAGCTCGACGCGCTTTTGCGCGCGCGGCGTGACGAGCTGCGCGAAGATCTGTGCGGTTTCTCCTATGGCGTGGGCGGCGCGGGCGCCTGGCTCGAGAAACTGCAGCTCGGCACGCAGCCCTTGACGCGCGACGTCCCGCTCGGCGACGACGCGCTCGCCGAAATCGATCGCGCGCTCGCCGAGCTGCTGCAAGCCGGCGGCGCGGAGGCGTATGGCGAGCAACTGAGCGACTTGGCCAAAAAACTCCCCGTCGAAGTGCTCGACCAGGTACCGGAGTTGCGTGGCCTGTCGCCCGAGCTGGCGCTCGAGCTGATGACCGACGTACGCAGCCTGCTGCGCGAACGGCTGGCTGCGGGGCAGGACAGCGCATGAGGTTCCGCCGGCTTTCGCTGGACGCCTTCGGTCCCTTCACTGGCTTGTCGCTCGACCTGTCGCGCGCCAGCGGCAACGGCCTGCACTTGATCTACGGCCCCAATGAAGCCGGCAAGAGCAGCGCCCTGCGCGCGATTCGAGATCTGCTGTTCGGCATTCCCGAGAAAACGCCGGACGCGCACCTGCACCCCGGCCCCGCGCTCCGACTCTCGGCCGTGATCGAGCGCGGCGGAGAAGAGCTGGTATTCGCCCGGCGCAAGAAGCGCAAAGACTCGCTGCTCGGCGCGGACGATCAGCCGCTCGAAGAGGCGCGCCTGGCGCGCTTCATGAACGGTCTAGACGCTGCTAGCTTCGAACGTCTGTTTGCACTCGACTACGAGCGGCTCAAAGAAGGCGGCGAAGAGACGCTCAACGGCGAAGGCGACGTGGGTGAAGCCCTCTTCGATGCCGGTGCTTCGGGTCGCTCCGTGCACCGAGTCAAGCTGGCCTTGGTCAAGGAGGCCGAGGAGCTGTTCAAGGACCGCGGCCAAAATCCCAAGCTCAATCGCTTGCTTGCGGAGTACACGGAGCACAAGCGGCGCGCCAAAGACAGCATCCATTCGCCGGAAAAATACGCCGAGCAGCAGCAAGGCGTCCGCGAGAAGGCCCGCGAAGCCGAGCTGCGTCGCGCCGAGCTCGGCAAGCTGCGCGCCGAAAAAGACCACGGGCTGCGGCTCAAAAACGTGCTTTCCACCGTGCTCGAACGCGATCGTAAGGCCGCCGAACGGGTAGGGCTCGGTGAGCTGCCGGTTGTGTCTCGACGCAGCGGCGAAGAGCGCGAGCGCCTGCAGGCTGCGCTGCTTGAGCTCGAGCGCGACGCGCGCCGCCTGACACACAAGCGCAGCGAAGAGCTGGCGCGGCTGGCGGGCTTGCCCGAGCCGGGACCGCTCGTGAGCATGGCGTCCGAGGCCGCGAGCGCGCTGCGCACCGGCATCGGCGCTGCCAAGAGCTCGATCGGTGACCTGCCGAAGCGCCAGAGCGAGGCGCGCACCGTGCGCGACGCCATCGAGTCCAAGCTGCCGCGCTTGGGTTTGGGCGACGACCTGGACGAAGTGCTGGCGCGCTCATTGCCCTTGGCACAGCGCGAACGGCTCTCGGGGCTGGCGAACGACATGCGCGCCCTGTCGGTCAAGCTCGAAGCATCCGAGCGCGAGCTGCCGGAAGCCCAGGCCAGAGTGCTTGCCTTGACCGAGATCTCGCGGCAAGCCCGTGCTGCGCGCCGCCTCGAGCGCGAAGCGTTGCCGCCGCGAGAGATGATCGAACGCTTCGATGGCGAGCTCGGTCAGGCCGAAGAAACGGTCGTTACGCTCGCTGAACGCCTGCGCGAAAGCGAACGCGAACGCACAGCGCTCGTCGAACAGCTCGAGCTGCTGCGGGGCAAAGACGGCGTACCGACGGCCGCGGCGGTAGCCCAAGCCCGGCTCGAACGCGACGCCCGTTTGCGCGAGGCGCAGGAGCTAGCGGCCGATCCCAAGCGCAAGGCGCTCGAGCTGTGTTTGCCCTTGGCCGCGCTGGCCCAAGCCAGTGGCTACGCCGACTCGCTCGGCGATCGCCTACGCACGGAGGCCAAGCGCGTGGCAGACGTGGAAGCGCTCGAGCATCAGCTGGCCAGCCATGACCACAAGCGCCAAAGCCTGCAGGAGGCTCGCGAGCGCGCCGCCGAGGCGCTGGTGCGCGTCGAAGCGCGCTGGCAAGAGCTGGCCAAGCGCCTCGGTTTTGGTGAAATGCTGCCGCTCGAGGCCGCGCGGCTGCTCCAAGACGAGCAGCTCGCAGAGCGCGAGCTCGTTCGGCACGAGCAAGATCTGGCCCACGCCCAGGCCGCGCTCGGCGCCGCCGAGCTACGCGCAGCGGAAGCAAAACGGGCCGTTGCCAGCTGGCGCGTCGCGTGGAAGGCGGTGGTGGCGCCGCTCGGGCTCGACGAAAACGCGCGGCCCGAAGAAGCCGCCGTGCTCTTGAACGGCTTGACCGATCTGGCTGCTCAACGTGAGACGCTCGACGATCGCGAGAAGCGCGTGGTCAAGATCCAGCGCGACATCGACGCGTTCGACGCCAAAGTCCGCGAGCAGACGGAGCGGTTTTCGCCGGAGCTGTCGCCGCGCACGCCACAAGACTCGCCCGAGGCCGCCCGGCAGCTGCTCGAACGCTACGACCGCGCCACCGAGTCGGCCAAACAGCGCGCCGGCATCGAGGACGAGATCGCGCGCTTGGCTCGCGAATTGTCCGAAGTCGAGGCGCGTCGCGGCGAGCACGCCGCCGCGCTCGCCGAGCTGTGCCGCGCGGCAGGGGTCGCGGACGCCGACGCACTGGCGGCGTTGGAAGAGCGCGTGGAGCGGGCGCGGGTCTTGGCAGCTGAAATCGAACAGCTCGACGCCCGCTTGGCGGAGGTCAGCGAAGGCGAAGACATCCCGGCGCTGGTCGACGAGGCGCGCCGGAGCGACCGGGGCGCGGTGGCGGCGCGGCTCAGCGAGCTCGACGAAGCCATCGCGCTCGCCGACGACGAGAGCCGCGGGCTCGAGCGCGACGTGCGCGAGCTGGAGCTCGGCCTGCGCGCTTACGGCGGGCGCGACGGTGCCGACGCGTCGCAAGAGCTGTCCGGTCGCGTCTCGCAGCTGGCTGAGCTTTCGTCGATCTGGGCGCGCCGGCGGCTCGCGGCAGCGGTGCTCGAGCGCGTGGTCGAACAGTACCGGCTACGCCATCAAGGACCGGTGCTGACGCGCGCGAGCGCGCTGTTCAGCCGTCTGACGCTCGGCGAGTACGCCAAGCTTCAAACTGGCCTCGAAGAAACGCGGCTCGAGTGTGTGCGCCGCGCCGACGGCAAGAGCCTGGAGCTCGAGCATTTGTCGCGCGGCACGCGCTTTCAGCTATTTCTCGCGCTCAAGTTGGCCAGCCTCGAGGAATACTTGAAGACCGCTCCGCCGCTGCCGCTGGTGCTCGACGACGTGCTGGTCGAGTGGGACGACGAGCGCTCGCGCGTGGCGCTCGAAGTACTGGCGGAGTTCTCGGAGCGCCTGCAAATTCTGCTCTTCACCCACCATGGGCGCGACGTCGGCGCAGCCGAATCCCTGGCTGACAGTCGCATCTTTACCCACCATTTGCTCCCGAGAACGCGGCCCGAGGCGGTTGACCTGGGCGCCGGATCCAGTCGAAACTTCCCGGATGTTTAGGGATCTCACGCTTGCCAGGGTCTGCAAAGGTCTCGGGCCCTTGCTGGCGGCGTCGGTGGCGACCGCCTGCTTCCTCTTCGCTGGCGACGCGCTGTCCAAGACGCCCGACACGGACGGCGACGGCGTGCCCGACGCGGTAGACGCGTGTCCCAAGGAGCCAGGCATCGAAAGCTCCGACCCGAAGACTTCGGGCTGCCCCGCACGGGTCGACGCCGGCAAGCTCAAGGATCGGGCCGAGGTTACTTTTTGCGGGTATCAAACGCTGCCGGGCAATCGCGGCGTCGTCTTCGTCGAGCTGAGTGATCTCGTGGCGGTCGAGGTGAGCCGCTCGGGTCAAGTGATCGAGTACAAGCTCGTGGGCGCCAGCGTGCCGCTCAAGAACAATAGGAATCCTCTGCTGCTCGGCAGTTTCAACTCCAGTGCCTTGAGCGCGGTGCTGGTGCCCGATAAGCGCGCCAAGGGCCGCGCCGCCAAGACGCCGGCCTCCGTGCGGCTGGTCATCACGCTTCGCGGACAAGCTGCGCCGACCTATCGCATGCTGGCGCGCGGCAAAGGTGCAGCTTTGGAAGTCGAGCTGCCTCCACCTTCCAGTCGCTGAGCCCAGGGCGGCTTACGGCTCAGCCCGACGACGGGCTCAGCCGACCGAAACCTTCGACGTCCACACCGCTGACCACCGAGACCGCGAACAACAGGTCGCGCTCGGGCAGCGCCGTGTAGGCGTGCGACGAGCCTTCATGCATCTCGTGCAGATCGCCGGCTCGATAGATCTGGCCAGACGGCTCGTCACGGTAGCCGCCCTCGAGCACCAGCCCGCGTTCGGTGCCGAGGTGGCGATGCGTGGGGAAGCGCGCGCCGGCCGTGAGCCGCACGAGGCCGTTGTCGGCGCCCGCCGCGCGCGGTCCAGCGCTGAAATGTAGCAATTGGGCGCCCGGAATCAGCGACTTACTCCAGGCGCGCTCGTCGGCGGCGCGCTCGAAAATTCCGGCCAAGTCGCTGTCACCGAGCTCGAACAGCTCGCTCAGCGCGCCGAACAGCGGGGCGAAGCGCAGGCGCGGCCGCACGGCGGTGGCCAGCAGCCGCTCGCGCAGCAGCTGCGGCGGCGCCTTGGGCGGTGGAAAGAACGCGTTCAGTGCATCGACGAACCGTGCGTCGCTCTCGCCCGCCTCGCGTATCAGCTCGGGCAAGTCTGGGCCGCCCAGCTTCTTCATCGTAACTCCACCATCGAATCGGACAGCGCGCCGCGCAGCGCCGACAGCGCAGCCGCCACGCGCGACTTCACGGTGCCCAGCGGTACACCCACTCGCTCTGCGATCTCACTCGACGATAGGCCCTCGAAGTAACCGAGCAGCAGCACCTCGCGCTGCTCGGGCGGGAGCGCTACCAGCACCTTGCGGACGCGCAGCTGATCGGCGCCGGCCGTCGTGTCACGGTTGGGATCGCCTAGCTCCGCTAGCCAGGCGTCGTCGAGCCCGCTGGCTTGTTTCGAGACGCGCGCCGATTTCTGCACGTCGAGCGAGCGGCTGCGCGTGCGGAGCAGCAGCCACGACTTGACGCTGCCCCGCGCCGGGTCGTAGTCCGCGGCGTGTCGCCAGGCCTCCAAGAAGACGTCGTGAATCACGTCCTCGGCCTCGGCGCCGCGTCCCACGATGCGCTGGGCGAGCGCTAGCATGGACCCAGAATACCTGTCATAAAGGAGGGCCAGGGCGGAGCTGTCGGCACGCGCCATGGCCTGGACGATCGCAATGTCGTCCATGGCGTTGTCCGGGGCAGCGGGCAGGGGGGCCAAGCGTACGGGACGCTACCAAGAGCCGACGCCCTGCGCTACACCGTCGCTTCCGTGCCTGCCTTGCCAGAAGAAATCGAAATCGAGCTCGGGCTCGACGAGGCGACGGACGCGGACGCGCTACGCCAGCGGCTCGGCCGAAAGCTCGGCGTTGCGCCAGAGTCGCTGCCAGAGCCCAGCATTTTGCGGCGTAGCATCGACGCACGGCGTGGCTCCGTTCATTTCCATCTGATCGTGGGGCTCGGCAGCGCTAGCCGCGAAGCGCTCGGCGGCGCGCCTCCGCGTGAAGCGAGCGTGCCCGGGCCGCCGGTGGTGGTGGTCGGCGACGGCCCGGCCGGCTTATTTTGCGCTTACGAGCTGTCGCGCCAAGGCTTCAAGGTGGTGGTGGTCGACCGCGGCAAGACGGTGCAACCGCGCCGGCACGACCTCAAAGCACTGAACCAACGCGGCCAGGTCGACAGCGACAGCAACTATTGCTTCGGTGAAGGCGGCGCCGGCACGTACAGCGACGGCAAGCTCTACACGCGCGCTCATAAGCGCGGCAGCGTGCGCGACGTGATCGAGCTCTTGGCGCTGCACGGCGCGCCCGAAACCATCTTGGTCGACGCGCGCCCGCACATCGGCTCCAACCGCTTGCCCAAGGTCGTGACGGCGCTCCGCGAAAAGCTGGAAGGCGTGGGCGTGAAGTTCGAGTTCGGAGCGCGCGTCGTCGGGCTGCTGCAGCAGCCGGGCCGCGTCAGCGGCGTACGCCTGAGCGATGGTCGCGAGCTAGAAGCGCGCGCCGTCGTGCTGGCCACGGGCCATTCCGCGCGTGACATCTTCGTGATGTTGGCCGCAGCGGGCGTGCTGCTCGAGGCCAAGGCGTTCGCGCTGGGCGTGCGCGTCGAGCATCCGCAACCTTTGATCAACCGTATTCAGTACGGCCGCTTCGCGGACCATCCCAAGCTGCCGAACGCCTCGTATCGGGTGGCTGAGACGGTCGAGGGGCGCGGCGTGTTCTCGTTCTGCATGTGCCCGGGCGGTTTCGTCGTGCCGGCGTCGACCGAGCCGGGCGAGCTCGTCGTCAACGGCATGAGCCTGTCGCGCCGCGATTCGCCCTACGCCAACTCCGGCCTGGTCATCGGCATCGAGCCCGGCGACGTCGAGCAGGCGGGTTTCGGCGGCGTGCTGGGCGGTGTCGAGCTGCAGCGCCGCATCGAGCAGGCGGCGTTCGCGGCCAGCGGCGGCGGGCTCTCCGCGCCGGCGACGCGCCTGACCGACTTCCTGGCTCGCCGCGCGTCCAGCACGCTGCCCGAGACCAGCTACATCCCGGGCCTCACTCCAACGGACGTGGGTCCCATCCTCGACGCGGCCGGGCTCAAGCTGGCCGACCGACTCCGCCTTGCCCTCGGCGCCTTCGACCGCAAGCTGCGTGGTTACCGGACCGAAGAGGCCGTGCTGATCGGCGTGGAATCTCGGACAAGCTCGCCCGTCAGGGTGCCGCGCAACCCGGAATCGCTCCAGGCTCCCGGTTTTTCGGGGCTGTATCCTTGCGGTGAGGGTGCAGGCTACGCGGGCGGAATCGTGAGCGCCGCGCTCGACGGCCAGCGCGTGGCGCGGGCGATCGCCGCTAGCGCCAGCTGATCGTGACTCGCCCGTGACACACGGTGGCACCGCCAGAGCCTGCTGGCCCAACTGTGCTGGTCCGCGGCTGCCCCCCTGAGCGCTTGAACTGGGTGACAGGCCGGCGTACGTAGGCTTTGTGGATAGCTACAGGCCCGAATCGGATCGCGATCCCCAAGAGACCCAAGAGTGGATCGAATCGCTCGATTCCGTTGTCGAAGCGGAAGGTCGCGAGCGCGCGCAGTTTCTGATCAACCGCGTCATCGAGACGGCGCGGGCGCGCGGGCTCGAACCGGTGCTGCCGGTCAGCACCGACTACGTCAACACCATCCGTCCCGAAGAGGAACCCGAGTTCCCCGGCGACGACGAGATGGAAGAGCGCATCCGCCGCATCATCCGCTGGAACGCCGCGGTCATGGTGCACAAGGCCAACAAGCAGTTCGACGGCCTGGGCGGGCACATCTCGACCTACGCCTCGAGCGCCACCTTGTACGAGGTGGGCTTCAATCATTTCTTCCGCGGCAAAGACGGCGAGGGCTCCGGCGACCAGATCTATTTCCAAGGTCACGCCTCGCCGGGCATCTACTCACGCTCGTTCCTCGAGGGTCGCCTGAGCCTCGAGCAAATGGAGCGCTTCCGGCGCGAGACCGAGCGAGGCAAGGGCCTGTCGTCGTATCCGCACCCTCGCCTGATGCCCGACTATTGGGAGTTCCCCACGGTCAGCATGGGGCTCGGCCCGATTGGTTCGATTTACCAAGCTCGTTTCAATCGCTACCTCCACAACCGCGGCCTTGCCGATACGTCAAAATCGCGGGTTTGGTGCTTCATCGGCGACGGCGAGTCCGACGAGCCAGAAACCCTGGGCGCGCTCAGCATTGCCTCGACCGCGCAGCTCGACAACCTGACCTTCGTCCTGAACTGCAACCTGCAGCGGCTCGACGGCCCCGTGCGAGGCAACGGCAAGATCGTTCAAGATCTCGAGGGCGTGTTTCGCGGTGCCGGCTGGAACGTGATCAAAGTGGTGTGGGCCGAGAACTGGGACCAGCTGTTCGCGCGCGACGTCGAAGGCGTTCTGCGCAAGCACCTGAACGCGGTCGTCGACGGCCAGTGGCAGCGCCTCACCACCGCCTCAGGCGCCGACGTACGCCAAAACTTCTTCGCGCTCGACGCGCGCATGCTCGACCTGGTCAAAGACATGACCGACGAAGAAGTCGGTCGCTTGCAGCGCGGTGGTCACTCCAGCCGCAAGGTCTTCGCCGCCTACCAGCGCGCGACCACCAGCAACAACGGCCGGCCCACGGTCGTGCTCGCGCACACCGTCAAGGGCTGGATGCTGGGCGAAGGCTTCGAGGGCTCGAACGTCACCCATCAGAAAAAGAAGATGGACCAAAACGAGCTGAAGGCGTTCCGCGACGTCTTGCAGCTGCCGGTCACCGACGAGCAGCTCGAAAAACTGCCGCCGTTTTACCACCCGGGCATGAAGAGCCCTGAAGTGGAGTACGCGCTCGAGC
>Ga0307516_10007329_pt1 | contig 12695 bp, 10 predicted proteins | sample 19_EM_MG_FD_203310 | JGI IMG/M metagenome (GOLD analysis project Ga0307516, IMG submission 203310) | Populus trichocarpa ectomycorrhiza microbial communities from riparian zone in the Pacific Northwest, United States - 19_EM | ecosystem: Host-associated > Plants > Roots > Unclassified | place... | reverse complement strand
CTCCGCCCCCCCCCCCCCCCCCCCCCCCCCCCCCCCAGGTGTAACCGCAGCGTTTAGGGAGCCTGGCGGGACGCGGGCGATTGGTGATCGCAGAATCGCTCGCGCTCGCGGCCCCAAATCCACCGCAGTGTGCGACGGAAGTCACTCGCTGCCTTCGGCGAACCCCCACATTCCCAGAGGACCTTGCCTAGGCATCTGGGCGCACCGGAAAGTGCCGCAGCAGAGATCGGAGATCAGAGACAACGAGTCGGCATCCTCTCACCGCAGACACACGTAAGTAAGCAGGTGCTGGGATGCCTGGTGGGCGGGCATTCCGCCTTAACTAATCACCTGGCGCCGATGGTGATCTCTAACGCGAGACACAGGCAATGGGCGACGCAGACTGTGCCCTAGCCCGTGTAGGCACGATCTCAGTGACAAGCTCTGGGCCGCTCGCGTCGGGGGAAGCCGCCGTGGGCCCAGTGCCAGAGTGTCCCGCAGCCTCCAGTGCTGCGTGCAGCGTGAGGCGGAAAGCCTCCTAGCCCAGTCAGAGGGCGACGAAATGGCCAGCGGCCAGCAGACATGGCCTTCGTCGACGGCGGCGGAGATTCCCATGGGGCCGGATGCAGGAACACGCTTTGCCACGCTGCGACCGCAATAGACACTCACCACGCCCACCAGGCATCCACTGCATCCGGGCGCCACCTGCTGCTTGGCTCGGACGCGGCGTAGGAGCACATCGTGAAGATATCCCCCTGTCCGTGCAGGGAAGGGATGCTGTCAAAAAGAACCACCGAGAGCGATCCCGAGGTAGCAGCCTCAGCTGAAATGGCGCCCCCTCGCCGGACGTCAGGCTTCAACAAACGGAGTCCCCCGGAAATTTGGGCGATATGGACTGCTTTCCGATCCGCCGTCACACGTTCGCCGGTGTGTGGAGAATTTCGTGCAGGTTCCAGCTGAGCAGCGAACTGGAGCCCCGATCCGGCTCTAGTCTCGCTTGCGGGCTGGCTGCTTCTCTTTTGCCGCCGCCACTTGTTGCACCTTGGGCTACAGCCACCACTCGGAGCCGTCTGCGTATGTAACGCAGCAGGCAAGCCGGGAGGATCCACGGACACATCGGGCGCGACGAGCCATGCCGCGTTGGGCCGCCCAGTGGGCTCCCCCCCCCAACATCCCCATCCCGGCCTGCAGTTGGACCTGCTCGACTCACCTGTGTGCGGTTCCGCTCGAGACCACCCGGCGCGGATTGACGGCGTTGCTATTTTATAAGGTCGGGACAAGTCCGAGAGTGTCCTGCCGGGAGCGTGCACGAATGTCAGCCCCCTCCCTCCGGAACGTCACTCATTCCACTACACCGGACGATCGAGATAGAAAGCCTTGATTACCCGAAACCGAACGCCCAACTTCTCGCGCTCCCCAGCCTGCGCCCCCCGAAACGATACGGCCCAGCGCCCCCAACCATCCTTCCGAACGCTCGGTATTGGCCCAGCTGAGCGTCGTCGTCTCATCTCGTCTCTTCTCGTCTGTCTGGCAAAGCCCCTCGAGCCGCAATATATAGACTCGGAAAAGCATTGACCACCGTTTATCCCCCCGCACTGCGTCGGACCAAACCCGACAAGGCAAGGGTTTCAGCTCTCCAGACGCCGGATCTCGATCTCGATCGATAACCGTAATCCGTTCCGATCTCATTCGACGGCGACTGCAAATTGCGCACATGGACTACGGACGCAGCCCGACCCAGTCCCCGTTCGGAACGCCTCGCGATCTCGGCGGGCCGTCGAATGCCGCAGGTCCAAGCGGTAGTCACGGTGGTGGTGGCGGTGGTGGTGGTGGTGGAAGTGGTGGTGGAGGTGGTGGAGGTGGTGGTAGCGGCAGCGGCAGCGGCAGCAGTGGTGGAGGCGGGCGACACGGAGGCGCTGGGGGCACGCCGTCTTCGAGCAATCAGGGCCCCAAGTTCGATATCCTGCTCTGGTATCCGCAGTATCAGAGTTGTCTGCGGTACTTTGTCGAAGTCTCTCAGCACAGCTATCCCTGCCAAGCCTTGGCTGCATTCATCAACATCCGTTTGCCGTTCCAACGCGGTGGGAATCCTCCGCCGCAACTGACCCCCCAAGGAGGGGGTGGAGGGGGAGGAGGAGCGGGGGGTGTAGGGGGAGGGGGAGGAGGAGGAGGGGGAGGAGGAGGAGGACTCGCGCCCCCGCGCTCGAACTCGCCGCATGCGCTCTATCGGCCCGTGTACGCGTCGGGATCCGCGTCGGGCGGCATCGGTCCAGCGCCCCCCTCGCCCATCGCGACTCACCCGCCGCAGTCGCAGTACCGATGGGTGTCGCTGCACCCGTACATCCGCCGACTGGTCGCCACGGGCTTCGACGTGCCGGCGATCCTCCACGGCTGGTTCGGGGACGATTGGGTGACGGGCGTCGGGCCGCTGCACGAACAGGAGCGACGGAATTATCTGTTCGCGGCCAAGAGCGGCGGGTGGGCGGCCGTGAAGAGAGATTACGACGACGTTACGGACGAAGCGATCCCGTACCTGAGGCCGCTGGGCAGGGTCGACGACGGCGAGATCGAGGCCGCGGAGGGATCGTGGTCGAAGTGGCTAGCAATGGAGGACTGGATGCTGGGATCGCGGGCGCCGCCGCAAGAAAGCGAAGACATGGCCGGATGACTGGCGACGGCGGTGGGCGACGATGATGATGGGGGGGGTGGTGACGCTCGACGGGTATTGTTTTGCTGCGATTGTCGTTGGTTGTGTTGCTGTATTGTTGCATTGGCACATCGCCGTGTCTTTATATTGCTGTTGTTATCGCGATGTTGATCCGCCGCGTTGCGCTGTGCATCTGCATCTGCATCTCTGGCTTGCTGGCTGGATATCATGCCGATCCTGTTGGGAAGCTAATCGTGAGCGGGCGTTCGGTCTGTTTACGTCAGTGATTTTCCTTGGCGAGTGACGGACCCCCCCTGGGTGGAGCGTGAAGCAAAAGAGAGGATTTCCGCTGATGATGTCCGCGTGATGTGCAATGGCCACAAATATATATATATATATATATATATATACCACTGCTTCTTGCAGGCCACGACGTCGTGGCTCGACTCGTCCGGAAAGCTGGAGGCGGCAATCCGACGGCGTGTGGAAACGCCACGCCACGGGAGCAAGATGACCCGATTGCGGAGGCGGAAGCGGCGGGTGGCGAGCACGTCCGACCCCGTCCCTCCAGGCTCCCCCAATCAGCGAGGAGGAGACTTGTGCATGCCCAGCGCTGTCTGCCCGTGCCGTCGCACCGGGGGGGGGGGGTTACGTGACGATCCAGGGGGATCGGAAGATCCGTCCGGGGGTTTGCTCTGGAGTCCGTCGGCCCGCACTCTTGTTCCTCCGCCTCCGCTCAGCTGCTATGCATCGATAGCACACACGTCGGGCCTGCAAAATGCATACATTCCTACCTACCTACGGCTGCGAGTGCTAGAGTAGATAGCCCTAGGCCAACACGGCCACAAGCGCCGTATCTAGAGTACGCACCGGATCGTTGGCGGACTAAAAATCAGCAGGCACACACGGAATATCACTCGCGGCGTGCGACTGGCTGGTCCGTGGGAGCGGTCTGCGCGTCTCTAATCTGCCAATTATTAATTGCATGGAACTCGCTCAGCCTGGAGAGGCAACTTGATTGGGCTGGGGAAACGCTCTTGGCCGAGCAAGGCATAGATATCTTACACAAGCTCGCTCCCTCCAGCAAGTGCAGGGTAGTTGAATCTGGGACGCCTACACTCTCCTCGTGATGCAGCCTTGGTCTGGTCTTCTTTGGACACGAGAAAACGTATCTGGACTAGTGGGGGCCATAACACTCAGACTAAGGATCTGCCCACACCTGGGATTTCTCCAAACGCACCATCTTCTTGGGATACATAGAACAGAAAACCCTCCCCGGTCGTGGACTGTCCAGGACTTTGTAGATAGATACCTGTCCCCAACAAACCCATCTACGCGGACCCTGGCCAAGGCCTCGATACTAGCGAGAGTTTTGGCCCGTCAGCCTCCACCAGGCCGGAGCCTGACACGAGCAATCCTCGCGGTATCGGGTTACCTATTCCGGGGCAGCCCCAGCGCCTCACCGGGCTACATATATGTATCTATGGCTTCGCGAGCCCTTCGAAGGTGTAAATGCTCTCTTCCTCCAAGCCTGGCTTCCTAGCCACGACCAGAAATGGTCGCACGCGAGTAACTAACTACTTAACTAAGTATTGAGTAAATAAAATAAAAAAAATGGATAAAAATAAAATAAAATAGAAACCGCTATTAACTGTGCGTCCTTCGTCCCGAGGAAGGGGGCGGAGGCAGACTGAAGCATATCGAGCGGGGGATGGGCCAGGGGCGCGTACTAGTACATACATACGACCCACTGGCCATTATTCCTCCCCTGGGCGCATGCAGCTTCGGCGTTAAACGGAAGGCCGGAAAATGGAGGCTGAGAGGTCAACTGCCAATGAGATGGGGGCAAAGCATCTGGGCAGCGAAGCCGCAAGCGAGGATGACGAGCGACCAAGCCAGGAAGGAAACGGTGAGAAGATTGGGGGGGAGGGGGGGAGCAAGTTCTGTTCTTTCCCTGCTCCCCCTTCAGGCTAGCGGAAGGACGGCAGTGAGCACGGCCGAAAGGGGGACTGGACGTGTACATACAAGGTCAATGGGAATGACGCACCGAGGGAGTCCGACAACCGTGAGACCGTCTCCCGTCTCCTCTTTTGCGTCGGGCCGGCTCCGTACCGTGTTGGGGGGTTTCTACAGCACACAGGGCTCAGTGCGCCGGCTATGTACCACGAGCGACGTGCCAGCGCATCCGCCCGCAATGTCGATCCGCAGACACGAACCCGCAGTCCGCTGGCGTACAGATTCCATCCCGCCCGTCAGCCGCGGAGCCCGGCGTTCCGCATCAGCAGCGACGAGAGCCGCCGCGCAGCAGGACAGAACCCACGAGAGTCCGCCACTGCAGCGTCCGTCGTCCCGGGCGGCAAGTTCGGACTTCCACCCCGCGACTCCAAGTGGCGACAGCGCCTGTCTCTGCCGGCCACTGCTACGCTGCGCCGTTGCTCGAAGTCGCTCCCTCGGTCCGGCAGCCACTCGAATTGGGGGGCGAAGGGTGATACCACATGACGCGGCAGCCGCACAAACTCTCCATCTCTCCCAGCCGCGGCGTATTCGTGCGGGGAGAGGGACGGAACAGCGGCGCGATGGACCGGCGCTTGGTTCTTCTGCTGGCCACATACTATCTGTGCACGCACGGAAAGCCTCCATCGTGCTGCCTATCCGCTCCAGCCTACCGGACAAATCCGCACAGCCTCAGTTCCCGTCCGTCCGCTTTCTGGGTCTTTGGCATCCGTCCCCCCGCTGTGGTCTCTCCGCCCGCCGTCCCGACTCCTTCCACTTTCCGTGCCCGCGGAGGAGACGGGCTGGCGGTGGAGTAAGTCGCCGCCACTTCCACCCCCGGAATCGTCGTTTTTGCATCCGCGGGGACGCGCCACGGCTCCACGTAGCGAGACGGAGACATCGAAGTTGCAACGCGCTCGCAGCGTGGCTTCGAGCCAAATGGCTACAGCGTCCGCCAATCTGCTAGGGGACTGGCCCAAGCGATCCAGCCTCCGCACGCAACGAGACCATCGGCCGAACAGCGTGCCTGCGAGTCCGCAAACAGGCCGGCCGGCTTGCAGAGCGGAAAGGTTTCCCGGCAGTAGACCGTATGTTGCACCGTCCGGACCCGTCTCGGAAAGGGGGTTTATCTCCCTTCCAGGCGCCTCCCTACTTTCGCCATGTGGTGTGCGGCCTCCATGTCGGTAGAGTGATGTGTAGAAGAGATGGTTGTCTATTCTAGGACTGGCGCGGATGCTCTAGATATACGGCATGTGATCTGACTAAGCATACAGTGTGACACACGACAACACTTCCCCCCCTTACTGCGTTTTCCGAACGCCAGTAAGCCTAAGGGACAAATCAAAGAATCAAACTCCCCGTTGGCCTCATTAAAACCTATGCAGTAAAAACCCAGTGGGAGAAAAAACTGCTAGGAAAAAAGAGTACCAACTCGCCGCAGTCCTATACAAATGAAATCTTCAACATTTTCTCAATCCCATGCCCTCAACTCTGCCCAAGCCCATTCCTTCAACAAGGCGCTGATGACGTTCCGGCGCGAGCGGCTTCGTCATGATATCGGCTAAATTTTCGTCAGTCGAGACGTAGGCGAATTTTACTATACCTTGAGCATGAAGCTCTCGACTGTCATGAAACCGAATATCAATGTGCTTTGTCTTAGCACTTGAGACACCTGACCAGATGTTTTTCAGCGCGCCATTGCTATCGCAGTATATCGGTGGTGAGACAAGCTCGCCGGTGATGTCTTTGTGCAGCTGAATAAGACATCGAGCCTTGCGTGTGGCTTCGGAGCAGGCAACATACTCTGCTTCGGTTGTCGATGTTGCGACAAGGAGCTGTTTCTTCGATTGCCAGTCGATTGGTCCTCCGTAAGCGTGAAAGATGAAACCTCCTTGAGACTTTCGGTCTGCTCGATCTCCTGCAAAATCCGAGTCGGTGTATCCAACCAAGACGTCCGTATTTTCTATTGATTTCGATTTTCCGGAAAAAACTAGTCCAACATCTGAGGTGCCCTTTAGATACCGAAGAACTCGTTTCGCTGCCGTTAGATGCGTCGTATATGGTTTTGCATTATACCGGCAGAGTGCTGCAACCGAGTAGGCAATATCAGGACGTGTTGACGTAGCCACATACATCAAACTCCCAACAATGGCCTGGTAGATAGCAGAGTCCACTTCTCGGTCGGTTGACATATCGGTATCGAGTCGAATCTTATGGAATAATGGTGTGGGAGCTGAATTTGCATCTTCCATACCAAACTGCTTTACGACCGAATCGATGTAACTCTGCTGGCTTAGGACAATTGAGCCATCGGGAAGTCGAGTAATATCGAGGCCCAGAAACCGCTTTGCCAGACCAAGATTCGACATCTGATACTGTTTCATCAGGGCATTTTTAACATCTATAGCTCTTTCGGAAGAACCATTGGCATAGGCAACCAGCATGTCGTCCACATAAAGGAGTAGCAGTACACCGTCACTTCGTATGTAGAAATTCTGGTCGGCATTCGATCGAACAAAACCGATAGAGATTAGGAATCCGTCGATAGCTTTATGCCAAAGATGAGGTGCTTGCCGTAAACCGTATAAAGCTTTGTTGAGGCGCAAAATACTGAGCTCGCTGGTAGTCGGTTCAAGCCAATCGATTCCGTCTGGTTGCTGCATATAGACTTCTGCATCGATCTCTGGGTTCAGGAAAGCCGTTACAACATCCAGGTGGTCGATTTTCCACTCGTTTCGAGCAACAAAGCTGAGAAGATAGCGTAGAGTACTCATGGTACCTACCGGCGCATAGGTTTCGTCAAAGTTGATGCCTTCCACTTGCTCATACCCCTTAATAACCAGCCTGGCTTTGTACCTTATCGTGCCATTTGGATTCTGCTTGGTTTTGTACACCCATTTGCAACCAATAGGCTGACTGTTCGCTTCGGATACCGGTGTAAACGTGTTGTTCTTGATGAGCAACACATATTCTTGCCTCATGGCTTCCTGCCATTGTTTTCGTAGGTCACAGGCCATAGCTTGGCGATAGGTTCGTGGATCGTGTCCGCTCAATGGTAAATCGGATCTTGTATTCTTGATAGGTAGATCTGGATCCACTACAAGAGTATTGACCGGATTCTGCATGCTGGCGACCGAATCCATGGCATGCGCACTGGCCGAATCCTTTCCTTGCGCGCCGGCCAAATCACCACCAGTAGCTGCTTGTCCTTGTATCCTCATAGATCGGCGTGTAGGCACAGAAGTTTCCTTCTTTCTCTTCTTTGTCTTCTGCTCAGGTGGCATTTCACTGCTCACAGCCTTTTCCGGCAACGCATGAGTTTCAGTGGTACCGCTCATGGCCTTTTCCGGCAACTCATGAGTCTCAGTATTCTCTGCAGCTTCCTCTAGTTCTTGGGGCTTTGTATCTGATGTACCGCTCATGGCCTTTTCCGGCAATGCATGAGTTTCAGTGGTACCGCTCATGGCCTTTTCCGGCAACGTATGAGTCTCGGCCTTCTTCTGCTTATGAGTCCCTTTGGGATCGCTCATAGCGGCCTTCTTTTGCTTATGAGTCCCCTTGGGATCGCTCATAGCAGCAGCAACCTCGTCAGGTTTGCTTGTAGTCACCTCGTCAGGTGCTACTCTAGTTATGGACCCTTCAACTTGAACTTCCTCATATATCAGTTCCTCCGGTGGAAGTCCTAGTGGATCTCCCTCATTGCATGTAGAGTCCTCCAAGTGGGCTGTAGAGTCTTCGTCAAACTTGACGTCCGAGCATTCAATAATACGTTTTGACTCCATATCCCACAAGCGCCAGATTCCGGTAGCATTGCAGACATAGCCTGTCATCATGCATCGTTTGGCGCGTGCACCCATTTTGTTATCCACTCTGAGATCCTTAGGTATAAGCTTGTAGGCAATACAGCCAAAACGTCGCAGATGTTGCAGTGGAGGTTTATCTGGATTCTGTGCGCCAACCGGTCCTTGCGCGCCGACCGGATCCCGCGCGCCGACTGGAGATCTTCTTCTCGAGTCCTGCGCGCCGACCGCGCCGACCGGAGATCTTCTTCTCGAGTCTTGCGCGCCGACCGGATCTTGCGCGCCAACTTGCGCACCTGTTTCCTTCTTTAGACGTATATGCCTATGTAGTACCTCGTACGGTGACTTTCCATTGACGGCTCGGCTAGGTGTTCTGGCATGTAGGTATATTGCTGTCCGTATGGCTTCTGACCAGAATTGAGCAGGAGCCTTTGCATCTTGCATCATCGCTCTGGCCTTCTTGGTGAGTACCCCGATTGTACGTTCTGCTACCCCGTTTTTATGCTGTGTATATGGTGGTGATGGTTCATAGCTGATACCTCGAGCAGCTAGGAGTCCACGAAATAGGCGATTATTGTATTCACCGCTTCCGTTATCACATCGAAACCGTTTGATGTCATACCCCCAGCAATCTAGCTTTGCCTGGAAATGCTGAAAGGCTTCAATGCAGGTTTCGGCTTTCTTGTCTTTGAGGATGTAGACATGGGTGTAACGGCTGTAGTCATTGATGAAAATGATGAAATGTAGCGCTTTCTCAATGGACTCAACAGTGAACGGTCCACAGGTATCCGAGTGTACCAATTCGAAGGGTGTAGTCGTCCGTATTACCGGTATGCGTATGATTTTTCTCTGATGCTTTGCCAATACACATACCTCACACACCTTTCCGTCGTATTTGTAGCCATCAATGAGCGACTTCAATGCGGCAGGGTGAAGGTGGGCAAATCGTTGGTGCCAGCGTTTCAACTCATCGAGCGTAAGGGACGTTTTTCGCTGTGCACTGTTGAGTAGAAGGTGTCCGGTCTGCGTATCCGTGTCTGTATCGACCTGGAACAGCTTTCCGTTTTTGGTGCCAGTAATGAGAACGGTATTATGATCGCGAATAATACACCGATTATTGCCAAAGATGGTGATGTTTCCTTGATCATTGAGTTCTCCTATGGATAATAGCGAGTATCTGAGGGTAGGTGTATGTAGCGTATCGATTTGAAGGTTCTGAACGTATATCGTTCCGTAATGGGTTATCTGGATACTTGTATTGTCGCCTAGTAAGATGTTGATTGGCGTATTTAATTGGTAATATGCTGAAAAATCCGATTTGTTGCCGTTATACATATGGTGAGAGGCGCCCGAGTCGATTATCCATGTCCGATTTGATGATCCTTCCGATACCAATGCAAAATATGCCAGTGCGGACTGTCCGAGCATTGCTGATTCCACAGGCATATGGTTGGCTAGTCAGAGGATCAGACCGCCACCGTCATCCTCAAACTGATTGCCGGATGGCTGGTTGGTAGCGATCAGTGCAGTCGACTGCCCACTCGGGTGGGAACCAGTTCGTTGACGTTTGCGAAAAGCTTCATCTGCACGATGCTTCACCGGACAATCGCGTTTAACGTGACCGGTTTCAGCGCAGTAATAGCATTCGATATCGAAGAGTGGGCGCTTCTTTTCGGAATTGTCTTGCCGGCGATCTGGTCCTCCTCCTTGGCCTTGATTGTAGCCTCGACCATGCCCGCGTCCTTGGCCTTGATCGTAGCCTCGACCATGCCTGCGTCCTTGGCCTTTTCCTCGACCTTGACCTCGGCCATATCCCTGACCTCTTGATCCTCGTCCTCGTCCATGTCCTCTTCCGGGGTTATGCGTTCCACCGGCGTACAGTGCTGATCCGGACGATACAACCACTGCCATTGATGTATTCTTTCGTTCTTCTTCGTCCAAAGAAAGTCTGGCCATTATCTTTTCCACTGTAATATCCGGCTGGTCTCGAAGATTGGTGATTATGGCTTTAAATTCAGATGGAGCGGACTCGAAAATACGGGATTGAAGCAACCCGTCCGTTATCGCTTCTTTAGTGCCATGAAGTTGCGTTTGGTAATTCTGGAGCCGTGCAATGTATTCTCCAATGCTTTCTCCTGCATTTGGTCGAGCATTGACAAATTTTGTGAGAATCGCGGCTCTTCCGGTCTGCGAGGCGGTAAAGTCTAATCGGCGGTGCAGAGTGTCCCAAATCTCCTTAGGATCTTCAAGGTGCCGAATATGCACCTGAATGTTAGGCATGCAGGAGTAGGTGAGCACGTGTGCTGCTGTAGCTCGACGCTTCCGGTAGCTTTCTCTGGCAGAGGTGTTCTCCTCAGGTGGTTCCTTCTCTTTCCCAGCGACTATTTCGAAGGCATCGGCAATCTTGAGAGTAGATTTGACGTTGTACATCCACTCCTCATAGTTGGTTCCATCCAACTTTTTTATGACGCCGTGCTTTCCTTGATACCATGTATCATGGCTGAACTTCGATTTCTGCATGGTGGAGGGGAGGTCTGTCGAGTATTCTGTAGAGCTATTTCAACTTGGTTCATTGATGACAAGGTAGTTTAGACGTAAGGGATCGGGCTTCGAATTCGCCGGCCCCCGCGCTCACCGCTGGCTCTTGAAGAGCTACTTTTGACGCGAGTGCTCAAACGGCGAATTTAGGCTAGTAAGGTCTTGGAATCGAGGAGAAATGTAGGTTTTTAGAGTGCTTCTTGATGAAAGTCGATGGGCTAGACGATTTTTGCGCGAAAAAGGCTCATAACCTGTCGGTAGAGTGATGTGTAGAAGAGATGGTTGTCTATTCTAGGACTGGCGCGGATGCTCTAGATATACGGCATGTGATCTGACTAAGCATACAGTGTGACACACGACAACACTCCACAGCCAGCGCCGTGCGAGTGATATACAGTGACCTGTCCTGACAGCCTCCGCCCGCAGCACAGCGCGGTAACTACTCCCTCGCCTCCCGCCGCCACACGGAGGCGAGGGCCGGTGACGCGCTAGCCGCCGAGCCGTCGCGAGAGAACAGCCATCTCGCCACAGAAGCCCAGCATGCACTATGTAGATACATAGCCAGCCACCCGTGCAGAGTAGGTGGACGGCAGAGGAGATACGTAGCGAGCCCGCGCACGGACCAAGCGTTCGTCCCACACCCGGCCTTCCCACTGCAGATACCTGCAAAGTACGTATCCAGATACGCTGTGCTGTCCGCGGCCAAGCACGGCATCCGACTGGATACGTACATCACCGACACTCGACTTCCGGCGGCCCTGCATCCAGCCCCCCGCCGCCCGCCGTATACGTATCTGGCTATCTCCCAGCCCCAGCAGGAGAGGGAGAGTATCTAGATAGATAGGACATCTCGCGATCGATTGGGCGCGTCCTCGCTCCTCTCCCCCCCTCTCCCTCGCCCTCGCCCTTCCCCCCCCCGGTCCCCGGCTCCATCCGTGAACGCACGCCCCGCACGCAGGCTGTATGTAGGTGCGTGGAGGATCGATCGGCTCCGCAGCGCGGGATCGGTCGTTTTCCGTTTCTTTCCTCTTTGTTTTTTCCTGAGCTTGTTTCTTTTTGCGGATCCGAGAGGGGGGCGGGGAGCGAGAGGCGGAGGGGGGGAAGATGCGGGTGCGCAGGGAGGGATGTCGGCGACAGGGGGGGCACGGCGGACTGCGCGATGACATCACTGCTGGGGCGGAGGAGCCGGAGCGGACGGGACCGAGGCTGGGCCGGCCTCGGTCGCACTGCGAGCGGATCCCGCTCCCCCGCGGACACCGTGCTGCGCGTCTCCCCGCCGTGCGTCCGCCTCGAGGGCCGCCCCGCCGGCTGCAAGCGAGCGAGCGCTGCGGAGAGCGGCAGCCATCCTGCGCGGTCCGGCTTCGCTCGCACTTCGCGTCCGCTCCGTGGAGCCGCAGCCGCAGCCGCAGCCGCAGCGAGAGGGACGTCCGCCGCCCGGCGCTGCTGCCTAGACGCGTTGCTGGCATCGTGGAAGCGTGCGGACCGGACAAACGCCGCCGTGCAGAAAAAACATCGCCATCGCCATCGAGTCGGCCGCACACACGCAGGCCACTATCGCCGGGAAATCCGCTCACGGCGTCCGATCCGCGATCGAGCACATACCGCCCGGCCATCCATACGTCCGCGCGGTCCGGGGCGGGGACGGGGGGGGGGGGGGGGGGGGGGGGGGGGGGGGGGGGGGTTTTTTTTTTTTTTTTTTTGTTAAAAAGGTTTTTTTTGGGGGGGGGGCACAACAAAAA
>Ga0307516_10007327_pt1 | contig 12698 bp, 15 predicted proteins | sample 19_EM_MG_FD_203310 | JGI IMG/M metagenome (GOLD analysis project Ga0307516, IMG submission 203310) | Populus trichocarpa ectomycorrhiza microbial communities from riparian zone in the Pacific Northwest, United States - 19_EM | ecosystem: Host-associated > Plants > Roots > Unclassified | place... | reverse complement strand
CTGTTGGGTAGCGCGAGTAAGTTTAGGTTTAGGAGGGTTCGACAGGAGGTGAGGCGCACGCGACGGCTCCGGCCCTCCGTTTGCCACTGGCAACTGGCTCGGTTTGGCGTCTAGGGCCCTTCGGTCGAAGAATCAAAAGAGGAAAAGAGGGAAAAGAAGAAGTGTCCTGAGACGGCTGGCGCGCGGAAGAAAAGAGCAGGAGAACTGAGACTTTAATTCTTCGCTGCCTCCTCGGCGAGCAATTGAAGGTGGCTTGCTTAAATTCATCTAGGCGCCTGAGACGGCGATAGCGACGTCCGGAACGCTGTGCTGGATGTACGAAACACATGTCAAGAAAAACTTGAAGTATAAACAAGTAATCAGTAACTGAAAGATGGGACCAAGGAAGGCAAAATCGGAGCGAAAGGGAAGTAGAGCGTGGCTGTTAGGGCTGGAACTGCGCGGATTTGCTCGCGATCGTCTTGGGCCAGAAGTTGAGGGGAAAGAAACGAGCGCGAAGCGATACTGTAAGAATGAAAATGATGATGGACAACTCAAGCGTGAAACTATACGGTAGTGGTGGGCGGGCGCTCCGACGTTGGCTGCTCCGCTCCGTTCCGGCGTGTCTCTGAACCTACGTACTGTACTGTAGCGTGTCTCGAACGGTCCGTACACGTGCAGCTGCACTGCCCACCTTACAACCGTTAGCTGGACAAAGGTTGATTATGATGACGAATTCCTGGCATAGGAATATACTTTTGAAAAACGTTCGGGCCAGTTCTTAGCACTCCATGACGAGGACATACCACCTGGTGTTCGTAAGCGAGTGGTGACGAGGTTATATGCGCACCTTAAGTCCACCATCGTGGTCGAGGCTTGCGTGTAAGTTACTCCGGCTGTGCCTGAGGCGGACCATTCGGAGATCGAATGTACAGAGTCATATCCCCGATGAGCGCTGAGCGGTTACAGTATCTGCCGTGGCCAAACAGGCTCGTTCTGACCCACACAGTCCTGATGAGACAATGACCATTTGCCAGTCGAAGTGCGCGCTGGGTGACTGAGAATACCCCTAAATATGAAATTATCCGATACTGTAGATCACTGGAGGTCTTCATTCAACACACCGACTCTCGGCCGAAACTCTAACGGTTCCGAGTTACATGGTCACTATCCGACTATCGTCAAGAATCACGATCGTTAGCCAGTTTCGGCGATGCAATGATATCGATGAAATTGCCTATCTCATCGCAGCACACACGCAGCCACCTCATACCACTGGCATACTCTAATCAAAGAAGGCCGAGTCAGGGTCGCCCTTCCATCCAACCAGCCCTGTATCAATGCCAAGTCTCCGCGTGACTGAGGAAAAGATCGATTAAGATAGGTACAGTAACGGGAAGTTGTGTTTACAATGATAAGAAATGCTTCAGGCAACTACGAAAACGTTTCATACGGTGCGTAGTACAACGAAGTGGTTTTTGCCCAACTGAACAACAAATCAGGCAAGGGTAGTAGACACATGACGAGAGCAAGGAAGTAACAATCAGTCAAGATTGCGCCTGTACCTGATACTGTACTGACTCGAGGGCTCTCGGAGTCGGAGCGTTGACTAGCGAGTTGTTATACTTGAGCCGAAGATGACCATTGATAAGCGCAGGTACGCATGCCGGAAGGCGCTGTTCCACAAGCTTCGAGAACGGCCGGCCCGAGAGCGAGAATCAGCACGCGAGTCAGCAAGGCGCTTCGCAGGGCGTGCCAGTCCGTCAGGGTTGCGTCGCGATGCTTGATAAGCGCGAGGGCAGCAACTGAAGAATCGCTTTGTCAGGCAACGCGCCCACCCTTGAATGGGCGGAGCGGAGTGGATGTCATCAAACTCATCACAATCCACACATCCACCTCCCCAGGTTTCGCGTCCTACCAGCCTGAGTGGCCGAACGATGGTCGCTGCTTTGTTATTTAATCACCAGGATGGGTGGGCAATTGGACTCCATCCCCTCTGTTCAACGAATTCTTCATCGCAACCGTTCTATTCCCTCTCTACATAGATGGCATCGGCCTTCCGCGATACACTTTTCGCGTACATCTTGCGCTCGGCATTCGGGTCTAGAGTCTTTCCTCACGCGGACGAAAAATCTCTTCCAACAATCTGGCAAGAGAAGCTTTCAACACAAACATCGCCGCGCGACTCAGCCCAGACCACGCTTAATGAAGCGCCTAGACCCGATGGGGCATCTAACTTCTCGGGCGCGACAGAACGTGCAGATGCTCCTAAGAAGATAGACGCAGAAAAGGGCAACGATACGTTGTTAGTCGAATGGTACGGGCCCACCGATCCAGATGTGAGTCACTGTAGTATGATTTTCGTACCCAGATTACTTACGAGCATTGTGACTACTTCAGAATCCGCAGAACTGGTCGAGTGGGAAGAAGGCATGGGTGATGTTCCAGACATGTCTTCTGACATTCACAATCTACGTCGGATCTGCCATATATACTGCTGGAATCCCGTCCATAACATCCGAATTCCACGTGAGCACTGTCGCTGCGACGGTGGGCCTCACACTATTCGTCGCCGGTTACGGACTTGGTTAGTTATATTTTCGATTTTTTTTTGATATATATTGGTTTAGCAAACGTTCTCAGGTCCCATGGTTTGGGCACCCTTGAGCGAGGTACCACAAATTGGCCGGATGCCCATCTACATCCTAACACTTGCCGTTTTTGTCGTCCTTCAAGTTCCAACTGCACTCGCTACCAACTACGGTATGCTGATGGCCTTCCGTTTTCTCACCGGGTTCTTTGGCTCCCCGATCCTTGCGACGGGTGGCGCGACCGTCGCCGATCTCTACACACCGAAGAAGCGTGCGTACGGAATGACCCTCTGGGGTGTATTCGCCGCATCCGCACCAAGTCTTGGACCACTCCTCGGAAGTTTTTCCGCGCATTTCGAGGGTTGGCGTTGGACAATCTGGGAGATCATGTGGCTCGCATCCGCAACACTCATCTTACTCTTCTTCTTCTTCCCCGAGACATCCGCTTCCAACATCCTTTACCGTCGCGCCCGGCGGCTCCGTAAGGCTACCGGGAACTCATCAATCATGTCCGCTCCAGAAATCGCTTTAGCGACAATGTCTCCCCGTGATTTTGCCGTTGATACCCTCGTGCGCCCCTTCACGCTCAACTTCCAGGAGCCGATCGTATTCGCCCTGAATGTTTACATTGGCCTTATCTACGCCATCCTCTACATCTGGTTCGAATCCTTCCCAGTTGTTTTCATCGGTATCTATCAGTGGAGGGAGCAGCTCCTTGGCCTATCCTTCCTCGGCCTCTTCGTCGGAGCGTTCCTCGTGATGCCGCCGTTCTTCGCGTACCTGTACTACGTGCAAGAGCCCAAGTATAACGAAAATGGGGAGCTGAAACCTGAGGAGCGTATGCCCGTCGCAATCGTTGGTGCTTTACTCGTCCCCATCTGTCTCTTCTGGTTCGGATGGACATCCCGGACGAGCGTACACTGGATCGTGCCCATCATCGGTTCAAGTCTCTTCAGCATCGCTGCGCTACTCCTCTTTGTGAGTTTAGCCTTTTAACTAGCTTGTTCTCCCATCAGAGACTAAACATCCCTTACTATACAGAACGCCGTTTTGAACTATCTTGCAGACGCATATCCGACCTATGCCGCGAGCGTTCTCGCCGGAAACGACTTCATTCGTTCCATGTTTGGCGCCGGCTTCCCGCTCTTCGCGAGAGCGATGTACGTCAACCTGGGCGTCGGCTGGGCAAGCACGCTCCTTGCGCTTCTCGCCTGCGCGTTTGTGCCGATCCCGATCCTGCTATATAAGTACGGCGAACGCATCCGCATGGCCAGCAAGCACGCCCGCCACGATTTTGTATCGCAAGCGGATAGTCCACGCTCGAATTTGTCGAAACTCCGATCGGCTAAATCTTGCCGACAAGTGCCGACGGTGAAGACCCTTGCCACCGCGTCCTTAAATTTATTATATAAGCTCAATATTGATTATATAAGTTCATATGTCCAAATCTCAATTGTATAAGTCCAAATCTCAATTGTATAAGTCCGAATCTCAATTGTATAAGCTCAAATCTCAATTATATAAGTTCACATAGGGGACCGTGATATGGGCGTCAAGAAAAGGGCCCTAGACGAGGGAGCTGGATGGCGATGATGGTATTGAAGATGACGGGGGGGATGACACTGGAGTAGACGAGGGAGGATGGTTGTTGAATAAACCGCTCGGATTCCATCAATCGGAGAACAGATGACAGGAATGATATACTGAAACTCGAAAGGACTCCGTGAGCGTGAGCTATATGGGGGAGGGAGATAATCGATGATGGGGTTTGATATGCCCCTTTCAATCCGTTGCGCAAGGTCAAGGACTCAAGGCTGAAAATCAACGATGTCCGATGTTTGATCGAAGGACCTGCCCCGCAACTTTCTCTTTGCTCGGTTCGTTTTCGTCTTTCGTTTTGCCTCGCGCACTGCTGAACACTCAACTGACCAAGTAATCCCTCCCTTCTCCACCATTCCTCACTCCCGTCATCTATCGCTTCCAGAGCGTCCCATGAAGATGAGGTTGTTGTCGACCCCTCACGCGCATCACACCTCGCTGCCACACCGAGTCTCGCATCTCGTGTCGCCCCGGTGGAAAACACCGCTGTTGTCGCCAATATCGCTTCCAGAGTGTCCCATGAAGATCGAGGTTGTTGTCGATCCCTCACGCGCCTCAAGCCTCGCTGCCACACCGAGTCTCGCATCTCGCGTCGCCCCGGTGGAAAACACCGCTATTGTCACCAATGGCGCTCAAACTGCCAGGTCCGTTGCTGCGACATGAGCTTCTCATGATAACTTGATATACTCAATCAAATGTAACAGGAGCCGTGATTGTCTCGCTGTCTGTTGCTGTCGTCCTTTTTGGGTTATCATATAGCATCAGCTTGATCGCAGTTGTGGCAGGCATCGCGGTCAAGAAGACGGGCAAATATCTGATCCCGTTATATGCCGGCTGGGTTCTCACCATTGTCGACGCTGGGCTCCTGATGACACTGCACGCGGACAGCAATTTTGTCAAGGCTGTCGGCTTCCAGGTTTCGACTCTTCGAGAGCGTATCACCGTGACTGAAGATGGTTGATGTCGTCTGTAATGGTTATGGTGGGCCCCAGAAGTCGCGGCCTCTTGGACGGTGGTCTCTCGACTTGCAATCATGCTGTTCTCAACAAGCGAGGAGACGGGCACGCCGATGATGCCATTGATTCGCTCCGGTCCCAGTGTATGGTGGCTAACGTAGATTGGAAAGGAGTGACATTATTATGTTGTTATGTAGAGTGGAAACTAATGACAATCAAATGAATGACAATGAGAGCAGAAACGAATAACAACGAGAGCAGAAATGAATAACAACGAGAGCAGAAATGAATGACGCGTTATGAAACCTTTTACCGAGTGACCCGGGTATAATAGCTGGACGGCCAGCTCTTCAAACGACCCGACAGAGCGTTCGGGTAGGGACTCAGGGAGGGGGAATATTGAGTGACAAATCAAAGAACTTGCAGTAGTGATTGCAGTGGTGATTGCTGCGGAACTCCTTAAACACGCTCGGTATGTTCCCATCGCCGAATAGATTGCCAAGGATGCTAGTAAAATAGCAGATTAATCAGAACAATAAATAAAAAAGATATATGAACTAGTGAGACGTACGGGTTTGACATGATCTGAGGATCTGTTAGAAGATCTCCTGCACCTTGGTAATCGGCAGTGAACGCAAGGTATCGGGTCTTCATCCACTGAACGTGCTGGGCGAAAATGAGAAACTCAATCAGTTTTTCAGCCTTCGGTACTAGGTTTGAGGTATGGCGTGGCACTCCGAGTCGATTGTTGAGATATTTGATGAATTGATGATCGCCGCCATCCGTTTTGATCCATTCTTCCACAAGGAATGCCTTTGATGCAGAATGGTCTCGAACAATTGCAATCATCACCCTTGTGAAACGAAGCATTGGAATGGGGTAGGGCGGTTCTCCTCTTGTCTTGACTTCGCGGGCGATAAATTGATAAGTGAGATCCATCAAGATCGAAGCCCATCTGACACAGTTACACTCGACCAACAATGCGTCGAGCTCGAGATGGCCTTTCATCCTTGATATTCCGCTGTTCCCGTTCCTTTCATACATCTGTTTAACACATACAGTGCCATTTGTAAATGGCAGGAGTTCGGAGTTGTTGTCTAATGTGACCTTCCCGGGATGGCTGGTCTTGAAAGTGCCTGTCTTCATCAAACCAGGGGAAAAGTCGACGGAAAGAGTACCATGATGGACCCTGATGTCGGGGTCATGCAGAGAAAGTGCCGTTTGCGGCCATTCGTTGGGGTGGTATACGGCGGCTGAAATCTCGTGGAAATCACATTGAAATGCATTCTTGCAGACTGGGTGTACAGCACAGCGTGAATAACATGAAATGGTAAAAGAACTTGGTCTGTACTTACGAAACGTTGCTGTATCCTGCGCATTCGAGTGTCTGTGTTGCTCACGTAGTGCCGAAAGGAATTGGTCTCTCTGCGGAGAGACAAAATCGACCTGCTTCTGACGCTTGGAGGAGTTCTCAGGCTAATTGAATGGCCGTAAATACCTGCAATGGGTTCAAATTATAGGGAACAGTAACACACTGTCATCGACCGGGCACGTTTAGAGCCGACTGCTTGGCCGACTGCTTCGGGAACTTCTACCCCTTTGTTTGAATCCGAATCGCTATCCAAGTCCCCTTGCGTGTCCTGGACCGGAGATTTCAGTTCCTTAGTTAGAAAGCGATCACGTTGTGATATTGAGGACTCACCAGAAAGGACTTGGAGATGGGACCAGCAGTGACCGCCGCTGGTTCTGGCATTGAATCCTCCGAGTCGGTAACCTCTAACGCATTCGCATAAGATGACTTGCGTCTAGTTGCCTTGCGTTTTCGGCGTCTACCCGTAGTCTATTGAAGATGCGATAAGCGATACATAATGAAGTCGGGTTGTATTTGCTCACCTTAGTAGGACTCGGAGTGTTATCATGCTCTAAGTCCAAGTCTTCCTTCATCTGTTTGATACGTTCATACTCCTCGTAATCGATGACAACAGCGAGCTTTAGTTCCTCTGCTCGGAACTTTGGTTGAGGACTTTTTCCGCGGGCCTTGTAAAAAAAGTGCCAGATGGCGTCGCGCTGTCCTGTTGGCTCCGTGGTGTCCTTGTGGACCTTGTCCTTTCCGGCAATGGCGGCAAATACCTTCACTCCTCGTAATGTAGTCCTCTCGATTGGCACCATGTAACCGTTTGACCACTCGTTCCATTTTTTTTGGAGGATGTTGTAACATATGAGATGAAGCTCATCTCCTCCGATATGTGCATCGACGATGTCAAGACCTTCAAGGCAAACCTACGACGGATAATGTGTGCAAACGCAGTTGTTCAACAATCATTCAGGGAATCGGAGAAGTCGATGGACACTCACACCAATCATATCAATAAATTTCGATCCCGGGCGGACATAGCCCATATGCACCATCACCGCTACTACCTCGCTTGGGTTTCCACTAGCTGATGCTTTGCGAGACCAAACATCCAGTCGATCCCGATAATACTCATGGTTTGGGGTATAACCACGACTGCTAGCAGCTGTCTGAGGCCGCGATGGATGGGATGGCTGTGACGACCTCGACGGCTGTGACGACCTCGGCTGTGACGACCTCGACGGCTGCGACGCCAGTGGCCGCGGTGATGACCCAGACTTGTAGGCGCGACTAAGTGTCTGACTATTTTGGGTATTATCTATTTGCATCCAATGATTGTTACAATTATCTGTCGAAGACTCGAATTACATAGTGCTTACATTGGACTCTATCTTGTGTGGATGAAGTTTGACCTGAAGTACTAGAAGACGCTTGAGGGACAGTTGAACCAACGGCTTCAACAAGTCTACGACCGCCTGCAAGTGCCGATAGTAAATAATCACATCATTGCGGCGACGATGGAATCATACCTCTTCCTCGGTTGGCAGCCACAATGTTCTTCCTAACATCGTTTAATTCGTCCTGGCTGACGTTCACTGTATCATCTAATGAAATCAATCAGTGAACACATCAACATTTAGTACTTCTATCTCACCTCGCCTTTGTGTTGTTGACTTGCTAAGGTAATATTCCGCACAGGTCCCACAGACCCAGCGGACAGTTTCGCCAAATGTATTACGACTATTAGTCAGCCGCTTCCACCGTGCTTTCTCAACATCCGCGCAATCACGATACGCTTGGCTACAGGAATCCCGACCACATATACGCGTTTCTTGAGCACCCGTGAAGGATACCTCAAAAGTTGGGGGAGGATCCAAGTCCATTTCCCCTGGAACTTGGAAGTCGGATGGAAGATTCAGGAAGAACGTTTGCCATGCACAAGCAATATATGGCCTGAGGATGCCCGTCACCCGATGCCATCCCGCCGCAGTCGGACTATCTGCTGCACAAGCGGTAGTGACTGACTACTGAATGTATGAAAAGTGGAGCAAACATTGATCATCCCATGCTAGCGTCTGAAGCATGCTAGCACCTGTATTTTAAAGCATACAGTATGAGCGTCACGGCATGGCAAGGTACCAGTTGCAAATGAATCATGCTGTTACCGCCTACCGGTAGCAAATGGGTCATGCTGTTACCGCCCACCGGTAGCAAAAAGGTCATGCTGTTACCGCCAGTCCATTCAAACATGTGGTCCAATTCGGACGACGGGCATCGAGCATTTCAAAGTTGGATGCCAGTTACATATAAGTTACAGGGGCCGCTGTCACGGTCCTCCTGAATTTCCATCCCTCCACCGAGTCACTGACGCTCTTCTACAATGCCAAATCAACACAAGCCATGCCGTGCGTTAATTTTTTCACTTTTTCCCTTGTCAACTTATCTCAGTTTGAGCTCATAGCGCCTCTTCCCCTTGTTGAATCAGATATCCGACGATTCCATTCTCAGGGCATTTCAATCCCCAAAATGGTTGTTTTACTCCGAAAACACTATGACACGGACACCTATGGGATCGGGTGAGTTCTATTGTCTTTTGTTTCCCTTTCGATTTGTCTTAGGAATAAAATTTCAGGAAAACAAAGTTGAAAAATTATGTGAAGGAGCTTGGTCTCACAAGTGCACGCTCGGAGGGCCACACCTTTGAAACCATTGCGGAGCCAATTGCCGAACTGAGGGAGATGTTTCCGACAGCAGGTGGAAATGCCCTGCATGTCTACATGCGAACTCACTTTGACATGCATGTTCCTCGGTAAGTAAGTGCGGAGCATAGACTTTCTTGGAACTAATTCACGAAAAAATGTATGTAGGGACCTTATACGAAGTTATCTTAAGCATACCGAGCCCGATCTGGTAGCTGGACGAATGGCAAGGCGATTTGTCCGCCGTACCTTCTATGCGGCCGGAATAAATCACTTCTGGGCTATGGATCAACACGATAAATGGAAACGTTTCGGGCTTCGTTTGCATGGATGCCTGGACGGGTTCACTGGCAAGATACTCTGGTTAGTTGTTTGGTGGACAAACTCGAATCCGAGGTTTGTCTGTGCACAGTACCTCAACGCAGTCAAAACGTTTGGCGGTATGTACTTTTATTCTTCATGATGCGGTCTATCAGACTGATTCAGACATTTATATAGGTGCACCATGCGTTACACAAAGTGATCGTGGCACGGAGAATTTCAATGTCGCATATGCCCACACCCATATCCGTCACATGCTTGATCCCTCACTTTCCGGCTCTATCCAACATCAATGGATGCATGGACATTCGAACATCAAACCAGAACAGATGTGGTCGCGACTCCGTCGGATGTGGGCCCCTGGCTTCGAAGGCCTCCTGCAAAAAGGCATCAGCCGGCAATGGTACGACGATGTCAACGTCGCTGACAGGTATGCAGTGTGTCATATACGTGCATGCTTCAAAACTTACAGGGCATTGGAACAGACTGGTTTTTCGTTGGTTGGCCATCCCTTGGCTGCAGAAGGAAGCTGATTCGTATGTATATGACCATAACATGAGCCGCAGAAGGGCAGATCGTCGCAAGATCTTACCCAACGAAGTTCCGGATGTCATGTTTGAAAACCCGGAAATTGTAAACGCTCTCGACTTCAAAGTAAGTCAACATATCGATCAGCGGTCGTATATCTCACAACGATGTAGATCATCGTTCCGGACGCGATACTCGAGGTTGCCGAACATCAATGGGCCCCACCCACTGACCCCGTGTTTGACCTTGTTCCCCCGGGCTGTAGTAAACATATTTCCTCGATCTATGCTCAACTTGGACATCCGCAAATCAACTTTCAGTCGTTCTGGGACGTTTACAATCAGCTGCGCGATGCAGTGGATGCAGAATTGCTGTTCCAATCCAGCTGCGGCACGTTTCCTGAAGAGCAAACTGGCACACCCGAGGACGATCCGAACGTTGCAGAGCTCCCACCTCCGGAAAGCGGCATACACGAGAATGAGCCGAACGTTGCAGAGCAGCCAGAGCTGCCACTTTCTCATCTTCGTCCTTGTCGATTTGGCGAAGATGGAGTTCCGCCTGGACGAATTCTTGAGGAAGGTGAGATTGTTATCTCACGCATTACTTACACGAACGCTCACATCTCCCTAGATGACGGTCTGGTGGTTACTTTCACAGATGATGAGGACGACGAGATATTTTGATTATCCACAAGAGCACCCCTCTGCAGTCGCGTTGTATCCCGTTGTTGTACATAGATGTGGAATTTATATGACATGTTTGAGCATTTGTAGAGAACACAAAACTCGTGATTTCGGACAGACAATAGAAAGTAAGGAGACAGAAAACATTATACACTACGGCTGGAAACGAGAGGCGGATATAGAAGACTACTTTAAGCGGCGGCGGCAGCTGCTGGCTGTGTTACTTGTGGGGTAATACTTCAGAAAGCCTGGTCAGTAGAGATTAAACAAGATTTACCAGTCGTGACACGAACCTCCATCTCGGCATCGAGCTTTTCGACCGTCTTTGGTCTTGCGAGTTCTGCCGCAACCTCAAGCGCGACCTCGGGGCACGGCGCCACCACAGCTCCTGTCGCATATGATTGAGTATATCAAGTTATCATGAGAAGCCCGCAGCAACAGACCTGGCAGTTTCAGTGCCATGATTGGTGACAACAGCGGTGTTTTCCACCGGGACGAAGCGAGATGCGAGACTCGGTGTGGCAGTGAGGCGTGACTCGCCGCGTGAGGCGCGTGAGGGGTCGACAACAACCTCGATCTTCATGGGACGCTCTGGAAGCGATAGATGACGGAAGTAAAGAATGGTGGGGAAGGGACTCAAGAGAGGGAGTAATTGGTCAGTTGAGTGTTCAGCGGTGCGCGAGGCAAAACGAAAGACGAAAACGAGCCGAGCAAAGAGAAAGTTGCGGAGCAGTTCGTGGGTCCCTCGATCGAACATCGGACATTTCAGCCTTGACCTTGCGCAACGGATTGAAAGGGCATATCAAACCCATCATTGGTTGTATCTCAGCTTTCGCCTCCCCATGGCCAATATACAGCTCACGCTCACGGAGTCCTTTTGAGTTTCAGTATATCATTCCTGTCATCTGTTTCATAAGAAAAGCGCCCTAGAGGAGGGAACTGGATAACGATGATTGTATTGAAGATGGTGGAGGGGATGACACTGGAGTAGACAAGAGGGAGGATGTTTATTCTCGTATCACGGCCCCCTAGGTAATTGAGATTTGAGCTTATACAATTGAGATTTGGACATATGAGCTTATATAATCAATGTTGAGCTTATATAATAAATTTAAGGACGCGGTGGCAAGGGTCTTCACCGTCGGCACTTGTCGGCAGGATTTGGCCGATCGGAGTTTCGACAAATTCGAGCGTGGACTATCCGCTTGCGATAGAAACAAGCATCCTTGATGCCGAAGCCGCAGAAAGGGTGGTGGACCGGGCCGGGGAAAAACAAAAAGGAGTTGACGAAAAAGGAATGATGAAAGCCAGACTGTCGATCCGATGCCGGCATGGGGGTGCGAGTGCCGTTGTCCTGGAGTCTTCTTGCTAATTCAGACAGGCGTGTTCGCTCAAGCGAAAGTCCGACGATTGTGCGAGCGGCAAATTTACCGTTTGAGGAAACAGATGTTGCGCAACGCTGCGACGGCGTGGTAAAAAGAAAAAGGAAGGCTCAAGGGGGGGGTAGGTGGGAATGCGTGTGCATGCATTGGGAGCACCGCACCGAGAGCGCGTGTGCAGCACTCGAACGGGACGCGTCAGCGCCGTGCTACTGTGTTCGTTCGGAAGATCATGACACACCCCCACTCCGCTCGCACCGGTAAGTAACTCATGCCTCCAGGGGTCCTATTTCTTCCAGGGCGCTACGAGCAACGAGCAGCCAGCACTCGTGCTCTCCCAGCCGATTGGAAGAATCAAGTCAAATACATGAGATAGTAAACCTGAAAGGCGGCCGAATCCAGGATCGTTGTTAAATGCGAACTGGTGTCGCTCCGTCCTCTTGCAGATGGACACTTGATGACTCCGAAGGCCCGACCGGCCGTTGCGAGGAGCAAGGAGAGAAAAACGAAAGGGTGCCCAGTTACCTCGATCGTACTGCTACGGCATATATCGTCACGTAAACCTCTGCAAGTTGGAGTGCAGAACAAGGTTTCGAAGTATCATCATGC
>Ga0307516_10007326_pt1 | contig 12699 bp, 14 predicted proteins | sample 19_EM_MG_FD_203310 | JGI IMG/M metagenome (GOLD analysis project Ga0307516, IMG submission 203310) | Populus trichocarpa ectomycorrhiza microbial communities from riparian zone in the Pacific Northwest, United States - 19_EM | ecosystem: Host-associated > Plants > Roots > Unclassified | place... | reverse complement strand
GTCAATCTGTCAATCTCCATTGCGTTGGGGTCGACTGGTGGAATGTATCGGGGGGTGTTCCTGTTTGGGAAGCGAAATCCTTTTTTCTTTGTGTCAGTTCCTCCTTTTAATCTGTTTGCGATTGCTCGCCCTCTTCTCCATTGATTGTCAAGTTTTGAGGCTGTGGCATACCAGCCTACGATCGTTGTTGGAGGGTTCTCGAGGTTGAGAATCTTGTCAAGGAGGGGGACATTTATTCCCTTCATAAACCATTCTATGAGCGGTCTGTCCTGTGTGACTCTGCTGTCATTTGCGTTGATCTTGAATCTTTCGATGAATTCATCGGCCATCCCGCTGGTTTGAACACCGTCCAATCCCATGGTTGCGTCTGTTCTTGTGTCTGTCTCCAATAGGATTGTTTCCATGATCCTGCCGTTCCTTCTTTCATGAACGAAAGAGCGAATATGATCCTTCATTGGTCTGTGTTGTAGATGTCGGCATTCATTGCCAAATACATCTCGAGTTCAATCAGAAACTCTTCAAGTTTCTCTCTTTTCCCAGTGAAGAGTGTTGGTGTGTTCATTTTGATTTCTTTGTTCTGGGCTGCAGCAGCAGCGGTTCCTGATTCTTGTGCCATTCTCAATGACAGTGATTTGAATTGGATCAGGGGTTCTGGTAGGGTCTGTGATTGGGCAAGTGATCCGGGTTGAGTCGGATAGTCGTTCCAATCTGGTTCTGGTGAGAGCGACTTTCTCTCTGTCTCTGTCTCTGTTTCTTCTTCGATCAAGGGGAGCGGTTCTCTATACGATTCAATGGTGGGCGCCGAAGCTTGGGTAAGCTGGCAGTGTTGAGAGCTTTGACCTTTTGTTACGACAAAGGTTTGATCCTATGTCACAATGGCAAGCCTTACTCTATCTGTTCTGTTCTGTTCTGTTCTGTTCTGTCATACCCCCTCTGTAAGGTCGGTATACGATATCGGTGCTTGTTCCTCTTCAAGGTCAATCAAGCGTTCTGATGAGCCAAGTCTTATTCAAGACACTTGGTTGGAGATCATTCAGTGAGCAAAGAGGAAGGTGGATTGCCTAGGTCAAAGCTAAAGAGTACAGTGTTTATCCTAGGGTTTATATAGTAAATCATCTATAGGTTATGAGTCAAGCATAATGTGTCACAATCAGTAAAGCTGAGTAATCGTGAGAAGAATAATCTAAAAGGAGATTGAGCTGACTGAGCTCTGCAGTAAAGCGCAGTAAGGTTGACTGAGCCTGGAGTAAGTATGTCATATAAAATGAGTCGAAGGCGACTGGATCGGAGTGATGAGTCAATATGAAATAGTAATAGTTCGGGATAAGAAAAGTTGTAACAGGTGTCTGCCGCCGTCATCCTCGAAGAAATCTGATCAGCCTTCTCCTTCAGGCTCTCTGGTGGCGATCCAATGCATGAGATCTCTAAGCTCTCTGCGATATTCTATTGTCTGTCAGATCGGGGATTCTCAATCTCTGATTTCATCCATGCCTCGATTTTAATCATGGCAATTCCTTCTAAGTGGGACTCTGTCACCACTTTCCTCCTACAGCAATATGTGCTCGATAAACTCGATTGGGACACTGTCTCTGAGTCTGTCATCAGCAAGTTCTCATGCATGAAAGGGTCTAATCGGCCCTTGACATCTGCAAACAAGATCTCTGCTGCCAAGCGCAAGGATGATCACCTGCCTTCCTGGAAAGAAAAATCCAGGGAGGACAACCCAGCCACTTCTGGCTCTGGCTCTGGTGATTGTAAGAAGAAGAAAAGACAATCTCATGTGAAAAAACAGGTGAAACAGCATCAAGAAGCTGCCAAAGAATGCCAACATGCCCATATGGCAGAACTGGCAATGGCAGTTGATCCGCCCACTCCCACAGCCTCTCCACTGGCTTCACCTCCTGCCCTGACACCCCTTTCAGTCATCACAACCATTAATGGTAACGGTAGGATTATCTCCACCCCCACCTTTATTCCAAAAACATTACCGGCCACTATCACAGCCAAGCCTATATACCTCGTAGGTACACCAGCTCAATGGAAACAAGGCCCAGCATCTGGGTTAATGCTGAAAAAGCACACGATCTAGCTGATTGCATGGACATAATGCCAACAATCTCAACCCTCAAGTGTCTTGAGACTCATGTTGCCAATATCGTCCTCCCGCCTCAGGATCATTCTCTGAAATGGCAAACACCTTCTCCGGATTTCTCTCCACTGAAGACGATTTCCCCTACCTCCCAGAAAGCAGGACTCCATCTAAGCGCCAGCATGTGGACGATGGGATGATATTGCTTGGCAGCCCCATGCCAACTCCGAACTTCGCTGGGGATTTTGATATGGAATATTTTGTGCCAGTTCCCAACTTCCTTGATTATGAACCTGATGCTAACTACATTGAGCAGAGCCTTGTTCAGCAACACAATTTGATGTAGCCTGCATATTTTGGCTTAAATAAAAATGTTTTTTACTGCTCTGTACCTGTCAGCCTTTATGGCCTTGTAGCATCTGCATGCCCTGTGGGGGTGCAATATAATTTTATTGATAAATGTTTATGTTCAAGATGTAAGCGATCTGAGCCTTCAGAACAGCTACAATGGCTTTTGGACTCTGGTGCTTCAATGCACTTTACAGGCCAATGATCTGACTTAGTAGATGCCTTCAAATTGGCACAGCCACTGATGATTCAGATGGCTAATAGTGTTACTCAAGTTGAAGAGGCCGGAACAGTGTTTATTACACACACTGTTCTTCTGCGTAACAGTAAGGTGATTAAGAAAACTACTCGCCTACAACCTGTATATTACCTCAACGGATTAAACATCTGTTTACTCTCTATGGTGGAGTTCCTGAATGATGAACAGCTTATTTTCGGCAATAATCACCAGGTTATATTTTTAAGGAAAAACTACCTGTTCTCACATGTCAACCACATGTTGTTGGCTCGACAACCTTTTGGCCTAACTCGACCATTGAGTCAGTTATGTCATTGTCTACCAAAACCGGAATGGTCTATGCTGCTGATTACAGCATTTGGCACCAATGGATGGGTCACACTGGTGATGACATTCTCTGAAAATTACCTGAGATGGTAAAAGGGGCACCAAAGCTAATCACTATACCATCAGCTAAGAAGCCTTGTGAAGCTTGTGCAAAAGGAAAGATGCTGTCGCGCTCTTTTCTCCCATCATCATCGCATGCAATGAAGCCTTTCCAAATAGTCCATTCGGATTTAAAGGATATGATCAAATAGTGATTTAATGGCTATCATTATGTTCTTACAGTACTTGATGATTTCACGTCCCACGCATGGTCTTTTAATCTAAAAAAGAAGTCTGATATGATTGACCATGCTTGGCAGTTTATTGCCTATGCCAAAAATCAACATAATGCCTTGATCGGCACTTGGCGATTTGATGGTGGGACTGAATTTCTCAATGATGCATTTAAGAATATACTACGTGATAATGGTATCTTATCTGAGACCAGTGTGCCTTATATGCACCAGAAAAATGATCGTGCTGAACATTTAAATTGCACGATCATGGACAAAGCGCAATCAATGTGCTTCCGTGCTTGTCTTACAGATACTATGTGAGAATTTTCAATGGGACCATGCGATACACATCTATAATCGCACTCCCATCAGTCACCTAAAATGGCGAACATCTTTTAAGGCACTCAGGAACAAGAAACCTGATGTCTCCCATCTCCATATTTTCAGTTGTGTGCTTATGTTTTCCTTCCAGAAGACATTAGGGCAAATAAATTATCTTCTAAATCTGAGACTATGATTTATCTTGGACAGCCTGCTGGCTATAAGGGATATTGCTTCTATTGCATCACAAATGGGTGAATTTTCATTGGCGCTACTGCTGTATTCGACGAAACCTACTTTCCACGCTGCCCTGATGGCAAACAGTGACCCTTTATGGAATTAGGTGACAAACCGCCCACTGAGAATAGATACCCAGATGATCCCATAGATCAGTCTGATGATAACAATTTTGGCAATCAACCGCCATTCCCTATGGAAAATGACAATCATGCACCATCATCTCCTCCCTCCAAACCTGAAGTTCCTGAAGTCCCTGATTTGGACTCGGAACACCCTTTGCAAACTCAGAGAAACCTGCCTGCACCTCTGCCTTGATGGCATGATGAGGAACTGCACATGTGTGGTATGAGACAGCGAATGGTAAAAAGTCATCCTGACAGCATCTATGGCGATAGAACACCGGTCGATCTACAAAGAGACAACTTATGCAGGAGAGCTGACAATCAGCTGGGTAGCTCCCGTGCTCCATCTAAACAGCTGACACAGAATCCTATTCCTGGATCTAGTCATGCACCGCCTCCTCTGCATCAGACTACTACTGACGCCGATGACAACACAGGGGAAGACCCTGTGGACATCTTGGGCCAAGTGCATTTAAACCGCCTAGTCTGGGAAGGAGGAGTTGAATTCCTTGCCTTTCTGCTGAATAAAGCAGTACCAATGGCATTGGATCAACCAGTCTTTTACAAAGACATAGCTAGATTACCATCTCAAATTTGTCAAATTCTGAGAGCAACTAGGTCTAACCTTCGGACCTACTAAGAACGCTTAACAAGGCGCTTACCACCATATTTAGTGAGGGGGTGTGTTGAAGGACATATGTCCGAAACATGCATGTGATGAAACACATGATCCCGGTATTGTATTACATACCGGTGACACCATAAATAGATTACTATCATTACCATAGATACCTTGGGTGTATATAAGGGTGCATGCTTCGCCTCCGAAATACAGCTTGCTTTCCTCTGAGTTACCCCCTGTAGTCTACTACTCAGACCCTCTACAATCAGGTAAGGTAGTCACACCCTTCCGTAGTACACCTTCGTCAACGGGATCCTTTTTACCATTTTACAAGTGCCTGGGAAAATCTCTTCAAACCCTGTTGTGATGTGTGACAATTCAGAAAATCTCTTCAATTCAGGGACCCCTGTGACGAGTGACTGAAGAGTTGGTCGGAAAAGTACAGAAGTATGTAAATAGTTACTTTACCATCAATCAAAAATCCATCAAGCTGTTTACTACCAATCTTTTTGAGTAGAGAAATGGTCATGATGCATGACCATTAATCAGGGCCGATGATCAATAGCGATTCAGGTGTGATGTCATGGGTGCGCCGACAAGATCTAAGCGAGTATCCCATGTTGGAATAAGTGACGCAATCCGACGGAGGACGACAGAAAACAGACGAAGATGGTATTATTGTTTGGCCTCGGTGAGCTCGAGAGGCAAATGGATGAGGTACAACGACGTAGCTAGGCTAGTTATATATGTACAAAACAAATAGAGACATGAAACATGTACCTAGAATGCAAAGGTAAGAACTATGGCAACAGAACAAGACAGCTCCTTAACACATCAAGACAGGTCCCGTTTCTGATGTTGGACTTTGATAACCGAGATCCGGCACCTGTTGATTGATGGACCATGGATCGGGCCATCAATTCCGTGCCTCGTGGTTGTCCAACGTTGCCCTCGCTGTTCCGCAGTGCCAGCTCAATATACATATGGGACATGTCCCCTCTCCACCGTCACCTCTTGATTTTGATCTTTGGGGTTTGATAATAGAGATTGTTACCTTCAATACCGCTATGCAACGGTCCTAAAACCTCAGCCTCATGGCAGAAAAAGGCACATTATGTGTATTGCTCTAAGGTATGTAGTATGTTTCTATGTGGGGCGAGGAGTGAATAGGGTGATAAGGGAGAGAGGAGGAGCGAGGTTTCAAAGGGATTCGAAGTAGAGTGACTTGGAGGTAGGAGTTGAGTGTGAAAGCGGCACTGCATAGTTGGGCCGACCATACCTTGGCATCATGACCACGCGTTACTCATTCAATCCTCAAGCTGACGAGTTATGGCCATCTGGGATTCCCAAATGTCATAGTCGGTGGGGATTCCGAAGTATTTGCAGAAATGGTTGCAGTGGTGGTTTTTTTCGAAGTCGGTATGAATTGTAGGGACATTTCCATCTGCAAAAATAACCCCGAGCGAGCTGAAGATAGGTCAATAAACAAGTAACAGTTGTGAAAACATGTTAACTCACCTTGCAGACGAAATTTGAGGGTCACTAAGTAACGTGTTACCACCTGTGGAGTTGCATTATCATCAGTACGAAGGGCGAGACTGAGGAGTCATATATTACCTTGATAGTCCGAAACAAATACAAGCTTCTTTGTTTTGAAGTATTGAACATGTTGGCTGAATGCAAGGAATTGCGCACATTCAGCATCTTCATTGTTGTCCATTGGCAAAGGAACAGGCGAGATGTTGTTGAGGTATTTTCTAAATTTACCTTCTTCATTCTTCTGGATAACTTCTTCTAATAGGAAAACTCGGCCTGTTTCTTTGCCATGTTCATCTGACAACTGCTCGATTGCAAGTGCCGCTTCGACAAAGTGGAACCTTGGGATGGGAAACTGTGGTTGTCCTAGAATCTTGATCTGGTCTTCAATGAACTGGTATACAATTTCCAGGAGGACTCGAGCCCACACAAGACAAGCAATCTCCATTGTAAGGTTTTGGAATTGTCTGCGTCCGTCGTGAGGTATATTGAATGATCTTTCAACAAATGTTCCTTTCTCATTAACAACCTTCTCTTTCACATAATAGGTTTGCTTTGTGCAGACGTCGTTTGTCGTGCCAACGAGCGGAACAGTGCAACTACCAAGCACCGCCAACTTGAACCCGCCCTTTTTCTGCTTCGATTCTGAAAGGTCCAAACGTAACGTCGCATCCTTTGGCTCCCCAAGGAACCAGTTTGCCACAGGATTCATCTTATCGGAAACCACTTTACATGGTCCCCTGGCATCACCAAGGAGCTCGGCCCAACTACGACGCTCAACCGGATATACCAGGACATGCATAGATTTGATCTCAACTAGATCATTATATGTAAGAAGTTTGTTGGGGTTTGTTATAGGATTAACTCACAGAATGAGTTCACTTCCTTAATTGTAGGTGGGCATTGAGTCCAAAGAGCCTGGCTGATGCGTTGTGCAGTGGGTGAATATGTAACTGATTTTTCAGATGTTGAGATGGTGCGTGCTCGATTCGTTGGACTCATGGTCTGAGGATAGGATGACATGCTGGTTGACTTATTTGGGCTAGCCTTCGTCCTGATGCGTTTAATGGGGTGGGGCCTAACAGCTTTTGAGGATGCACCTCCCAGTCTAGAAGAGGCTCCCATCAAGGCTCCCACAGACGGCAAAAAACTGGGTGAAGAGCTTCATGCCCTTTTCTTCCTTTTATCAGAAGGTAACTGAATGTATCAGATATTCATGGTCAGTTGGTATCTCGATACGAGTCATGCTAAGTCTCACCACTAAGCCATAGCCTTCAACTTCGTCAGCTTCCAATCGTGCCAGGTATTGATCATATACATTGTTTGGAATATGAAATTGAATTACACATTTTCCGGTTTTGAATTCCAGCCCCTTTTTGCCTTTCTTGAAGAATTGTTTGGCAATAATATCGACGTCTGGGTCTCGTGGCAGCAGCTCAACCCACCCATGCCACATGATGATACTGTCGACTGGAAGAGGAAAGTTTTGAGTCCTCTTCATCCAGAGCGGTTGCACTTTTTCATACAGGATCTGCTTGAGATGAACAGCTCCGATATGAACCAGGATGTCGCCAACAGTTTCGGTTATATCCTGGTGTGTCCCACATATGATGAGCAGTATCCTTAGCTGATGAAGCAATGTAGATACACATACATAGACCATTTCTTCTTTTATACGTCCTGCTGGTTTGACAATGACTTGTACCTCAACAACAACCACCTCGGCTGCGTGAGTCGTATATGCATGTTGAGCTAGCTGTTGGCGAGTTGATGCATATGCAGCATGTTCTCTCATATATCCCACAGGTTGGAGGGTTCTACCTTGATACTGTACTGGTAGGGCTGGAACAAGGGATGATGCAAGTCCAGAAAGGTGTATAGATACTCCAGGTTGCTCGAGCAGTCCTGATGAAGGATTTATGACATATCCAGCCTGATGAAGAGGAATGGTGGGCATCCCAGAGCCAGCTGCTGCTCCAACAGCCTGCAGTTGCTCGTGACTAGAAGGTCAGAAGGTTGGATATCACTCAAGCCAATGTGGAGTACTTATGACCTCGTTGTGCACATGCGACTTGCTGGTGAATGGCTTTCCGCTGCTCTTGTGCCGATTGTTGGTGTAACACTAATGGCTGGAAGCTTGCAGGCCCAGCTTCAGTTCAGTGGGAGGTAGTTGCCTTCTGTCGGTAGTGTTGATAGCAATTGGGGCATAAGTGTCGACCAGCTTTGCCGGGATCCCTGCTATGCAGATACTCCAGTTTTGTTCCAGCAGGAAATTGTTTCATTGGACAAGCATCTCGCTCGCAATATACAACAGCCTTGTTGTCAATGCTCGTGAAGTCAGCAACATACTCAGAAGCAATCCGGAATCCCTTGTGGAAGAGATTTATGCTTGTTAGAGCGCCGTGGGGTTGCATTATGACACTCGACCCATTTATCAATCTCAGCTTGCAACCAGAGAATGGCAAGCCAGCAAAAGACAAGACTAGATACAATATGTATGTTATTCTCTTTCTGGAAGGTGATTGAAAATAGGTACTTCTCAAGGGGGATACCGGGATCATACAATCCATTGTTCACACCACGGTCCAAGATATTTTTATATCCAGGTGTGAACTGGCGGCGGAATTGAGACCAGGCAATTTCCGCTTTGATGTTCTTCTTCTCAACACAGAAGCGATGCTGTAACATATTTTGAAGTGACGGATCTAGTTGATGATGGAGTGTGGTGTGCATGTTTGCAATTCCATTATTCTCTCAGCCTCGGTCACTCATTGTGATCAGCGGTATGCCTGGTAATGGGAGAGGAGCGAGTTACGCAATTGAAAGGATAACATGAAATACTAAACATACCCTGGACCTTGTGACCGGCCTCGATATAATACTGCATAAGCAGCCGGGGATTTCTGTTACACCACCATATTTTCAACCATGCAAACCGACCAGAGTAAGGGTCAATTCCCAAGTGCAACCAAAGTCCGAATTGTCCCCACTTGTCGTGCTGGTCAATAGACCAAAATTCCATCACACCTGCTGACCAAAACCGCTGGTGTCTGAAACCACCTTTTTTACGGGCTTCGACTGCATTCGGTTCGACAGTGCGGAAAAAATCATTGAGGAGTTTCCTAGTTGGAGAAGTATCGTCCCATTATCGATGTGGTGAGAATGAAGATACATACTCTGGAACTTTGAGTCCATAATCCCACCGCAAAACTGACACCATTCGGCATGCACCCATCTTCGGAAAGTGTGTTTGCACAACCTCATATATTGGACGAATCGTCTCAAATGTCGCAGCCTGTTCTATTGTTGCTTTCAAACTGAGGTCCTTTCGGATTCTTGAAACTGATTTTGCACTGATTTTGCAGAGTTCATGTCAACCTGTCAGCATGTCAATATAGCCAAGATTTCGGACCTCATTCCATAGACAGAGTGGTCAAAGTGATCCAAAACATGATTGGCGATTTTGGGGTCTGGAAGCCCAAGGTGCCAATAGTGTCGGACCCATTGCCGGAGGTCGTCCTTGGGCTGCGCTGCAATCACCTAATTCAAGGCGGTTCAGTCACAAGTAAGAGGAATACCCACGTAAAGGCTTGTGCTGGTTTTTCTTGGGATTCCCAGACATGTAGAATCAGCTCACGGAGCCCAGGAGGTGCAAGTATACGTGGCAGAATGAATGTACAGAAACAAATGGTTGAATTTCTTATTTGGTTTCCAGCACTTGCCGAAATGAAATACATGTTCACAACAGCAGAACACGTACATGTATTACTGAGAATCTCCATTATCAATATCAGAAGACAGAAATCAAAAAGCAACAGGTGGAGAGGGGACATATCATGTATGTATATCGAGTTGGCACTGCGGAATGGCGAGGCAACATTGGACAACCACGAGGCATGGAATTGATGGCCCGATCCACGGTCCATCAATCAACAGGTGCCGGATCTCGGTTATCAAAGTCCAACATCAGAAACGGGACCTGTCTTGATGTGTTAAGGAGCTGTCTTGTTCTGTTGCCGTAAAGAACAACAAAGGGAGAACCTAAATAAGGAAAGGTGCAGGCAGTGCATCGCGCACGCTCGCATACGTCCCGAATTCCAACATCCCAAGCCCCAAAAGGACAAGTGTCCCTCACTAACAGATTTAACCGAGTATCCACTAAATAATTCGAATTTTCTGATTTGTCCCGGTGAGAAACCACCGTTTGATGAAACTGATCGAAGGTGAAGACCTGCAGACGAGCGCTCAGTTGTGTCTGGCTACCTGTGGTGGTTGTGAGGGTGAGCCTTTCTTTCCTTTTTCGATTTTTCTTTTTCTTTTTCTTTTCCCCCCACAGACATTGCTATCCGGTCGGAAATGTGGCAGAATGCCTTGCTGAACAGGCTCTAAAGGGATAGAAACAACGGGAGGTGTACCCATGTTCGATTGATGGGGTGGGGCAGAATGGGGCAGAATCAACGGGTGGTGTACTCGTGATTCGTGAACACGGCTCGGGCTGCTTTGCCTCCGGGGACCCGTCATTTCGTGTAGGCTTTGAGTTTGATGAAAAATTCGATGAGGGGAAGGGTTAGGTCTTGATCGATGGCCTCAGTGATCCCTGGTCAGAGCATCACTTATGCAAAGACTACGCTCTTGTAGTAACAACTTGTACTCTGCTCGTACCTCGCTATGTCCAAGAGCAACAAACCCTAATGGGAACTTTCAATTTTTTTATTTGACAAACCCCACATGTTGGTAATTTCTTGAGCTCTCAGCCAGCTGTGGTCATTCAAGAGCACAGTCTAAGTATGTAATGTGGATTGCTCGTAGCGCAGAGAGAGAGAGAGTTGCAATATTGAAGCACCAAGGCAGTTTTATATGAATTCCTACTTGACGAATCAAACAGCGAGAAGTACCGGTCCATATCTCACAGGAAGGCAGGATGTCGTTCCCCTCCTCCTCTGACACAACTACCGACCTAACTCCCCCTGCAATCACCCAAGTACCCTCATCTGCCCCATGCCCATGATGGTCAAGGGGAGGAAACTGGAAGAGAGGAGGGACTCGAAGTCAAATTGCGGAGAGGGCCAGGGGCGCGAGGGAGACGCTATCTGCTGCTCCACCAAACCGTGGTCGAGTCGCCGATGACCGATGTATGTGTTGGCTCATTGTGACGAGATGTGGTTCCAGGCTAAGAAAAATTGAAGGTAAATGATGGGGCGATGTGTTGGCGTGCTGAGCGGGAGGGCAAGTGCGTCGTCATTCTGCCTGTCTGCGAAAATTGAGGTGTCTTGAAGCCATGAAGTAAGAGGCAGGCTCCAGCCAGGTTGAGCCATGGACCGACATCGCGAGCGGCGGAGTTACGACACCAACAAACCCTGTCGGGAGGGTAGTAGTGGGATGCCGAGGATGAGTGTGCCACATGCGGCGGATTGGGGGCGTGGATAGGAGGATATACTAGTCGAGGAAAACGAGTGGAGGTAGTTCTTTGCTGCAAGGGCAGGGAAAAGCGGGTGATAATCGAGGGAGAGGAATGGGAAGAGAGGAGGGACTCGAAGTCATCGAGCTGGAAAGTGGGGTGATCCAAGTACGTTGCGGAGACCCGAGGGAACATTTGCGTGTCTGATTAGATGTGGCTTTGCTATGGTCAGCACGGCAGACATGGCAATAACTGGAGCAGTAAACTCACTCATTAACGAAACATATCAGAGTCGTCTTGGCCCTTGGCGGACCCGGAAGATGACCGGAAGATGATGCTGAGGAGCGGAACGTGCCTGAGACGTTTGTGGAGCTTCCCGATGTGGAGGAGGGTGAAGAAGCGATGGAACAGCAGGATGCGCCATGCTTGTACATAGAGGGCAGAGGGAAGTCGATAGGGGTATGGGCTGGGATGAAGAAATAGAGTATATAAAGTCTGGTAGTACATGAGTGGCGTGATTGATACGCATGTTGACAATGTCCTGGTTCTCTGAGATGGCCAGCAGCAGAGGCTGTCTTCTGTCAAAGTTCGTACGTGGCAATCACAGGGAGACGGGGCGTGGGGCGACAGCGTGAGGTGATGGTCGTCTTCCAAACCTGCGTAAAAACAGGGACAGCCAAACGAGCGTGTACGTCTAGTCTCATACCAAGACCCTCAGTTACCATGTGAAGTGTCGTGCGAGGTGCTTATGCATCAGACGACAATGGTCATCTCCCCATCAGAGAGTTTGGCATATGGCTAGGCGGTGTATCAAAGTGGGTTGAAAGCCCCATTCACGTTGGAGTTGGAGATCCTTTTACACATCAAAGAGCTCATTATCGCCACGGTAGGTCAAGTGTGTTTATTTACTTATGGTCGCCACATAACCCTAACCTGCAGGCTCGTTAACAGCTGAGAGACTTGTATTTAGCGCTCGGATAACTTGTCAAACGCCAGCGGCGAACTTGCCAACTACCAGCTAATTACCGCACATCCTAGACGTACTCTTCATGTCTTGCTAATAGGATCTACGTAGGAGTGGCCCCTTACAATGGAGAGCGTGGCGAGTGAGCAGACGACAGCCCAGGGGCAATGGCACCTCCGTCCTCGTTGTTCCCCCACCGTCGATTGACAAGCCGTCTTC
>Ga0307516_10007325_pt1 | contig 12700 bp, 19 predicted proteins | sample 19_EM_MG_FD_203310 | JGI IMG/M metagenome (GOLD analysis project Ga0307516, IMG submission 203310) | Populus trichocarpa ectomycorrhiza microbial communities from riparian zone in the Pacific Northwest, United States - 19_EM | ecosystem: Host-associated > Plants > Roots > Unclassified | place... | reverse complement strand
ACTTAATGTCACCAGTCTTCCAGTCAATCTCTGGGTTATGCTTTCATAACCAGATATACCCAATAATGACAGTTGACTTTCCAAGATCACATACTTCAAATACCGCTTTTTCCTTGTGTCCTTTGTGTGATAGCATTAAGGTGACTTCATGTGTAATCAAGCCTCCTTGGTTAAGGGTGCCATCTATATTGTACACTTGGATTGGCTTGTCAAGTAATTGCATCACAATTCCATTTTCTTCTGCAAACTTCTTATCAATAAACATTCCTGTAGCACCACTATCCAGTAGTGCTTTCACGTCAACCATGCGATGGGTATCCATGGTGCGTAATCCAACATTGATCATCAATTCGGATTGGTGTTAAGCCACACTAAACCTATCACTAGGCTTTGGCGGGCTTACAAGAATCAAACAACAGAAATATGAAGGGGGAAGTTTATATTGACCAGAAGTCCTCACACTAGGTTATAGTGGAGTTCTTAAGAGAATACAACTAGAGTTACAGGTTTTGGGCTACTTTATATATACTATACTAGCCAAGACTTATCAACCAATAGGATATGGTCCAGATATCCTCCAATAGGATATGAGCCAGAGATAAGAAGATAAGGAGATAAAAGATAGGAGATAAGAGATAAGAGATAAGAGATAGAAGATAAGAGATAGCCAAACAAGGACAAACAAAGATAAAATGAAATGAAGTCAGATTCATGTTGTTGACCTTTTATAATATCATTCACAAAGCCAAACAATAACAAACAAGGACAAAATGAAGAATAGTTGTTAAATGGCTGTTCTATAACAATTGGGGTCGAACCATTCGAACAAAATAATGTTTTGGTTTCAGCCAGCTGATGCGTTTCTTCAGTTTGGAGATAAATCTCTTGATATAGCAGATTGTGACAATATAATTTTTTTGACGGAGAATTAACCATGCCTTGGCGGCACCACACTCTGTAGGAGATGCCCCATTCATTGGTGTAGTATAGCCTGTGTCTACAATATCAGTATCACTGTCATCAATCTCCAGTCCTTCAAACTTGTTTTGCAACTTCAGTGGAAACACTTTCACTGAGCCGCATTGGGAAAATCCTTCTTCTTCGTGAGTTCTTTGCGGTCCTTTGCAGCAGCCTTCATTTCTTCAAAGTACTCTGCCATCTGATCATATGTCATTTCTCTGACATCCAATTGTCTTTGGCAGTCTCTTGCCATATGTCCATGTCCATTGCACTTGAAACACTTCAGAGGCGGTCTTTGCGCCTGGTTCCTATCAACATCCATTGCATTGGGGTCATGTTGCAGCTGTCCAATGTTCTGATGCTGCCCATGTTGTGGTGGCACCTGGTTCCTGAAAAACTGCTGCTGGTTTCCCTGCAATGATGATGAAGCTTGTCCTTGTCCTTGGCCTTGCCCTTGTTGGCCATACTGCAGGGGTTTCCTCACAGTTCTGTTTACTTTGCTGTAGAAAGCCTCTTCGGTCTTTGCTACCTTCCATTGACGATCCATTGTTATGGCCTCGTCATACCATTGTTCAATTGTCACAGGCATGGGCCACAGCTCTGTGAGTCTTCTCTGTAGACCTGCGTTGAGTGAGTGTTTAAACTCCACAACCAGGGGATATCCTTCATAGCCAGCTTCCAAAGCTGCTTTTTCAAATTCCTGGACATGTTTGTCTGCCCACCTATCTCCTTGCTGGATGGTCCTAATCTTGAGCAACTGTATAGTCCTCTTGTCTGTATCACCAAATTTTCGGTCGATCTCTTTTAGCAACTCATCACTTGTCGAAAACAATTGCTGTCCCTTGTACATTAATGTGACAACATAGTCGCACCAGGTCTTAGCAGAACCAGTCTGCATATATGATAGGATCCAATAGATCTTGGCATCCTCATCAGGGAATTCTGATTTTCGGCCATTCATATATAGACAGCATCTATTGATAAAAGATTCCGTGTCTTCCCTTTTTCCAGAAAAGGGGAGGGGGTTGGCAATCTTTGGTTCCTTGATTCGAGATGAGAGTATAGGTGTTGATTGGTCCTGGGCCAATGCAAACGGAGACAGGTGTAATAGAGGTTGTTGTTGTGGTGAAGGGAGAAGAGGGAAATGACAGGGAGAAGGTTGGGGTGAGGGTTGGGGAACATTTTGTGCAGCCTGCATGTAGGCCACATTCTGTGTCAAGTGGACGACTTGTTGGGTGAGGTTTCCTACATTTGCCATTAACGTTTGGATAACTGTCATGGCATCAGCCAATTGGGTTTCCAAGTTCAATGATGTGGAAGAGGTTCCAGATTCTTGGGACATGTTGGAGAAGGTAGGGGAGGTGGAGTGTAGTTGGATGAAAGATAAAGCTATGATAAAAGAACAATAGTGCCTTGGTCCGGGCACACAACCCTGTTCTGGACCTTAGACGTGAAAACCTGTAAAAAAAAACCAAAGAATGGTCGGTCCTGCTTGGCAGTTGGGTAACCTTACAGAAAGAAGACCTAGGAAAGATGAATACTCTGCGGTCTAGCCTACATATGCGAGTACTGTTGATTGTCAGGGTCAGAGGTGTTGCCTGATAGCTTCTTGTGTGCCTCTCTCTGTTGCTAGTAGAAACTGTCTGGTCTGCTCTGTCCAACCCTGTACAGTCGCCAGTATCTTTTCCGAAGATCAGATACGTTGGCCTGTGTGTCCACCCTGTGCGTCGGACTCAATGTTACGCGTGGGGTAAAGGATGTCTACTCGATATGAGATAGGTTTGTCGAGCTGTCTCTTTAATCCTAGAGTTCAGGTGTGGGGTAAAAACGTACAAACATGAGAGGAGTCAATGATAATGGTTGTAGAGCTGTAAGCGGGCGAGGTGGGGGAGTTGTATTCTTCTGTTAAGACACACTAAACCTATCACTAGGCTTTTGTGGGCTTACAAGAATCAAACAACAGAAATGTGAAGAGAGAAGTTTATATTGACCAGAAGTCCTCACACTAGATTATAGTGAAGTTCTTAAGAGAATACAACTAGAGTTATAGGTTTTGGGCTACTCTATATATACTATACTAACCAAGACTTATCGACCAATAGGATATGGTCCAGATATCCTCCAATAGGATATGAGCCAGAGATAAGAAGATAAGGAGATAAGAGATAAGAGATAGGAGATAAGAGATAGCCAAACAAGGACAAACAAAGATAAAATGAAGTGAAGTCAGATTCATGTTGTTGACCTTTTATAATATTGTCCACAAAGCCAAACAATAACAAACAAGGACAAAATAAAAAATAGTTGTTAAATGGCTGTTCCATAACAATACCCAGAGGGTTTGGCCACCCTTGAAACCTGTCACAAACTTGCAATGCAATTTGCACCCTTTATTGCGAGTTTCCACCACCCTCAAGAAGGGCAGGGGTGTGGCGGAATTTTTTTACATGCGGAAAACCCATCGAGCTCACTACAAGTCATAGCCATTGTATAATACATAATGGTTACTATGTAGTTTTAATGCTAGTGGATTCATGAGTACCCCAATTTTTGTGTCGAAAAATCTGAGACCATACAAAGCTACTACAGACTATGTCACTACAATGCACTACAGTGCTAATACAGTAGTGTATTACTGTACTACAGAATGCTATGTCACTACAGTACACTATAGTCTAGGTGTGTTTGCTACAGTTTGCTACAGTCAAAATTGGGGTTTGCTGATGTATTCTAGCTTAGGCTTATCAACCAATAGGATATAGTCCAGATATCCTCCAATGGGATATGATCCTGCTATCAGATGAGTCAGAGATAAGAGAGTCAAAGATAAGAAGATAAGGTGTGAAATAAAGAACATATAAGGAAATGGCTGAATAAGAATAAGGTTTGAGTGTAAGCAGTATGAAGTAATGGCTTGGCATTGAGTCAGCAGTATGGAGTAATGCCAAGCACCTGTCAAACCTTATAATAATGTCCACAAGACCAAACAATGAAAAGATAGAGAATATTGGAAAGGGGTTTTAATGCCACTCCCTCTTTAGATACATAGGTGTTATCCCCTCTTCAGGTTTGTGTCACTCTCTCTTTAGGTTCTGATTATATAAGAAGCTAGTGCCATTCCATAACACTCACCACTCACCCATTGCGAGTTGGCAGGACAGAGGGGTGTGTTCCAGATGCAACGGATGGACGCAGAGCATGATGTGCTGAATGCATGCCTTTTTCAATATGGTGTATGTTGATAGACAATTAAACATTTTTGAACTGGATATATGGCCAGACTGATGAAGCCAATTAGACAAATATATTTTGTGTATTGCAATTTCATTTTATTTAGATATCTAGTGAGTACTACCTAGCATAGGGTAGTAGGCATGACTATGGGCTATACAGTGCTAGGGAGCACAGGCATGAGACTATGGAACACTATCAAGAAGAGAACCTTTACTATGGTATTATGGTGCTATGTAGTGCTCCCTAGCATTCCCCAATGTACCCACAGTTTGCTGATGCAGCATGATGGCAAGACTGACACTTTGGATCCTCTTGATTTTTCCATGAATACAGATAAAATGAGAACAGATGTGGGTGATGGCAATAAGGATGATGAGGGTAGAAAGGCGATAACAGTGCAGAGCTGGACATGGGAGTCAGAGAGGAGTTGGGGGAACCTGGAGAGGGGACCACTGTCAAAGAGTCTTCATGTATGTTGTGAAAAAAATTATTTTGTGTAACGGCTTTACTATTCCCTAGTTATGTCTTCTGTTCTGTCTTTGTAGGCATGCAAAGTAGTTGCCTAAATCACAAGAGCCCTGCTATACGGTCGGTCACTTGTTCTGCTTGAGCCCTGCTATATAGACTGTCACAAGTATCATCAGAGCTCCACTATACGGTAGTCACTGATATCAGTTCAGCTGAGCTAAGTCTCTTGCAAGAGTACTTAGTTAGAGAGTGGATCAATAGGCAAGGAATAGGTTATTAGCCTAGGTCAAAGCTAAAGAATACAATTTGTACAGAGGGTTTATATACTAATGGGTCTGGCACACAGACCAAGTCAATCTGAGATAAGATATCATAGGTAATGAGTCAAGATGAGTAATTGTGAGAGAAATAGTCTATAAGGAGAAAGTCTGCAGTCAAGCTGACTGAGAGCGCAGTAAGTATGTCATATGCATTGCTCCGACCCAATCACTCTTGACTCACATCATAATAGTTCAGAGTAAGGAAAAGTCGTAACATTTTGCTTATAAAAGCCGTGGCCTGGGCCGGGCCAAGCCAGAGCCAAGCCCTGGTTGATGGCTTTGGCCTGGCCTGGTGTTTGAGAAAGCCAAAGCTGGGGCTTTGAGGCCAAGCCAGGCCAGAACAGCACTAAGTACACCTCTGACAAGAAAAAAAAAGCCAGACTGAAAAACAGTTCGAAAATTGCCATCATGAAACCCCTTATTGTAGGCTCTATAAAATACACCTTGAAGCAACCTTTAAGCTACTGTAGCAGGCTCTGTGGCACCAGCCGCACTACTCCTTGCTTGGATCGGATTTCCCCCAGGCAGACAGGAGTCATGGGACAGCAGGGACTGTGGGAGGATCTCAAATCCGAAGTGTGCTGGACACAAGGTGGCAGCCTCGAGTTCTTGAACTCGGAAATGAACTCGCCTCATGACAGGTTCAATGTAATGAAGGCATGTCAATGTCACGCTGTCTCGGACACCATACACATTTATTTCCAATCCTTTCATCACCATGTCCAACTTTTGCATTCCCTCCAACCTGGACATCTCTGGCATTGGTGTATGGACAGCGATCTATACACAAAACCTCCTCAGTTTTGGCCCAGAAATCTTTGCGATCCTGGACAAGAAGGTCACCCCAGTCGAACTCGAAGTGCTGGAACAACAATCGATGACTATCCTAATCACCGCGTTTGCCATCCTCCTTTCGGCCATCGTCCAAGCCTGTTCTCTTGGGTTGTCCAATTTTCACACTGCTATCATCCTCAACCTCAGCTGGATAAACAACACGAATACATTCATATATTTTTTGCTTTACATTCACCACAGGGTAGGGCTGCACCTTGAGCAGGTGGACAAGGTCTGGGCAGATGTGGAACAACAGACCAAGAGTGATACATCCATTTTTGGTGAGGTGAAGAAGGCTTCACGAAACGTTGTCTTGCTCATTGGCTCTGTTCATTTATCTCTTATGGCAGCCATCGGAATATGGCTCTGGAGCTGACCAGCTATTTTTGGAGGCTCTTGTCCATGTTCCATTTTGGCATCGATGTTCATTCTGAGCCAGAGAGTTTCACTTGCATCGGAAGGACTGCGATGATGGTCCCTTCTGGTATACAGCATTGTTCTTATTCCTGTTTTGAACCTGATCATCCCCGTCATCTGCTGTATCGCCCCATCTCTTGTGTATCATCGCAAGCATGCTACACCATCAGCTTACAGTAGCAGCATTGCACCCGTCATCTGTGGCTTTGTCATACTGGCCATGATCGACATCGCCCTAGTGATAGATACTGAACTGGCTATAGGGAAGAATGCACTGGGTCTTCTGGAGAAAGGCGACACAGTATGGATGTTCAGCCAGATGCTCACAATCCTGTTGCTTTTGGTCCCGACTCGTGACATAATTGTGATCATGGTGGAGCGACAACCGAAACAACTTGGAAGGAAGCTTTTGGATCCATCGAAGAGAGGCGAGCTCGAAATGGCGAAGGATCTGGTAGCTCAGGGAGCTAATATCAACACGAAGGGTGAGGCTTGGCCCACATATGAACGCAGTCCTTGACATCACCATTCCAGGTTCCTCCGGTGAAACGGCACTTATCGTGGCAGCTGAAAAAGGAAATTTGGACATCATCAATGTGCTCATTAAGGCTGGTGCTGATGTAAATACAAAGTTCGGTGGGACATAAGTATTTTCAACAAATTGTTCGAATATTGAGATTGCCATGTCAGGTTCGGCCGATGAAACGGCACTTATCCTTGCGGCAAAGAATGGAAACAGGGACGTTGTCGAACTTCTCGTCGAGTATGATGCTAATGTCAATGTAAAATGGGGTGAGAAATATGGTCGCGAGTCTACAAATATTAACTCCACCATTATAGATTCCTCTGGTCAAATGGTACTTATGCTTGCAGCGGAGTGGCAAGGCAACCCAGACATCATCAAGGTGCTCTTTAATGGTGGTGCTGACGTGAATGCAAAGGGTAAGAAATATATTCAACACAATCTTCGAAAATTAACACCACTATTACAGGTTCCTCCGGTAAAACAGCACTTCTCCTTGTGGCGGAGAGAGGAAAGTGGGACATCGTTGACGCTCTCGTCGATCATGGTGCTGATGTGAATGTACAGGGTGAGAAATGTATTGGGTACAGTTTTGAAAATTAACAACATTGTAACAGGTTCCCCTGGTCAAACACTTATCCTTGCAGCGGAGCAAGGCAACTTGGACATTGTCAAGGTGCTTGTTAAGGATGGTGCTGATGTGAATGCAAAATTCAGTGCGAAATATATTCATCACAATTTTCAATAGTTAACACCATCATTACAGGTTCCTCCGGTGAAACTGCATTTGTGCTTGCAGCAGAGAGAGAAAAGTGGGACATCATTACCATTCTCGTCAAGCATGGTGCTTATGTGAATGTAAAGGGTGAGAATTATGTTTGCCACAGTCTTTGAAAATTAACACCAGGGTTACAGGTTCCTCCGGTAAAATGGCAATTCTTCTTGTGGCAGAGAGAGGGAGGTGGGACATGGTTAACATTCTTGTTGGTCATGGTGCTGATGTACATACAATGGGTGAGAAATATGTTTGCCAGTCTTCGAAATTTGACACCACCATTACAGGGTCCTCTGGTCAAATGGCACTGATCCTTGCGGTGGAGAAAGGAAAGTGGGCCATCGTTAAAATTCTTGTCGAGCATGGTGCTAATGTGAATGCAAAGGGTAAGAAATATGTTTGCCACAGTCTTCCAAACTAATACCACTATTAGAGGTTCCTCTGGTGAAACAGTGCTTATCCTTGTGGCAGAGAGAGGGAAGTAGGATATCGTTGAAATTCTCGTTGATCATGGTGCTGATGTGAATGCAAAGAGTAAGAAATATATTTGCCAGTCTTCCAAAATTAATACCACCATTACAGGTTCCTCTGGTGAAATGGCACTGATTCTTGCAGCAGAGAGTGGAAAGTGGGACATCATTGAAATTCTCATTGATCATGGTGCTGATGTGAATGCAATGCGTAAGAAATATGTTTGCCAGTCTTTCAAAATTAACACCACTATGACAGGTTCCTCCGGTGAATTGGTGCTTATCCTTGCAGTGGAGAGAGGGAAGTGGGACATCATTGACATTCTTGTTGACCATGGTGCTGATCTGAATATAAAGGGTGAGAACTATATTCAAGACAATTTTAGAAATTTAAAACCATCATTACAGATTCCCCTGGTCAAACTCTTATCCTTGCGGCAGAGCAAGGCCAATTAGACATTGTCAAGCTGCTTGTTGTGGGTGGTGCTGATATGAATGCAAGATTCAGTGCAGAATTTATTCAATATGATTTTTGAAATTAGCACTACCATTACTGGTATTGCAGGTTCCTCCAGTCAAACGGCACTTATGCTTGCAGCAGAGAGAGGACAGTGGGACATTGTTGAAATTCTCATCGAACATGGTGCTAATATGAATGCAAAGGGTGAGAATATGTTTGCCACAGACTTTGAAAGTTAACACCACCATTAAAGGTTCCTCTGGTAAAATGGCGATTTTCTTTGCAGCGGAGACAGGAAAGTGGGACATTGTGGACATTCTTGTCAGCCATGGTGCTGATATAAATGTAAAGGGTGAGATATATATTCAATCCAATTTTCAAAAATTAACACCACTATTACAGGTTCCCCCAGTCAAACACTTATTCTTGCAGCAGAGCAAGGCAATTTGGACCTTGTCAAGCTGCTCATTAAAGGTGGTGCTGATGTGGATGCAAAATTCAGTGCGACATATATTTAACATAATTCTCAAAAAATTAAGACCACCTTTACAGGTTCCTCTGGTCAAACAGCACTTATGCTTGCAGCAGAGAGAGGAAAGTGGGACATTGTTGCCATTCTCATTGAGCATGATGCTGATGTGAATATAAAGAGTGAGACACATGTTCACCAGTCTTCGAATATTAAACCCATCTTTACAGGTTACTCTGGTCGCACAGTGCTTATGCTTGCAGTGAGGTGGTGAGGTGACTTGGACATCATCATGCTGCTTATGAAGTGTGGTGCTGATGTGAATGCACAGGGTGAAAAATATATTCAACATAATTTTCGAATATTAACTCTACTGTTATAGGTTACTCTGGTGAAACAGCACTTATGCTTGCAGCGCGGTGGCGACATGACTTGAACATCATCAAGGTGCTCGTTATGAGTGGTGCCGATGTGAATGCACAGGGTGAGCAAGATATTCATGGTTCGCAAATTAACACCACTGTTATAGGTCCCTCTAGTCAAATGGCACTTATGCTTGTGGCGGAGAGGGGCAAGTGTGACATTGGTGACATTCTCATCGAGCATAGTGCTGATGTAAATGTAAAGGGTGAGAAATTTGTTTGCCACAGTCCATGAATATTAACACCATTGTTATAGGTACCTTTGGTCAAACTGCTCTTCTCCTTGCAGCGGAGAGAGGAAAGTGGGACATTATTGAAATTCTCATTGTGCATGGTGCCGATGTGAATGTGAAAGGTGAGACATGTTTGCCAGTCTTTAAATATTAACCCCCTCCTCCCCCCATCCCCAGTTACAGGGTACTCTGGTCACATAGCACTTATGCTTGCAGCACGGCGGTGGGGCAACTTGGACATCATCATACTGCTCATGAAGTGTGGTGCTGATCTGAATGCACAGGGTGAAAAATAAGGCTATTCAACACAATTTTTGAATATCAACCCCACTGTTACAGGTTTCTCTGGTCAAACGGCACTTATGCTTGCAGTACGGTGGCAAGGCAACTTGGACATTGTCAAGATGCTCATGAAGTGTGGTGCTGATGTGAATGCACAGGGTGAGATATATTCTACACAATTTTCAAAAATTAACACCATGTTACAGGTTCCTCAGGTGAAACGGCACTTATTCTTGTGGAGAAGAAACGAAACTGGGACATTGTTAAAATTCTCCTTGAGCATGGTGCTAATGTGAATGTACAGGGTGAGAAAAATATGTAAGCCACTGTCTTCAAATATCCACCACCTTCTGGAACAAAAGCCTTGGACATCTATGAAACATTAGTATATACACCTACAGAACAACCTAGTAAGAAGGACTGAAGTTGAGACAGAGGGCAATATGCCCGGGGAAATGAATGAATAAATAATGAGATGAGCTACCCATACAATGACTGTTGATTGTGTCTTAACTGAGCTTACAACTCTATATGAGGGATCCTGAAGGACTGTAGGCCGAGGCCATGGGCAGGGGAACAAATGAATATACTAATACCATAATAGAATAACATACACTGGAATATAGCCACTGGAAATATGCTGGAAATATAGTAAGCATCCACAGATTATATCTATCATATTCCCACTGAAAATATCTTGGAAATATTATAAAATATCCTCTATATTTACCATATTTCCACTGTTTTCACAATATTTCCAGATTATTTCTTGATTGAAAATATTGTAGATATAGTCTGTGGAAGTTTATTATATTTCCAGTATATTTTCAGTGGCTATATTGTGGCCCACACCCAGTGATACATGATGAGCACAGAATAAATGTTGATACGATTCAATGCAGCTGAGGAAAGGCCTTTGTTAGACTGGCCACTGGTTCAGTCCTGAACCTCATGAACCTGGACTGGACCTGGACTGGACCCATAGGTTTGGGTGCATGTTCGGCCATCATGCTGAACCAAACCTGTAATAAAGGTTTGGGTCCACCTCTCTGATGAACCCAAACCTAGCATGGTGCTGACCAATGCTGACCAACTGCTTCTTAAGGCTATCATACCACTATCATCTCCCTTGTTTGCTGGCAGCCACCCTCACTATGCAACAATCTCTAATGACGAGATGGCAACACCCCATTACTGCCACATCACAGCAACAAGCAGGGTGCTGCCTGCCTGCTCTTTTTGTCACATTATGAGGAGTTGACGACGAGGTGCCCTCCACCCAGTTTTTTGAATCATTTCTTCTGTAAACTAGGTTTCATAATTATCAACTTTGAGGAAATCTGCTAGTAATCATGTTTACACCTCACCACATCACCAACTCACTGTGACAAGCAGGGCACTCACTGCCGGCCACTTTTGCCATGTCATGACGATGAAATAGATAGCCATGCCCCCCTCTCTATCTACCCCCTTTTGTCACATCACACAGCAAGCAGAGTATCACCTACCTGCCACTTTCACCATGTCACAACAACAAGCAAGATCCCCACCATCATCCCTTTTATGACATCATGTCAACAAGCAGGACACCACTGCCCACCCATGTTTACCACATCATGTCAACAAGCAGGACACCACTGCCCACCCATGTTTACCACATCATGGTGACAAGCAGGGCACACACCCTTGTCCATGGACCCCTCTCGCCATGTTATGGTGACAGCACAACCCCATCCTGTCCCACCCTACTCTCTCATCTCACCAAACTACCCACTGCTGCTGCCTACTCATCTGCCAATTGGTGTGGGATGCAAAGGCAGTGGTTGAGGTTTATGGATGGTTGAGTTGGGTGGGGTGTTCAGACATGTTTAGGTGTAGTGGAGCATGAGCCATTGAGAAGCAAGTTTGTGACGAGGGCTGAAAATATGAGAGACTCTGGTCAGAGCTCTACAAACACCTCAAACACCCAACAACACTCTCAACAATTAAGTTCAAGGGTGGCAGGAATAATCCACTTTAATTCATAATAGATCGGTCTCGTATGTTTTTTGGTAGAGAATCAACATGAGGTCACGCACATCGAAGCTCAAGGGGTGATTCAATAAAATAGTATTATGGAATCAAGTTTCCTCAGGGTTCACTGAGACTCCCTTTGGATGAGACTTAGAAAATCTTATCACACTCAACAATCACTGAGAGAGAGAATTTGATCTGGGTGGGGGCCCATTCTCATCTACTGTACATGGCAGGGAACAACAGATTTTATACACAACAAGAGGTGAAATAGATATATAAGGTTTATCATGAGATAAGTCCATAACAAATCGGTTTCTAGGGTATTGGCCATCAGGCATGTTTGAAAAGGTTCGTTCAGGTCATTTCAATAAGTTTTTTATATATGTTAAGAGGGCAACCGGCCCTTGCGGAGTGGAGTGCCAAGAATGCATCGTTTCGTGAGCATTCTCGAGTGGGGCATCAAGGTTTCATTGGGCCATTCAGGTTTCCGGTTTCCTTGATTGATAGGTTCAAAGCAAGACAGAGTTGTCAGGGACTGGTTTCTGTTCCTTGAAAGTGATCCACGACCTCATTTCTAGGGTTCGTTCTATTTCCAGTAAGTTCCTGGCTCGGCATCACAACTGCAGTGATTGTTAGGGCAACCACTTAACTATCTTCTCAAAGCATAATCCAAAGACTCTGCCGAGAATTAAGCATTGTGGGCTCACACATAGATAAGCTTAGAGAGAGAGAGGATGGTGGAGGAAAGCACCAGTTTATATTGACTTTAGATATCACCACAGTCAAGTGGGAATCCTAAGTATATTTGAAAGTAAAG
>Ga0307516_10007324_pt1 | contig 12700 bp, 11 predicted proteins | sample 19_EM_MG_FD_203310 | JGI IMG/M metagenome (GOLD analysis project Ga0307516, IMG submission 203310) | Populus trichocarpa ectomycorrhiza microbial communities from riparian zone in the Pacific Northwest, United States - 19_EM | ecosystem: Host-associated > Plants > Roots > Unclassified | place... | reverse complement strand
TGTTGGCTGAAGGCGCTTGATGTCAAAAGTTGGGATCACAATGTTTGTCATGGTCTGGTGCAGGCGTTTATCTCCCAATTTTTCCTTGACAATGCTATGCAGAAATTTGCCATCGTATTTTGGTCCTCTCAAACTCTTGATCAGTTTTCCAGCAGAAGCCAATGGAGACCTATTGCCAGAGTATACAGTTAGTATCTAGACATTTGAATGAGGAAAAAAAAAAGTTTTAAAGCAGTACTTGATATACTATATTTAACTCTTTGTTATGGCATTCATATCTGGGATTATTACCCGTCCTGGGGAAAGATTTTAGGGCAGTTCTCAAGGTAGAACTCATTAATGTCTTTGGCGGCAAATAAAGGGCGGTTTTGCTCATTAGGGGTAGCTAGCATAGCAGTCACGAGGCCACCAGTGCTGGTGCCTGAAATCACATCAAAGTAGTCTGCAAGTCTTGCGTCTGCACCATCCAGCTTCTACAATTTGAATAGCAAAACATACTAGTCAGTGATGGGAGATGAAATTACGGAGTATTTTATGCCTGGAGAAACTAGAAAGTAATTAAACATTACAATTATATACCGATATAAATAAATTATTATCCTGCATGCAAGTGTGATGTATTCTTTTGATGAAACTATTAATAAAAAGCCCAAAGCAAAAACATAAAACTACAAAACAAACAGCCTCCGTGGAAGGTGGGAAAAGGCTGCATGCAAGACCTCAAGTGGACCAAGGAATCGTTCCCTGTAGTTTCTTATTCTACTCTATTTTATATATCATCATGAGCTAGCACAGGCATAAGAAAATGCATCATCTTGCAGGTCTATCTGACATGCAACAATACGTCCTTGAAGAGACCGATTTCTAGACTACCTGAAGCTCGGACTCTAAAAAGGCAAGGATAGTTCCTGGTATGATTCCTCTTATTCCACCTCCATCGATGCTAAGAACAGTGATTTGGTTTCCAAAAGTTGGGGGTTGAATGGGTGATCTTAAACTTAAAGTCTCGATATGAGAGATTGAGGATGAATTCAAAGGCATTGCTAGGTAATAGTACTGATCAAGAGCCTAGAAGCGGAAGAGTTAGCAGTGCTGAAACTTGGGAGAGCCTTGGGAGATGTATATAGCTAGTGCTGAAATCTAATTAAGTTTTGAAACTTGTAATTTCCCAAAGGGAGTGCGGAGTTATTTATAGACTTCTGTGCTTCATGAAGCATGTAATTTTCAATAAAGTCGAAAGATTTTACTCACCCAAATTTGACCGTGTAATTTTCCTGGACGGGTCAAATTTTGAATGAGTCCTGATATTCTGCTGGCACGGCTCAAGTGGGACCATAAAGTTACGGACGAGGGAACAATTGAAGGCTTCAAATTTATTAATCAAACAAAGATGACAATGGAATGGGAATGGTAGGTTTTCTTCCAGCACAGCGAAATAAATTAATTCAAAACCTTGTTATCAAGTCATGAATGCCACGAAAAAGCAGTCAATTACAAATAAGCCACTCTAGTTGCTTTCATGATTGAAAAAGTCATGGAGGCACATTTTCGAGGTGATAATCCACAATAAACATGAAATTTGAAGAAACACGTGTTTGGAAAATTTTGTAACCGAAGTTTCGTCGTTATAGCTAAAGAAATTTGAATGCAGTAGATTAATGTTCGCTTTGTAGAATATCCTTTAACTTGCATGCATTAAATTAAGCTGTTATTTTCTTCGAAACAAAATGATAAATGACAATTAGAGGAGAGGGGCCCTTTGGTAATGATCTGCTAGATTCATGTAATTTTTTACTTTTCCTTCTTCTATGCTATTGTTTTTATTTGAAATCCCTTTGTTTTTCTTTCCTATTCATCCTCTAAATGGCTAGTTTTTCATCAATAATATTTACGGATTACCATAAATACAAATATGACTATTAGAGGTCAAGGTATCGTTCCCAGCAGCCATACAGAAGGACAGACTTTGAGATCTTGAAGATAAGAACGCAAGGATATCAAGTCCTTGGCAATTTCTCAAATCAAATCTGCTGGCCGTCTATGGGGACTTAAGCAACATCGATCGTCTCATCTTTTTTGCAAAATAGTTTTGTATTATGTGGTTTCGTGTTGTTCATTTCTTGTATTTCTTTTATTTAATTAAATAGATGATAATGTTAACAGAGACCAAATAAGAAGAGATTACTGGGAAATATTGAAACAAAGGAGAGAGTTCTGCAAGGAATAAAACATTTGCTAACCTGCATGAACATTCAAGACTTTTGAATTTGAAATCAGACAGGAAAATCTTCAATTCAAATGTCATTAGTTTGTGTCCGAAGTAAGATTTTTTTTAATATTTTAATAAGGTTTTTGTAATTTATCTTTAGAAAAGTAAAGGCTACTATTATTATGATAAACTTGAATTATGCAGCTCACTTTGAAAAGAAAAAGAAAAAGAGATGGATACAAGTGGTAATTAATATTCATGACCCAGATAAGAATAAAATAATTGAAGTTGAAGCGAACACTATCTTTGTTTTTGGTCAATACATGGAATTCTAAAAGTTATAAAAATGCAATACCATATGAGTTGGAAAGATGAATTGGAAGGGCTGCAATTTTTCTAGAAATAGAGAATTTGTAATTCACAAGTTTACTTCCTCTAAATCAGCCCACAACCTAAGCAAAAATACCTGGCAAATAAGGAAAATGAGTTCCATGTCTTTAAAAGATACACTAAAGGTATATAAACTCAATTATAATAGGTGCTTAGATGGGGAACAAAAGGAACAGAAAGACATGCTAGACACAATACAATAGAGAGAAGGAGGCAACACCTTGGAGGAGTAAAAAAAGTAGAACAATTTATGCAAGAGACGACTACCCTTCAAGAAGTCAATTTCTTCAAATCTAGAGTGATGTTTCTCGTATCACAGATAATTTCTTTTAATTTTATTGTGGAATGATTTCATTATTCAAGAATTTTCGATGTAGCCTAACTATGATTATTTATGTAGCACGTGTGCGGCGTCGCAACGATCGTCCACTCTCATGTATATTATATATTTGGCAAATATGGGGAGACAAAGAATTCTTGTCTTTTATCCATGGAAAGCAGGAATGAGAGTCGCCACCTAGTATTTTGGTCACTAGAAACCCCAACTACTATCAGAGATCGGGTATGAGGACTGGTTGCGTAAATGGAAGGTATTAGCACCCCAACTACACCTTAACTAAGGTAAGCTGCATTGTTTAATTATTTGATAAAAATCTAAGGTCTTGTCGTGTTTTCTAGTTGTTAGTCTGTCTAAGGTTTAAGAAAAGTTCTCCTCAATAAGGAGATTCTTATCTTATCGGGTAAAAACCTAACTGTTCTAATGTCTATAAAAGAAGTACCATTTTAATATTGGGAATACATTTTACGTTTAAATTCGTAATTCTAGATATTGAAACAAAACAAAATATTTTTTGGGGTTTATTTAAAAATATTAGCCTAGTTCCTGTGACTTTAATAAACTGGTTATTAAAGCCAAAATGCATGCTAACATTTTTTGAAATTTTCTTTGTTGTATGAAAATACGATATGAATTTTTTTCGAGAGACATGGCTATATGCATGAAAACAAGACTTTTTTTTGTTTTATAATTTTTGCAACGTTTTGATGAAAACCGGGTATTTCAATACCATATTCGTATCTTTATGGTATAAAAATACAAACCGATATTAATCAAAATGGATAGAAAAACACGCGAGAAAATCACAAATTTTTGAAAATATTTTTTTGATTTTTTTTTACTTGGCCGGCTACCCGACCTAGCAAATAGTGGAGGATCTCTCCACTGTTCATGTGAACAATGGAGCTTGCTAGTGTGGCAGAGTAGAAGAAGAAGAAGGAGGAGCAGGAGGGGAGGAGGAGGAGAGAGGCTGACCTGCGGTGCTGCTGGTGGCGGTGGAGAGGAAGAAAGGTGCGGCGGGCAGGGAATTCCATACGGCGGTTCTTTTTTTTTCTTTTTGTTTTTTCTGTGTTTCTTCTTCCCCCCGCTTTTGTCTCACTGCTTCTCTGTTTCTTCTTCTGTTTCTACTGGTGTGGATGTTGTCTATGGTGGCTCAAGGCGGTTCTTGGGGCGGCGCCGAGAAATGTAGGCGGTGGTGCCCCCCTGTTCTCGTGTAAAATTCCTCTGCTTCCTCTCAAGTCGTCCCTCTGTTTTTTCGTTCTTTTCTCCTTTGTTTTGTCTGGTTTCTTATCTCTATTCCCCTAGCGTTTGTTTTTTTTTTATTTATCTCCCTCAAGTTAGGCCCTTTTCCCCTATGCTTTCTCTCTGTCTCTAAAAATTGCACCCCACCCCCCCCGATCTCTAGTTCTCCCCCTGTATTTATAGGAGGCAGAGGGAGAGGGCCACCCTACCCTGTCTAAGCGCAGGGTAAGGTGGTCGGACATGGATCTTCTGTTGCTTCCATAATGGTGGCAGGGTAAGGTAGCCGGGCATGGGTTTCTGTTTCTTCAATGATGGTGGCAGGGTATGGGTTATGTTAGGGGGGGAGAGAGAGAGTGGGAAAAAACATTTCAAAAATCTTCTTCTCCCTTGTCTCTGCATTCGTAGGGGAGAAGAACATGCACAGTGCCGTTTAAAATGGCACCGCGTCATGCTTTTCTCTTTCTTTTCTTTTTTTTGAAAGAAATGAATTTGGAAATAACCTAAAAATGGGTTATGACAGTTGCCCTCCTCTTTACAATGCTTATGAAGCAAAGATTTTGCGTAGTAAGTTTTGTAAAGATAAACAAAACTGATCTTTCAATACTGATTTTCTCAAAGCTTGGATTATTTGAAGCTTTGTCTTTGCAACAATTCTCTTCAACCATGAACTAACAATCAAAACTAAACAAACTTGGTTGTTCTGAGATCCCGATCTGGCAATCCTTTAAATTCTATCTTTAATTGGGTTAACCTGAAATCTCATCTGACGATTCCCTTTAATCAGAACCAAAAGGCGACTCCCTTTAACCAAAGCTAAAAATCCTTGTGTGGTTGGGTTAACCTGAGATCCCTTCTGACAATCTCCTTTAACTAAAACCAAAGAAAATGTGTGTGTGACCTCGCTGTAATAGGTGACCTACCCAAGTGGAAAAAATATGAAGGTTTTGAAGTGGTCTCATTGTAATGGGTGACCTATCCAAATGAAAAAAAGAAAGAGTGGTCTCATTGTAATGAGTGACCTATCCAGGTGTGTCGTACGTCCCCTGTGCGGCGTTGATGGTGATTTTTTGTTTGTTTGTTTGATTTGATAAGTCGCCACCTAGTATTTGATTGAAGGTTACTAGGAAACCCGAATATACTGGTCTTTGTCAGAGATTTGAGGGTAAGGGACTGATTGTGGCTAGGGAAGGTATTAATACCCCTAGCGCACCCTACCTGAGGTAAGCTACTTCGTGAGTTGATGTGATTTTAAAAATATTATCCAAATTCTTAAGGCTTTAATAAATCAGTTATTAAATCCAAAAATATATGTAGAAACATGTTCTTATATTTTCATGGAAAATACAACATGATTTTATTTGTACTTAAAATACTTAGCCATATGCAAATTAATACATTATATTCTTGTCTTTTTTATTTTTTTTTAACATTTACAAAACATACATAAAAAAATACACAAAACACACACACATCGCTTTTTAGTATGCTTGCTCTCACATCATTTTTACATATTACAAAATAACAAAAAATTCAAAATAAATCAAATACAATTCAAAAATTACAAAATAAACACCAAAAACTCCAGGAATTGCTGGGAACATCTTTTGGGATCTGCAGGAACAGTGACGGCGTGTGGATCTCATGCACCACCACCATTGGCAGCGCGTGGATCTCATGCAGCACCACCATTGGCGGCGTGTTGATCCACATGCCGTCGTCGGTAAAGACCAGCAAACTGGTGGATCGGGAGTGTCTCCTTCTTCTCTACCTACTCATACCGACGGTGGATCTCACAGTCACCTGCAAGGCAACCCAAAAAACAAAAGCAGTAGATTTCACTTTTGTTTTCCCTTTTTTCTTTTAGATCTGCCACTATCTCCCTCCGTTAATCCTTTCTTCTTCTAGGGTTCAACGTTGCCATTGCTTGTTACCGTCTGGATGGTTGAAGATGAGAGAAGAAGTTGTCGTGGCTGGTGGCGTGTTTGCACACGCGACGATGGGACTCAGGGGGGAATCGACTCAAGGGACTGACCGCTACTGCTGGATGATAGAGCGGTTCAGTGGTTCATCCGTAGGCCGTCCATGGCCACTGTGAGTGGAAAAGGAAGGGAACTGAGTGAAGATCAGTCTGTAGGGAGGCTGAGTTGTGGTGAGGTTGTTCCGTTGATGACCAGGAGAGGGAACAAATTGGGAAATGAGGATGCTCTCGGTCGGTTGAGACATGGGAATGAAGAGCCTGTGTGGGGAAGAGCTGGGGTTCTCTCTGGTTTTGTTGGTGGGAGGTCAGGTCTGGTGAGTTCTGTGGGAGAAGGAAGGGTGGCAATGGGGAAGAGAGGAAGTTGTGGCCGGGCTTTAGTGGCTCTTTTGGTTCTCTGGGTTTTTGCCACATGAGAGGGGGATGACCAACCTCAATAAGGAAAGAAAGGCTTGGCCGTGGCTTCTGGTTTTGGGAGCCTCCAAATCAAAATGGTAGGGGGGCGGCGACTCTCAACAGGGAAAGAGGGGAAGATGGCAGGAGCCAAAACAGGGGTGGCTGCTGAGAGAGATCTCTCTGGTTTCTTTTTTTTTTCAAAGGAAGGAGAGGTCGCCGACCTCTATCAAAGAGATAGGTTTTAGGTTTAGGTTTTCCCCTCCCCCCCTATTTTTTTCTTTTTTCTTTTTTCCCAAATGCTTAGTAAAACATATGTATTTGATTTTTTTAAAAAAAAACAAGCAATATCAACGTCGCCTCAATGAGAAAAATCAATAATTTTAAAAATAACGTGTTAAAAGTTGAACGCGTTCAAAAGACCTTTTAAAATTTAAATTCTTTTGAGATGACGCTTAAAATGCTAAAAACAATGCAAATATATTAAAAACATATTTTTTTTTTGTTTTCGTTGGTTTTTGCTATTTTTGGTTTTTTTTTCCTGAAAATTTATCAAAAACATGGGTAAAAATTAGGTAGCAACAATATGAAAGAATGATCTAATTGTAATGGGTGACCTACCTAGGTAAAAAAACATAGAGAATGGTCTCATTGTAATGGGTGACCTACCTAGAAAAAAGAATGGTCTCATTGTAATGGGAACCTACCCAAGGGGAAAAAAAAGGAAGAGTAGTCTCATTGTAACGGGTGACCTACCCAGGTGATGGTCTCATTGTAATGGGTGACCTACCCACGTAAAAAAACATGGAGAATGGTCTCATTGTAATGGGTGACCTACCTAGAAAAAAAAGGATGGTCTCATTATAATGGGTGACCTACCCAGGTTAAAGAATGGTCGTCTCACTGTAATGGGTGACCTACCCAAGTGGAAGAATGTTTTGAAGAGATGACAAGATAGGGCTCAAAGGGATACAAGGGCTCAAAGGCGCACTTGTAAGGAGGTAAGGTTAGGAAACACACTACCTGAAAGATAAGGGCTCAAACACACTTGAAAGTAGGTAATGTTAGAAAACGCACTACCCGAGAGATAAGGCTTAAAGGTGTACTTAAAATGGGGTAATGGCTCAAAGGCACACTCGAAAAGAGGTAGGGTTAGAAAATGCACTACCCGAGAGATGAGGCTTAAAGGTGCACTTAAAATGGGGTAATGGCTCAAAGGCGCACTCAAAAGTAAGTGAGGGCTCAAAGACGCACTCGAAAAGAGGTAGGGTTAAAAAATGCACTACCTAAAATATGATGGCTCGAAAGGAAGTGAGGGCTCGAAAGAGCACTACCTAAGAGATGGTGGCTTAAAAGCGCACTAAAAAAAAATGAGGGCTTAAAGGCACACTCGAAAGGAGGTTGGGTTAGAAAACGCACTACCCAAAAGATAATGGTGAAACACCGAAATATCAATGTTGAAAGCAATGCATTATGATCAATATGCATGTATACTTACCTGAGAAATATAGGTCCCTATTTTCTTCAATGGAGTCTTTCTTTTCTCAAAAGCTTGAGTCTTGGTAGCAAACTTTAATGGCCTTCTTGCTCTCGCTTACTCGAGTCACATCTTGTGATCTTGACCTCTGAGAGGGGTTTGATATCATCATACTTTTGTCCTCCAACCTTTATCTCAAGAGTCGTCAACTCTACCCCACATTTTATTTTCTTAGAAAGGGAATCATGAAGCCAGCCCTATTATGCATTTTTGGATTGCCCCCCAGCTTAATCATGCCTCTAAGTGTTAAATTTGATTTTTTCTTTGGGGATGAGGCTATGTGAAGGAAGATTTGGTTTTTGACAAGGGGTTGTTTTCATTCAGAATTTTTGGAATTTCAAAGCTATTCCAAACACAGAAATCATTTTGACATTGGTATAAAGCAAACTCGTTTTGAAAAAATTCAAGTGATTCCTATGGACAAGTTTTCATAAGTGATGAAAACCTTTTGTTTTGCTTTTGGTGAAAATATAAAATAACATTTTGTTGGTCAAGAGGTTCAAACTTCAATTTGAGGGTTACAGAGAACTGATTTTCAAAGCATTTATTTTATTTGCACGAATAATGATTTGGTTCGCAAAAGAAAGCACTGCCTACCGATCCAGATTGCTTGCCTTTGATTAGAAAGGGCTCGATTAGGCACGTAACATAGGCTTTGGCTATTGGTTATGAAGAATAGGATATTTGCAGGCTCAAAAAGGTGTTTAAGGGATTTCAAGACTAAGGATCACTTGTGCTTGTGCTTGTGCTTGTGCTTATTTCTTGACCTTTTGTCATTTGAATTTATTTCTGAAATGGTCTATCATGCCCCCCAATGTTGGGCTCGAGCTCTTCATTTGTTTTTTCTTTCTTCACTTGGTTGAGCATCATCATATCAATTATTTTTGTAAGCTCAAATCTTTTGGACCCTTTGGTTTTTTTCTTCATGCCCCCTAACTTTGTTTGGACACTTTTGATCATTGATAATTTTCTTGCACTTGCCCCTCAGTGTAGGGTGTGATCCTAGCCAAGGTTATTTTTAAAAATGTGTTGAGCTCAAAAAGGGACTCTAAAGAATATATTTTAGCCTTGTGAAAGGATTATCAAAGATGGCCTTTCTTCATTTCAAACTCATGCACTTAGGATCGATAAGCCTTGCTTTCATGTGACTATGCAAAATGATTTCTTATTATTCATTCAAATAAAACTCAGCTTTGGAGTCACCTCATGTTGTTTTTGTTTTTGTTTTGTTTGTTTTTTTATAGGTTTTTTAGGTGTATGGTTACCTTTCTAAGGAATCACTTGAATTTCCAGAACTTGTTTGTTTGGACAAACACCAATATGATTTCTATCTCGTACCAAAAACTTTGAATTCCCAAAAAATCTTTGTGAACATGTGAGATCATGCATAATTTTGGAAGAAAAGGGAAACACACCGGTGGTTTTGTGGGTAAAGGTTGTGCTTAGTGTGTTATTTGCATGAAACAACAATAAAAATGAAGGCACGTCATGAACACAAGAAATCACATGATCTTATTAACAAGAAAGGCTCATTTGACAAATAAAGTCTTGTGGCATTATGAGCCAAATTAGTAACAAGACTTAAACAGGCTTAAACAAAATAAAAAAGCTTTGCAAACATGATCAAAAGGTAGTTATTGTTGGCCATATATAACAGGAACAAGCTCCATTTTCCAACTCTGGTGCACTCCCCCTCTACAATGTGATTAGTACTTAAAAGTGCATTTTTTTCAAGGTTTTATATCATCATATTACACTTAAAGTATCATTAAATTCCCTAACTTAAGCATGTTTTATAATAGCAAGTCTGATAACATAAGATATCTTTAATTTATGGTAAATGCTTATTTTGAATGCATGCATATCTCACAATTTGAAGGATTGATTGATGTGTTTAACTATTGAAAGTGAAAAGACAAAGAGAGGGTTAAGCTTAAAGAAGAGATGTTGGTTTAATTTAAACTAGAACACCATTCAGTTATTGGATTATAACTGGAGCTGTAGAACTTGGATTTAGGTCTGGTTTATATGGATGGAAAGCTAAGACATAGGCCTAAAACTTTAATAAGAGTCCAAGATTCAAAACGGTCGTTTTCAAGTTCAAATTGTAGCAAAAAAAGAAAAAGTCGGAATCTATCCTGCAGCCCAGACATTGTTCAGTGTTCAACCCATATCTCGAGTTCTAGAAGTCTAAATGAGCTTAATATTCTTGTTTTGTTGGAAAGCTGAGACAATTGCGTAGAACTTTCATAAAGACTATCTGTTCAAATTATGATGTTAGCAATGACGTTTTGTCCAGACAAGAAGATAATGGTTGTCACCAAGTCAAGAGGTGGCCACCGACTCAGTAATTAGTCATCAAATCAATAGTTCTGAATTTTAGCCTATAAAAGGAGGCATTTTCCATACATGGAGACATATTTGTTTTCACATCAAGATCTTGCTCTTGTTCTCTTTCTTTGTAATTTTGTAATGTTTAAGTTCTGCTTTCATTAATCTCTTGTTTACATTTTTCATCATAACTATGTTCTTATCTAGTCTATTTATATTTCTCTTATTCATAATGTTTAGCTAAGTTTATTATGTCGAGATGAAAATGTTACACTAATGGTGTAAGAATAAGTATAGTATAAACTCAACATGAACTTTAATATTTGATACTAACATGTTTTGTATTTGTTATCTTACTCACTTATAATACCTTGCTTGTGAAATGGTTAATCTAGATTTGTGTTGAACAACCCTTGGTACATCAAATACTTGATCCTTTCATAGCCAACTGTATGGTATAACCGACACCTGTGCTATGAAAGGAACTTGATTTGTTGTTAACATGAGTTATCATCATGAATACCTGACAACATTTACAAGTATTAGCATTACTCAAATGAGATAATTAATATAATCATGTTAATAATTTATAATCCGATTAGAACCTCCTTTGTGTGTGGTTTGTAGTTGAAAAATAAAAGGAGTTTCTATTATACTTATTTGAAATACCATTAGTGGATCCTCTAACATTGACAATTATTTTATCTTTGTTTAATCTTTACATCAATATCACATCTCAAAAGTGTCATAACCCAATTTTTGAATAAATAATAAAAAAATAAATGGATAAAAATATATTTGAGAATGGGGTTAAAACAACACAAATTCAAAGTTTATGGATGAAATTATCAGATTTGAGAGTAAATTGGTCAGAAATTGAAGAATTAATAAGTTTAGAAATTTAATTAAAATTTGGATTAGTTTAATTAATGAAATTAGAATTAATAAGTTTCCGAACTTAATTAAACTTTGATTTAATTAATTAAATAAATTCAGGGATTTAATTGAAATTAATCCAAGGGCATAATTAGAAATTGATTATTACTGATTAGGATCCCAATTGTTAAGTTTAAACTGTTTAGGGACCAAAGTGAAAACAATCATGCCCAAGGTCACAACGGTGCCATTTGGAAGCATTGTTCATTATCTCCTTCGTTTCGCGCGGAGGAAGCCGGTTCAACAGGGAAAAGGGAAGATTCAGCAGATCACGGGCATTATACCCACGATGCCATTCCTGAAGCCACGATCTCTCGCCTCCACGATGCCAGCCATTTCTGGAGGTCGGGACACAAGACCTTCTCTGGCTTTATAAAAGCCAAAGAAAGGCCTCAGCAAAAGGGGGAGGCAGAGCACAAAGGAGGAAAAAAAACAAAGCAAAAGGCACAAATTCACAGACGAGCGGGAGAAGCAGGGGGTGAGAACCAGAGAAAAAAATGGAGAGGCAGAGCACGAACCGAAACAAACACAGGGGGAACGAGCTGGAGGACATACAGAGAGAGAGTCAAGAGAACAGAGAGAACAGAACACAACAAGGGAAACAGAAACAGAACAATAGAAAAAGAAAGAGCAAGGATCAGGAAGGAAGCTTGAAGACAGGAGCTTCGCCCAGCGTCTGCCGATTCGTGCAAAGTCTCTGCGAAACCAGGTAAGTAAGCTTCTCTTTCCCTGCTTTTCATTTTAATTCACCGGTTACTGTTTACTTTGAATTTTAATTCACTTCCTACTGTACATTCTAACTAAAAAAGAAAGAGAAGGTCTGGTTAATGTACTAAAATAGAAAAAGATATATAAAAAAGATAAAAAAAATTTGGTTAAAAAAAAAAGAATAAAAATACAAAATAAATATGTTTTTAGAATAATTATAATTGTATTTTTATATTTTCAAAAAAAAAAAGGTGTATCGGTTTGATATGGTTGCTAGGCCCAAGCACTTGGGTCATACTAGATATAAGTGCGTGGGTCTAACAAGGTATTTGTTGCTTTTTTCTTAACAATACATAAGAAGTCCACGAGGAATTATTAGTTACATGTCCTATGACCATTCAACATATTCGCACGAGTATTTTGATTTTCAAAAAAACCATCATCTTTGTCTGGCTCACAAAAATTGTATAAATCCTAGGTGTCATACCTAAGCTACTTGGGTCTGGCAACCACGTCAAGCCTAAGCGGCTTGGGTCTAGCAACCTTGTGCAAGTGTACTGTGGACCAAGACAAACTCCATTATAGACTTGCATCGTGGATTTTCCAAGCTCTTAAAGCTTGGGATGTGGTTAATGTTGTCTT
>Ga0307516_10007322_pt1 | contig 12701 bp, 16 predicted proteins | sample 19_EM_MG_FD_203310 | JGI IMG/M metagenome (GOLD analysis project Ga0307516, IMG submission 203310) | Populus trichocarpa ectomycorrhiza microbial communities from riparian zone in the Pacific Northwest, United States - 19_EM | ecosystem: Host-associated > Plants > Roots > Unclassified | place... | reverse complement strand
CGATCCACGAGTGGGCACTCGCGGTTCTCTCTACCAACACCGCGGCGGAGGTACCGCCATTCCATCTCAACGACCTCGACGCCCATAAACAAGCGGCGAGGATCGAGCTACACTTCCGTGGCTGGGCTTGGCCAGAGGTTTTCGATGAACCAATTCCTCCTTTTGCTCCTGGTCTCAAATACGAGCGAGTGGTGAAAGAGTGAGTGGCCGCGCATGAGCAGCGGAATGCCGAACGCTGAACTTTGAAATTATAGCGGTCAATCCTTCCTCTCGTTGTCGAATCCGAACGCGGCCCCATCGGCTCTGCAAACACATGCGTTGAGTGTTCTGAGCTACACCTACACGATCCTTTCCTCTCCGCCGCCATCACCCGCCGTGTGGCCTCAATATCCTCCAACTCCAACGCCGACAATTCTCTACCCGCCTGCTCCCGTGACTCCCAATGTCCCTTTGCCAAACGTTGCTCAACCCCAGGTCGAAGGAGAGGTCCTCTTCGAGATTGCGATCAACCTCCGCCAATTCCCTCTGCGGGCCCTGTTGACTCCGCTATTCATGCTGGCGATGAGGGCTACCCTGATAATGTACTTCTTTTCCCCTAGTCAAACGCCATTCTTCGGGGTCATCATGGGGATGTGGGTACTCTACGAGGCGTGGGGCGCTATCAGGGCTGCTGTCGCTGCTACTCGAGACCCAGCTGAACCTCGGCGGGATGAGGATGGCCAGGTCCAGGGCGGTATTAATGGTGTTGCGGACCTTCCTGGACCCAACGACCGAGGGGGCCTGGAGTTTCAACTCTCAAACTTTCCACAGAACACGATTCCGAATGCATTGTCTACCATCAACCTTGGCGATGAAAATGAGATGTTATTCGGGTCGAGGGATCCCCCTCCGCCGACATTTTTTCACAAGATCAAGACCTTCGTGTCACTGATGTTTGTCACCCTCGTTCCAGCATTATGGGATCGTAGGCGGGCAGAGTTGAGGAGGCGAGAGGGTGCGCTGAGGACGGAGATGAATGTGATTAACACTGCTAGGACCGCTCCATCGTTCAGTGGATCCGCTGCCCAGGCTCGTAATCCTCCGACGGAAGGCGAAAGCGAGGGCGAGGTTTCTGCGCAAGAGAGAGAAGAGTTAAGGCGGGCGAGAGAGCTGAAGCTGGCGGTCATTCAGAAACATGCTCGGAGACCGGACTGGATACGCGAGTACGTCGAGAGAGCTGGTGGGATGGAACATTATGATGATTGATTTTGTAACCTCACTCTAATTGAACTATTTTTGTGACTGAGTGCCGATTTTGAAGCACGTCAGACTTGATGTTATGTGTAAAGTTGCCCGGCGGTTTGAAAGTATTTTGGGAACTCGGTCAAGGGAAGGTTCGAACAGGAAGAACAGATTCACGCCTCGGGATATTCGAGAGGGAGTTAAAATCGCTAATTGATACATGCAGGAACAGTCCACCGAACGGATACATCCAGGGGAGGTCAATGGTATAGGTAAGGCTATAAGGTAGGAGAGGAAGAATTCGAAGTGGCATGTATGGTATGACGTCGTGAGAAAGCAAAAAGTAGGAAGGGGTGGGATGAGTAACGGACTAAATCCCCCACCGGCTGTGTTGAGCGCATGCTTTGAGAGTTCGATTGGGAAGGGTAATATTGGGTGTGCACGTACGCCAGCCGGAGGGGCTCCAGGACTTAGGCTCGACGACTGAACCATCCATTCCGACGAGCTCGAGTCGTCGTGGCCGTGGTGGAGTGTACGGGAGTCCTGTGCCTGGGCGTGCTCCTGATCCCAAGGGACCGCTTGATCTTGGTCATAAGAGGAACGTGGGTCTCGTCTCCCCGACCCTACAAAAGTCACCAAACGCGTAGCATCAGCATTCGCCATCCCAAGACAAGCGGTGGGATCGAAACTCACCATTCGACGAAGCTCGCGCTTCGCATGCCTCCTCCCGTCACGAGTGGTGTTCGGATTCGAAAGCGCGCTTTTGAACCCTCCAGCGACACGGTCTGGGTCCCGTCGCCTCAACAGGTTCCTGAACCCAGTCCCCCTCGCAGAGGCGGTGGTAGCGTCAGCACGGCGGCGGCGGGAAGAGAAGAGTGGCATGGTAGCGTTTGGGTTATCGAAAGCAGAGTGTAGATGTGTGATTGAGTTCTGAGGTTGTTTTGGAAGTTGCGGTAATCAGTGGGAAGATACACCTCGTATTTGTACCCAAGTGTCGATGCAGATGCGTCATCGTCAGAACTGCGGATTGCCATATCCAGGTGGTACCTCGATGATGCTCGAGAGATCCACCCGGGTACTTCACAGGACACAGCCCGGTCTCATGACAGTGGGGGAGCGGAGATTCGTATCCAGGTTATCCAGGAGATGATGGGGCCGCGTCGATGAGCCGTGCCCCACAATGATGTCACACGCGTCCTCAAGGATGCAGATCTCCCCCCACCCGACGTCCGGAAAAATAAAGCACTCTTGGCCGATCTGTTAAGGTAGTGGGAATGGCCATGCGTATTTACAGCGGTTGAGGGATTGTTCTAACCGACAAGAGTGGCGACAAAACGAACGAACGAGGACTAGCAAGGAGATAAAATAGAGCTTTAGAAGATAGAGAATTAATGGGCCCGACAACACCTTGAACGGGTCGGCTCATCTCGCACCAGAGTTCCCTCCCTTCTTCTCAACCTTCCACTCCTTGAACATGCCTTCCACGCTCTTGTGTAAGAGCTGAACGGGTAAACACCGGATAATCTCCCCCACCCTCTCCTCCACTTCTACTTTGCCCTTATCGCCGTCCGCCCGCTTGGCGAACTCCACCAGCATCCGGAACATCGCGAGCACCGCAAGGGAAACATGAGTTTGCTGCGTGCCGTGCGCGTGACCTTCAATCGCAGCCAGAAGGGGCCCTGGTACACCGTTCCGCGTGGCGGCGACGGTGGCGTTCGACTGAGGGAATGCAGTCGCCCGCTCCCCGCGAATCAGACGCAGGAGAATCTCCAGAACGTTATCCATTTCTGATAGATGTGTTTTCACGAACCTCTGACGTTCGGTCTGGGAGCCAACGTTCCCATTCACAGCCCATCCATCCAAGATGCTCCTAATTGTTGGTGCCTTGGGGAAAGAAGAAAAAGACACGTCAATTGACGACGTCACCGTCTAACGCAAGCGCCAACTGACCGGATCAGGATCCTGAACAACAATCCTCTTCTCCCATCCCTCCCCGGCGCCCGAAAAGATCCGACCAAAAGTGGATCGGACCCATTCGTGAATGTCTCCGGTCTTCACCCATTTCGCTTCCGGAATCGGTTTCTCCGTATCCAGGTGGATCACAAAATTCAACTTGGACGGGAGTTTGGCGGTCAGCAGAGGTGGGAAAATCGGGTCAGACTCATAAGCCTCGGAAGCGATTTGCAAAGGCGTATACTTCTTCGTGGCCTCAGATAGTACTTCAACCTGGGCGAAATGAATCAGAATTCTGAAATGGAAAGGGCAGCGATGAGTGCTCACGATGATGCCTTTGATCCCGGCCTCGTCGCCCTTCTCGATGTTGAGCCCAATCTCGATCCGATGTTCTTTCCGGAATACCCTGAGCACGTCCACAGCCGTAGCATCAATCAATATCCTCCGGCTTGCCGAAGCGTAAGATATTGCAAGACGGTTGGCCGATAATGCCTTTGCCTTTCCAGCTTGCGAAGCCAAGTCGCCGGCTTCCTGACCAACTGTCAACAAAGTCGATGTGGGCGAAAGTGAGTCACGAGCGGGATCCACAGCCATCTGTGCACCCTTCTGTTCGGTAGACATGGCGATGTCCTCGTTTACAAGCGTCGAACCATAATCAGAGAATGAAACCTCTTGCGAATCGTTCTCCCCAACGGTAGAGGCAAACGAAGCAACAGGGCCCAACCTCCTGTTAGCAAAAGCCCCGTAGTCGAAAGCAGGATGAGACTCAGGGGAGGCAGAGCGGTGTTCCTCATCACGGACAGAAGATTGGTCATCAGGGAAAGCAACGAAATCCGGTGACTCGTCTTCGTCCTCTCCATCCGTCTCAACGGGCGGATCCTGTTGCGTTTGTTGCTCGTCTGGAGCACCTGAAACATCGCCAATAATCGAAGGGTCCCCGGTGGGAAGACCGGGGGGGTCACCGGATGGTGGATGGACGTAGTCCGACACCAAGCCATTGGTGTGTATGTGACTAGGCGTCTTAACATCTTCGGGATGGGGGGACTCATCAGGAGGACCGACGATCGTCCGCTCGACTTCACCATCGTCAACCTCATCGTTATCGACACCTTGAATGAGACAAAACCAAGTCAGGGGAATTATCGGAATTTCGATGGAAAGAGGACTCATCCGCGCCCGTGGGAACGGGATGGATAAAAGATATCAAGCTTACCATTTACTGCGTGGCTGGCATGGGGGAGGGGGTGAGAAGCATCCGCCCCATCCCCCTCAGTGCTACCCTCGCCAATCGCAGCCATGAGCCAGTCACCCTCGCTGGTCGACTCTCCGATGCTAGGCGCGGCGCTGTCCCTGAAACCATCCTGATCAGGATGGGTAGTCACACTGACAACATCGTCCTGATGTGCAGCAGACGGGTGTGAGACGCGGTTTTCGGCATCCTCGTCCTCTTCATCGTCTGCTCTCTTTCGCTTGCCTTTCCGGGGAGAACCCTGAGAGGTCGCGAGAGCAGAAAGATCAACAGGAACAGCGGATGCGTGAGGAATGGGCATGGAATCTTTAGGCGTGACAGGAGTGTGGAAATAGATGCGAATGCGGGAAGGAGGAGAAGGAACGGCTGGGACGCCCCCAGTATGCGGGACAGGCGGAAGACCAAGGTCCGGCTTGGCAGGCAACGAGTCTAGCTCGGAAGAGTCTGCCTTCATATCAACGTTAGAATCGTCCTGCCTCGTATCCGAAGGAGGCTGAGAAAGATCTTTCTCAGAGAGGATCTTCTCATCTGCCTCGGTTTCGACGGGGCCGGGGGATTCACGATTCGGTTCAACGGCAGGATCGACTTTCTGCGACTGCGAGTCGACTTTCTGTGAGGAAGGGATGACCCCCCAGCTCCAGCCAAGCTGCTCGATCTCAATGCCAACCAGTTTGAAATCAGTCATGGCCCGCTTCACTTCCTCCTTCTTAGCGCCAGTGACAGAACCGTGCGTGATGAAGCTCCCGTCGTTCCTGCCGGACCGCTGGTTGTTCCGTCCACGACCTTGCTGCTGCTGACCAGCGTTGAACGAACGATTGTTGTTATGGTCGCGGTTCCCAAGATTGTTCTGTCGCTGTTGGTTGCGGAAGCTGCCACCGCCCTGGTTCCCTCCAAGATTGCTCCTACGATTCTGGTTGTTCGGGAAGTTTCCGCGGTTTCCCTGCTGGCCAGGGGGCCGGTTCCTGTTCGCGTTCATAGACCCAGATTTGTTAGTCCGCCCGCGGTTGTTTTGCATGCCGCCATGGTTTTGCGCGTTCAGAGGTTGTTGGATTGGAGGTAGAGAGGGTATGTAGCTTGGTAGGGAGGATTGAGCTTGGAGAAGGGGAGGCGGCATCGGATTCGCCGGAGGGGGCGGGAACTGAGGTTGCTGGAAGCTCCTGGTACCACTCTCAAATCGCTGACGCTTCGGAGGAGGTTGTTGGAATTGCTGAGAACCCTGGCGCGTAGGTTGGTTTTGGTGGGGGCGAGATTGTGGGGGGAAATACGGCGGTGTTGGTTGGGCTTGGAGAGACCGTGGCTGGGGCTGGTATTGCTGAACGGGCGGGGGTCCAGGGACATGGGGAACGTAAGGTTGTGGCTGGTAGGCAGCTGGTTGGTATTGTGAATACTGTTGCGCGGGTGGGTGCGGAGGTGGCTGGGGAACCGGTGGTGGATGCGGGGGTTGGTAGGGTTGTTGGTGACGTTGGTGCTGCTGCTGTTGCTGTTGCTGCTGCCAGTAGGATTGGTTACCACCATAACCGTAGTTCGCGTACAGAGCGGACTGCTCAGCAGGAGGACGCGGTAGTTGTGCTGGCTGGGGAGGGTTCCATTGCGAGTTGTAAGCTCCGGAACTAGGCTGTTGGCCGTGACCCTGGCTCGTGGCGGACCAGTAGGAAGAGTAATCCCCCTGGGGGGGGTGTTGAGGAGGAGGACCTGGTGGTAGCGGTGGTTGCTGCGGATTGTACGATGGCGGGGGCAAAAATGGATTTTTTTGCATCACCTCTAAGAATGAGAGCCTGTCGAGACCGTCTCTTGAAGACAGCTGCGAATCGTCGTCGTCGTCGACAGCGAGCAGTCAATGTCGGGGAAGAGATGAGGACCGAGCGGAGTGTGGATGTCAACACAAAAAAGGAAGGAGAGTGAAACCCGGATACGCGTCAGCCAAATCCCACCTTTATCCACCCCAGCCCGCAGGCCATGGCAAGTCCGTTCGCGCTCGATTTCAGCCGTGTCGTTGACCTCAAACCCAGTTCAGGAACACCTACGACTCAGACAACACCGTCTTCTCTCCACAGGGACGTCTGCACCAGGTCGAATATGCCCTGGAGGCCGTGAAACAGGGATCAGCAGCCGTGGGCCTACGGTCCAAGACCCATGCCGTTCTCCTGGCACTCAAGGTGCGCCGGGGCCCTCGTTCTTGACTCCCAGGTCCTGATTGTCCACAGCGATCCACGGGGGAGTTGGCTTCGTATCAGCAGAAGATGTATCGCATAGATGATCATGTCGGGATTGCGATCGCAGGACTGACATCGGACGCTCGCGTGCTGAGGTATTATACCGTCTGTATCATTCGCTCGCGTGTCCTAATACCCCCCTTAGCAATTTCATGCGACAACAGGCCATGGCCGAACGAATGATCTACAACCGACCCATCCCAGCCAATCGTCTAGTCTCCTCCATCGCCGATAGTACGAACCTTATGCATTCGACTCTGACACTACGTTCTAACGGATTTCCCAAGAGGCGCAGGTCAATACCCAGGAATACGGGCGCAGACCGTACGGTGTTGGCTTCCTCGTGATCGGACTCGACAAAACCGGTCCGCACCTCTACGAATTTTCGCCCTCAGGCAACTCGTATGAGTACTTTGCCATGTCCATCGGTGCCAGAAGTCAAAGTGCCAAAACTTATCTCGAAAAACATTACGAGAGCTTCCCAGATTGTCCGTGACTTTCCATCTTCCGACTCCATCGCCGTGGCTGACCTGTGATCGATCGGCCGTGCCAATGCAGGCTCGCTAGAGGAACTCATCACCCATGGCCTGCATGCCCTCCGAGAAACCCTTCAACAAGACAAAGAACTCTCCATCAAAAACACCTCAATAGGTATTCTTGGTCCAGAAGGCACGCACGAGACGGGTGTCTCTGCCCAGGGCAATTTCCGTATCCTCGAAGACGAGAAAATCGATGTTTACCTGCAATCCATGGTTCCCAAAGAGGTCGAAGCACCACCGGCCGCCGCTCCCCCGCCCACGGCAGGAGACGCTGATGTCCAAATGGCTGAAGATTAATTGGCTGAGATGCGTGTTTCATTAGGCTACCCCTTGTATGATGGGTTTGGGAATATTATACTCTTGTACAACACGAAACGGGACCCCCGATGATATGCGGCCGATCCAAATGGAAGGAGAAGGACAGGTGGTTAAGCATGGGTGTTCCCGGCGGTCTTTGCTAGGTTAGCCTGACGCCAGAGCCTTGCGGCAGCTGCTGGCCGGCGCAAGCTGAGTAGCAGGTGGACCATGGTAGTAAGGAGGGCAACACTCCCGGCTTGGTGCAAAGCCGCCAACGGAATGGGGACGAGATAAAGGAGGGTGGAGATGCCCAATGCGACTTGGACATTTGCCATAAGGAAAGCGGACTTGACCATTCTCTTGGCCATCGGAGTGAGCACCGCCTTCGTCCTTGGGTTCAAGGACGAAGCGAAAAGGAGACCGGTAGCGACATAAGTCGTGATAGCCTGAAAGATGCGTAAGTACTGAGAATTTAGGCGAGTTGGAAGCTGTTTACGAGGCAACGATGGTTGAACTGCACAGTAATAGGGTTCTCCAGGATGTTGCGCCACCACAGGTCCGATTTATCCTCCTCCTTAGCATACGCAGGGTCGAAGAGTTCATCCGTTGGTGGGCTGAGCCTTCCACCCATCAACGGGAACTCGTTATATAAGAGACCAGCATCGAGACCCGCGACGAATGCTCCTATGCACCGCAAACACAAAAAATCAGCAACAGCCCCCAGTCCCACAAAAAAACGCGTTATATGCACCAGATAACGCAGTGACAAAGACCAGTGCGGTCAGTGCCTTCGACCTCCGCAGGAAGGTCTTGACCAGAGGGTTCGCCAACACCGTTTCGCAAGCAGCGCCATTGGCCATACCACTCCACGTTCCCTTCTTGGCGAACCGCCAATCGTACAAGACGGACAATCCAGTCCCAAACATGCCCGCATACAACAAGAACGCCGTGCCCAAGTGTGCCGCCAACCTGTACTGCGACACTCGCGGAACAGCGTTAGGCGAGTCCATCAACGAGTCCTCCAAACCGGATTTAACCATGTACCACCCAAGGGCACCTTGGAAACCCAAAAGAAGCGCCATTGCCGTCAAGTGTTTTGGGAGGGTCGCGGTCAATTTCTTCCGTGCGGCGAAGTACGCGAGGGGGAGGACGAATGCGACGCCAATGAAACGTCCGAGAACGCGGTGACCCCATTCCATGTAGAAAATGCTCTTGAATTCCTCCAAGTTCATGGAGTGATTCAACCTGTAGAGACAATCCTTCACTTGAGGCTCGAAATCGATAGAATCAGCAGGAACGACGCACAGTTTAAACTCCGGGGTGGCCTTGTACTTCTCAAACTCCACCATCCATTCCTCTTGATTGAGGGGAGGTATTGTGCCCGTAATTGGTTTCCATTCCGTGATGCTCAAACCAGATTCAGTGAGACGAGTAACGCCTCCAACCACAATCACCGCAAAAACCAACCCTGCGGATCCCATCAACCATCCTCCAACTCCAGGAGACGATAGTACTGGCAGTTGGCTCGTGCCTTGAGCAGCATTGACGTTCGAGGAGAAGAACCGTGGATCGAAACGCGTGGACTTGCGGGCGGTCGATGCGACCGCTGAGGACATGGATATCTGGGGACGCGACACCGCGGAATAATTCCGGAACTGTCGAGGGAAAGACCATGCAGAGCGGGTCTTCGCAAGGCCGTCGGCGTGACACCCAAGGCCAACTCCGAACGGCCTCCGTTGGAATGAAACAACCGACGACATTTCCTTCGCGATGGTTTTCCACCGCAAGGGCGACCCGAGCATGGCTTTGGCGGATGACGAGGATTCGGGGGAAACAAATTCCTCCCTTCCGACTGGTCGCGGGTCAACAACACAGCCGACGGAGCCGGGTGGAAGGAAACGATCGAGAATACTCCGCGTTCACCCCGGTGTCGCCTGCATCACCGGAGACCGATGTACCGTTTACTCAGACTGCCAATCAGGCAAACATCCACCGCGAATGCTTTCTCGAGGACATACGCGTCGCGACAAACGACGCCCCTGCCGAATGAGCCCTCGCTGACGGAGGGCGAACGGCACATCTTCGACAAGCTGACAAAGGAACTGGAACCCTCCGAACTCCTTGTACAGGACGTCTCAGGTCGGTATCCCGTACCTTTTCTCCGTCTCATGCTTATCGATGCGTACTATGGTCTCTGTGGATTCTGAACTGCCGTGGCTTGTTGTGTTTAGGTGGTTGTGGTTCGTTCTATGCCATCACCATCGCGAGCCAGAAGCTAGAGGGACTCCCGATCCTCAAGCAGCACCGGAAAATCAAGGGTGTTCTCAAGGACGACATGGCTGGGTTACATGGACTCCAGGTTCGTCACCCACGCCTACAGGCGACTCGTTGTCTGACGAACCTTTGTACCCTTGACTTTAGTTGAAGGTCGTTGACTCCAAGTCGTAGAGTTTTCGGTCCACACGTCTCCTACGCCTCATAAGTTAAAATAGACTCCATTCCTCTCATCACTCGGGACCATTTTGTGAGCATCGCGGTGGCATGGTGGCCACGTTTGTCTCCCTCCGCGGGGCCATATCCGTTACATGACGCCGTCCACGTACCGCTTTGTTAAACGTAAGGGAACAAAACTAGTACAAATCCTTCGGCCCATGGCGGAAGCAATGTCCACTTAAAACAAGCCCCATATAGTTCTGGAGATGCAACCCCGTCTCCTCCCTGGAGTGTTCTCCTCTTACCTCTCGTAACACACACACACCCGACATCAAGAAAGCATCCAAAGCTCCTCGAAACACTTTATCGATTCTGCTCACTGGTTGCGCAGCGACCGGGGTCGATGAATGTTTCTGCGGGGCAGAGCCTATAAGTGTTGCTTCCCGTTGGGGATTTACGGACGGGTGCTTGCCAAATGTCCACTCTGGGGGGACCTCTGTACAACGCGCTCAGGGTTCTACTTCTGATGGATATTGGCGGGCCCGTCGGACGTTTTGTTGACAGCCCATTCGCAGGTTACTCGACGAAGCCGAAGTCGCGAGCATTACCGCCGTTTTCCTTTCCAAGAAATCAGGTCGACGGACAAGTCAAATGTCCACCGCGGTACAGGTCGACTCGTGAACGCTGAAAAGTAAGGGACATTTGTCATTCTGATATCATAGGACGGTGGATACAATCGAGATCAAGACATATTCGCGAAGTGGTCAAAGTACCAGGACAGATCCTCCGCCATCTCTCGTTACCCTATCTCGAGTACGAGCGACGAAATACCGACGCCCGAGGGGTTGCAACGTGGCCGTTCCACCCGATTGAGAAAGTGATGTGGTGAATGCAGATGGAGAAAGGATGATGGCTTCTCCGGTTTGGAGGGTCACGACTCGATCGAACGCCGGGATGCTCCCGACAGTGAAGTTGCCAGAGAAATGTTTGGAAACGTGGTCCCACCACGCGGGGCTGGAGAATCTGTGCATTATTGCAACTCCGCAAAGGTCGAGGAGGACGGATGGAACACATGTCGGTTCTGCAAATGGGTGAGCCACACATTCGCACCCAAGCCAACGGAAATCAATTCACCTTGGGTGCTGATGATTATGCGTATTCCAGTGTGTCGAAGCTCCCGAGTCATCGTCATCAAGGAATCGACAAGGGGCGTCCCTTCAGAGAGGTACTGTCAGAGGAACAACGTCGATTAGCAATGACAAGGAATGTAAACAACAATGGACCTACTTTGTGAGCTTCATCGACGACCAACACCTTCCCTGTGTCGAGTACAGTGCGCTGAAAGAGCCTCGTAACGATCTCAAACAACGCGTTGGCGTGGCCAGCGTCGATGAAGGGATCTGTGAGGTCGACGATGGTAAGTTGCCCCTCCCTGAACCTGGTCTCAACCGAAGTTCTCTTGGACCCCTTCTCCAGGAACGACTCTAGAAGCAACATCCTCTGTTCGAGTCCGGAGAGTTGATCCGGGTTGAAATTCTTTTTAGCATTGGCGAGGCTGAACTTGAATTTGGTATATGAAAAGTTATCGGCGCCGATCTCCCGTAATATCATCTACGGGCACGTTACTAAAGCGACAGGTTAACGCGAACCCAAAAGAAACATACCAGCACAATCTTCATGTAGAGCGGCGTACGGTCGGTGGAGGTAGTCCCAACGGCCATGAGCGACAGGAATGACTTGGCATCCAGCTCGGACTGGGTGAGTAATAATGGCGAAACCTCCACATTGAGTCCAAGCCGTTTGTAAACCGTCTCCATCTTGGACAGGGATGTTGGGGAAACATAAATGCGAATTTTTGGCGCTTTAAATCCCTCCATTCTGGAGAGGCCGAGGTACGCAGCCTCGCACGGCTGTGTCACAGTCCCGGCCTCTCCATAATGTAGCACTAGACCTGAAAGCGCCTTCCTCTGGTTTCCAATGGCGTCGAAACCCGGTACCATCATGTTTTCTAGCATGACAGAGACCGAGTGAGATTTCCCACTTCCCTGTACACCGCACACGACCGCTGAGAACGGCGCGTTCTAGAACTCCGTTGGTAAACGAAGGTGTCCGTTTTTAGCCAGTCGCACGTACCGTATTCAAATAGAGGCGCGGGTCCTCGGGTCTGGATGCGTCCTCTTGGCCACTAGACCAAAGAAATTAGACAAACGCTAATGGGGAAGTATGTATTGCTCACCCAATCTCGAGGATCGTGCCGAGCACACCGTACTGGCAGTTATTATCTGTTTCGCACAGCTCGTACGCCCTTCTTGAAAACAAAGGGGCGGTGGCGAGTTGATGCTTAAAAGAATTCAGGAGGTCTGCGGGGGACTTGATCCCCAACAGCGCAAACTCGGCCTAATGGAAAACAAAAGTCAGGGCGAACAAGACAACTGAACGAGCAGGCCGCTCACCAGGCGGGGGAGACTGGATGTATGGAAAGTGGTGCCGTCCTCCGAGGTGGACCTTCCGGTGTCAGAGCTAGGCGGGGATGGGAAAAGCGGAAGGAGCATCGGACTCATAATTTGCCTGGGGGATGCGGTGTGAGTTGAAGGTTGAGCTTGGTGCTGAGCGGTGTGCCCCCGGCCGTCTTATAAACAGCAAAAGTGTGGCCGGGTGACAGCTTCCGGACCATACTAAACCTGTGGCCCGCGGCCACACTTTTGGGTCGTGTCGGGATTGTGGCGACAATGCATCCGCCACAAGTGGGGCGGGCTGCGGTCGCGCCAAAAACAAACGGGGGGGACGACGAAGTGC
>Ga0307516_10007321_pt1 | contig 12704 bp, 16 predicted proteins | sample 19_EM_MG_FD_203310 | JGI IMG/M metagenome (GOLD analysis project Ga0307516, IMG submission 203310) | Populus trichocarpa ectomycorrhiza microbial communities from riparian zone in the Pacific Northwest, United States - 19_EM | ecosystem: Host-associated > Plants > Roots > Unclassified | place... | reverse complement strand
ACGGCTGGTCGACGTGCCGTTCGTGCGGCGGCTGATCGCCGCACAGTTCCCCCAGTGGGCCGGCCTGCCGGTGCGGCCGGTCGCGCTCAACGGTTGGGACAACCAGACGTTTCGTCTCGGTGCCGGCATGTCGGTGCGGCTGCCCACCGCCGCCGAGTACGCGCTGGCGGTGGACAAGGAACACCGATGGCTGCCGGTCCTGGCCGCGGCGGTGCCGCTGCGGATCCCCGTACCGGTGGCGAAGGGCGCGCCCGGTGCGGGGTTCGGCTTCCACTGGTCGGTCTACGAATGGATCGACGGCACTCCCGCCGGCCACGGCGGCGTCGGCCACGGCGGCGTCGGCCACGGCGGCGTCGGCCACGGCGGCGTCGGCCACGGCGGCGTCGGCCACGGCGGCGTCGGCCACGGCGGCGTCGGCGACCTGACCGACTTCGCGGACGGCCTGGCCGCCTTCCTCGTCGCGCTGCGACACGCCGATCCGGCCGGCGGGCCCGAGCCGGGGCTGCACAACTGGTTCCGCGGTGGACCGCTGCAGGTCTACGACGGACAGACGCGACGGGCGATCGACGTGCTCGACGATCGGATACCCCGGGAACCGGTCACCCGGATCTGGCAATCGGCGCTGCGCGCGACCTGGGACCGTCGGCCGGTCTGGTTCCACGGCGACGTGGCACCGGGAAACCTCCTGGTCCGGGACGGCAGGCTGGCCGCCGTCATCGACTTCGGCACGTGCGGCGTCGGTGATCCCGCGTGCGACCTGGCGATCGCCTGGACGTTCCTGTCCGGGGCGAGCCGCGACGCGTTCCGGGCACGGCTCGACGTCGATGCGGGGACCTGGGCCCGCGGCCGGGGCTGGGCGCTGTGGAAGGCGCTGATCAGCTACGCCGGTGCCCCGCGCAGTGACCCTGCCGTGGCGGTGGCGGCCAAACATGTGATCGACGAGATTCTCACCGAGTACCGCGCGGCCGACCGGTAAAACGCGGTGCATCGAGATGGCGGGGGAGAGGCATGCACGTCGTCGTCCTGTATCTGTGCGCGGCCGCCGTGCTCATCGCGGGCACCCAGGTGCTCCTCGAACTGACCGTGCCGGGCGGCCGGGTGCCGCCGTGGCAGGCGGCCCGGCTGATCTGGCGCCGCCCGGTTCCGCCGGTCGCGGCCGGCCTGGTCGTGCTGATGGTCGCGATGGCGATCGTGCAGACCGTGCACCCGGCGGTCATCGGCGACCTGGAACGCGACCCGGCCGGTGGCTGGTGGCGTTGCGGGACCGCGCTGCTGGTCCAATCGTCCGGCTGGACGCAGGCGGTGTTCAACCTCGCCGCGCTGGGCGCGGTCGCTCCGGTCGCCGCCCGTACGCTCGGCAACTGGTGGGCGCTGATCATCTTTCTGGTCGCGGGCGTCGCCTCGCACGTGGTGAGCACGGCCGGCTGGTCGCCGCACGGCGGCGGCGACTCGGTGGCGATCTGCGGCCTGGTCGGCGCGCTCGCGGTGGGTTACCTGCTCCGCGGTACGCGCCGTGACCTGCGACTCAAGCTGCTACTGGTCCCCGCCGCCGGCGTGCTGCTGTGCGTGCTGAGAAACAACCACGGCGTCGGCGTGCTGGTGGGCTGCCTGCTCGGGGTCGCGTCGGCATACCGGCCGGCCCGGGTAGGTTCGTGGCGACCTGATTGATCGAGGAAAGCGGGTGAAGCGGTGCCATTGCCGTGCGACAGCCACGTGCACAGCGAATGGTCCTGGGACGCGCCGGTGGGCGACATGGCGGGGGCCTGCGCCCGGGCCGTACAGATCGGGCTGCCGGCGATCGCGTTCACCGAGCACCTGGATCACACCGTCTGGCGGATCGAGTTGGACGGCCCGTACGCCATGGACCGTTTCACCGCCCTCGCCGACCCGGACGGAATGCTGACCCCACCCGCGTTCGACGCCACCGGCTACCTGGCGGCGATCGAACGCTGCCGCGAGCAATTTCCGCAGCTGCGGATCCTCAGCGGTCTGGAGATGGGCGAACCGCACCGCCACGCCGAGCAATGCGCGCGGATCCTCGCTGCGGGCCGGTTCGACCGGGTGCTCGGCTCCCTGCACACGCTGCCCGACCGCGGCGCGTACGCGGAGCCGTGGGGCATCTATCCACACCGCGACGCGCACGAGGTCGTGCGCGAATACCTGGCCGGCGTGGCCACGATGATGTCCACCAGCGGCATGTTCTCGGTCCTCGCACACATCGACTACCCGGTCCGCTCGTGGCCGGCGGAGCGGGCCGGACCGTTCGACCCCACGGTGTTCGAAGCGGAGTTCCGCCACGCCCTGCGGGAAACGGCTCGGTCCGGCCGGGCACTGGAGATCAACACCCGCCTGCCCTTGCACGCGACCATCCTGACCTGGTGGCACGAAGAAGGCGGCGACGCGATCACCTTCGGCAGCGACGCCCACCTGCCGCAGAGCGTGGCCCACGGCTTCGCGCAGGCCGTCCAGCTGGCCGAGGCGCACGGCTTCCGAGCGGGTAAGAACCCGTTCGACCTGTGGGGCCGAGTCGATTGACCGGCCAGGCCGTACGCCGGTCAAAAACCGATGGCCTCGCGGAGCAACAGGACCATGCCGCGGCCGGGCCGGATTTCGGCGTTGAGGATGATCGGCCTGCTCACGACGATCCTCGAGCGTACGGTCAACGGACAGCCCGGCCTGGTGGCCCAGCAGGACGGGGTGACCGTGTCGGTGTTCGCGCTCGACATCGCCGGCGACCGGATCAAGCACATCTGGGTGATCCGAAACCCGGAGAAGCTGGGTACGTGGACGGAGCCGTCTGTCGACATGCTCACGGACCGCGACGGTCGCGGACAATGACCCCCACAGATCACACCCAATCGGACATTGGCCGCAGATCGTGGACCATTGCGGCGCGCAGGGACCTCACTCGGCGGCTCTCGACAATGCGCCATGCCGGCAGTCACCAGCGGGCGAGCAACCAACGTTTAGCACCCACATCCATTTGGGCGTGGCTCACGCCTGAATGGATGTGGGGCTTCGCGGCCCATTGTTCTTTCGCGTGCGAATTCTGCGAACCGGACGACCCGGGACGCGGATGGTTACCGGCTCGGCTAGGTGGGCCGGGGACTCCACCGGTCATGGTGCACCGCCGCCTGCAACGGGCGGCGATGACGCCAACCGTGCCGCTCCAGATCCGGAACCTGCGGCAGATGACTGACCGGGCCCACACACAGCCACGCCACCGGCCGTACGCCGGCCGGGATGTCCAGCAGTTGTTGCAGGAACTGCTCCCGGTAGAACGACACCCAGCCCACCCCGAGCTGCTCGGCCGTCGCCGCCAGCCACAGGTTCTGAATCGCCAGGCACACCGAGTACAGGCCGGCGTCGGCGATGGCGTGCCGACCCAACACGCTCGGGCCGCCACGCTGCGGGTCGTAGGTCACCACGATCGAGACGGTCGACTCCAACACCCCGTCGATCTTGATCCGGGCGAACCGTTGCGCCGCCTGCGCGTCGAGCGTGGCGGCGAAGACCTCCCGTTCGTGGTGCACGTGGCGGTGAAAACGTTCCCGCAGTGTCCGCTCGGCCACCACGACGAAGTCCCAGGGCTGCGACAACCCCACGCTCGGTGCGGCGTGGGCGGCGGCCAGGATCCGGTCGAGAACCTCCGCCGGAATCGGCGCGCCGGTGAACTGGCCACGGATATCACGGCGTCGGTGGATCACGTCATACAGCTCGTTGATCATGGGCAGGCTCCCGCTGCGCTCGTGCCCCGGACAGGCCGGGGCGACTAGGCGCGAGGCCGGTCTTCGGACTCCCGGATCACCACTGACGCCCGCCTTCCCAGCCCGCAGGCCAGTGACCGCGCCGTACGGCGCCTGGACGACAGCTCCCCGGTTACCGCGGCGGGCCCGTGCCGGATTCACACCGGCTTCCCGATTCTCCTCACCACCGTGAGGCACCTCGCAACAGTTCGTGCCACCGGGCACGCTACCCGAGATCACCCGGCCCGATGAATCGGGCCCGATGAATTGGGCCCGTGAAAAGGACTGGACGCGATGATGTGCGGGCTTGTAGCTTGCAGTCGACCGCGACCCGGCCCGAGGAGGTGAGACCCATGACCGCCATATCGATGTGGGTGCTCCCGCTCGCCGTCCCGGTCGGGCGATTGACGTAGGTGTCGCCGGGAGCGCCACGCCACTCCCGAAAGGCACCACCCATGCACTCTGCACCGTTGGCCCGCGACTGGATCGTGGGCGATGTCCCCGCACCCCCGTTCGACGTCGTCATCGCCGGCTGCGGACCGACCGGCGCGATGCTGGCCGCCGAACTGCGGCTGCACGACGTACGGGTACTCGTCCTGGAGCAGGACACCGAGCCCGCGTCGTTCGTCCGCATCGTCGGTCTGCACATTCGCAGCATCGAACTGATGGCCATGCGCGGACTGCTGGAGCGCATTCGCCAACACGGACGACAGCGTCCGGCCGGCGGCTTCTTCGCCGGCATCAACAAACCCGCGCCCGCGGACCTGGACACCGCGCACGCCTATCTGCTGGGCATTCCGCAGCCGGTCATCGTCCGCCTGCTCGAAGACCACGCGATCGACCTGGGTGCGCTGGTCCGGCACGGTTGCGCGGTGGCCGGTTTCGAGCAGGACGACGAGGGTGTGAGCGTCGAACTGGCCGACGGGGAAATGCTGCGTACGCGATATCTGATCGGCTGTGACGGCGCGCGCAGCACGGTGCGCAAAGTGCTCGGCGTCGGTTTCGAGGGCGAGCCCTCGCGGACCGAGACGCTGATGGGTGAGATGCACGTCGGTGCGCCGCCGGAGGAGATCGCCGCCAAGGTGGCCGACATCGGCGAGAGCAATCGACGATTCTGGATCCGGCCGGCAGGCGCGGCCTATCAGGTGGTGGTCCCGGCCGCGGGCGTCCGCGATCGCGCGGAACCGCCGACCCTGGAGGATTTCCAACACCAGTTGCGCGCCATCGCCGGAACCGATTTCGGCGTGCACTCCCCGCGCTGGATGTCCCGCTTCGGGGACGCCACCCGGCTGGCCGACCGCTATCGGGTCGGGCGGGTGCTGCTGGCCGGCGACGCCGCACACATCCATCCACCGACCGGCGGACAAGGCCTCAACCTGGGCGTTCAGGACGCATTCAACCTCGGCTGGAAACTGGCCGCACAGATCCGGGGCTGGGCGCCGGACCCGCTGCTGGACACCTACCACGCCGAACGGCATCCGGTCGCCGCGGACGTGCTGGACAACACCCGCGCCCAGATGGAACTGTTCTCGGTCGAACCGGGCCCGCAGGCGGTACGCCGGCTGCTCACCGAACTGATGGACATCAACGAGGTGAACCGCCGTCTGATCGAGAAGATCACCGCGATCGACATCCGGTACGACTTCGGCACCGGCCCCGACCTACTCGGCCGCCGCCTGCGCGACATCGAGGTGAAATCCGGCCACCTCTACGATCTGCTGCACCGCGGCCGCGGCATGCTGCTGGACCGCACCGAACGCCTGCGGGTCGGTGGCTGGTCAGACCGGGTCGATTACCTCGCGGATCCCACGGCGGTGCTGGATGTGCCGGGCGTCCTGGTCCGACCGGACGGCCACGTCGCCTGGATCGGCGACGATCAGCAGGACCTGGACGAGCACCTCGCCCGCTGGTTCGGCCGGCCGATCGGCTAAGTCTGGATGAGTTTGACGGCCACGGCGTCGAGGACCCAGTCCAGGCCGGTCGCGAAGCTGGCCTCGGCGTCCACGTCCGTACCGTCGTACACCGCCTTGGCCAGCGCCGGGAATCGGCCGGTGGCCAACATGCTCAGCACGTGCGGCCCGTTGGCGCGCTGCCAGTCGCCTTTGGACAGACCGGTGGCGCGCTCGGCCCGCAGGTTGGCGATCTCGCGCCGGATCGCGCCGGTGAAATAGGCGCTGACCGTCTCCACCGCGAGCAGGACGGTGTCGATGTCGGCGAGGCCGTCAAGGGCGGCCAGCGTGGCCTCGGTCACCGCGAGGCCGTTCGGGCCCAAGGCCGGGCGGCCGCCGAGCAGGTCGGCCAGCCATTCGTGGGCCCGAAGGGCTGGGCCAGCTCGCGCTGGACAAGGCCGGGCTGCGGGCGAAGTTCGCGGCGCTGTCTCGCCCGGAGGGGCAGGCCATGCGCATCCTGGACCCGGACGGGACCGTTCTGCGCGACTGGCGACCCCGTCCCGACGACCTGGCCAATCCCGAGATCGACCGCAGGCAACTCCGTGACCTGCTGCTCGGCCCGCTCGACGTCCAGTGGGGGCGGGGCGTGACGCAGGTGGTGCCGGGGACCCGGGACGGCGTACTGGTCCAGTTCGCAGACGGGCGAGCGGAGACGTTCGACCTCGTGGTCGGCGCGGACGGCGCCTGGTCCCGGACCCGCCCGGCAGTCTCGTCGGCGACGCCGCACTACACCGGCGTCACCTCGGTCGAGACCTCGCTCGACGACGTCGACACCCGGCACCCCGACCTCGCCCGGTTGATCGGCGACGGTTCGGTCGCGGCGTACGGCGCGAACCGGTCTCTCGTCGCCCAGCGCAACAGCGGCGGCCACGTCAAGGTGAACGCCAAGTTCCGCGCGCCGCTGGACTGGCCGGCGAACCTGAACCTGACCGACGTCGAGGCCATGCGAACCAGCCTGTTGGCGATGTTCGACGGCTGGGCCGCTCCGATCCTCGATCTGCTCCGCCACGGCACCGCCTTCGTGCACTGCCCGCTCTACGTCCTGCCGGTGTCCCACACCTGGACCCACGTCGTCGGGGTGACGCTGTTGGGTGACGCCGCCCATCTGATGCCTCCGTTGGGGGTGGGCGCGAACCTCGCGATGCTGGAAGGCGCGGAACTCGCCGAGTCCATCGCCGCCGGCCCGGCAGATCTGGACGAGACCGTCCGCGCCTTCGAGGAACACATGTGGGTACGGGCCGGCCAATGGGCGAAGATCACGGCGGCCGGCCTGGAACGCCTGGTGAGCCCGGACCCCGCCGACGCCCTCGCCGTCTTCGACCAGGTCCAACCGGCCTGACGTACGCCGGCACCGACCAGCGTCAGGCTTGATATCGACCGACCGATTGGACGGGGTGGGGTGCCGCGTCGGCGCGCTGGTCGTACTCGCCGCGGGCGGCCAGGATCTCGCGCGCGTGCTGCTTCGACCAGTCGCCGATCGCCGAGGTCAGCTTGCCGGCGCCGACGCCGAGGTCGGTCAGCGAGTACTCGACCCGCAGCGGCGCGGTGGGATAGACCTCGCGGCGGATCAGCCCGTCGCGTTCCAGCGCACGCAGCGTCTGGCTGAGCATCTTCTGCGTGACGCCCTGCAGGATGCGGCGCAGCTCGTTGAATCGGCACGGCCGGTTGCGCAGCGCGGCGAGCACGTAGAGCGCCCATTTGTTGGCGAGCACCTCGAGCACGGTGCGGCTCGGGCAGTCTGCGGGAAAGACCGGACTAGTACCCATGAGGTACCTAGATACCAAACAGGTGCCTAATTTACAAGCGGTACCACGGGGCGGCACCATGGTCGAGGCTCGTCATGGTGGAGGGGAGAATCCGATGCGGGTGGTGCGTCTGCGTACGTTCGGCGGCCCGGAGGTGCTGGAACTGGCCGAACTGGACACGCCAGAGCCTGGGCCGGAGCAGGTGCTCGTCCGGGTGGTGGCCAGCGGCGTCAACCCGGCCGATTGGAAGGTGCGTTCCGGTCTCGTACCGAAATATGGGCGGCCGCCGCTGACGCCCGGCTTGGACGTGTCCGGTGTGGTCGACCGGGTGGGCCCGGGCGTCACCGCGTTCCGGCTGGGCGACGAGGTCGTCGGCGTACCGATGGGCGGCGGGTACGCGGACTATGTCGTGGTCGGTGTCGACGCGCTCGCGGTCAAACCGGCCGGCGTCGAGCACGTCACCGCCGCCGCGCTGCCGGTCGCCGGGTTGACCGCCTGGCAGGCCGTCACCGAGGCCGCCCAGATCCGCGCCGGCGACCGGATCCTGGTCCACGCGGCGGCCGGCGGGGTCGGTCACCTGGCCGTGCAGATCGCCAAGCACCACGGCGGGTACGTGATCGGCACCGCCCGCGCGGCCAACCACGACTTCCTGCGCGGCCTCGGCGCCGACGAGATCGTCGACTACCACACCACCGACTTCACCTCCGCCGTACGCGATGTGCACGCCGTGCTGGAAACGGTCGGCGGCGACTACGGGCCGCGCTCGCTGGAGGTGTTGCGCCCCAACGGAATCCTGGTGTCGATCAGCGGCTCGGGCTCGGTCCGGCTGGTCACCCCGGAGGTGGCCGCCGCGCGGGGCCGTCGGTACACGGAGTTCCCGATGCATCCGTCCGGCGCCGACCTGGCCGCCCTGCTGGACCGCGTTGCGGCCGGCACACTGCGGGTGGACGTCGCCGGCACCGTACCGTTCACCAAGGCCGCCGACGCACATCAGCGCAGCGAGTCCGGTCGCGTCCGCGGCAAGCTCGTCATCACTCACTAGACGGTATGGGGGCTGCCGACCGGTGCTGGCATGCTGGGGCCATGACGGTGGCGGGGGGCGCCCGGGAGCCAATGATGGCGTACGCCAGGCCGCTCTCATCGGCGCCGCGGCGAGCCTGTTCTCGGTTTCCGCCATGCTGCTCGGGCTGCAGCTGCGCGGTGTCGCGAACACCCATTCCGGTCCGGATCTGGTGGCGATCGCGGCCGGCGGCACTGCCTACGTCACCCTGGCCGCACTACTCGGACTCGGCGTCGGGGCCGCGGTGCGCGACCCGGTCGTCGCGCTGGCGTGTTATGGTCCCGGCTCTGGACAGAGTGGACGGAGGTCGTCATGCACAAGTTGGTGATCCTGTATTCCAAGCCCGCCGACCCCGACCACTTCCGCGACTACTACGTGACCAACCACCTTCCGCTGGTCATGAATCTGCCCGGCCTGCTTGCGTGGCGCTACAGCTTCGACGTGGCGGCGCCCAACGGAGAAGCGCCATATTTCGCGGTCTTCGAAGGCGACTTCGCTGACGCCGCCGCCATGGCCGCGGCGCGGGCATCGCAGCACGGCCAGCGGGTGGCCGCCGATGTCGCCAACTACGCCACCGGCGGTGCGGTCATCATCCACTATCCGGTGCAGGACGGCACCGGCTGAGGCGGTTGTGCCGGCTCCGCTGAACACACGTGTGCCGGCCCATTGAATCAGCGGCGGTCAGCGGCGCGCGCGAGCCGTGACTAGAGGACCCATGGCACGTGCCAGCAGCGATATCGGGCGAGGACGAGATACCACCGCCCGCCGCGTCCGGAGGCAGTCGACCACCACACCGACGGCCTTGTCGACCGACATCATCATCGGTTTTATCGGGGACTTGGCCATCTTGGTGTCTACGAATCCGAAACGGATCGTGCTCACCGCCACGCCGTGTGAGCGCAGCGCACCACGCAGTCCGAGCAGGTACCGCGACAGCCCAACCTTCGACGCCGCGTAGGCCGGTGCCTCCACCGACGCGGTCGCGTCGGCGATGCTCGACAGCCCGACGATGTGCCCCCCGCCATTCGCGACCATTGCGGGAACCACGACCTCGATGGTCCGGGCAGCTCCGACCAGGTTGACTTCCAACGCTCTGGTCTGCGCAGACAGGTCGGCCGGGTCGAAGAGGTCGCCGACTCCCGCCGCGTAGACGCAAGCGTCGACCCCGCCGAGGGTGACGACCGCGTCAGCCAACACCATGCGATAGTCGGGGCTGGTGACATCGACAACGCGATGCTCGTAACCAGGGGCCGAAAAGCTGCTGGGACTCCGCGAAAGGCCGGCAACGGCCCAGCCCGCATCGACGAGTCGCCGCGTCAGTTCAAGTCCTATGCCGTCGCTGTTGCCCACGATAAGCGCCCGTTGCCGGTCCTGATCGAAGCTCATGAACGCGCACCATAGCAGCGCCCCGAGGGACCGCGCGATAACCCTCAGTCCTTAGCGGTGCTTGGTCTGGAAGCTACGGACGGGCCCCTTCCCAAGGTGAAGTCGGGCAATGCGACGTCTACTCAGACAGTTTGTTCTTGCGAAGGGTGAAAACGCCTTTGAGGATCCGGATGACGCCGTAGAGCACCGGGCCCCAGGCGACGACGTACACGGACATGTCCGAGGCGTACGTGATCAGGGTGATCAGCACGCCGGCGAGCAGCCACGCGACGCCGACGCCGATGTCGCGATTGGCGCGCCTCATCGCCTCGGAACGGTTGATCTGGCGTTGCGCCGCGTTGTGTTGCGGGTCGTTGCTCCACGGCTGATAGGGCCGCTGCACGGCGGGTCGGGTAACCGCATAGCCCGTCGGCGTCGGCGTCGGCGGCTGTGTCGGCGTTTGCGCTCGCACTGAGCGGTTCGGCTCGGTGGCCACAGCGGGGACAACCGGCTCGGCCGCCGGCGTCGGAATTGCCGACGGCGGCTGATATGCCGCCGGAAAGAGGGGAGCGGTGCTGTCAAAGGTCGAGTTGTCGAAGGTGGGATCTTGAAATGTCATGGTCTCTCCCGTGATGAATCGCCCAAGGGTCAACTGACCGGGACGCCGTTGTGGTCGAGCATCCCCATCAGGTTGTCCATGAAGGAGTCGCGCCCCTCGACGATGACGAGCGGAATCGCGATCGGCCGGCCGCCGCGCGGGACGAGCCGGTAGTGCAGAAGTTTGCTGCGGTCCTGGCCGGCCCGTTGCCGGAACGGCGTCAGCTCGGCGATCTCATTCCAGGCGTACGCCGTGCTGTGTTTGTTCTTGCAGTGCACGAAACCGCCGGCGAACACGTGGTAGGACTGTGCATCCCGAGCGAATGCCCTGATCGCGAAGACGATCGCGAACACCACCGCGAACCGTAGGGTTGGGTCACGTCACACCTCCGGATTAGAGCGAGCGGCAAATCCAGCCAGCAGCACGTATCGCCGGGCGGAGTCACCGGGGCAGATTCGCCGCTTCGCCGCGAACGCCGTGTCGTCCAGCGCCGACCAGGTCACCGGCTGGCTGAAGTCGACCCCGCCGGTGGTGACCGTGAAGCCCTTCGTCTGATAGGTGGTTGCGTTGATCTCCTTGACGTACTTGTCGAAGACGTCTTTGGGCACCCAGTCGTCGGCCGTCTCCAGGTTGATCACGTCGTTGGAGTCGATCCCGAGTTCCGCTTCGTCCTCGGGCCCGGCGGCCGCGGCCCGCTGCCGGGACCATTCGGCCACCACCCGAGCCAGATAGGCCTGCCGCAGGTCGCGGAACACCGGCGACGTGTTCACCGCGTCGGTCAGCGCTGGGACGACCAGGTCTTTGTAGAGGGCGGCCGCCTTGGACGAGTCGGCGCGCCCGTAGCCTCCACCTTCAGCGGGGCGTTCAGGATGTAGAGATCGTCGCCGGACTCGACAACTCCGGACAGATGTTCAGCGCCGCGTACGCGCCGACGCGATCTGAGCTTCCACCCGCTCCAACTCCGGATCGCGCAGACCGACCGTTTCAGTGGTCCAGAACGCCTCGGGATAGATCAGCCGGCCGATCATCCACGGCTGGTACGACGAAAGAAGTGCCACCTGGAACCCCGGGTCCGGGATGCGCGTCGAGGGCCGGTCGAACCCAAGGGCGGAGGCGGAGCTGAACCCGCGGCGTCCGTAATAGTCCGGGCTGCCTTCGAGAAAAACGGCTGGCACGCCACGATCTCCGGCGGTCCGCAGCGCCGCCGCGACCAACGCGGTGCCGACGCCGCGGCGCTGGAGGTCGGGACGTACCGACAGCGGAGAGAGCACCGCCACCTCGACCAGCTCGCGTCGAGCGTCCACCCACCCGCGGGAGAGGCCAACGTGCCCGACCAGCTCCTCGTCGACGACAGCGACCAAACTCGCCCGCGCTGCCCCGCTGGTCTGCAGAGCTCGCATCATCTGCACCACGCGCCCGTCCGGTGGCTCGCCGAATGCCGCCGCGACGACCTCCTCGGCAACCAGCTCTTCGGCCGGCATCACATCACGGATCTCCATGGGCGCGACCTTAGTGTCAGTGGTCGGCCGGCGCACCGCAGTTCTCGCGCCCATCAGCGGGCGTGGCGGTTCGGTTGGCCCTCTCGCCACCGGTGGAAGGATGGATGACATGACCGACGCCAGACGGCTGGGCGCCGACGAGGCCACGTTCATCGCGGCGGTCCGCGCGGACGACACCGCCCGGTTCGCGCTGCTGATCGAGCGCCATCGGCGTGAGTTGCAGGTGCACTGCTACCGGATGCTCGCGAACTACGAGGACGCCCAGGACATGACGCAGGAGACATTCCTGCGAGCGTGGCACAAGCGGGAGTCGTTCCAGGGCCGCGCGGCCCTGCGGACCTGGCTGTACCGGATCGCGACGAACGCCTGCCTCGACTTCCTGGAGAAGCGCAACGACCGTACGCCCGGCTCCGAGGTGTTGTACCTGCAGCCGTACCCCGATCGGATGCTTCCCGAGGACCCGCAGGAATCGGTGGTGGCGCGGGAGACGATCGAGCTGGCGTTCATCGTCGCCGTCCAGCACCTGCCGCCGCGGCAACGGGCGGTGTTCATCCTGCGCGACGTCCTCGGCTGGCCTGCCTCGAAAGCCGCCGACGCCCTCGAACTGACCGTCGCATCGGTGACCAGCGCACTGCAGCGGGCCCGTGTGACGATGCGCAAGCAGTTGCCCGACCGCCGCCTCGACTGGCGGAGCCCCGCCACCCACGAGTTGTCGCATGACGAGCGCGGCGTGGTGAAGTCG
>Ga0307516_10007320_pt1 | contig 12704 bp, 5 predicted proteins | sample 19_EM_MG_FD_203310 | JGI IMG/M metagenome (GOLD analysis project Ga0307516, IMG submission 203310) | Populus trichocarpa ectomycorrhiza microbial communities from riparian zone in the Pacific Northwest, United States - 19_EM | ecosystem: Host-associated > Plants > Roots > Unclassified | place... | reverse complement strand
CACATGTTGCATATGTTCTCAATTCATGCTACGGGCTTTGAAGAAATTAAGACTCAATACACTGATGATGATGATTTTGGCACAATATGGAGCAATTTACAAGCCAAAATCACGATAACTGGAGGAGACTATTCGCTGAAGGATGATTACTTATTTTGTGGTACTAGGCTCTGCATCCCCAAAGGATCACTCCGTGAATTCATCATCACTGAACTCCATAGTGGCGGATTGGCTGGACATTTTGGCTATGACAAAACATATGCTATAGCTGCTGATCGGTTCTACTGGCCTCGACTGCGTAAAGATGTGCACAAAGTGGTTGATCGGTGCAGGATTTGCCAACTAAACAAATGGACTAAAAGCCAAGCTGGACTCTACACACCCCTCCCAATCCCAGACCACCCATGACAGCACATTAGCATGGATTTTGTTCTCGGATTGCCCAGGACTGTTCGACAAAATGATTCAGTTATGGTAGTAGTTGATCGATTCTAAAAAATGGCTCACTTCATCCCCTGCAACAAGACCTTTGATGCATCCAAGGTAGTAGTTTTATTCCTACAAGAAGTGATCCGACTACATGGTGTACCCCTCTCCATTGTGTCTGACAGAGATATCAAGAATAGCAAATTGTCTGATTACAAGAAAACTGTCTATCTTATGTTATGCTCTCTTCTTAAATACCCTCTACTAATGAATTATAATGTACTACGTATTTGAACTCAAATCCTAATCTAACTAGGAAATAATAACTACATCTAATAAGCTTTTAATCAGCTTTCACGATTCCTTGGTTTCCCATGTCTCTGTCTTCCAGTAGTCTTTGTGTTTTACAGGGTTCCTTCCTCTGTCTCCTCCTGATTTGCATCAATCATCTTCTTGAGAAGTATTTGGTTCAACTGGTTGTTCAGAAATTCTTGGTAATGCTTGAACTTCCTAATCTACTGGAAGTTGTCAACAACTTGTGGAACTTCAATAATTGATTATTCAACACCAGTTTGTACTTGAGGATGTTGTGAAGAATAGCTGATTTATCACTTGATATGGAAGGTTGTGATTCTGAATAATTTTTCTCAGAAACTATGTTCGTGATTTGATTGCTCCCATTGATCAAGTCATTTTTAAGAAACATTGCATTTTTTTTATTCCATAATATTGGTGTTATAAGATGGACAATAAAATGTGTACCCTTTATACCTTTCAACATATCCAATGAAATACCCATTAATGGTTCATGGGTCTAGCTTATTTTCTTGTGGATTATAAATTCTTATTTCAGACGGGCATCCCCAAACACGCACATGTCGTAAACTCGGTTTCCAGCTTTTTAATAACTCAAATGGCATTTTTGGAACAACCTTGGTTGGAACTCGATTTAATATGTATAATGTTGTCTTAATGCTTCAGTCCACAAGGACTTAGGTAGATTAGAGTTACTAAGCATACTACGCATTATGCCCAATAATGTTTGTTTTTTTTCTACTACACCATTATAATATGATGAACCAGACATGGTGTATTAGGCAACTATCTTATTCTCTTAAAAAAAACTTTGTGAATGGACCAGGTGCTTGTCCATCCTCTATGTATCTTTCATAATATTTCTCACCTTTATCTGATCTTACAATCTTAATTTATTTCCTTTTTTTTTCTTTACTTTAGCCTTAAAAATCTTAAAGGCATCTAATGCTTCATTCTTGTTATGAAGCAAGTAAAGATACATGTATCGTGAATAATAATCTATAAAAGAGATGAAGTATTTATGATCATGTGAATCCATGTCTAGACTACATATATCATTATGAATGATTTCTAATATGTCTGAACTCCTATTGGCACCTTTGTTTAACTTGTTGGTTTGTTTTCCTTTAATGCAATCCACACAAGTTTTAAAATTAGTAAAATGAAGATTACTAAATATCTCATCATTTACTAATATCTTAATTCTCTCTATGGAGATATGTCTTAATCATCAGTGCTATAAAATAGAAGAATCCTCGTTAATAACACATCTTTTAATGTTAGTGTTGTTGCACGTGCGCACACGGCATGACAGAACGTCGAGATCAAGGAGTAGCCATTTTGTTGTATGATTCAAGGTCACTAAGAGACTTAGATGGACTAGTCTTATATGAAATTTTAAAGTAAGGAACTGATTGTAGTTAGAGAATGTATTAACATCCCGAGTGCACGTTACCTAAGGTAAACTGCATTGTATGGTCTAGATATGATTTAAAGATATTGATGGTTCGTCTATGTCTTAAAATAAAGATTTATGCTCATGATTAAATATAGTATTTTGAATTTATTATAGGCTTGTATACCCAAATAAATTCTTGTATGAAAAAATTCATTTAGGTGCTTTGACATGCTTCACCTATCATGGAAGACAAAAGAGTTTTCCACAATTCATATATCATGGTGAAAAATACTCCTAATTAAAATTGGTGAATATCCAAAAAAATTCTGAGAATTTCTAATCAACTCTTGATATTTAAATATCAGTCTACTCGTAGGTTCTTGATATTTAAATATCAGTCTACTCGTAGGTCTAATATTCATATCAGAATGTTGACCATTAATTCTAAAAAAAAATTAGGATTTTTGAAATATTGATCAAGTTCTCATGGATTCAATAAACTGGTTATTAAATCCAAAAATTCATGTAAAGATATTTTTGAACTTTTGTGTATAGAAAAAAAATGTTAAATCATACCATGTAATTTTTTATATTTTTTAAGCAAAAATATGATTTTTTATTTTTTGAGAGACTTGGTCATATGCACACCAAATAAAAAATATTTTTTTTTGTATTTTTTTGAAATGAGAATGTTTTTTTGAAATTTTGGAAGTTTTTTAGATTTCGATGAAAAACGAGTATTTTAATATCATGTTAACATCTTACAATATAAGTCTATAATCTCAATATTAAATAAAATTGTTGAAAAAACATGTGAATGACCCATAAATAATTTTAAATTGGTCCTTGAATTTTTTTAGAATTTTTTCTGGAATTTTATTTAGGGTCTGTTTGGCAAAAAAAATATTTTTTATTCAAAGCAAAACTATGAAAATAGATCTAAAGATGTGTTTGCCAAACAACCCCTTAGGTAAAAAATTCCACAACAAAAAAAGTTATCAACCAAACAAAGTCTTATTACCTGACCCAAAACAAAACCAATCGGGTTGACTAGAAAACACTAGTTCAACCTTGAACAAACTGAACATCATTATTTGACCCGAAACTAAAGCAAAACAAACAATTAAACTAAAAACAAATCAAAACTAGAAGAAAAAAATTTTCCTAACAAAAATAGATCAAACACCAAGAATATGAAGAATACGATAAATATTCAAACTGAAACCCAGCAAACACAAATCACAAACCAAACAAGTTTTCATGCAATCAAGGCCACACTTTTATTTGTAATCATACGTAGATCAAGAATCAAGCATCCATTTTCTTCAATTAACACTCAAAAACCACAATTTGATCAAAATATGTTTGGACAGTCGAAAGAATTTTAGAATCTAAATGCATGAATACATGTTATTGATGCATTTTAAACTTAGATTATTTGCTAAAAATGGCAAGCTAACATGTTTATGCCGAGAATTAACCCAAAACAACTCATAAATAAGAGGTTAAGGCAAAGTTCATGCGAGAACATGAACCCATAATCTGGAAAATTTCCAGAAATTGAAGAACTAATGCCAAAACCTATATATAGCCTTCTAGGCCTCTAAATACAGTGGTTTTGGTCCTCGCAAACTACATTACCTATACCAAGTATAGTTTAATCCAAAGAGCTAACAAAAAATATCAAATGATCATAAATATGCATTAAATTCCAATTTCATAACTGGAACCCCAATAACAGCCAACAAAAACATCAAATTTTGATTAAAAAATGATTCTTTGAACAATTGGAACTCAAACCATATTTAGGAACTAAGAACATACATTAACAAAAACAGAAAAGGCATTAAACACCCATTGCCACCTTTTGACAGAATCCAAAACTCTTTTATTTTATCAATATCAGTCACAAATATATTGTCTTAACACTTAGTAACATCAATAACAACTCCAAACAAGATTTAAATAATAAAAATAACATTTTTATCTATTAATCAAAATAAAACTAGAAAACATCATAACACTAAAACAAGTTAAAAAAAACATCAAAAGAGGTTTAAACATTAAGAAAGCATGAATGGGCAGGCCACATTGACTTCACCATTAAGTTTTTACATGGTTATACCTTCTTAAAGCTTGTTGACTATAGGCTACTATTTCTACTTCTTTTTTCCTTCATTCCTTCTTTCCCTTTCACTCTTTTTCTATCCAAAACTTACTAGACCTTTTATGTTAGGCTTTTGAACCTTTACAATATGATCTATTAACAAACTATATCCCCATATTTTTTCTTTCTCTCTCTTTCTCCTCTGATTTCTAAGGGTATTTATAGGGTTTTTTCTAGATTTTTTGGTGGATTCCCTTAAAAATTGATCAAAACTTAGCCCTTTGATCAAAGTGAGAGGGTTCTGGATAAAAACTAATATCTAGAAGCTGTTATATTAGGCTGGTTTTGTAATTGTGATTTTGGTTTCAAGGGTACGTGGTGGTTTTGCTAGACTTAAAGGGCAATGAACTATTTTTGGCCTTTTGATCTTGAGATAGAGGCTTTAAAGCCATTGATATAATCCATTTGAGAAGCTTTAAATGTGAACACATGAAAAAATATATGTTTTTTTTTTAAATAGGTGTCACAATGGAGGCTAACTGGGTTGACCACTTTTAAGATGTCACCATAGCAACTCTGATGTAAACATAATAAAAAAAAAACTACCTAAAGTTGGTAGAGGAGGTGCACACATTTTATTTGGATTCAACCTTGCTCAATTTGGAGGTCCGTAGCTTTACATTCATTCGTTCGTTCAAAAGTGTCAAATCGATCAACCTAGAATCTAAAAATATAGGGAAGCTGATCAGGGACAAGATATTGAAGGCTTCTATGGAAGAATTGAGGTGTAAATGTCTAATTTCATGGGTATGGGGTTATAGAGGAGGTGTTTCTAAGTTGAACGGTGGTGGTTACAACCTTTAAGATGGTTGGAGATGCCACATTCATTCGTTTGAACATGCTCCTTGATTATCCAAAATTACCAAGAAAGGAGATGAATAGTGGATGAATAAAAACATCGTCTAGGTTAAACTCTAGAAATTAGAGTTTTTTAATTTGGGATTTGACCAATTTTAATCTAGTTAATAATTTTTTCAATTCTTTTTAATTACACCCATAATTGTCTTCTAACTTTTTATTGCATACAACTGCACCCTTGTCAGACTCAAATATCAGCCCTAGAATTCAGCGCCTTTTACAAACGAGACATTAGTTTCAATTTATTCAATTTCATCCTTAATTGACCACTTACAGGTTGGTTCTTAGTCTTGTGAATCTGAAATTAAGTCCTTAAATGGCTTCCGAACTTTATTTTTTTTCATGATTAGGCCCCTGATTTAACTAATTAAACCTTCTAAAGTTTAATTTCTAACCCCAAACTTCAATTTCTTCCAATTAACAGCCAAATTGACTCCAAAAACTGATTTTCCTTGCAAACAAGTCCTCAATAAAATTAATTAAGCCTTCTAAAATTCTCATTGAGTCCTAACCATCCAAATTTGTATTTTTTTACCCGAAATAAAAATGTTTTCACTAATGAGACCCTTTTTCAATCAAAATTGGGTTGTTCATTTTATCGATCTTATACATTTTGGTCCTCAAACATTTCTACTTGTTATCTTGGTCCTCCACCACCAATCTTGGTTGATCTTCAAGGCTTTCTTCATGTATGTCTTATTGTATTTTTTTTATTATATAAATATGTGTGTGTGTTCAAAAATAGGTAACAACAAGTGTGAACATGTATTAAACTATAAGTAACATTGTTTTGTAAACTAATGCAATAAAGACCATTAGATAAAACGCAATTTTCAACACAATCAAATATATAAAATAAACTAAAAGTTTCTGAAAATTTAATAGAATAACAAAAAGGTACAAGTCTTGAAATCAAGTTTCTAGAAAAACTTGAACATAAAAAGTCATTTCCAACTTTAAAACAAAATCATTACTTAGAGTTAAATAACATGTTCCTATAACCTTCACATGTGAACACTTCTTGTTTCTCAAATATATGTTTTGTTCACTTCCGACTGGTTTTCTTAGGTTTTGCACACCTTGCAAGGTATTTGAAATATGGATTGTAGAACCAGAATCAATCCACTATATGTTATAATTAACATCAACCATTTAGATTCATAACAAACAAATGAGATTGGAATACCTTTCTTTTGATGTCATTTCTGAAATTTAATGTATTCCTTCTTCATGTGTCATTCTTTTTAATAAAAGAAACATATGGATTCCTCCTGAATATCAACTTGAGGAGGCATTTTACCTTTTCCTTTTTATTGGCTGGAGTTTTGTCCTTCCTCCACGTTGCCAGCTTGCACTTTCTTCCAACATTGTTATGAGATTATTGATTGACCATGTGTCTTTATATGTTTTATACTATATGTTAAAGGGTTCGTATTATTGTGGAAGAGTATTCATAATATAGTGCACAAAAAAGGATTCTTACATCTGAACCTCAAGATTCTCATTTGAGCCACAATATCTCCCATATGCATGATGTGCTCTTGCACGTCTCTCATACTAGTGAGCCTCATGGATGAGTACTTCATGATTATATTGCTTGCTAGTGCCTTATCTGAAATGATGAATTAATCATCAATTGCTTTTAACAAATCATGAATTTTCTCATATTGATCAACCAAAACATGTATACTAGTGGATATTCTAGTTTTTATGAACATCATATTAAAGCGATTAGATCGCTCTCATCGTTCATAAAGTGTAATATCCTCTAAAGTATTGGTATTAGCATCTACAAGTTTTTATCTTTCCTAATTGTATAATCTATTTCCATGCACCCTAAATGAAATAGAATTCTTTCCTTTCATACTTTATAGTTATCACCCTTTAGATTGAGAATACCACAATGAATATAAGAGAAATTCACAGGTTGTATAATTGTAAAAACAAATTTAAAGTGCATGTTCATGTCAAAATTGAGGAATAAACAAGATTTCATACTTTACCAATGTAATTCATGCTAAAATTGAATATAATGACATAAAAGTTGCACGTGGGCTAAATTTTGAATTCAAGCATATTCAAATATATCGTATGATAAAATTATCAAATTGTGTACTTAATTCATAATTTTGTGGGTAGATATCATGAGAGTAATTTGATATTCTATCCTAAACCTTACAATAAAACTATAAATTATGTAATTAATTTATAATTCCTGTGGGTATATTATAAAAATAATTTGATAATTTATTCTAATCAATTATATAAATATAATGAAATATTCCTATGGGATAATATTTAAACTAAATTTTCAAGTCATAAATAAAATCAAGTTAATCATTGATTCAATTTCGGAATCGAGATTGCTCTTAAAATTTCTTGGGAAGATAAAATATGGCGGAATAAAAAAAATAAATTGACCACTAAAAAAATTCCATAAAAAATATAATTAAGTAGATTAATTGATTTCTTTGAGCACAAAAAGTTTTAGATAGATATATCAACATGGATATCATATCAAGGTATATGTATTATTAGAGGCTCTAATATCAACTATTAGACTTGATAGATCTAAACATATTTCTAAAATAATTTGTATTTAGATTTGAAGTGGAAAAATAAATAGATCAAAATCTACCTTATATCATTGATGAAAAACATTTAAGAATTTTTTTTTTAGGTTTTAGTACTTTTAATCTTTGATACATTCAAATTTAATGATATATCTCTGTAGATAAAATTTAATAGATGTTTTGCTCACTTCTTACTGGTTTTCTTAGGTTTTGCACACCCTGCAATGTATTTGAAATATGGATTGTAGAACCAGAATCAATCCAGCATGTGTTATAATTAATATCAACTATATTAGATTCATAACAAACAAATGAGATTGAAATACCTTCTTTTCATGTTATTTTTGAAATTTAGTGTATTCTTCTTCATGTGTCATTTTTTTTTAATAAAAGAAACACGTGGATTCCTTTTTAATATCAACTTGAGGAGGTATTTTACCTTTCTTTTTTTTATTGGATGGAGTTTTGTCCTTCCTCCACATTGCTGGCATTGCACTTTTTTCCAGTTCCATTACCAGCCTCCCTTACTCTTGAACACACATGGTCATGAGTTTATTGATTAACCATTTGTCTTTATATGTTTTATACTATATGTTAAAGGGTTCGTATTATTGTGGGAGAGTATTCATAATATAGTGCACGAAAAAGAATTCTAACATCTCAACCTCAAGATTCTTCATTTGAGCCACAATGTCTCTCATCTGCATGATGTGCTTGCGCACATCTCTCATACTAGTGAGCCTCATGGATGAGAACTTCATGATTGGGGTGCTTGCTAGTGCCTTATCTGAAATGATGAATTAGTCATCAATTGCTTTTAGCAAATCATGAATTTTCTCATATTGATCAACCGAAACACATATACCAGTGGATATTCTAGTTTTTATGAGCATCATATTGAGGTGATTAGATCGCTCTCATCGTTCATAAAGTGTTATATCCTCTAAAGTGCTGGTATTAGCAACTGCAAGTGGTTTATCTTTTCTAATTGCATAATCTATATCCATCTACCATAAATGAAATAGAATTCTTTCTTTTCATACTTTATAGTTATCACCCTTTAGCTATATTGAGAATATCACAATGAATATAAGAGAAATTAGCATGTTGTATAACTGCAAAAACAAATTTAAAATGCATACTCATGTCAAAATTGAGGAATAAACAAGATTTCATGCTTTACCAATTTAATTAATGCTAAAATTGAATATAATGACATACAAGTTGCATGTGGGCTAAATTTTTAATTCAAGCAAATATATCGTATGATAGAATTATCAAATTATGTACTTAATTCATAATTTTGTGGGTATATATCATGAGAGTAATTTGATATTATATCATAAACCTTACAATAAGACTATCAAATTATGTAATTAATTTATAATTCCTGTGGGTTTATTATAAAAATAATTTGATATTTTATTCTAATCAATTATATAAATATAATGAAATATTCCTATGGGATAATATTTATTATATTTAGTATAATTAATTACAATTAATGTCTATTATTCTTTATGTGATCCTAACATAGCATAATATATAATTTTATTTAGTTAAAGATGTCATGGATAACCTCTAATTATTTAAAATTATATAGATCACTAAGTTAGGCATAATTTTATATAGCATAAAATAATATGCTACCTTTTTTTAATCCATAAAAGAAGCACCAAATAAAATAAAAGTAAAGCCATGAAAATTAACCACCTAAAAAAAACATCAAAGTGATAGCCATATGAATTATAATTAAATATCCTGATGGAAAATAAAATGGATAGCTCAATCATTGAATGGTTAGAAATCAATTTTTCTAATGATTTATAATCATACAAAGCATAAAAAAACCCATAAAATAAAAACCCTAAGATGTTTATTTTTTGGCACAAATGGTTTTTAATTTATTCCTACACTATCGGGCATGTTAATGGAAATTATTCTAGGCATCATATTCATGGCAATTATTGAAACTCTTTACACTATAAACTAAATTATCAAGTCATAAATAAAATCAAGTAAATTATTGATAAAATATGACGGAATAAAAAAAATCAATTGACCACTAAAAATTTTATAACAAATATAATTAAGAAGATTAATTGATTTCTTTGAGCACAAAAATTTTTAGATAAATATATCAACATATATATCATATCAAGATAGAGGTATTATTACAGGCTCTGATACCAATTATTAGACTTAATACATCTAAGTATGTTTCTAAAATAATTTCTATTTAGATTTGAAGTGAAAAAATAAATAGATCAAAATCTACATTATACCATTGATGAAAAACACTTTTAGGTTTTGGTACTTTTAAGCTTTGATACATTCAAATTTAATGGTATATTTTTGTAGATAAAAGTCTGTATTTAAATATATGAGCTTAGAAACCAAAAACCTTGTATTTAAACTCTTATTATTGATACAGCTATGATGCCATTAATTTATAAAATATTAATATGGGAGTCAACTTTATTGGACCAAATATTATATTAAAGTAATTGAAAAAATTGAAGCGCACGTTAACACGGAAAAACACAGCTTCAACGTAACGATGTAACGAAACAGAGGCAAAGAAAGCCAAAAAAAACAAATAAAAGTAGAGAGAAGCCAACGGATGTAACGTGCAAGGAAGACATTGGGATATACTTATGTATTTGGATGCCCTAAGCTTTGGAACGTTATCCATCCACCTTGTCTTTCACAGCAAGCTGTATTTCTTTTAAAACTTTGCGTAATTGGTAGCTGTTGCCTTTACTTTAATCAATTTCTTTGCAAAGTTGCTTGGGTGATCCCTCAGATACATAATTTCCCAGAATTTATAAAAGAAAGCAAGGAGGTGTGTACTCTTTATAGAAACCCTCCTTTTCTTTTCTTTTTATTAACGTTGGAATCCGACCTATTTTGCGTGCACCTCAACTAATTTCACGGGTCCTGAAATTAATGACCATGTAAGTCTCCAGTAGCCCTGAGATTTGTGAGACTTAAACCGGTAATTTCTACAAAATAAATTTAAAACCTGATCAGTTAAGCTATACTCGTTACAGAAACCCATCCTTTCATTTAGAAGTGGTGTACTCTTTCTAAAAGATTTCAGGTTCCGAATCAATTTCTTATAAAATAAAAAGAAACAACCACGTTCTCTATGGATACAGAGGGTCTCACGTTGATACCAATCAGCTGCATAAAAATATATATATTGTTTCCTATCCTGTGGATCTGTTTCTAGCTACATCATTTGTGTATAATAACTAGTTACGTGACTTGTTCTTCATCACGAGTCGAGTTGTCTATTTTTATTTTTTAGAAAAAAAAATTATATATAATTATTTTTGTAGTTTAAAAACTCTAAATTCAAATAAAAAATCTTATGGATGCATGTAATCAAATAATTGAAAATTATATATGCGAATAAATATATAAATAAAAAGTCATTAACGATATCAAAAAATAAAACTTGAAAAATCGAGAGATAGGTTTAAATCAAGATATTTAATATCGAAAGATGGGACATTTATCCGGTTGTGTTTGCTAAATTTGTTTATTAAAATAATTTTTTTATTTAAGCAAACGATAATAGAAATAGAAACACAAATTAAATTGATTGAATAAAATAAAAGGGGAAAAAATCATGCAATGCTACACATATTATAAATATTATCTGAAAATAAAAAAAATTATTTTCAAAAATAAAGTTCATCCATACAAAATATAAAAAAAATTATAGGTAAATCAGAAAGACTTTTTCAGATTTAAATGCATAAATAAAAAAATAATTGTCATTTAAAAGAGGCCTCCAAACAAAATAAAAGAGAGAGAGAAGGGGTACTAATTTATATATATATATATATATATATATATATATATATATATATAAAAGCAAAGGTCAGGCATTGTTGGGCATAGCAAGTCAGGCTAGTCACCTGGCCCATTTTTTCAGGGCCCATGTGTGGCCCTGCCCTAACAGGCCTGTGCGATTAGGCCCTTGATTTTTTTTTTAATTTGCAACTGGTTAGTCCCATTTTTTTAAAAAAAAAAAACCAGGGCTTAAGTTTTTTTTAAAAAAACATTTTTCCAACCCATTTTTTACCCAAAAAAACTTATAAAACATTGTATAAACCGTGATAAACCTATCTATAACCTCAAAAAACCACCTAAAAATCAAAATCAACCCGAATCCAAAAATCAACCCGAGTTTAGATATGTTTTTTCACAAATTTTAAAGGTAAAAAAAAATACATAATATGAACTCCCCTCATTAAATAGAATCATTTAACACAAATATCATCCGTTTTGGTGGCTTAAATCGGTGTCAACGATACTTGTACCAAAATTCTCTTTCTATCGTTTAAATTCGGCGACCTCTCTCAACTAGGGACTAAAAAATAACAAAAATAAATTTTTGTAACAAAATTGAATTGAAAAAATATTAAGGTACTGAAATTGTATAATTTGCATAATTTTTAATGGTCAAGGACCAAAGTGTATTTTTTTATAGAAATTATGGCATGCCACCTATATTTGATGTCTTTTTTTATTTCGGTCCCTCTTCTTTTAATCCTGTCTTTTTTATAAGAAATCAAAATTAATTGGTTTTCAATTAGAATTAGATTATTTAAAAAAATTAAAATTAAATTAAAAAAATATAAAATTTTGCATAACTTATCAATAATAATACATGAAAGAATGAATAATGGGGCCACGAAAAGGCATACATTTTAGAATAATACGTAATTTGCTGGAGATTCCTTGGGTTGCATATAAAGACAGTAACAGGCCCTCATCCCTAGGCCTTGATAGAACATATCGTAGACATCTGGCAACGCCGGCCTTGTTTGCCTATAAAAAAAAATATTGCAAAGAGAATCTAGTTAAGGAGAAAATTTAAAGAGAGGCAGTGGAGTTTTTTCCCAATAGTAACAGAACGGGCGTCTTTAACGTTTGGTAACGCGGTTCAACC
>Ga0307516_10007319_pt1 | contig 12707 bp, 9 predicted proteins | sample 19_EM_MG_FD_203310 | JGI IMG/M metagenome (GOLD analysis project Ga0307516, IMG submission 203310) | Populus trichocarpa ectomycorrhiza microbial communities from riparian zone in the Pacific Northwest, United States - 19_EM | ecosystem: Host-associated > Plants > Roots > Unclassified | place... | reverse complement strand
TGCGGGAAATCTGCACGCCGGGTTAGCCGGCGAACACGCGCGCGTTTCGGAATAGGCGCAGCCAGGGGGCGTCTTCGGTCCAGGCGCGCGGGCGCCAGCTGTATTGCACGGCGCGGAAGACGCGCTCGGGGTGAGGCATGATCAAGGTCGCGCGGCCATCGTCGCTGGTGATGGCGGCGATGCCGGCGGGCGAGCCGTTGGGGTTTTCGGGGTAGCGGGTCGCGACTTCGCCGTGTGAGTCGACGAAGCGCACGGCGACGCGCCCGCTGCCTTCGAAGCTGCGGCGCGCGGCGTCGTCGACGAATTCGGCGCGGCCCTCGCCGTGCGCGACGGCGATCGGCAAAAGTGAGCCTTCCATGCCGGCCAAGAGCACCGAGCGGCTCCTTTCGATGCGCACCAGGCTGAGGCGCGCCTCGAATTGCTCGGAGCGGTTGCGCACGAAGCGCGGGAAGCCGTCGGCGCCCGGAATCAGCTCGGCCAGGTTCGAGACCATTTGGCAGCCGTTGCACACGCCGAGCGTGAACGTCGATGCGCGCGCGAAGAACTCGCTCAGCATCGCGCGCGTTCGCGGGTGGAACAAAATCGACTTGGCCCAGCCGCCGCCCGCGCCGAGCACGTCACCGTAACTGAAGCCGCCGCACGCGACGAGGCCCCCGAAATCTTTCAAGTCGACGCGCCCTTCGAGCAGATCGCTCATGTGCACGTCGATGGCCGAGAAGCCCGCGCGGTCGAAGGCCGCTGCCATCTCGAGCTGGCCATTTACGCCTTGCTCGCGCAAAATCGCGACGCGCGGTCGCGCGGCTCCGCTGCGAGCGATGAACGGCGCCGCCACGTCGTCGTCGACGCCGAATGTCGTTTTCGCGCACAGGCCCAGATTGTTGGCGTCGAGCCGCAAAGCTTGCTCTTCGTCGGCGCAGGTCGCGTCGTCGCGCAGCCGCTGCAGCGCGTGCGTCGTCTCGGACCAAACGCCGCGCAGCGTGCTGCGCTTGTCTTCGAACAGCAGCTTGCCTTGCTGGGTGACTTCGATGCGGTCTTCGTCGAGCACGCTGGCCACGTGGTGCACGAAGCCGGCCAGCCCGGCCAGCGCCAGCACCTCTTTGACGCGCGCGACGTCAATCGACCGCACCTGCAAGACGGCGCCCAGCTCCTCCGAGAACAGCGCCGCGAGTGGGTCGACCCCGACCGTATCGAGCTTGACGGCCAAGCCGACCGACGCCGCAAACGCCATTTCTAGTAGGCTGACGATGAGTCCGCCGTCGGAGCGGTCGTGGTACGCGAGCAGCAGCTTTTCGGCCGACAGCTGCTGAATGGCGCCGAAAAATCCGCGCAGCAGCGCCGGATCGTCCAGGTCGGGCGGGGCTTCGCCGACGCTGCCGTGCACTTGCAAGACAGCGGAGCCGCCCAGCCGATTCTGTCCGCGCCCCAAATCGACCAAGAGCAGCTCGCTCGGACCTTCATCGCGCGAAAGCTCGGGCGTGAGCGCGTGCCGCACGTCCGTGACAGGCGCAAACGCGCTCACGATCAAAGACAGCGGCGCCGTCACCGAACGCTCTTCGCCGTTTTCACGCCACACCGTGCGCATCGACATCGAATCTTTGCCGACCGGAATGGCGATGCCGAGTGCTGGGCAAAGCTCGGCGCCCACTGCCTGCACGGCTTCGTACAGCCGCGCGTCTTCGCCGGGATGGCCCGCCGGGGCCATCCAGTTGGCGCTGAGCTTGATGTCGGACAGCCGCGCGATCGGCGCGCAAGCAATGTTGGTGATGGCTTCGGCGACCGCCATGCGCGCCGAGGCTGCGGCATTGAGCAAGGCCAGCGGCGTGCGCTCGCCCATCGCCATGGCTTCGCCGGTGTACGCCTGAAAGCCGCTGGTGGTGAGCGCGGCGTCTGCTACCGGCACCTGCCACGGGCCGACCATTTGGTCGCGCGAGCACAGGCCGCCGACCGTGCGATCGCCAATCGTGATCAAAAAGGTTTTATCTGCCACCGTGGGCAGGCGCAAAACGCGCAGCAAGGCCTCTCTGAGCTCGATGCGCGAATGCTGCAGCGAATCCGGCTGAAAATCGCCGCGCTCCGCCGTGCGCGTCATCTTGGGCGGTTTGCCCAGCAAGACGTCGAGCGGCATGTCGATCGGCTGTTCGCTGAAGTGCGTGTCGTCGAGCTTCAGTTGGCGTTCGGTCGTGGCCGTGCCTACGACGGCGTACGGGCAGCGCTCGCGCCGACAAATCGCTTCGAAGTCTGGCAGCGACTCTGCCGCGATCGCCAGCACGTAGCGCTCTTGCGCCTCGTTGCACCAAATCTCGAGCGGCGACATGCCCGGCTCGTCGCTGGGAATTGCGCGCAGCGAAAACGTGGCGCCGCGCCCGCTATCGTTCACCAGCTCGGGCAACGCGTTGGAGAGCCCGCCGGCGCCGACGTCGTGAATCGAGACGATCGGATTTTGGCTGCCGCGCGCCCAGCAGCGATCGATCACTTCTTGGCAGCGCCGCTGCATCTCCGCGTTGTCGCGTTGCACCGAAGCAAAATCCAAATCTTCTTCGGAGGCGCCCGACGCCATCGACGAGGCCGCTCCGCCGCCGAGGCCGATGAGCATCGCCGGGCCCCCCAGCACGACGATCTTCGAGCCGGCCGGAATTTCATGCTTTTTGACGTGGTCGCGCCGAATGTTACCCAGCCCTCCTGCCAGCATGATCGGCTTGTGATAGCCGCGCACCTCGCGTCCGCCGGGTCCCGGCGCCGACAGCTCGAAGGTGCGGAAGTAGCCGCACAGGTTGGGCCGCCCGAACTCGTTGTTGAACGCCGCCCCGCCGATCGGTCCCTCGAGCATGATGTCGAGCGCGGAGGCGATGCGACTCGGTTTGCCGTAGTCTTGCTCCCACGGCTGCAGCGCGCCCGGCAAACGCAGATTCGAAACCGAAAAGCCGCTGAGCCCGGCCTTCGGCTTGGCGCCGCGGCCCGTCGCGCCTTCGTCGCGGATCTCGCCGCCCGAACCGGTCGCCGCGCCGGGGTACGGCGATATCGCGGTCGGGTGATTGTGCGTCTCGACCTTCATCAAAATGTCGATCGGCTCGGTCGAGTAGCCGTACTCACCGCTCGTGGGGTGGGGCATGAAGCGCGCGGCGACGTGTCCTTCCATCACCGCAGCGTTGTCGTGGTACGCGGACAACACGCCCCCGGGGCTCGCCTCGGTGCTCTGCTTGATCAGCCGAAAAAGCGATTTTTCGCGCTTCTCGCCGTCAATGATGAAGTCGGCGTTGAAGATTTTGTGCCGGCAATGCTCGCTATTGGCCTGCGCAAACATCATCAGCTCGACGTCGGTGGGGCTGCGCCCGAGCGTGGCGTAGCTCTTCATCAAATAGTCGATTTCGTCTTCGGCCAGCGCCAGCCCCAGCCGCTTGTTGGCCTGCTCCAGCGCGCTGCGCCCCGGCGCGAGATCGATGCGCGACAGCTGCCGCGGCTCCGCGCGCGTGAACAGCTTGGCGCCTTCTTCGGCCGAGTCGAGCAGCGACTCGGTCATGCGGTCGTACAAAGCGCTGCGCAGAGCCTTTTCGCTCTCCACGCCACCGGCGATCGTCCACACGATGCCGCGCTCGATGCGCCGCACGGCGTCGAGACCACAGTTTTTCGCGATGTCCGTCGCCTTCGACGACCACGGCGAAATCGTACCGAGCCGCGGCACCACGTACAGCTCGCGCCCCGTCACGTTCGAGAGCGCGATGCGCGGCCCGTATTCGAGCAGCTTGCCCAGCACGGCTTGCGCGTCATCGGTCAGCGGCGCCGAGAGGTCCGCGAAGTGGATGAAGCGCGCCGCCGCGGCCGTCACGCCGGGGCTCACGCGCTGGAGCCGCTCGAGCCTCTGCGCGAGGCGAGCCGGGGTGAAGGCGGGCGGACCGAGAAGAATGAGCATGCCGGGGCGGAGCCTGGACGCCCTTCGCAGGCGCCGCAAGCCGGAAGCAGATTCTCCAATTGCCGATGAGTTATGCGGGCTTACGTGGCAGGCCCTGGCGCCGTATCGTGCCGAGCAGGGTGCGGATTGGCGCCTCCAACGGCGAGCTTTTGCGAAACACGCCGCTCCAGTCGCGCGGGAAGCCGCGCGCGGTGAGGCGCACGGCCTCAAGCTCCCCGCGCTCCAGCCGGCGCTTGAGCGTGAAGGCCGGCAAGATGCTGACGCCCATGCCGGCTTGGACCAAATCGAGCACCGCCTCGGTCACGGGTAAGCGCAAGACGTGACGCACGCTCACGTGCTCACCGAACAGCACCTTGATCACGCGATCGCGCTCGAGCGGTGAGACGTTGGTCTGGATCAGTGTCTCGCCCGCCAGATCGCTGCCTTGCGCGAACTTCTTGCGCCCGAGCGCGTGTCCGCGCGGCACCGCCAGCACCAGCTCGTCTCGAAAAAGCCCGACGCGTGACCAGCTACCCTTGCTGGGTGGAATGACGCACAACGCCAAATCGCTGCGGTCTTCTTTCAAATGCTCGTCGGCGTTGCCGACCACGTCGCTCTGCAGCACGAGCTCCACCTCGGGATGCTCGGTGGCGAGTGCCTGCAAGGCGCTCGGCAACCAGTGGTACGCCGAGTAGCACTGCGTGGCGACACGCAGTTTCGGGCGCTCGCGGAAGAGCCCGCGCCGCAGCTCGAGCTCGGTTTGCAAAAGCGGCAGCAGCACCTGCTGCGCAAGCTCGACCAGCTTTTGTCCGGCGGCCGTGATCTGCAGGCGCTTGCCCTGGCGCCGAAAGAGCGGCTGGCCCAGGCGGTCTTCGAGGCCGCGCAGCTGGTGACTCACCGCGGACTGGCTGAGGCCCAGTTGTTTGGCGGCTTGCGTCGCTCCGCCGGCTTCGTGGATTGACTGGACCAAGCGCAGATCGCGAGCCTCGAGCGTGCCCGATTGCATGCGCATGAGTAAACTTGATTGATATCATGAAATCAATTCGCTTTATGCATGATAGGTGCCGCGTTAGCCGTGCGGCATGACCTTCAGCCCCAAATTCTATTTCTCTCCAGGCGCCGTCTCGATGGCTACCCACATTGCCCTCGAAGAGGCCGGCATTGCCTACACGCTCGAGCCGATTCTGATCCGCGAAGGCCAGCAGCTGACGGCGCAATACCGGAGGGTGAACCCGCTCGCCCGAGTTCCGGCTCTCGAGATTGAGCCGGGCGTCGTGCTCACGGAAACGCCCGCCCTCCTCACTTATCTAGCGGAGCTGGCACCCGAGCTCGGACTCTTGCCGACGAACGGGCTGGACCGGGCTCGAGCCAACGAGTGGATGAGCCTGCTCGCAAGCGCCGTGCATGTCAGCTTCATCACCTTCTTCCGGCCCCAGCGCTACACGTCCGATGAAGGCGCCGTCCAAGCGCTCAAAGTCGACGGCAAGCAGCGCTTCCACGACATGCTGCGTCACGTCGAAAGCCGCCTGCCCGCGGAGGGGTTCGTACTCGGCGAGCGGTACTCGCTCTGCGACGCTTACCTGACGCCATTTTTCCTGTGGGGGCGGCACTTCGAGCTGCCGGTCGGTGACCTCCCTCGCTATGGGCGCCTGGTCAGCTCGGTGTTGCCGCGGCCAGCCGTACGACGCGCCCTGGAGCAGGAAGGCTATGGCCATCTTTATCGAGCGTAGGCGTAGAGCGCCGGCCGGGCATGTCCGGATTTCTGGTTCTGATCTGCCGAATTTAAAAAGAACTGCACATCGCGGACACTGACTGCCCATGCGGGATGTGGCTAGAGGCTTCGGTAAGGCGGAGCTATTTTTAGGAATTGCCGTGCTGCTCGGCACCTTGTCGTGCACCGGCATCGTTGACTCGAAGAGCACCGGCAGCGGTCCGGGCGGCGCTGCCGGTCCGGGTGCCGTGGGCGCGGGTCCTGGCGGCACCGGCGGTCCGGGCACCGGCGGTCCCGGTACCGGCCCGACCAGTACCGACCCCAACGCGCCCCCGGTCAACCCCGGTCGCGGCGAGATGCACCGCCTCAACAGCGGCGAATACAACAACAGCGTAGCTGACGTCACGGGGACGACGCTCGCGCCCGCCAACGCCAACTGGCGCGGCGGCGAAATCGAAGGCTTCGACAACGTCGCGTCCGTGCTCGGCGTCGACCAAACGCAGTACAGCCTGTATCTCGACGCCGCAGAGCAGATCGCCAACGACGTGTTCGCGTCGGCGACCCTCAAGCCCAAGTTCCTCACCTGCGCTACGACGGACGACGCAGCGTGCGTGTCGGACATCGTCTCCAAGGCTGGCCTACACGTCTTCCGTCGGCCGCTGCGCACCGCCGAGATCGCCACCTACTCGAAGGTGTACACCGCCGCGCGCACCGCCGGGCTCGACCACGCGGGCGCCGCCAAGACCGTGCTCTGGTCGCTGCTCTCCAGCGCCGAGTTCCTGTATCGCATCGAGCTCCCCAAAGGCGCGGTCAAGCGCCCGCTCGACGGCTACGAGCTAGCTTCGCGTCTCTCCTACTTCTTGTGGAGCAGCGCACCCGACGACACGCTGCTCACCAGCGCCAGCAACAACGCGCTCACCAAAGACGCGGACGTGCAGGCTCAGGTCGACCGCATGCTGACGGACGGCAAGTCCGCCCGCTTCATCGAGAGCTTCGCTGGTCAGTGGCTCGGCGCACGCAAGGTCGCGTCGCACGCGGTGGCGCCCGATCGCTTCCCCAACTGGAAGCCGGATGTCGCCAACGCCGCCATGAACGAGATGTACCTGTACTTCCAAGAGTTCTTGCAGAAAGACACGCCTTGGTCGCAGTTTTTGAAGGCCGACTTCAACTACGTCAACGCCTCGCTCGCCCCGTTCTACGGCATGCAGAACGTGACCGGCGCCAATCTCACGCGCGTCACCAACACCACCGACCAGCGCTACGGCTTCATGGGTCTGGTCGGCTTCCTGACGCTCTCGTCGATGGATCGACGCACCTCGCCCACGCTGCGCGGCAAGTGGGTGCTCGGCAACATGCTCTGCCAAGAGGCGCCTCCGCCTCCGGCCAACGTGCCGAAGCTCGACCTGCAGGGTAAAGATCTCGACAAGGGCAACGTTCGAGAGATCCTCGAGGCTCACCGCGTGAACCCGACCTGCGCGGGCTGCCACGGTATGTTCGATCCGTTCGGTCTGGCGCTCGAAAACTTCGATGCCGTCGGCCAGTACCGCACCACGTACGGCGACATGTCCGCGATCAACGTCTCGACCACGCTGAATGGCACCACCTTCGCCGGGCTCGACGGCGCCACCGACATCGTCAGCAAAGATCCGGCGTTCAACAGCTGCTTCGCCAAAAAGCTCTACATCTACGGCCTGGGCCGCAGCCCCGTCAGCGACGACGCGGGCTGGGTCAAGGACGTCGAAAAGCAGTGGGAAACGGGCAATCAGACCATCCACCGCCTGATTTCAGGCCTCGCGCTATCGGTACCGTTCCGCAATTCAGGAGACGTCAAGTGAGCAGCAGGAACTTCATGCAGCGTGCACTTTCTCGCCGGGTGATTTTGCGCGGCGCCGGTGTCGCCCTCACCTTGCCGTGGCTCGAGTCACTGGCACCCCGCGTGGCAGGCGCGCAGGCCGTTGCCACCAGGCTGCGCTACATCCCGATCTTCTTGCCCAACGGCTCGAGCGAGATGTGGAACCCGACCGGTCAAGGTCAGGGCACCGCCTGGCAGCTGTCCGGCGTGCTCTCGCCGCTCGCGGCGCTCAAGGCCAAGGTGCAAATCATCTCGAACCTCGAGAACGGTTCGTCGTTCAACGCCGACGGCAGCCCGCACGTGGAGCCGAGCCATGGTCGCCAACCCGGCGCTTGGCTCACCTGCAACGATCCGGAGGTCGTCGCCAAGAAGCTCGGCGTGGCTGAGGCCAACGGCGTCTCGATCGACCAGATTCTGGCAGACACCGTCAACTTCAAAGACAAGACCGTTCTGCCCTCGCTGCAGGTGGGCCTGTCGACGGTGTACGCCTCGTGCGACGGCAAGCAGTGCTCCAACAGCCGCAGCGTGTCGTGGCACACGCAGACGCAGCCGATGTACAAGAAGGTCGACCCGCTCGACGTCTTCAACACCCTGACGGGCGGCTCGTCGGCCCCGGTCGGCAATCCCAGCGACCCGGCTGCAATGCAGCGCATCGCGCTGAAAAAGAGCGTGCTCGACGCCGTGATCGAGAACGCCACCAACACTCGCGCTCTACTCAGCTCTGCAGACACGATGCGCATGGACGAGTTCCTGCAGTCGGTGCGCGACACGGAGAAGCTCGCCGTTGGCGTGTCCGCGGGCATGGGCGGCATGGCAATGCCGGGCGGTACCGTCGGCATGGGCACGATGGGCTGCGCCATGGCGCCGAAGCCGACGATGGCGACGGTCACGCCCGACGGCATCGCGAAGACGACCGCTACCTACAACAAGGGCGACCACGCCGACGCGATGAACAGCTTGATCGTGATGGCGCTGCAATGCGATATCACGCGCATCATCAGCTACATGCTCGAAGACGAGCGCTCCGAGTACACGTACGACCACGTGATCAAGCGCACGTTCTCTGCCACCGCCTCGACCGCCGCCACCGGCAACTGCGGCAACTACCACGGTAGCCAGCACGGCGACCAAAACGAGTTCGGTACCATCAGCTGGTGGAACGTCGGCAAGGTGGCAGAGCTTGCAACCAAGCTCGACGCCATCAAAGATCCCGACGGCAAGACCATCCTCGACAACACGGTCATGTTCCTCGGTGGTTGCATGCACGGCTCCGACCACTCGTGCGATCGCCTGCCTACCGCGCTCATCGGCGGCGGCGGCGGCAAGCTCAAGCAAGATCAGTACGTGGCGTACGGCGGTCCCAAGCCGCTGCGCGACCTGCACTTCACGCTACTGAACGACGTATTCGGCGCAGGCGCGGCAGACTTCGGCGTCAGCGCCGGCGGTCACGCCGTCGGCAAATTGCCCGAAATCATCGCGTAGGCGCGGCCGCAGCGGGGGCTGCTACGGCGCCAGCGTTTGTCTTCGATTCTTGAGGCGAGCTCGTGTGGTTGCATAGAAGGGCGGTGCTTCACGGCACCGTATACGCGACGCGCTGCTCTTTTCGATCCCACACCAAAGCTCCGGGGGGTGGCGTCGCGGCGAGCAGGGCTTTGGTGATGGTCTCGCCCTCGCCGAGAATGATTTGGCCGAGCGCGGGGTCGGGCAGCAGCTTGCCTTTGCGCGGGTCGCGTGGATCGTAGACGGCGTAGCGCATGCGTAGACCAGCCTAGTGTAAACCTGGCGGTGTCAGTCGCGGGTTGACACTAAGCTGGCTGATTTGCCGATGCCGCTCGAGCGGTCGAGCCTCGGAAGCGAGGTGTCCTGCGATTACATGAGCTTGCGTGGCGCCCGGGCGGTTGGCTCGAGGCTTGCTGTGGTGCCCCGGCATGAAGCAGGCTTTGCCTTACTGTGTTGGCGCTGGGGTGCGGGTGTTGGTCGCGGCCGTGGCGCTTGCCGCGAGCGGTTGTGGGGACGACGTCGTGACGTTTTCCGATCTGTCGACGCTGAGCGGGGGCGGGGCCGGCGGACCCGCAGACGTGATGAGCGCTAGCGGAGGCTCTGCGGCTCAAGTTGCTGGTGGCCCTGCCAACGTCGTGACGGCTGCTTCGGGCGTGGGGGCTGGGGGCGCGATCAGCAACGTCGAATCCAACGAGGCGGGTGCCGAGTCCGCGGCGCTGGGTGGCGCAGCAACGGCGCTTGGAGGAGCCGGAACGGCGGGAAGCAGTGCTGCCGGTGCTACTGCCGCTGGCGGTGGAGCTGGCGCCGCTGTCGCCGGCGGTGGAACTGGCGGAGGAGTCGGTGGGCAGCCCGTGAAGGTACCGACCGAGGCCTTTGATCTGATCGACGACGTCGAGGGGCCGTTCCCGGAGCTGCCAGAAAAAGAAGGACGCAACGGAGGCTGGTTCGGGGTCCACGATGCATCGAACGGACAGCTGCTGGCGCCGAGCGCCGTTGCGCTCGTGCCGGCGCGCGGCTCGAGCCACTTCGCAGCTGGCATCAGCGGCGCAGGTTTCAGCGATTGGGGAGCGCAGCTCGGCGTCGCCCTAAAATCTCCCGCAGCGGGCTATGACGCCCGCAAGTACTGCGGTCTGCGTTTCATGGCCAAAGGCGGCGGGGCGGGCTGGAGCCTGCTCGTGAGCGATCGCAACAGCGTTCCGGAAGGCGGAGTTTGCGTCGAAGGCTCATGGGACTCCGAGCAAGGTTGTTACGACTACGTAGGCAAAGATTTCGCTGTCGGTCCCGCCTGGCAAGAAGTGAAAATCCGTTTCGATGAGCTGCGGCTACGACAAGACCCGGCCAGTGCTCGCCGACTCGACTCGAGCGCGCTTTACGACATTCTGTTCAACTTTTACGATGCCGACGGCAGCGCCTTTGAATTGCTGGTCGACGACCTATCGTTCATCGACCTGAGCTCGGCCGAGTGCCAATAGCAGGACAGAAACGCGGGTTTTTCGGCCTTCGGCGCAGCGCAAAGACGTTTCGTTCGGCGCCGGGGCGCGCTTGCCAAGATTGGGGTATAAGCTCCGGGCCGTGTCGGGTTTGAGCGCGCGTCGTTTACCGTACCTCGTCTCGGGGTTCATTCTGGCCTGTTCGACGTACAGCGCGTCGGACTTGACGTCGGGCAGCAGCTTGATCGATTCGGGCGGCGCCGCCTCGGGCGATAGCGCGGTCAGTGGCAGCGCCGCGCACGGCGGCAAGATGGCTGGCGGCAGCAGCGGAAGCAACGCTGGCGCTGTGGGCGGTAGCGCCGTCGGCGGCAATGCCGTGAGCGGGAGTGGCGGAGTCGACACCGCCAAAGCTGGCAACGCACCAGCCGGTGGCGAGGCGGGAATGGCCGGCGGCGGCGCGCCCGGGCTCGCTGGCGAAGACGCCGGCGGCAGCGGCCCGGTGACCCTCAAGCCGACTGGCGTGACCGTGGCGAACAACACGCACGACGTGGTGCACGAGGTGAACGCCACGAACACGCCGTTCGCGGATCGGTGCCCCGCAGGCCAGGTGCTCGTCGGCTTCAACGGCACCGTCGACGCGACGGGCGACATCAACGGTAAGACCTTCCTGCGCAGCGCCCAAGGCATCTGCGGCACGCTCGCCGTGAGCGCGAGTCCGCCGTACACGGTCACGGTCACGCAAGCCAGCCCGCTACCAATGCACGAGATTGCCGCGGCCCAGCAGCAAGTGGCACTGTGCCCGGCCAACCAGGTCATGGTCGGCTTCGCTGGCCGCTCCACGTCCACCTCGTGGGTAGACTCGGTGGACGTGCGTTGCGCGCCGCTCACGATCAAGGGCACGGCGCCCAAGTTCGGGCTGGTGATCGGCACGCCCGCTGTCGCAACCTCGATCGGCGGCTTCACGGGCGGCACGGCGTTCACCCCCAACGACTGCGCCGCAGGCGATCTGGCCGTCGGTCAAATCGTCCGCACCATTGTCAACGGCACCCAGCTCGGCGCCTTCGGCGTCCAATGCGCCACGGCATCGATCAGCCTCGGGCCGGGCTGAGCAAACGGTGTCGGCCTAACGCAGCCCGCTCAAGAACGGTCCGACGGCGGCGAGTCCGCCGCGCTCGAGCGCGCGCAAGGTTTCGCTGCCGACGACGGCGATGTCGGCTTTGCCGCGCAAGAAATCGACGTCGGCCTTGTCTTTGACGCCGAAGCCGACGGCGAGCGGCAGCGACGTGGCCGCGCGCGCGCGCTCGAGGTAACCCGCCAGGTCCATGGAGAAGGCCGTCGAGCTGCCGGTGACGCCTTTGCGGGCGACGCAGTAAATGAAGCCCCCGGCATATTCGGCAATTTTCTTCAGGCGCTCGTCCGTCGTGTTGGGCGAGTAGATGAAGATGGGGGAGAGCAGGTTTTCTTGCATGGCCGACAGATATTCACCGGCTTCTTCGGGCGGCAGATCGGGCACGATAGCGCCGCGCAGTCCCGCCTCTTGCATGCGCGTCACGAAGCTCGTCACGCCGCGCCTGAACAGCACGTTGTAATAGCTCATGAACAGGAACGGAATGTCGAAGCGGCGCGCCACTTCGCTCGCGACGTCGAAGCATTTTTCGACGCTAGAGCCGGCGTTCAGCGCTTCTTGATTGGCCCGCAAAATCACCGGACCGTCGGCAATAGGCTCGGAAAATGGAATTTGCAGCTCAATCAGATCGACGCCGGCCGCCACCATGCTCTCGACCAAGCGCAGGCTGGTGTCGAAGTGCGGATGCCCGAGCACGATATGAGTCATCAGCAGGATCTCCTGCTTCTGGCGACGGTCTTTCAGGTATTGCTCAAGCACGACGGTAGCCCTCCGCCTTCTTTTGGATGAAGGCTTCCCACTTCGGATCTTCGAAGGCGTCTGCGATGGTGAAGATGTCTTTGTCGCCTCGGCCAGATTGATTGATCAGCACGACGTCGCTCGGCGAAAGCGTGCCGACTTCTTTGAAGGCTTGCGCGAACGCGTGCGACGATTCGAGCGCTGGGATCAGGCCTTCTTTACGAATCGTGAGCTTCAAGGCCTCGACCACCTCAGTGTCGGTGGTGGCCTCGAAACGCGCTCGCTTGGTGGCGTGAAAGTGCGACAAAATCGGCGAGACGCCGACGTAGTCGAGCCCCGCCGCCACGCTGTGCGTCTCGTTCATTTGACCATCGTCGTTCTGCAAGAAGTACGTCTTGTAGCCCTGCGCGACGCCGACCGAAGCGTCTTTGCTCGACAGCCGAGCGGCGTGGCGGCGCGTCGTG
>Ga0307516_10007318_pt1 | contig 12707 bp, 11 predicted proteins | sample 19_EM_MG_FD_203310 | JGI IMG/M metagenome (GOLD analysis project Ga0307516, IMG submission 203310) | Populus trichocarpa ectomycorrhiza microbial communities from riparian zone in the Pacific Northwest, United States - 19_EM | ecosystem: Host-associated > Plants > Roots > Unclassified | place... | reverse complement strand
CATATTGCCAAGCGTTCTATTAGTCACCTCCGTCTGGCCATCTATTTGTGGATGTGCTGTACTGCTACGCTTCAAGGTAGTACCGAGAAGCTTCTATAAAGTAATCCAGAAGTGACTCAGAAATTTGTTATCACGATCAGATGTAATAGTTTTGGGTACACCAAGCAAACACACCACCTCCCTGAAAATTGTTTGGCTATGTGAGTAGCGTCAGAAGTCTTTCTACAAGCTATAAAGTGTGTCATCTTAGAGAACATGTCAACCACAACAAACACAGAATCGACCCCACTTTGGGTTCGAGGAGCCCCAACACAAAGTCCATGGACAAGTCTTGCCAAATATCTCTAGGAACCGGTAAAGGCATATAAAAACCAGTATTTTGTGCTCGACCCTTTGACACCTGACAAACATAATAGTTTCTCACAATTTTGCCAACGTCCTTCTTCAACTGAGGCTAAAAATAACGTTCCTCAACTCCTGCAATGGTTTTGTCTCTTCCTAAGTGTCCGCTCAAACCGCCTCCATGAATATCTCGAATAAGCTTCTCTCGTAAAGATGAGCTGGGAATGCATAACCTGTTTCCTTTAAACAAATGTCCATCTCTGATGTGGTAATCTGAAACAGGTTGATTCTGATCACACTTCACCCAAACTTTTTTGAAATCAAAATCAGCTTCATATAACTCCTTTAGAAATTCAAACCCCACAATCTCTTATGCTAAAGTAATCAACAAATCTGCTCTCCGACTCAAAGCATTAGCAACACGATTGAGAGATCCAGATTTATGCTTAATCACAAAAGGAAACTTTTGAAGGAAAGTTGCCCATCTTACATGCATTTTACTCACACTCTTCTAGCTATTGATGAACTTCAAGGCTTCATGATCAGTGTAAAGAAGGAATTCTCGTTGCACTAGATAATGCTTCCATTGCTTCAAAGCATGCACAATCGTATAAAATTCCTGATCATAAGTACTCTATTTTTTACGGGCTTCACTTAATCTTTCACTAAAGAATGCCACTGTTCTTTTTTCTTAAGACAACACAGCTCTCACCCCCATTCCACTTGCATCATATTCGACCTTAAATATCTTTTTGAAATTGGGAAGGGCTAAAACCAGTGCAGTGCTAAGCTTTTCTTTAATCAACACAAAGCTTTTATCTTGAGCCTCACCCCAATGAAACTTTCCTTGCTTGAGACATTCTGTAATAGGGGATGTAAGGGTTCTAAAGTTTCGTACAAAACGCCTGTAAAAAGTAACAAAGCTATGGAAACTACGTAACTCACTTATGGTCTTCGGAGTTGGCCATTCTTTGATTGCATGTACTTTGTCTTGATCCACATGAATTCCATCTTCACTAACAATATACCCTAAAAATTGCAGTTTATTTGTAAAGAATGTGCACTTCCTCAAATTAATATAAAGTTTATTCTCTTTCAAAACATCCAGAGCCTGTCTTGAGTGCACCAAATGCTCTTCTTTGTTTTCACTGTAAATCAAAATATCATCAAATACACAACTACAAATGACCCAGTAAAAGGATGCAAAACCTGGTTCATGAGTCACATGAAAATACGTGGTGCATTTGATAATCCGAATGGCATCACCAGCCATTCATACAAACCATCCTTACTCTTAAATGTTGTCTTCCATTCGTCCCTTGGTTTAACTCAAATATGATGATAGCCACTGCGCAAATCAATTTTTGAAAACACCTTGGAACCCTTAAGGACATCCAACATATCCTCCAATCGCGGAATTGGAAATCTATATTTGATGTTGATTTTATTAATTGCTCTGCTGTCAATACACATACGCCAAGTGTTATCCTTTTTTGGCATTAGCAAGACAGGAATCACACAAGGACTCATACTCTCACGAATAAATCATTTTTTCAGCAGCTCTTCGATCTTCTCTTTCAAGATCGCATTTTCCTTCGGACTCATCCGATAATGGGGTAGATTAGGCAGGCTTGCTCCAGGGACTAAATCAACCTAATATTGAATATCTCGCATAAGAGGAAGTTGTGCTGGAAAATCTTAAGAAACCAAATCTTCAAACTTGCTCAAAATTTCTTGCACTTTTTTTGGAATGTGACTTCTTACAGCATTTGTCACCATAAGCCCTTAAGTACAATTGGATACATGAATCCAACTTCTTTAATTTCTTCAAACTCGTGGCTATTCCTGGAGATAGCTAGAAAATATGAACTCCTAACTTGTGGTTTTTCTAATTTTTTCAGATTGATCAACAGGAGCAAGTGCAATTTTACGAGAACCCCACTCAAAGATAAACACATTATCACGCCCTTTGTGGGTAGCATCAACATCAAACTGCCAAGGCCTTCCTAGTAATACATGGCTGGCATCCATATCAATTACATCACACTAAATCTCATGTTTGTAATGCTTACCGATAGAAAGAGGAACCTTGCATGCTTCTGTCACCTTTACCGATGGTCCTTTCTTCACCCAACCTAACCTATAAGGATTCATATACTTCTCTGTTGGAAGTTTTAAATAATCAACCAGCTTTTGTGACATAAAATTCTCACAGCTGCCACCGTCTACAATCAATGTACACACCTTGTTGTTAACTAAACATTAGGAGCAAAATATATGATTCCTCTACACCATGCTGAGCACTTCGTCTTCTTCAATAATAGTACGATTCATCATCAAATTTACAACCTCATAATTATCTTCATATGCAAACTCAGCCCCATCATAATCATCATCATAATTTCCACTATGATCATCAGCTTCTTCGGTTCCTTCTACAAGGTTCGCTTGCTTCCGCTTCGAACAATTATTGGATCGATGGCCAGGCTGGAAACACCTATAGCAGACATCACCAGTTGATCTAGCGTACGAACCATGGTTTGGTCTTTGATTTTGATTATGATTTATGTCAGTGTTCTAGCTACTCTCTCCTATGTAATTCTGCCCTTTATAATTATTTCTTTAGGTCGGCTGAATCTCTTTCTTCTCCTTATTAGGAACATAAGAATCTGCTGCTTTTCTCAGGTAATTATTGTTATTGCCATATTTCGATTTCTTCTCCTTTTGTTTATGTTTTTTCAGTTCTTTCTCTAACTGTTGTGCTTTTATAGACATATTTTGAGCCTCATGGACATCCCAGAAAACTTGGAACCTAATTCTATCATGTATTGACGATGTCAATCCATTGACATATCTAGATACCGTCTGCCCCTGAGTCTCATTTAATGAATTTCTCTCTGCCAATCGTAGGAACTCGTCAGTATAATCCTCCATTGCCCTGCTTCCCTGGGTACAATTATGGTAGAGGCGATAGAGATGCTACTCATAATCTACTGGAAGGAAACGGTCCATCATCAACTGTTTCATCCTACGCAATGTCCTGACTGGTTGTTTGGCCTGCCTCTGTCGTGACTTCTGCAAATTATCCCACCATATAGTTGCACTTCCCTTCAAGCGAAAAGCCGTTATCTTAGTCATCTTCTCCTCTGGTACCAACATAATCTCAAAAAATCTCTCTACCTCCACAAGCCAATCTAAAAATCCTTCAATGGATAGATGACCATTAAAATAAGGGATGTCGGCATTCATCCGATAATCTTCAATGGGTTGCTGATTATTTAAATTAGCAATAAATGGGTTTTCAGGATGTTCCATCTCCTCCTCAGAATTCAATTCAATCTCCTCCCATTGACGACGACCATCGCGGTTGCCTCTACTACCACCACATCGGTTATCTCGATCGTTGTTGTTTCCTATGTTGAGAAGCAATTGCCGAATCTCTTCAATGCTCGTAGTAAGAGCGTCAAATTCTCTCCTGGAAACTGGTTACCCACCAGGATGGGGCCTATCATTGTTGGGGTCATTCACCATCGAGCCAAGACAAACCTGCTCTGATACCAATTAACGCAACAAAAAGATACACAGAGGGATCCTCACGTTCACCCTCAAAGGTTCATCTGGAATCCACCAGAAATGATAAAAGTCTAAAAGACTATATTGAATATTCTGGAATACAAAATTGATTTCTTAAGGCAACGCTTACATTGCCTATTTATTCTACTTGTAACTTGTATGATTAATTATACTTGCTATTTAAATCTTGGCGTACAATACTCATGACCTTTTCGTCTTCACTTTGCACCTATCAAGTTGTGCTTCAAATTGCTCTTATCGCTCTAATCTCTTACTTAACAACTCCCTCAATCCTTTATTTATCTATGGTTTTTAAGACTAAAATTGCTGCATAATTAATTTTGTTAATTACTAGAATTAGTTCATGTTATTTTAACTTTTAAAAACCTACCCTTAAAATAATATAAAACCTAATAGTTTTTTCTTAAAAAACCAAATGATTTCTCCTTTAAAAAATATTCAGGTAGAGGAAGTTTACTAATCAAACATGCTATTCACGAAACTGGATTGATAAAAAAATAATTTTACAATTAACACATACATGAGAATGAATCTAGCTAGAGTTTTTACCTTCTAAAAACTTTGCTACTCTATGAGCCTAATTTTCAATTTCACTATATAAATCACTTGAAATGTTTGTAATATTTGAATGTTAGATATTATATTTTATGTTATAAATTTTTTGTTAAGTAAAAGTTTTCTAAGATTAGTTTTTTATTTACCTATAAATTATTTTAGATGCGTCAATGTTTGGTATTTTAGTAGGAAGAAAACTTTTGAACAAAGCCTTAAGATAAAATGTAGGTGAATTTCACGTCTAATCTGGCTTTTAAAAGTCCATTAACCATGTTTGAAACCATTTTTCCAACATCTTTAATTTTTAGAAACTTTTCGTTAAAGCTTGTTTGCTTTAATCCAACACCGTACCCTATTCCAACTATCTTGTTCAAGAGTCAAATTAGCATTTTCTCGATTGTTCCCTAATTAATTCAAGCTCTCATTTTCAATTTTGCTGATATTTCTATCCAAACTATGCTATACTTTTAGCCGGCCTATCTAGCTACACAGAAGTTCATACTTTTCTGCCAACAACCTTTTTTTTTTAAAAAAAAAAACAATAAATAAGAACACCAACTTTCTTAAGGTATTTAGCAGGATTTTACTTGGATTAATGAAGAAGTGATCGAAGTTAGTCTTCTGTGATTATATATTCGGACCGACAAATCCAACTACGAAGGTTGTCCTTCGGTCATCATTCGCGTCAAAATTATAATATTCCATGCAATTTTATTAGCAGAAATATTAGACCAAGGCAAAGAGTCAAAATGTTGAAAAAAGAGAAAACGGGACAGATTAATTAGAGAGGGAAAGCAAAAGCGAAGACAAAATCCCGTTCAACAATTCTCAAGCTAATCTAATTAAGAGTTCCATTGGTTAATTGGGTTTTTGAACACAAGAGATGCATTCAAAGACATTAGTTTAGAGTGGAAAAAAGGAGCATACAAACGGATGGAAATTCAAAACAAGGATCCAATGAGTTTTAAATACCTTCTAAATTCAAACCTTTTTTCAAGAAATTACAGGGCGGATTTCAGAATCTTTGCAATATTTCCTTGCAATATTTGTCTCCATTTTGATATCTTGTACGAAGACCGAGCCAGTACAGCTTGCTGGACCAATTACAAATCAACCATGGGACATACGGGTGATTTATCATCTGATCATAGGCTGGGCTGCTATGATAATCCAACTTCAATCTGAAAAGTAAATCGCACTCGATAATGATGTTCAAGTACCTTTTTTGACAGCCATTGATAACGAAATTCCACCAATATAAGGTGGTCGCATGTGCCTGGCACATGATCCATTTGCTTTCTTTAAGCATGTGTGTGTTTGTGTGTTTATATATATTGATGGCCATGGCTGTCCAATCATGCACATGTTTGCACATGAGTACAAGCTAAGTTTTAGTGAAATTAGAACCTTTGCCATCAGTCGATGGCCTAAATGATTGAAGACATTTCTATCAATTTTATGTCTAGATATGTCTATCGAGAGCACACTGGTTATGATCATATCTATTTGCAAACTATTGGAAAAGATGTTTATTGGTTTATATGTACTTTTTTTTTTGGTATGCATATATTTCCATTTAATTGATAATGCATTTGATATTTTTTACAATTTAAAAAGCAAATTAATAGATTTCATTGTTTTTTTTTATTATGTTTAATATATGATCATGTAGGAGCTGCAACTCTAACTTTATTATAGTGCATTTTAATTAATTAATCTAGATATTCTTATAATTAATGACTTAAACGAAGCTGTGCTGTATAATATCCAAGAGATTAAGATCCAGGTACGTAGCTGTCTAAGCCAAAACCCTCCCACAGTTTAACTTATTAAGGTGACTGTCTCATGATAAGATATTTCAGTAGTAGCAAGTATAAAATGGTCAATAGCCCCTCCATAAAACAAAATAGAGCAAGTACGTAGCTAGCTAGAAGGCACACAATATTAAAGACATAGGATTCCTCAGGTCATGCAAGCCCTAAATTGCTTACAGAAATACTGACAACAAAAGGCTAGCGATTACAATAGTAGCGGCAAGCAAGCCAATTGAAAAGAAAAGAAAAGAAAAGAACAATTGGGTTTTACAACAAGAGGGGGGTGGGGAGGAGCTATTCTATATATAAAAAACCGCAAGAGCCCACCTTCTAGCACTAAGAATATAGTAGTGTGTGTGTATATATATATACACGTAAGAAGGTCATTGGTACGTAGGGACAAAAATTAGAAAAGACAAAGCTAAGCAGAGGAAACAAGTACAGTAGAATTGCTAGAATAATGGATGGAGTTGCAATAATGAAGATGAAAAGTGTTATTTGAACCCTTTTTTTTTCTAGTCCTGTTAATGCCGCACTTCTTTTTGTTCGTGTTCCTTCGATCGGCCAAAATGCCTCCATCTTTTTCTCGCTCTTCACCCGAAACTTAGCCCTTCTCCTTCTTCACATTTGGCTATATGGTCTGCATGTTCATGTGCCAAGGCACCAGTCTTGCCAACCAGTTCTTTGGCCTTTAAAGATTCTCTATCCCAATCTGTCTTGTATACTACTGTTAAAATTGAGACCACACATACAACTTGAGCCGCTAGAAGACCATAACATAGACCCACAAACCCTAGTTTCCAAACAAAGGCTAGGCCTATGGCCACAGGTGCACCCACCATGTAAAAGGAGTAAAAGTTAATCCCTGCCCCGATGCCGGGCCTAGCACTCCCTCTTAAAATTCCACAGCTTGTCGTTTGTGGACAATTTGCAAGCTCACATAATCCAATTATGGGCAGTACAACCATAGTTAGCTCGAGAACCTCATCATCTTTTGTAAAAACTTTCCCCCATGCTTCTCTCCCTAGGATGGTCCATAGCAAACCAAGCAATGAGCTTAATAAGGCTAAGCCTATTGCAACCACCGTGGCCAAACGAGCTTTCTGTGGCCTGCCTGCTCCAAGCTCGTTGCCCACCCGAGTCGACACCGATGCACTCAGTGATGTTGGCAACGTGTACATTAGGGATGTGGTCTGAATTATAATAGCTGATGTTGCTAGAGCGGCTTGAGGGTTGTGCAAGTAACCAGCTAGAATTGTCATGAACTCATACCACCACCACTCTAAACAAACAGCTATGCAACTTGGGATGGCAAGCCGGAGTAGGATTCCCCATTCCTTTCTTAGTGAAGTAGAAGGAGATGATAGAAATGGTTGTTGTCTAATTAGGGGTGTGGACGAGGGCTCCTCCTCAGTGGCCCGACTGAATAAATACATGTAGCATACGAGGAACAAGAGGGTGTTGAAATTAGTGATAAAAGTAGAAATTGCAATTCCAGGGACTCCAAGACAAAGAGTGAAGGCTAGAAATATGGTGACAGGAACATGCAGAACAACGGAGACCAGGGTGCACCACATTAACGGCCATGTAGTTCCTTTACTGCGCAAGTAAATTCGTAGAGGGTGCAGGAGGCTATTAGCAATAAGATCAGGAATGGAAAATCGACAGTATAAACTTGCGATTCTGGTTATGTCAGGATCTTGATGGAGGCTAAGCAAGAGGGGTTCAAGATTGACCCATAACAAGCCAATAGGTATTGAAGCAAGTAGTAACATAAGAATTGTTCTTCTTAGAGTATGAGATGCTACTAATAGATTTCTCGAACCAAATGCTTGACTACATAGAGGCTCCATCCCCATCGCTAGGCCGGAAAGAACTGAGTAGCCACTGATGTTGGTGAATCCAATAGCTAAGGCACCTCCTGCGAGCTCCAAGCTTCCTAGTCTTCCCATGCAGACTACTAAGATCATGTTTTTGAGATACCCCACCAAGCTCAAAGCTGCTATAGGGAAGCCTATGTCTGTCATTCTTTTTAGCTCCTCCACAACCTAATGGAAAGAAGAAGGATAAACAAAATAACAAGTGCTGGCGTCAGTATGCTTATTAAGAAATCAAGGAGAAGATTTTCTGGTTGTGCTTAATTGAGATTAATTTCTACCTCTGGCATTGTTGGGTACTTGTGGGATTTCTCTTCTGTAACCATTTTTGCTACTTTTTGCCAGTATCCTTTTCTTGTTCCCTTGAGAAAGAGAGAGAGAGAGAGAGAGAGAGAGAGAGAGGTCAAAGTAAGTGTTTTTATGCTTCAAGAGGGAGCTTTATAGCTTATATGGTAGGAGGGGTCGTAGTGGGGTTCTCAGACGTTGTTTTTATATATGTTTGTATGACAGTGCTAGCTCTTCTGCTCCTTAAAGCTCACATGCTACAGTATCAATAATAAAAATAAAAATTATGATCAAATAACTATCTCAAGTACCAAATTCATCATAAGTTTTGAAGTTCGATCATTTTTCTCAAAAGTTTAAGATTTCAAATAAAAAAAATTAAATTAAAAACCTAGCCAGAGTGGTGTGTTCAATTATAAAAATGATGTATAAATTAAAAGGATCACATAAAGTAAATCGAGTGATATATATTCATACGTGTAAAGCAATGGTAACAATGCCTCTTCAAATCACGAAATTTGTCACTTTCCGAAACAAAACCGAACATATCTACTTCCTCTCTAAAATCAACATGTAAAATGTGACTATAACCATCAACGATTGTTACAGTTAACTAATTTTCTTAACAAAAATAATCTGGTAATTAATTTTTATTATAATTAATATTATTTGTCACTTTATAGATGTCAATGTTAGTGAATCACTAGGGTTTACTAATCGGGATTGATTTGACCATCATAACAAGGATGAGGTGTAACCATGTTTATTATTCTGTTTTTCTTTTTTGATAACCTGTGGTGTCCGGGCCGTTTACGTACACCATAACTAATCTCAGGACCCATTGAACACCCTGCAAGCCCAGTAGGCAGGTAAGACATCGTGTTCATTATTCTTAATTTTGTTAGAAATTGATGATGAAGTGGATAAAAATTAAGTTATCAAGGTTTAAGGTTACAAACATAATCAATAGACAAATAATTAAATAAAATTATGATATGTTATAGAATAATATAAATTATATATTGGGACCTCACTTAATAACTTAAACTTTTAGGTTGAATTGATTTTTTAATATGGTATCAGAGCCTTGATGATTAAGCGGTCACGAGTTCGAATCTCACTATCTCTATTTATTTGATAAAAATTAAGCACAAGGCAGTGTAGACCTGTGCAGGAGATGTGTTAGAAAATAATACAAATCATATATTGATCAGATCTTATTTAACAACTTAAACTTTTAGGTTGAATTAATTCAAAACCAATCTATCTATAAGAACTCAAAGCTAAGTCAGAAAAATAATTTAAATATAAAATTAACATGAAAAATAATTAAAATAACAAAATAAAACTTAATTTAAAGGTGTTTTTGGATATTGATTGATTACAATTAGCTGATTCCTTTTTAGAAATGAATATGTATAATTATCTCGACAAAAGTTAAACTAATTCCAACATTTAAATCTAAAGTTAATTTTTATTGTCAAACAACATGTGGCCAATTTTAACTTATTTATTTTTTCCATAAACATATCTTCAATACGTCCCACATCAATCGATATCCTAATATGTTGAAAAGAAAGTAATTAAAGACCAAGTATTGAGCTAGAAGTCGTACCAATATTAATAATTAGGAAATCTTAATTACCATATACTATATACTATATACATGTTGATTTTTATCAAGAAATGAAGATTCCGGCAAGAATCTTAGATTGATGAGGAATCTCTCCATGTATATATTTCATGCTATCATATGAACATTAATATAATTGGTAGCAAGGACGTAATTAGGAGAGTACTCTGCGTCATAAGCAGATTTGAAATTTAGATTGTATTGGAAGCAAAATGCCTTTTCTCCACATGCTTTTCAAACGAGTCTTTTCGATGGATCCAAAACCACAGGAACATTAATCAAAAGTAAACAAGCTAGCTCTCTCACGTTTTAAAATTCAGCACGCCCCTTGTCTGTTAAAGGCACTACCGTTGGGGATGGATTTGGCTCCTTTCTATATCAGTTCCCTATATTTCTTCGTTTATAAGCTTCATTTCATTCTTTTCTCTATCTTTGAAGTAACAAATTACACCCCCATATATATATATATATATATATATATAAAAGAAAAAAAATTATGTCAAAATATTTGATTCAACAATAATCACCTTGTATTTTAATAACCATCATATATATTAAAAGGGAGTTTAATTATTGATAAATACCGAACATAATGTTTAATTCTACTCTTGAAATTTTGTGTCGAAATATTTGGTTCGATAAAAAATATCATATATTTTAAAGAAATCTTACATATATGAGGTCTATGTTATAATAAATAAGCTTCTTAAATCACTTATTTTGAATATCAAAGCTTTAAAAATATTTTAAAAAAAAGTTAAATTGAAATCCATAAAAAGCACAAAATTGTTTATTATTAAGGGAAGAGACCCTATATATGTAAATACCTTTATATAGGAATATTTATCATGTGTAGTACATTCCACCATTGTATTGTATACAACTCTAAAGGTATAAATACAAAGGAATGGTTGCTCTTATTGACAATCATTATAATTAATACAAAGACTATCTCTCAATAGATCTTAACTTGGTATTAGAGCAACCAAATCGTCCAGCAGCCTTCTTCCTTACATCCGATCTTCATCCTCTTCCTCCTGCAACCATTCCTCTTTCTTTTCCTCCTTATCTGTTATACCCGGACTTCATCCTTGTCATAAAACCAGACTGCATCTTCTCCTCTCTTGTAAAATGGACAATCAAGAACTTCAATAATCTGTTGCTACTGCATCAACACTTCAGTCTTCTTTCTACCACTTAGCGCCATTAGTTACCTATGGTGCATCCACTGTTGCTGCTGCCATCATACCTCTTCCGAACACACAACATGTAATCTCCTTAAAACTCTCCAACACCAATTTTTTGTATTGGAGGATGCAGATGAAACCGTTTCTTTTGGGCCAAGGCGTGTACTCCTTTGTTGATGGCACATTACCATGTCCTCTTTCTCATCTGGCATCTGCTGCGACATCTTCACCCTCTGTCAATCCTGTATATTTGTCATGGAAGCAGCAAGATCACTTAATCATGAGCGCCCTCTTATCTTCTCTTTCGGTGGAAGTTTTGCATTTAGTTGTGGATTGTAACACCTCCCATGACATCTGGACAACGTTGGAAATAGCTTTTGCCACTCCTTCCAATTCGTGAATTATGCAACTTCACAGTTCATTCCAAGATTTATGATAAAATGATGATTATGCCAGCGTCTACTTGCTAAAGGCAAAGGCCTTGTTTGATGAACTTGTTGCGGTTAGCAGACCGATCTCCTTGGCAGAATTCAACTTGTATGTGTTTCAGGGACTACGCAGCGATTTTAAGGATCTTGTCACCAACTTGTCTACTAAAGCTGATCCCATCTCCTATACTAATCTTCATAGCAGTCTCCTTACACATGAGTTTCTCCATAAAGCTTCTCTCCAACCTACCATAACAACTCCTCTGTTACCAACTCCAATGCAGCAGCCAGCTGTGTTCTTTGTAGCATCACTCTAGTTTCAATATTGGTAGACAAGGTCATTTTTGTAGGGGCTGGAGGCATAACACTCGCAACAACTATTATCATGGAAATGGCTCAGCCCATAACTTTAGCACTCACAGTTGTGCTTCAGGTCAACAATTTGGACAACAAGGAAACCGGTTCTCTTCTGGTTCTTCTTTTCGGATAATAGGAAATTTTGGACAGCAAGGTAACCGTTTTGGTGGTTATAATCGCAATGTAAAGTGTCAGCTGTGTTATGAATTTGGCATACTGCCCAACAGTGTTCTTAGTTGGCTACTCATCCTCTCCAAGCTAATGTCAATCTCGCATTTAATAATGCCCCTACAACCACTCATGTTACTTGGTTTCCTAATACAGATGCAAATCATCATGTAACGTCGGACCTTGTAAGTATGACGAGTTAAGAACCTCACCTTGGTAATGGTCATCTGCATGTTGGTGATGGTAAGGGCCTTGTTATTTTGAATATTGCTCTCTAAATTTCATTCACCCAAACACATGTTTACTTTATCCAATATTTTACAAGTTCCTGACATTAAAAAATCTTTGCTTATCTATTCAAAAATTTTGTCTTGAGAATAACGTCTTTTTTATTTTATTTTCATTCATTTCTATTTTATGTTAAGGATCTCATGACAAAAAAAGTGCTTCTTTTTTGTTGGAGTAGA
>Ga0307516_10007317_pt1 | contig 12708 bp, 15 predicted proteins | sample 19_EM_MG_FD_203310 | JGI IMG/M metagenome (GOLD analysis project Ga0307516, IMG submission 203310) | Populus trichocarpa ectomycorrhiza microbial communities from riparian zone in the Pacific Northwest, United States - 19_EM | ecosystem: Host-associated > Plants > Roots > Unclassified | place... | reverse complement strand
CGCATCTATTTTCCTTCATCGCCCAGCGAGTTCATCACGGTATTCGCTCACTTCCACCGCGCTGAAATTGCCCGCATGGCCGGATGGCGGGATCGCATCGACCGCACCACCAATTGGGCCATCACGCTCGTCGCGGCGATGCTCTCGGTCTCGCTTTCGACGTCGAACGCCCACCACAGCGTGCTGATGTTTGCTATGGTGTTGGCATTCTTCTTGCTGATGATCGAGTCGCGGCGCTATCGCTTCTTTGACGTCTATAGGTCGCGCGTGCGCCGGCTGGAGCGCAATTACTACGCCAAACTGTTCGATCCCGGCGTGACGGGGGAAGAAGACTGGCAGCGCATCATGGCCGCCGATTTGCTGGCACCGACCTTCGTGATGTCGATGGCGGAGGCGGTGTCGCGAAGGTTACGGCGCAACTACATCTGGATATTCCTGATCCTGCTGGGCGCATGGACGCTCAAGGTGACCTTTCCTTCCTTCAGCGGCGAGGTCCCGCCCGCGCTCTCTTTCCACGACTGGGTCAGGAATGCCGGCGTGGGTCCGGTTTCCGGCTGGATCATATCGGCGACTATGCTGGCCTTTTACGGCTGGATCGTCGTTGCCGCATTGCGGACTCACGGCCGGCGGGGCGAACTCGCCCATGGCGATGCGCATGTCTAGAGCATGATCCGGAAAAGTGGGTACCGGGTTTCCCAAAAGAGCTTGCTCAAACAAAAGGCTAGCCCTACAGGCGTGTTTTTTGACCTTCGAGAGGAGACTTCAAGAACCGACAGCCGGGAAACGGGCTAATAATACCGTCCGGCGCCCTTGACCTTGCCGTATTCCTTGCCACACTGGCCGGCAACCGAAACAGGGGCCGCCCATGGTGTTCTTAATTACCGCGCTCGATACATCGGGAAACGTAACGCTGCGGCGGGAGTCGGCGCTGGCCGCGATGAAAAAGGCCACTGAGCTGATATCGGACGGTTGCTGGAACGTAGAGGTCACGACGCCGGATGGCGCCACCTACGATGCGGGCGAGTTTGACCAGTTGAAAGCGCGGGTCGGGGGCATGGTGGGCAGCGCAGCCTAGCGATCCCGCCATCACGCCGCCCAGCATTGTCCTCCGCCATCGACGCGCAGCACCTGGCCTGACACGAACGTCCCCAAGGGGCCTGCGAATACTTCGACGACGCGCGCGACCTCATCGACGGTCGCGATGCGGTCGAGCGTGCCGGTTTCGACCAGCCGGTTCTGATCGACGGCGCGTGTGCCCATGAAGCGGCCGGTGCGAGTGTCGCCCGGCGCGATGCAGTTCACCGTGATGTCGTAGGATCGTAGCTGATCGGCGAGGCAGCGCGTGTAATGCGTCATGCCAGCTTTGGCCACCGCATAGATCGCGCCGTTGGTGCGGCCCTTGAAGGCTGCGACCGAGCCGATGGTGACGATACGGCCCTGGCGCCGCTTCATCATCTCCTGCGCCACCGCCTGGCAGATCAGGATGGTGCTGAGCAGGTTGCGATCCAGCACCGCGCGGACGTCTTGTTCGCTGATATTGACCGCATCGTTCGGGTCGGGCTTGCCGCCTTTGGCGGCGATGTCGCCGCCGGCGTTATGGACGAGAATGTCGATCGGTCCAAGTTCCCGCGTCGCCGTCTCGATCACGCGGGCGATGTCGGTGCCCTGCGTCAGATCGCCGAGCACGCGAACGGTGCGCACGTGGTGCGCGGCGGCGATTTGTTCCGCCACCGCCGTCAGCGTCGTTCCCTCGCCATATTCGGCCGGTCCGTTCTCGCGCATGCCATGGATCGCCACACTGGCGCCTAAACCGGCGAGTCTTTCGGCGAAAGCGCGGCCGAGCCCGCGGCCTGCACCGGTGACCAGTGCAACCTTGCCCTTGAGCGTCCGCGCGCTGTCCTGTGAGGCCATGATGAGTTCTCCTCGATGTGAAATATGAGTATGCGACGAGCGAGCGGGAAATGCCGCCCTAGTTCTTGATCGCGTAGAGCGGTGTTCTGAGGGTGAGCTGGTAGGATGGCTTCGGCGTCCATGCGATCTGCGCGGTGACGCCGAACAGGCGGTTGTCGTCGTCGTCCATCCGGTCGAGATCGAACCGCACGATCGGCTGGGTGAAAGGGTGAAACGGCGTCAGGTTGAGAAGTTGCGCGCCGCCAAAGGACTGCACGCCAAAGCGGCCGGTGAGCTTCCAGTTATTGTCCCACTGATAGTAGCCGCCGACATAGCCCGTGACGTCAGGTTTGACTTCCGCGAACATCGTATCGACGAACACTTTCGTGTACTGCACGCCGGCGAGCAATCCCCGCGTTTCATCGCTATTCAGCGCGTAGTCGGCCTCAAGGATCGTGTTGTAGGTGGTGGTGGTCAAGGGTGCAGCGGGAATCGATCGGGTGACGTTGCTTTGCACCGTCAGGGTCGGAAACAGGCCGCCGTTTTGCTGATAGATGTCGGCCTGAAACCCGAGCGTAAAGCTATAGATATCAATTCCCGTCCAGGGGGCGGTGCCGGTCTGCGTCGAGCCGCCGCTGACGCCGCCATAGACCGAGAGCCGGTCGTTGACATCAACTGTCAGCGGAAGGTCGATATTGATGTTTCGGCTGGACGGCGAGGTCAGGGTCGGGAGCGCGGCAAGGGTCGACAGCGTTGAGAGTAATGGCGGCGCGCTGAAGCCGATCGAGAGCGAACCGGCAGGCACGGTGCTGTAGATCGTGCGCATGTCGAGATAGATATTCGGTAGCGCCGGTTTCGGCTTGGCGGTGTCGTCGTCATCGTCGCCATTGTCGTTGCCGAAGGCTGAGACGGACAGGCTCAACGTCATCAATACAGCAAGCGCGAGATGCCGGGCGCTCCCCATCAGTCGTTCCTGCCGGCCGCCTCGATGGCGACCGACAGCGCCAGTTTGGTCTGCTCGACGATGTCTTCGACCAGTTCTTCCCGGCTGACATGGCCGAGCTGGCCGGTGAGCAACCCCTGTTCCGCCAGCATGACGACGCCATGCAGCGCGGCCCAGATTTTCAGCGCGCTGCGCTCGCGCAGCATTCCGACCGCCGGCGCTTCCAGGGCCTCCAGCAGCAGGGCGAAGGTCTCCATGGCCGCAGCGTGAAGCTCGTCGCCTTTAGGCGCGCACGCCATGATTCTCGAGGCGAACATCAACCGGTAGATGCCGTTGCGGCGAAGACCGAAATCCAGCGCGGCCTGGGCGAGGCGCGACAGCTTCGAACGTTTCGACGGTTTCGCGATCGACACGCGCAGGACGTCGTTGAACTGTCGGAAGGACTCGGCGGTAACCGCGACCAGCAACGTCTCGCGGTCGGCAAAATGCTTGTAGGGGGCGGGCTGCGAGACGCCGAGCTTTTTCGCCAGCGCGCTGATGCTGACCGCTTCGGGGCCGCCGAGTTCGACTTCGCTGAGCGCGGCCTGAACCAGGGCATCGCGAAGATCCCCGTGGTGGTAGGTGTTGAGCGGCTTGCGTGCAGGTCGGGGCGGCATATCAGTGTAATGATCTATAACTTTGCGCTTGACAACACAATCGCGAGGATAATGTAATACGCTATAACTTAAGAAGGGGCGCGTCAGTCGATCACCGGCAGCGCCCGTCAACATGAGGAAATGCGACGCGCTGGCGGAAGAGCGCGTGGCCGTGAGGGAGACGCTCGCCATGTCGGGAAAGCTGAAGATCCGCGTCGATCAGGATAAATGTCAGGGCCACGCACGCTGCAAGTCGCTGGCGCCGGAACTGTTCGAATTCGATGAATTCGGCAACGCGCATGAAATCGGCGAAGGTTCTGTCCCCGCCGGTCTGGAAGACAAGGCGTGGCTTGCGCAAACCAATTGCCCTGAAATCGCGATCGAAGTGCGGGAAGAATAGGGACTTGGGAATAACCCGGTCTTGAAATCAGGTCGGCCGATCTGGATTTGAACGAACCAAGCAAGAGGGATTTGCGTGATGTCCGATTCCGTCCGCATGATGCCCGAACATCCCCCGGTCACCGATTGGGTCAACGATTTCGATCACACCGATCCGCGCTGGACCGAGAATCCATTTCCGATCTGGGAGGAACTGCGCAACGAGTGCCCGGTGGTTCACACCAAGCGTTTCCTCGGCTGCTATCTGCCCACCACCTATCAGGCGGTAAAGGAAATCGCCTATAACACCGAGCATTTTTCATCACGCCGCGTGATCGTGCGCGACGTCCGTCCCGATCAGACCGCGTCGGCGCCGCCGATCACCTCCGATCCGCCCGACCACAAGCCTGCCAAGCAATTGCTGCTGCCGTCTTTCACGCCGGATGCCATGAAGAAACTGGAGCCGCGGGTTCGCGCCATCTGCAACGAACTGATCGACGAATTCATTGCCGATGGCAAATGTGACGCGGCCGCGTGCTACACCAAGCACATCCCGGTGCGCGCGATCGCCCATATGCTCGGCATCCCCGAAAGGGACGGCGACCTTTTCATCAAATGGATTCACGATATCCTTGAACTCGGAATCAAGGACGACAACGTCATGATGGGCGCGGTTCAGGAGATGGGCGCCTATTTCGCCGGCCACGTCCAGCATCGCAAGATGCATCCGACCGATGATCTGATCTCGACGCTGATGAACGCGCGGGACAAGGATGGCCAGCCGCTGTCGGACATGCACGTGCTGGGCTCGCTGCGGCTGCTGCTGATTGCCGGCATCGACACCACCTGGAGTGCGATTGGCTCCTCGCTGTGGCATCTTGCCAAAACACCGTCCGATCGCGCGCGTCTGGTCGCCGAGCCGGAATTGATGCCACTGGCGGTGGAGGAATTGCTGCGCGCCTATTCGCCGGTGACGATGGCGCGCGAGGTGATGAAGGAGACCACCATCAGCGGCTGCCCGGTCAAACCCGGCAACATGGTGCTGCTGTCGTTTCCGGCCGCCAACCGCGATCCCGCGATGTTCCCCGATGCCGACAAGGTGGTAATCGACCGCAAGGAAAACCGTCACGCGGCGTTTGGCCTCGGCATTCACCGCTGCGTTGGCTCCAACCTCGCGCGGATGGAGATGACGGTGGCGATCAAGGAATGGCTGAAGCGGATTCCGGATTTCAAGCTCGATCCGGCCGGCAAGGTGACCTGGTCGGAAGGCACGGTACGCGGACCGCGCCAGCTTCCGGTGCTGTTTTGCAAGCAGGGGTAACGGCGCGCGTGTGCCGATTGACCGCGCCGCCGGTTGCGGCGATGGTTGCCGCCGGGTGAGGCGGACGCGGAGCAAATGCGATGACTGGATTGCCGGAGACGGGTGGCGCGCGATCTCTTGGCGAGATCGCAAGCTACCATGCCCACGTCTATTACAATCCGGCGGTGACGCGGGCCGAGGCCGAGCAGTTGCGCAACTGGATCGGCGAACGCTTTTCGGTGACGCTCGGGCGGTGGCACGACGTCAAGGTCGGTCCCCACGATCAGGCGATGTACCAGGTGGCCTTTGCCAGGGAGATATTCCCCGAATTGGTGCCCTGGCTGATGCTCAATCATGGCAGGTTGAGCGTCCTGGTGCATCCGAACACCACCAACCCGCGCCGGGATCATCTGGCCGATCCGGTCTGGATCGGACCGGCGCTTGCCATCCATGGTGACAAGCTGCCGGAACATTCCGAGATCGAAGGGGCGCCAGCGCCCAATACCAGTCCCACGCTCCGGCCCTGAGCTCAGGCATCATTTCTGCCACACCCGGAACCGGCCGCCCGTTTACCAAGATTTGTCTGGCGCCGGCGGATTCGATCGATGACCATAGCCGTGGCCGCGTGTCTCGATTATGCCTTACTTTGAATTGCATTATGTTTAGGCTTATTCGGTGAATCCCTTGGGGAATCAGAAGTGATTCCGAAGCGCCGAGCCGGGGACGGATGGATTACAGGACAACGAGCGCAACCGGGCCTGCTTCGCGCCGCGGCTCTTCATGGTTCGGCAAGGCAGCCTTTGCCGTTGCCGCGCTCGTCGTGACGTCCGGACTTGCCGCCTGGATTGCCGAGTTTGATCCGATCGCCTGGCTGCGGCATCAGCAGAGCGCCAACAGCGTCCGCGTCTCCTCGTTCGATGACCGGTTTGGATCGGGCTCGTCGCGCAACGGTCCTTCGATCAGATATCCATCGCGTCCCGTCATGCGCACCGCGCGCTCGGATTTCGACGCCGAGTTCGGACACATCGAAAGCCAGCTGGCGGACTTGGCGCCGGACACGCAGGCGGGTCAGCCCGCGCCATCCTCCGCCGAGCCTGCGGTCCCGCTTCCGAGATCGCGCCCCGCCGAGGCCAATCTGGCGTTGAAGATCGATCCAGCACCGCCGCCGCCGGCCCGGTCGGATGACCGGACCATGTTCCAGAAGCTCGCCGATCTGGTGCCGATGCGCTTCACGCTGGCGTCGCTGACGCCCAGCGACGGACTGCTCAGCGGCGGACGGCCGAATCTCGGCGCGCTCGGCTATGACAATTTCACCGCCGTCTACGACATCTCGGCGCGGGTCGTTTACATGCCGAACGGCAGCAGGCTCGAGGCGCATTCAGGCCTCGGCGGCCTGATGGATGATCCCGCCCATGTCAACGAGCGCAATGTCGGGGCGACGCCTCCGAGCGTCTACGATCTGAAGCCGCGGGAGCGGCTGTTTCACGGCGTCGCGGCGCTCCGCATGACTCCCGTCGGTGAAAACGATGCGCTCGGGCGGTCGGGGTTGCTGGTTCATAGTTACATGCTCGGCCCTAACGGCGATTCCAACGGCTGCGTCTCGATCAAGGAATACGACAGGTTCCTCCAGGCCTACAGGAACGGGATGGTCAAGCGCCTCGTCGTGGTGCCGAGCCTGAACGAGGGATTGACCGCATCGCGACGTTCGACGTCGCCGTCATGACACCGATCGCCAGGGAAGTATCCGATTCCGACACGCCGCTGCGGGCAACGTTCAAGATCAACCTGAACGGCAAGACCGTTTCGATCGGCACCGTCGGGCAGGCCTACCAGTTCATCACCAATTTAAGCTCGGTCGAATGGATCGAGTTCAAGTCGCTGCACGCGGATGCGGTCCGCACGCTGCAAGGCGCTGCCGAGAACGCCATGCTGACGGTGCAGGCGACGGCTGCGTTGCGCGCGCTGTTCGTGCGCGCCAAGCTGCTCTGAGGCATCAGCCGGCCATCTGCTTCGGATCGTAGAAGAAGCGCTTTTCGAGCAGCTGCTCGCCGCGCCAGGAGGCGGAACGGCTGCTGTTCGGCGCGCGCGGCTTTGCTGCCACCGAGAAGGATGTGCTGGCGGCGATGGTGGCCGGCACGCGGCATTATTTTGCCCCCTGCGCCGGGGGACCAACCGGCCAGATCATCCTGCGCGACGGCCCGGCGGTGCTGGGCTGGGAGCGCTGGCGCGAAATCGACGCGCAGCATTTCGGCGGCAAGATTCCCCGCGCACTGGCGGTTGCGATGGACGCCGGCCTGATCGCGCGACAGCCGGTCGAGCCGCTGGCGCGCCTGCTGCTTGGGGTGATGACCGAAGCCGCGGTCGCCTGTGCGGGCCGCACCGATGTCCTGCAGGCCGGCAGTAATGCCCGCGCCTTCAAATCGCTGCTTGAGGCGCTGCGGGTTTAGCCGATCTCTTTCCGCACCGTCGCGGCCGCGTCGCACATCGCCTTCAGTTTGCCGAACGCAACATGGCGCGGCATGTATTTCATGCCGCAGTCGGGGGCGATCACAAGGCGATCGGCGGCGACATGATCGAGGCCGTTGCGGATGCGGTCGGCGACGATCGCTACAGTCTCGATCTCGGGATTGCCGAGGTCGAGCACGCCCAGCATGATCTTCTTCGACGACAAATCCCTGAGTACGCCGAGATCGAGCTTCGGCTGGGCAGCTTCGATTGAGATCTGTTCGGCGCTGGTATCGGCGAGTTCGGCGAGGAAGGAATAGCCGGCCGGCTTGGTCGAACCCGGCACGACCGCGGCATAGCCGAAGCACAGATGCACCACCGTCGGCACCGTGATGCCTTGCAGCGCGCGGTTGATGGCCTTGACCGCATAGCGCCGCGCCAGGTCCGGATTGTTGCGCACCCAGGGCTCATCGAGCTGGATTACATCGGCGCCGGCCATTTGCAGGTCGCGCGCTTCGGCGTTGACGGCTTCCGCAAAAGCCATCGCGAGTTCCTCGTCGTCCTTGTAGAACTCGTCTCTCGCCTGTTGGCCCATGGTGAACGGACCCGGGAGCGTGATCTTGGCGGCGCGGTCGGTATTCCCACGCAGGAATTCCATGTCGCGTCGCTCGACCGGCGTGCCGCGACTTATCTTGCCGACCACGCGGGGCACCGGCGTCTGCTTTCCGTTCCGCGCCGTGATCATGGCGGGGTTGTCGGCGTCGATGCCGTCAAGCGCGGTGGCGAAGCGATTGGAATAGCTTTCGCGGCGGATCTCGCCGTCGGTGACGATGTCGATGCCGGCGCGCTCCATGTCCCTGATCGCAACGATGGTGGCGTCGTCCTGGGCTTCCTCCAGATGCTCCGGCGGCAGCCGCCACATCGCATGCATCCGCGTGCGCGGCACCGATTTCGACAGCATGGCGCGGTTGACCAGCCATTCCGGCTGCGGATAGCTTCCGACCACGGTGGTCGGCAACAGATGCTTTGGCAGGTTCATGATGGCGGGCAGATTGGCCATCCAGTGCATTGGCGTCAATCCAGAATAACCAGTGACAAGGCAACAGGGCTTGACTATATACTTCGCACGCGAACTAAATTTCAGAGACCGGCATTCAAGTGAACGTGCATCAGGACCGCCGTCTGGTCTTCCTGCTCAACGTGGCCCAGCGCCGGTTGCAGCGATGGGTGGCGACGCGGACCGAGAAAAACGGGGTTACGGCCGCGCAGTCCGGTCTGCTTTTCATTCTTGGCCATCGCGACGGGGTTCTGATGGGCGAGGCGGGGACGGCGTTGGATCTCGGTCCGCCAGGCATCAGCGGGCTGGTGGACCGGATGACCGCTTTGGGCCTGATCAAGCGGCGCGCCGATCCGGATGATGGGCGCGCATGGCGGCTTTGGCTGACACAAGCCGGCCGCGCGGCGCTCGCGCAGGCGAAAGCCGGGCTTCCCGAGATCAACGCCCGCCTCACCGAGGGATTCACCGACGCCGAAATCGATGCCGTCGCGCGCTGGCTCGCTAGTTTGCAGACCAAATTTCCAAGAGGAGAAGACCAATGACCGAACATATCAAAATCGAAAACGACGGCGGGATCCTGAATCTAACGATGGCGCGGCCCGACAAGAAGAACGCGCTGACCAACGCGATGTACGGCGCGCTGGCTGACGCGATCGAAGGTGCGGAGACCGATGCTGCCGTTCGCGTCGTGCTGATCCGGGGTGAGGGCGACATGTTCACGGCCGGCAATGATGTCGGCGAGTTCGCGGCCATTGCCACCGGCAATGTTCAGGGCGAACGGCACGTCAGACGTTTCCTGCAAGCTCTCGCACGATCGAGCCGGCCGCTGGTCGCCGCCGTGCAGGGGCGTGCCGTCGGCATCGGCACGACGATGTTGCTGCATTGCGACCTCGTGGTGCTCGCCGACAATGCGCTGCTTTCGACGCCGTTCGTCAATCTGGCATTGGTGCCGGAAGCTGCATCCAGCCTGTTGATGCCGCTTCGCATCGGTTACGCGCGTGCCTTTGAGATGTTTGCGCTCGGCGAACCCGTCGATGCGAGTTCCGCGGTAGCGTGGGGGCTCGCCAACCGCGTGGTGCCGCTCGACCGGCTTGATGCCGAGGCAAAGGCGCTTGCGGTACGTCTCGCCAGGCAACCGGCCGGCGCGGTCAGCACGACCAAACGACTGATGCGCAATCCCGAGGTGTTGATGGCGCAGATATTGGCAGAGAGCGAACGGTTCGTGGAGCGGTTGAAGACGATGGAGGCGCGCGAAGCCTTCACGGCATTCGCCGAACGCCGGCCGCCGGATTTCTCAAAGCTTGCGGCAACTTGACCGTATCAGACGCTCTCGCTACCCCTTTTCCTTGCCGGTAGCCTACGTGGCGATGCGCCCGAATGGTGCATCGCCCGCGATCATCCCAAATCGTCATTGTGAGGGGTGCGCCGGCAAGCGTGTGGGGGGGAAGCCAATGAACAATAACAATGAACGGGCGACAGGTGTTTCAGCCACGTGGAAAGGTGCTCGGCGGCACGAGCTCGATCAACGGTCTGCTGTATGTGCGCGGCCAGCATGAGGATTACGATCGCTGGCGCCAGCGCGGCAACGCCGGCTGGGGTTACGACGACGTGCTGTCCTATTTCAAGAAAGCCGAGAACCAGCAGCGCGGCGCCGACAAATATCATGGCGGCGGCGGCCCGTTGCCGGTGTCGGACTGGCGGCACGCCGATCCGCTGTCGGAAGCTTTTGTGGTCGCGGCCGCCGAGACCGGGATTCCGACCAATCCCGATTTCAACGGCGCCAGCCGGGAAGGCGCGGGTTTTTCCAGACCACGACGCAACGTGGGCGACGCGCCAGCTCGGCGTTCTCCTATCTTCGCCCGGCAAAGCACCGCAGCAACCTGCACATCGAAACTGCTGCGCTGGCGCAGCGCATCCTGTTCGATGGGCGTCGTGCCGAAGCGGTCGAATACAAGCAGGAAGGCCGCGTCCGCACCGCGCTGGTGCACAAGGAAATCCTGGTCTCCAGCGGCGCATATAATTCGCCGCAATTGCTGCAGCTCTCGGGCGTGGGGCCTGCGGATCTCCTGAAGAGCCACGGTATCGATATCGTGCTCGATGCGCCCGGCGCCGGCAACGATCTCCAGGATTACATGCAGGCGCGGCCGATCACACGCTGCGTGAAAGCGGTCACGCTCAACGACGTCGTCAACAATCCGGTTCGCCGCGTCATGGCCGGCGTACAATATGCGGCGCTGCGCAAGGGGCCGCTGACGATTGCCGCCGGCACGTCGGGCGCATTCTTCAAGACCAATCCGCGGCTGGCCTCGCCCGATATCCAGATTCACTTCCTGCCGTTCTCGACCGACAGGATGGGCGAGAAGCTGCACGCGCAATCCGGCTTTACCACCTCGGTCTGCCAGCTGCGTCCCGAGAGCCGCGGTTCGCTGCGCATCAAGAGCGCCGACGCGAGCGTGCCGCCAGCCATCCACATCAACTATCTCGCAGCGGAGACCGATCGCTGCGCCTTCATCGACGGCCGGCGCGTGGTCGACGCCTCGATCATGCCGGACCTGATGTCGGGCAATACCAACGCGCCCACCATCATGATCGCCGAAAAGGCCTCAGACATGATTTTGGAAGATGCGCGGTAGGACGTGGCCGACGTGGTGATCGGGCATCCCTCGACAAATTCCCCTGTCATCATCCGCCACCGGGTCGGCCGAATGGCCGCCCGATGACAGGCTCCGGCGGATGATCCGGTACGCCGTGACTTTTCGGTTCTCTCGCAGGCCGGTGATTACTGGATGCCCGCCTTCGCGGGCATGACCGTATTGCGCTGAGGGCTCAGCCCCTATACGCCCGCACCCGCTTCAGCATCTGTTCGACATGCGCGATCGGCGTTTCCGGCTGGATGCCATGGCCGAGGTTGAAGATCAGCCGGCCGCCCGCGTAGTTCGCCAGCACGTCATCGACCGCGCGGTCGAGTGCTACACCGCCCGCGATCAGCGCCAGCGGATCGAGATTGCCTTGGATGGCGACGCGGGTCTGTACGCGCTCGCGGATCATTGACGGCTCGGCCGCCCAGTCGATGCTGACGGCATCGACGCCGGTCGCCTCGACGTAAGATGGAAGCAGCGCGCCGGCGCCGCGCGGAAAGCCGATGATCCTGGCATCGGGCGCTTTTGCCCGCACGCCCGCGACGATGCGTTTGGCGGGTTCGATCGACCAGCGCTGAAATTCGCGCGGCGGCAGCACGCCGGCCCAGGTGTCGAAGATCTGGAGCGCGTCGGCGCCGGCGTTCAATTGGCCGAGCAGGTACTGGATCGAATTCTCGACCAGCACATCGATGATTTTCGAGAAAGCCTTGGGGTGACGATAGGCCATCATCCGCGCCGGTGCCTGGTCCGGCGTGCCGTGGCCCGCGACCATGTAGGTCGCAACCGTCCACGGCGCGCCGCAGAAACCGATCAGCGCGATCTGTGGTGCGAGCTCGCGACGGACGCGGCGCAGCGCTTCATACACCGGCTCGAGTTTGCCGAAATCGGCTTGGGTGGCCAGCGTCGTCACTTGCTCCGGGGTATCCAGCGGATCGAGCCGCGGGCCTTCGCCGGCCTCGAAGCGCACCGAGCGGCCGAGCGCATAGGGGATGACGAGAATGTCGGAAAAGATGATCGCGGCATCGAAGTTGAAACGGCGGATCGGCTGTAGCGTTACTTCGGCGGCGTATTCCGGCGTGAAGCACAGATCGAGGAAACCGCCGGCCTTGGCGCGCAGTTCGCGATACTCCGGCAAATAACGGCCGGCTTGCCGCATCATCCAGACCGGCGGCACCGGCTGGCGGTGGCCGGACAGCACCTCGAGAAAGGGTTTTGCGAATTTCTGGGTCAAGCGAAAGGTTCCTGCGAGAACGGCTGATATTTGATGCCTCTGATACACGCAGGTTCCGGCTTGGCCAAGGCAAGATGTGGAACTGGCTCAGATCAGGGGCGTTATCTCTGCAATGGAGGACAGACATGGCTGAGAAATTCGATCCTGCGGCGCATGAAAAGCATGCCGCCGACCCCGGTGACGCAGTTTT
>Ga0307516_10007316_pt1 | contig 12708 bp, 13 predicted proteins | sample 19_EM_MG_FD_203310 | JGI IMG/M metagenome (GOLD analysis project Ga0307516, IMG submission 203310) | Populus trichocarpa ectomycorrhiza microbial communities from riparian zone in the Pacific Northwest, United States - 19_EM | ecosystem: Host-associated > Plants > Roots > Unclassified | place... | reverse complement strand
GCATCTCCTCGTAGAGCGCAGTCCCGATCCCCTGCGCCAGGCCGCCATAGATCTGGCCGTCGACGATCATGGGATTGACCAGCACACCGCCATCCTCGACGATCACATAATCGAGCAACTCGACATCGCCGAGATCGGGATCGACGGCGACGGTTACGGCGTGGGCGGCATAGGAGAAGGTGCCGCTGTCACGCTGCGGCTTGTAGCCGGTGGTCGATTCCAGCCCGCCGGGATCGACATCCGGCGGCAGATCCTGCGGCCGCCGGTACCATGTATGGGCGATGTCCGAGAGGCCGATGCTGCTGTTGGGTCCGCATATCAGGCCATCGCGCAGGCTCACCATGGCTGGATCAAGCTGGAGCAGCTTGGCGCCAATCTTCTTCGCGCGCTCGCCGATCTCGATGCAGGCCGTGGCGACCGCGCCACCGGCCATCACCATCGACCGCGACCCCCAGGTGCCGGTCGAATAGGGGGTCAAGGCGGTATCGCCATGGACCACACGCACCTTGGCCGTGTCGATGCCCAGAATCTCAAAGGCGATTTGGGCAAGCGTGGTCTCAAGACCCTGGCCGTGGGAGTGGACCCCAACCCGGATTTCGAGGCCGCCGTCGGGTGTCATCCGCGCATTGGCTTGTTCATGTCCGGGCACCATCGGAATGCCCCAGCCGGCATAGACCGACGTGCCGTGCGCGGCCTGTTCGCAGTAGATCGAGAGGCCGACGCCGATCAACCGGCCATCCGGCTCCTTGGCGCATTGTCGGGCCCGGACAGCCGGGATATCGATCGCGGCGAGTGCGCGCCGCAGAGCTTGCGGATAGTCGCCGCTGTCGAAATGTTTCTTGGTGATGTTGTCGAACGGCATCTGGTCGGGACTGACCAGGTTACGCAATCGGACCTCGCCTGGGTCGATCCCGGCCTCGACAGCCACCGCATCCAGCATGATTTCCAGCGCGAAGCAGACACCAGTGCGGGCGACGCCACGATAGGGCAGGATCGGGCATTTGTTGGTGGCGACCGAAAACGTCCGGCAGCGATAGGCCGGCATCCGGTAGGGACCGGGCAGGATACTCGCCACCTGCGCGGCTTCCAGACAGGCGGAGAAGGGATAGGACGAGTAAGCCCCGGAATCGACAGTCGCCTCGCAGTCGATGGCGCGAAGCCGGCCGTCGCGATCGGCATAGACGGTGATATTGTAATGATGTTCCCGGCAATTGGCGCTCGCCGTCAGATGTTCGCGTCGGTCTTCGATCCAGCGGACCGAAAGTCCTTTGTGGATCGCGAGCCAGGCCAGGCAGACTTCCTCGGGCAGCAGAATGCCCTTGTGGCCAAATCCCCCGCCAATGTCAGGCGAGATGATCCGGATCTGGCCCTGCGCGATGCCCAGACAATCGGATAAGCCATTGCGGACGATGTGTGGCATCTGTGCGCCGGTCCACAGCGTGAGCTGATCGAGGCGATGATCGAAGGTGGCGACCACGCCGCGCCCTTCGAGCGGAGACATGCACTGCCGCGCGGTCGTGATCTCCCGCGTGACCTTGATCGGCGCGTCCAGTGCGGCTGCGATATCGACCTCGAAGGCGCTTTCGAGAAAGACGTTGTCGCCCCAATGCTCATGGACCAGGGTGGCGCCTTCATCGCGTGCCTTGCGCATGTCGTAGACTGCCGGCAGCTCTTCGAGCTCCAGCATGACGGCGGCTGCGATATCCTCGGCCTCCGCCCGGGTCGGCGCCACGCACATGGCGACGAGTTCGCCGACGTGACGGACCTTGCCGGTGGCGAGCACCGGCTGCTCCGATATCTTGAAGCCGGGCAGGCCCGACACCGCTCGGATCGGCTTCACGCCGATCAGATCGGCAGCAGTGAACACGACATCCCGATAGGGGGCCGGCACGCGGATCGCTTTGATGCGGGCATGGGCCAGCGGGCTGCGGACGAAGGCGATATCCTGCAGGCCGGCGACGCGGACATCGGCGACGTATTGGCCGCGTCCGCGCAGGAAGCGATCGTCCTCCTTGCGGCTGAGTCTGGCGCCGACCCCCTGAGCAGTGCCGGCCTTGGTGCCGGCAGCGAGGTCGGCTTCAACCTGTGCCATCAGCCGTCTCCATCACTTCCCGTCGTGCGCGGTCAGGCCGCGACGGCCTGCGGCAGGATTGGCGCCACTGCATCGTGACGCACACCCGCGCGCAGGCAAAAAACCGGCTGCAACAGATGATCAGCGACGACTTCTGTTTTCTCGTTGTCACGCAGAACATAGCGGCCCGGCTTCTGCGTGAGCACGCTCACGTCGGCATCCATGCCCGGCTTCAATGCACCAATTGCATCTGACAGGCCAAGCAGCTCTGCCGGATGCGACGTCACCATGGGCACCACCTGCTCGAGCGTCAGGCCCAGCGCCATCATCGAACTCATCGCCTGCACCAGGCTGAATTTGGCCTGGCCGGCGAAGGGATGGTTCTCGTCGTCGACATGCTCGCCTGGCGTTCCGGCCGGGGCGGGCACATGGGTATTGTAGCCATGGATATCCGCGCCGAGCGTGGTCGGAATGATCCCGGCAGCAATCGCTTTGCGTGCCAGACGATAGGAGAAATGGCTGCCGTGGCCGACGTCGACCCGCAAGCCGCGATCGAGCGCCGCCTGAATCACCGGGTGCACGTCGCCCTCGCGATTGACGAAGCCGCCGGGATGCCGCGTGAAGGGATGGGCAAGGACGTCGCCTGATCGCAGCAGCGGGATCACCCGAGTGAGGATCGTGTCGACGTCCTCGCCATTGGTGCCGCTCTCCGGCAGCCCCCAGAGCTGACCGAAATGCACGTAGACCGGCAGGTCCGCCCGACGCCCGATCTCGGCGGCCATTTCGATCACACGGATGCCCCAGCGCGCAAAGCCGCCGATTTCGGCATGGGCCTTGATGCCGCGAACCAGATCGCGATTGGCGATGGCCGCCTTGACGGTGGCGTCGATGTCGACGCAGTCGGGACGGTACAAATTGGGGTAATAGTGCCCCTCAAGTCCACCGACCAGATAGGCCGACAGAAAGGCATAGGTGCGCGACTGCGCCTGCTCGGCGACGAAATGCCGGAAACCCGGCAGCGTCATGCAGGACGGGCCGCCCTGATCGACCAGCGTGGTGACGCCGGATTGAACACCCACCATGTCCGCGTTCATGCCGAACCGCCCGGTCACGTACTGGTAGACATGCGCATGGGTGTCGATCAGTCCGGGCAGCACGATCTCGCCTCTGACGTCGACAACCTCCCGCGCGCTGGCTGGCATGATGTCGGCCTGAAGGGCCGCAATCTTGCCGCCGCGGATGGCGACGTCCTTGATCGCATCGACGCCCGAGGCCGGATCGATGACGCGGCCCCCGCGCAGCAGCAGATCGAATGTGGTGGTCAGAGACATGTCGGTCCCCCCGGTTTCGCCGATCGAAGGTGGCGGCTATCAATTGCGAAGCATACTTCGTATTGCTGTTTTGGTTCAGCAACTATCGTGCCATAGCCTGCATCAAATTCGGGCAAAGTAGCGGAGCCTCGCGTGGTCGAGGAGCGATCTGATGGTGAAAAAGAGCGTGCGAAAGTCTCGTTTGTCATGGCCGCTCGAACAGCGCCCGGGCTTCCTGATCAGGCGGTTGCACCAGATCCATGTTGCCCTGTTCCAGAAGGAATGCGCGGGGTTCGACATCACGCCGCTGCAGTACAGTCTCCTCACGGCGCTGGCTGCGCGCGGAACCGCCGACCAGACCACCCTGGCTGCGGACGTCGCACTCGATCGTACCACCACCACCGGCGCGCTCAAGCGGCTGCAATTGCGCAACTTTGTCGAACGTTCCATCCTTGACCGGGATCGCCGGGCGCAGACGTGCCGGCTGACGGGGAAAGGCATTGCGCTGCTGCGAAGAATGGAACGGTCGGCGCAGATCGCCCATCTCAAGACGGTATCCGATTTGAGCAAGGCCGATCAGAAGCGCTTCATCGCCATGATGCAGCGCATCGTGACCGCGCGCTCCGAGTGGCAGCAGGCATCCGACACCGCGTTCGATTGATCGGCCGTAGCCGCCGACGGGCGGCTCAACGGTTACAATCTGTGCAAGGCTGCCTCAAAAGTGGCAGCCTTGGAAGAATCGCGCCGCATGTGCGAGATCGCCGGCACTGCGCCATTGCGAAGCACACTTCGCATTTTTGCCGAAGTGCGACGGATGCAGAGAATGAATTGCCCTGATCCCGGCGGGTTCGGCCAGGAATAGGCGAGTGGACGCCCCATAGGTGCGAGCAGAGCCTCCGGAGTTTGCGATCGTCCTCGTCTGGCATGTCCCTTGCTCAGTCTGTCCTCGCTTGCGGTCCCTGGTCTTCATGCCAGCACCGCGCGAGAGAACGTTTGCGTGATGTTCAAATCGGACGGGAAGGCGGCTGATGGCTTACGCGGAGGCGATCGGGCGGCGCTTCGGGGATGGCGGTCCTGCCGGCGAGGGCGTCGCCGATAGCGAGTTTCTGCAGCGGGTGATGTCACGCAAGACGGTGCGTCGTTACAGCGACGCCGTTCCGGCCGACAGCTTGCTCGATGTTCTGGTCGCCGCCGCTTTGAGCAGTTCGGCCAAATCGGATTTCCAGCAGGCCTCGATCCTGCGTGTCGACGATGCGGATCGGCGCGCCGCGATTGGCAAGCTGTTCCCCAGCATGCCCTGGATCGGTGTGTCGCCGGTGTTCTACGTTTTTCTCGGCGACGCCCGGCGGCTGCAGCGGGTTGGCGAATTGCGCGGCAAGCCGGTTCGCAACGGCACTTTGGAAGGCTTTTTCAACGCCAGCGTCGATGCGGCCCTGGCGTTGCAGACCATGATCCTGTGCGCAGAATCGGTCGGTCTCGGCGTCTGTCCGATCAGCGTCATTCGTAACGAGATCGACAGGGTGGCGGCCATTCTCGGGTTGCCCGACCTGGTGTTCCCGGTCGCCGGGCTTTGTCTCGGCTATCCGCAGGGGGAGGGGCACGTCAGCTTGCGGCTCCCGCGTCGCCTCACGACGCACCGCGACCGCTACGATGAAAGCGTGCTGACTGAAGCCATCGACGATTACGACCGGCGGCGCGATGCGATCCACGCCATTCCGAAGGAGCAGCAGCGTGCCAACGCCGAGTTTGGTGAAGTGCCCTTCTACGGATGGTCGGAAGACAAGGCGAGGCAGGCCGCCAAAGCTGAAGGCGCGGCGTTCCCACCCTATCTGCGTTCACACGGTTTCAGTTTCGATTAGGGGCGATCCAGCGTGAGGCGTCGCCGATCCGCAAGGCCGGACAATTCCAACACACCAACGGAGTAGGAATGACCATGACAAAGCCTTCGTTCGCAGACACCAAATCACGGCGCCTGACGGTTGCCTTGCTGGTGGGGCTGCTGGCCCTGCCGATGCTGGGGACTGCAAAAGCCGCCAGCCTCGACGACATCAAGAAGCGCGGCCTGATCGTCGCAACCGAGGATGATTTTCGTCCCTTCGAATTCGTCAAGGATGGCAAGCCGACCGGTTTCGACAATGAACTGATCGAGGACTTGCGCAAATATGCGCCGTTCGAGATCAAGCAGCAAATCCTGCCCTGGACCGGCATCCTGGCCGGCGTCTCGACCGGCAAGTACGACGTCGCCATCACCGCTGCGATCATCACCAAGGAACGCAAGAAGTCGCTCGATTTCACCAGCCCGATTGCCGATGCCACGCACTATTATGTCAAGCGCAAGGACGACACGTCGATTTCATCGATCAAGGATCTGAACGGCAAGACCGTCGGCGTCCAGGCCGGCAGCGCGCTGCTCGGCCGTCTTCCCGAGCTCGGCACCATGCTCGAGAAGGACGGCGGCAAGCTCGGCAAGATCGTGGAGTATACCTCCTATCCGGAGGCCTATCAGGATCTGGCGCTCGGCCGTGTCGACTACGTCGTCAATACGATCATCAACCTGAAGACCCTGGTGGCGGAAAAACCCAAGGTGTTCGAGATCGGCCAGGCGGTCTCCGGCAAATCCTTTCCGGCCTGGGCGGTCGGCAAGGACAGCCCGGAACTGGTGACCTTCCTGAACGAGTTCATTGCCAAGGAGAAAGCCAGCGGCCGGTTTGCCGAACTGCAAAAGAAATGGTTCGGCGAATCGTTTCCGGATCTGCCGGCGACCTTCGAGCCGGAATTCTGACGGCGCTTCGGACAGGCAAGGCCCGTCATGAGCGGTGGGGACATCGCGGCCATCTTCCAGGGCGCCATCGTGACGATGGCGCTGTCATTCACTGGCATCCTGATTGGGTTGCCAATCGGACTTGGCCTCGCACTGATCCGCTGGGCCAATGTTCCCTTCCTTGCCGCGATCGTGACGATCTATGTCAGCATGCTCAGGGCCACGCCGCTCGTCACGCTCCTGCTGCTCTTGTTCTTTGCCCTTCCCAATATCGGGGTGCCGATCGACCCGGTTTCGGCGGCGATTCTGGGGCTGGTCATGAATACCTCGGCGTTCAACTGCGAGGTCTGGCGGTCGGCGCTGATGAACTTCCCAAGGGATCAGTACGAGGCGGGGCAGTCGGTCGGGATGCGGGCCGGTCAACGCTTCCGCCGGATTGTGCTGCCGCAGATCGTCCTGGTTAGCCTCCCTGGCCTGGTCAATGAGATGACATTGCTCATCAAGGTGACGCCGGTGCTGGCGGTGGTGGGCGTGGTCGATATCACCCGCGCCGCGGTCAGGATCGGCGCGGAGACCTATGAGCCGTTGCCGCCGTTTCTGGTCGCTATAGCCCTCTACGTGCCGATCGTTTTCGCGCTGGTTTCGCTGCAGCGCTGGATCGAGCGGCGCCAGATGACGGCGGAGGCCGTCGCATGATCCATGATTTCGGCATTGTCTGGAGCGAGCGGGCGCTGTTGCTCTCGGGATTGGCCAATACGGCGATCCTCTCCGCGCTCTCGGCCGTCGCGGCGCTCCTGCTCGGCTTCGGCCTTGCGCCCGCATTGATGTCGAAACACCCTGCCGTGTCATGGACGACGCGCGGCTTTATCGATGGCATGCGGTGCGTGCCATTCCTGTTGTTCGCCTATATCGTCTATTACGGCTTTCCGACCTTCGGAGTCCGGCTCGACAATTGGACGACGGGGCTCGCAGCGCTGACGATCTATAACGCCGCCTACATGGCGGAGATCCTGCGCGGGGCCTGGGTGGCGCAGCCGCGCGAGCCGATCGAGGCCGGCATCGCCTTTGGCTTTTCGGAGATCCGCCTGTTCCGCCGCATCATCCTGCCGCCGTTGTTGTTGTCGGCCGGGCCTGTGATCGGCAACCAGATGATCCAGATCATCAAGGACAGCGCCTTCCTCACCATTATCGCCCTGCCGGAACTGACCCATGCCGCCAGTTCGATCCAGTCGCGGCACTATGTGCCGTTCGCGGCTTTCATCACGGCCGTGTTTCTGTATTGGGGGCTCTGTCTCGTGATCGAGGCCGGCGTGAGTTCGATCGGCCGCGTCGCCGACGCCCGCCGCTAGGACCAGCCATGGCAGCATTCAGCAAGGTTCTCGACGTGGCCGGGGTCTCCAAGCGGTTTGGCGACGTGGAGGTGCTGTCGGACGTCAGCTTCACGGTTGACAAGGGCGAGACCGTCTGTGTGCTCGGTCCATCGGGCTCAGGCAAGTCCACCCTGCTGCGCTGTATCAACTGGCTGGAGCAGCCCGACGCTGGGCAGATCTACCTGAATGGAGCGAGGGTCGGCATCAACAGCGCCGGCACGGTCATGAGCGATCGCGATTTGTCAGAGATCAGGACCCGAATCGGCATGGTGTTCCAGCACTTTGCGCTGTGGCCCCACCTCACGGTGCTGCAAAACCTGATGGAGGCGCCGGTCCAGGTGCAGCGGCGGCCGAAGGCGGCGGTCCGCGATGAGGCTCTGGCCTTGCTCGCAAAGGTCGGGCTGAGCGAGAAGCGCGATGCCTTCCCGGCGAGATTGTCGGGCGGCCAGAAGCAGCGGGTCGGCATCGCCCGCGCGCTTGCGATGCGTCCTGATCTGCTGCTGTTCGACGAGCCGACCAGCGCGCTCGATCCGGAACTGGTCGGCGAGGTGCTGGTGGTGATGCGCGAACTCGCGCGCGAAGGCATGACCATGGTGATAGTAACCCACGAAATGGGATTTGCGCGCGAGGCGGCGACCCGCGTGCTGTTCATGGACCACGGACGCGCCGTCGAAACCGGAGCGCCGGAGCGGTTCTTCTCAAATCCCGAGACAGAGCGTGCACAACAGTTTTTGCAGCGCTACGCGGGCGACACCGCGGCCACGAGGCGCTGACACCAAGCGAGCAGGGGAGCGTCTATCATGGAACCGATCTTTCATCTGTTGCCCGATGCACCGAAACCGGTTGCGCCTTACAGCCATGCCGTCGAGGCCGGCCCCTTCATCTTTGTGACCGGACAGCTCGCCACGGATCCCGACGACGATTCGTTGCCCATTCCGCCCGGTATTGAAGCCCAGACGCAAAAGGTGATGGACAATCTCGCCCGTGTCCTCAGAGGTTGCGGGCTCACCTTCGCTGACATCGTGTGCGTTCGTATTTTCCTGACCGACTTCGATCGGGATTATGCCCGGATGAACGATATCTTCGCGACCTATTTTTCCGACGGCAGGCGTCCGGCACGCACCACGGTCGGGGTCACCGCGCTGGCACGGGGCGGAATCATCGAAATCGACATGATCGCTTTCAGGCGCTGAAGGGCATGGCCATGACCGACCTCGCGATTGAAATCCCGGCGCGCCGTGGCAAGGCTGCGTTTGTGCCAGCAGGCCAGACCGTCACGGTCATCAACACCCATGGCGAGCAGGTGGTCGATACCTGGGCCTTCAACCGGGCCGATCTCGGTGAGTTCATGTCCAATGAGCACACCCGCGCGCACAGCCTGCATCTGGTGCCCAGGCCCGGCGATATCCTGCGCACCAACAAGCGGCGTCCGATCCTGACCCTGACCGAGGATACCTCAGGCGGCATCCACGACACCTTGATCGCGGCCTGCGATCGTTACCGCTACGCCTTTCTGGGTGTGGAGGGCCATCACGATAATTGTACGGATAATCTGTTTGCGGGAATGGCCGAACTCGGCCTGACGCCCGCGGAAGTGCCCAGTCCGCTCAATCTGTTCATGAATATCCCCTGGTCGTCAGATGGCATGCTGGGCTTTGCCGCGCCTCCGCGGCCGGTGCCCGGTGGCTACGTCCGGCTGCGCGCCGAGATGGATCTGGTGATCGCATTCTCGGCCTGTCCGCAGGACATCCTGCCTATCAACGGCAAGGCTGGAAAGCCGGTCGAGGCGCATTTCATCATCACGTGAATCCGGCACGGTGAACGCTGACGAGGAGCGATGAGCATGATGTCGGCAGAAACCAGGCGCGAGATCGCCGCGGCCAACCGCCGCCGCTACGAAGAGCTTCGTACGGCGGGGCAGGACGCCATGACGAAAAGCCTGCCGGATGCAACCGATCTGAATGCGGTGCCGATCGCGCCGGAGGCCGTGATCAGCGCCGAAGACGTTCCCGCCGGCTGGTATGCGACGATGCGCCTGCGCCGCGGTGAGGTGCTGCGGATCGTTGATTCGACCGGCCGTTCCAGCGTCTCCATGCTCGGCTGGCGCCAGGAGGAGACCTCCGAGCGCATCAACTGCGCCGACACGGTCAAAGTGCAATGGAGCACCACGCTCTCGAAGGGGCGCGTGATCCTGTCCGACATGGGCCGGGTCTTCATGTCACTGGTCGAGGATACCAGCGGTGCGCATGACGTTCTTGTGGGAGGCTCGACGCCGGCGTCCGTACTTGCCGCCTACGGGGCGGCAGCGCGTAACACCCATGAGAATTTTATGGCTGCCGCGGCCAAGCTCGGACTTGGCCTGCGCGACATTCCGCCTTGTGTGACGTTTTTTGCACCCGTCTCGCTCGATACCGAGGGGCGCTTTCGCTGGGATGCGAGCCGCAAGCGACCGGGAGACTTTGTCGACTTGCGTGCCGAGATGAATATCGTCTTGGTGCTGTCGAATTGTGCCCATCCGCTCGATCCCGTCAGGCCCGCGGCATCCGGACCGGTCACGCTGATCCGCCATCGCGCGCCGGTTGCGGCTCCGACGGATGTTTGCCGGACCCTGTCGCCGGAAATGACCCGCGCTTTCGCGTTCACAGACCGGCTATTTATGTGAGGACCGATCACGATGACCAGCTTCGGAGCCACATCGCCGCTCGACATGTCCAGCGCGTCATACGCAATGGATATTCCCGCCGAGCGGCCATGGTCGCGGATTATCAAGCGTGGACAGACCTTGCGCATCATCGACAGCGAAGGCCAGCAGGCCGTCGATGCCTTGCTGTATTGTCTCGATGATCCGGCCGAGCGCTACAGCGCGCAGGACACGCTGCGGGTCCAGGGCTCGGCCTATATCGATCTCGGAACGCGGCTGGTATCGAACCGTGGCCGCGTGATGGCGACGATATCAGCCGATTCCTGCGGCCGACATGATACATCGGCGGGATGCTGCTCTTGCGAAAGCAATGCCGTACGATTTGGTGAAGCGACCAGATATCAGCATGCCTGTCGCGAGAATTTCATTCTCGAACTGTCGAAATATGGCTTGGGCAAACGCGATATCGTCGCCAACCTGAATTTGTTCATGAATGTGCCGATCGACCCGGCGGGGCATTTCACCGTGGCCGATGGCACCTCGACGCCCGGAAACTATGTCGACATCACAGCGGAGACCGATGTGATTTTTGTCATATCGAACTGCCCGCAGATCAATAATCCATGCAATGATTTCAATCCGACGCCGATCCGCGTGCTGATCTGGGACGCGCCTGCCGTATGAGTGCAAGGGCAGGGATACCGGTGGAATGCCCGACTTGAAGGTCTGCCGACCGGTTCGGACTATGGGGCAAGTCCAAACAAAAACCGGACCTTTGAGCAGCAGTCACCTGCACAAAGGTCCGGCTTTGCCATTGTTGCCGCGACACTTGGATGGCCGCAAACGGGATTTCAGATCCTTTGGAAAGCTCGCGCTTGTCTCGGGGGACCCGGGGCGGCAATCTGTTCGTCGTAGACGAGATTACTTCTTTTTCTTGGACGTCTTCTTTGCCACCTTCTTGGTGGCTGCCTTCGCGGTTTTCTTCGCCTTCTTTGCTTTCTTGGCCATGTCGTCCTCTGTCGAAAAGTTCATTCGATGAACATGCACACGCCGTGAATCGACATGCACAGCATTGAGACCATACCTGAATTGCAAGATTGACACCAGCACGTCGGGAAGTCACTGCCATTGACGATGATCGCCCACCGGTCGTGATCCAAGTGAGCGCGGTGATCGTGTGTCTGCGCGCAAGCATCCACGATCGATGCCGACCGTCACGGGGCCGGCTCCCTCCAGCGCGCGCGCTTTTCCGAATTTGATGAAGCGCTCTCGATCAAGCTCTGGAAGACGAAGTGCCCAAGTCTTTCGTCCAGGAAGATGAGGCTGGCAGTCTTGGAACGACCGACATCCTTCCCGACCTCTTCCAAGTCTTGGCGATGGAGCGCGACGAGATCGCCGAAGAGTTGGACGTCGCGAGATTGGCGCGTCGTTGTCGGTTCCTGGCGATCGATCCGCCGCTCGATATCGATGCCCATTCCTCCGCGTCCTTTCGGCGGAGAAATGTCTCGTTGACATATTTCCCCTTTCGTCGGACTTGGACTCTCCAAGAGCCTGATCTCAGTCTGGTGATAGTTGCCACGCGCGTGCGCTCTGTGTGCACTGAGGTGTCGAAAAGCCGGAAAAAACGTCGCGCTATGGCGTAGAATGGAGCGCACACGATGCGACCTAACGAATTGAATGTACTCGAAAAATGCAGCTAAATCAATTACATAGATTTTCCGTGGCGCCTATGATGGATTGGACGGACTGAACGGGAAAAGCGAAGCGTCACCAGTACTTAGCGACAGCTAAAAAGAAGCGTGCAGTACCGAATGCTGTACCGCTCTGCCTTCCAAGCGCTCGCAAGCTAACAATCTCGCGTTGCCATCTTCCTTGGCGGCTGCCGCGTATTGCCAATCGACCCGACTGCATGTTCGCCAATCTTCGAAAGTACGTTCACCTAATCAGAGCGATCGCATCGCGGAAGCAGGGATGCTCAGCGCTTTCGAGCCATTCGAACACGACCATCTCGGTCGCGACGATCTCGGCGCCGTGCCTCTCCATGCGGCGAATGGCGGTCTCCTTGCTCTCCGGTTGACGCGAGCCGAGAGCGTCCCGTACGACGTAAACCTTCCGTCCCGCGTCTAGCATATCGGGAGCCCCCCCGGCTCTGCCGGGGAGGCAGCATAAGTTTGACATTTACGGCGGTCGCCCATCGCCGAGACTTCTGATCGTGAGCCACCACGCACACGAAAGGAAGCTTGACGATGGACGAGCATGGCGTCACTCCTTGTTGAGTGGCAAGATCCTGCCGCGCACGTATTCTTCCATCAGTTCGGGAGCAGACGCGCCGAACATCCTGATGCGGCCGGTGTGCAGCAGCAGGAGCAGGCCGGTCGCGTGTGCGAAGCAGTCCACCATTAGCATGTTGGCCTTCTGCCGCGATGCGCCGAGAGCCTCTGCGGCCTCTGCAATCGGATGTAGCGCGGCTTCCAGTGCGGCGTTCAATTCCTCGTCGCGGGCGTGTCCCAGCCCGGCCGGCTTCATGCCACCGCGGAACAGGTAGAAGCCGAGGT
>Ga0307516_10007315_pt1 | contig 12708 bp, 10 predicted proteins | sample 19_EM_MG_FD_203310 | JGI IMG/M metagenome (GOLD analysis project Ga0307516, IMG submission 203310) | Populus trichocarpa ectomycorrhiza microbial communities from riparian zone in the Pacific Northwest, United States - 19_EM | ecosystem: Host-associated > Plants > Roots > Unclassified | place... | reverse complement strand
TCCCATGATCATGACCAAGGGTGGTACAGTGGTGCTTAGACCCTCAAGGTAGCCATTCACACCATCAGTTCCAACAGAATAATTAAGTTATAATGACCCAAGATTATATTCATTGCACTGACTAAACTATGGAAAAAGTGCAAATTCATGCACAGCCGCTTGACAGTTGTATCACCAGATAGAGGGAATTGGTACGTTCATCATACCAAAAGTCCTGAGGATAAATTCCTCAGAACCAGTTGTCTCTCTACTATCGGTCATCTCTGAAAACCACATCTAGCAGTTCCGGGAAAGGTCCCTCACTGAGGTTGGCTGTACAGTTTGCATCGTGTTCAGCCAATGAGGAATTGTCCTTTTTTGTCGACCTATGTTCAGGAGACGAGGATCATCCACTATCCGAGTCGTCAGACTCTGAATAGGGTGAATGCTCCACTTTCTTCTTGGGTTCTGGCATTACCTTCCTTGGCTCCGGTGCAGAAATGTTAGGTGGAGGGGGGGCGCAAGGGGTACGGTTTTGGGAGCAAATAAGTGGCAATCAGCTCTTTTTCTTTTGGGCAGGACTGATTGCTACTCCTTTGCTGGAACGATGATGCGATGGGGTTTGGGTCTCATATCGTCGAATGTGATGGCTGTGCACTGGGTTGTACTTCCTGGGGCACTGCTTCACGAGGATGGCTATTCAAGTCTCAAGACTGCCTCTCCAGAATAGGGGCTTCCCTTCCCTGCATTCTGGATGATACTCGTGACGATTCACATTTGAATGGGTGGGCAAAGTGAGAAGGTTGTCAAGGAGGATCCCTTGAAAACATTGCTGGTAGGGGCCTGATATCACGCGGCAGTAGCTGTTGACTGTTTGAGAGTTGCTCCATCTAGGAGTGCTCCCTGGATTCTGGTGCTTTCCTCTATCGCCCCCACTGCTGCTTGTTTGCCGAGTCACGTGATGGGGACGCATCCTGATGCTGACACTCATCCCTCATTCTTCGCAACTCTTCTTGCAGCTTTGCATTTTCTGCTTCTATCCTCTCCTTTCCCCTTTCCATCACTTGAACCTCATCCCTTAGTGCATCAATATGTGCCAAGAGAGCTGCTACCACAGCCTGGACCCCCTCGTCATCGAAGGAGGCCCTGGTGAGTTCAGGATCTGCTTCTGCATCTTCTGCATGCTGGATGACCTCGTCCAAGTGTTGTTCCATCTCCTCAACCTCTTGGCATTGCTGGTCAGTGTTTGTAGCCTTGGCCTTTCTCTTGTTCTGCATCACAGTCGAAGATACAACTGACTGATTTGTTCCCTGTCATGGAAAAGCAGACGTGAGGCTTTCGTTGTCTACCTCCATAGCCAAAGGTTGACTCCAGGGCTGTGGGGCAGGGTAAAACCCACCCATGACATCTTGCAGTTGAAACGGAAACATAGGGAACTTCCTCATAGAAGGTTGAAAGAACTGAGGGTATGGCAGCATCACCATGCCTGGTTGTGTTTGTTGGGGTAACTGGGGAAATGACGGCATCATCATCCCCTGCTGATGCACTATGAGCTGTTGCAGTAGTGCTTGTTGTCCAGAAAATAGTTGTTGCGGTCTGGGGAATAGCAGCTGTTGTCCTTGAAACCCTGGACTCACATTTTGAAAGGGCGCTGATGCATACCCTGACTGGAATGTTTGGGTTTGCTGGGTTACGGGCTGGCCCTCCCCCACCCATTGAGGACCCTGTTGAGAGTTCACACCCTGATGGAGGCAATTCTTGCCTCCACCAGTGACATGCTGCTGATGCTGCTGCTGGGAGTTGTCTATAGGCATGCGTTGAAGTTGAAGTTTTTCTGGAAAAAAGTAAGGCTATGTAAGCACCCCTGTTTGAGAGCACATCCACCGGTCTCATGATGTTTGTCTATACAAACATGGAACTTGGATGCGCTATTCCATCCACCACCAATGGGACTTCAATGAGTCATCGTCCTGTCGTCAAATCGATATTTGCGGTGGCAGTGAAGTTCACTGCCATCATCAGGGGAGCTCTGCAGGACAGTTCACGCCCTGTATCTCCAAATACCAATCAAGAGCTTCCAGCTCTTTGCAGTTCTCAAACAGTTCCCAGGTGGTATCACCTAGGCTCACATCTCACCTCAAACTTGCGGCTTTTACCCTTTTACTGATGTCCAAGCAGTTTGTCCACGAACCACTCATGCTCATCTGGTGCTCCAAAGTCATATGGCTCGGGGTGCACTCTATTAGAAAACATCGAGTCCTTTGATGTGTGGTACGCTCTCAGCAGCAATACATGAAACACAGGATTAATCCTTCATTCCTGGAGTGCAGTTGGTAATTCCAACTCATATGTGGACATTGACAGCCATGCCTGTTTGATCTTGTATGGTCCCACAAACTTAGAACACGGTTTCCTGGCTCATCCTTTAGGCAAATTCAAGTTCTTCGTTGAGAGATAAACCAATGTTCCCTCTCAGATCTCAGGTTCAGCAATGCGTCGAGCGTTCGTCCGATGAGTCTGAAAAACTCATGCTTTGATTATCAAATCATGAGCGTCTGCAAGGTTCTGCAGAGCCGCCTTGGCAAATGCTCAAATTCCCACAGGAATCACCCTGTCCGAGCATATCTCCTTCAACATTGACGGTATGTATCCTCTGTTCAATTTGAATGGAGCAAACTTTGTTGTCTCTGCAATACTAGTATTGATGGCAAATTCTGTCATATCTGCCCTGTCAACCCAGTCCTTCTGGTCATGTCTAAAGACCATCCAGAATATCTGCCCAATATTGCGATTCATGCATTCGGTTTGTCCATCCGTTCACAGGTGAAAAGACGTCAACATCAGCAGTTTAGCTCCCAACACACAATGGAGTTCCCTCCACCATCGCAACATGAATTTGGAGTCACGATCACTAACTATGGAGCTGGGGAGGCCATGCAATCGCACAATTTCCTGCATGTAGACTTGCAATAATTTGCTAGCAGTCATTTTCATGTGCACTGGTATCAGATGCACCATGCTTGTCATTCAACAGATAATAATCCACAGGTAGTTAAGACCCTTCAATTCCAGGAACAGCCCAATAAAATCCATGCCTATGGAATCCCATGGCTTGGTTGGGATGGGTAACAGATGGTGCTTGCCTGCTGGCAGTTGATTCGAGGGTTTGGAGCACTGACATGCTTCGCACGTTGCGCAGAATTCTTGAATGTCCTTGGAGCTATAGGGCCACCAGTACCATTGCTGAATATACTCATCAGTGCATTGGCTACCAAAATGCCCTATGATTTCATGGGCTTGTGCTAATATTTCGAGGATCATATCTCGATCCCACGGCAAGCATAGAACATTGTCCCCTCGAATGTTCTTTTTCCAGATGAGGTTGTCCTGCACTCTGAAGGACTGATAGTCTTGCAATTTTTGCTCAATGAGTGACAGCAGCTTGTCACCTGCATACCCATCATACGCACATTGAATGAACATATCATCATCCAATTTTTCTGGCCTATGATTATTTGGTTTCTCAAATATCATATCAGCGAGAGTTATCTCACTGGTATTCACAGCATTGATATGAGGAGTTGCTACCAGTTTCTTAACATGGTGGGCAGTTGGAGGAGGAACTTTCTTCTGCAATCATGTGGCTTCAAACATTTCCTCAGCTTCTAGATTATGCTGCTCCAGTCTCTCATGTAAGCGTCAACTGTACCGCTCCTCCTTAGCCTTCATGGCTCGGATTTCGATGACATGTTCCGACATCTCTTTGAACCGCTGGGCAGAGAGATCTTCCCCCATTGTGTCAATTCATGCATCAGCGCGTACGTACTTGTTGTACTGGTACACGTCTTCTATGATGTCGTTCTTGTGGTATCAAGACAGACAGTCGGCTACCTTATTAAGGTCTCCCTTAATATATGTTATGTCAAAAGTGAATCTCGACAGATAGTCCATCCATTGTCATTGTCGATTTGTCAATGACAACTGAGTCTTGAAGAATTCAAGAGCTTTGTGATCAGTGATGATATGAACTTCATATCCCATCAACTTATCTTCCCACTTCAGTAACACCTCGAGAATTGTGAGCATTTCAAGTTCATGGACTGCGTAGTTTTGCTGAGCAGTGGTGAATTTCTTGGACATAAACCCAGTGGGGTGACAATCTTTCCAAGTAGGTCACTGTACATACATTGCACCCACTTCCGACTTTGATGCATCACAAATCAGCCAAATAGGTTCTTTGGTGCTCGGTTTGATTGGCCATATAACTGGGGCTTTCTCGCAAATGTGTTTGATCATTTCAAAACATTTGTCATGCAAGGGGTACCAATGGAACAGTGTGCCATTCTGAGTCATTGATAACAATGGCCCAGTATATGCAGTTACATCAGGGAGGAATGTTGCAATGTAATTGACAAGTCCAACGAATTGTTGGATGTCATTATAGTTCCGGGGTGTTCTCTACTCCCAGATTCTAACCACTTTGTTGATGATATACCTGAGGCAATCAACCCGCTCAGCATATAGGTCACATTTGACCCATTTGAGGTGGAGGGAAAATTCCCGTAACTTCTCAAATATGAACTGAAGATGTTCTTTGTGTTCTTCAATTGTGTTCAAGTAGACGAAGATATCGTCTAGGTACACATGCATAAAACAGCCTATTGCATCACGGAAAATTGTGGTCATTAACCGCTGGAATGTAGCAGGGGCATTACAATCCCCTATCCACATCACATGGCTCATATACGTCCCAAGGATCGTTGTAAATGCATTCTTAACAACATCTTCCGGCTGTATGCGAACTTGTTCATATGCGTCTGTGAGGTCTATTTTGGAGCGAATTTTCGCTCTTGCCACATCTTCTCGGATGACCTCTTGGTCCAGCAAAGGGGTAATGTCCTTCCTTTACTGTGTTATCATTCCATTGTTGAGCATCGACCACAGTTTGCAGCTTCCCATCTTTCTTGGAGATGCACAGAAGCGGAGAAGCTTGTTTAACCGATCTAGGTTCCCACCAGCCCGAGTTAACATATTGGTTAACTTTGGCATGCAGTTCTTCATGCAACAAATTCGGACATCATAGCGTGAAATATTTGTACTGCTTTTTGTCATCTATAAGATGAATCTCGTGGTTTACTTCTCTCCATGGAGGAAGTTGATTCCTGGTACCATTCACGATGTCTGCAAACTCATCATACCACCACTGTCGCAGTTGCAGATAGTCCTCTTCTGTCAAGGCTTGGGATCTTCCCTTGCTTTTGACAATTTTGGGTTGAGGGAGTCTTTCCTCATCCATAATATCATCCATAGGAACTATCCTTTTTGGTTTTTCAAACTTATTCTTCAATGCTTGGATGTGATCACCTGTTGTCTCATGTCCAAGGATAGTTGATGCTGTAGCAGCCTTTTGGTTCTGTCATACCCATTCTGGGCTATGGTGCAGATGTTGAAATGGTTGGGGTGCTGAGATTTCCTCGCTATCTGCCATTCTGAATATACATTCACTATAATGATGCTGTGCATTATCATAGTCAATCATTCATGCTATGAGCTGAGCTTTTCTTGCATGACACTGACAACATGGCATTGGAACCAGCATTTCGCTTCGCCATCTAAGAACTGAAGTGTACAAAGCACATGTTCATGATCCCGATTGTTTCCACTATACATGCTAACCTCAAATAACACTATGAGGTTGGTTAACCATTTCTCCAAGTCACTGAACTTGAATGAACCTTCATATGTCCTGATGGAGGAATGCTCTGCACGTCGGACTTTTGTTCCGTCTGGCAGGTTCAGTCAAACAGATACATGCTCACAAACTAACCAAAGAAGCCTCTCGTGCATATGGTTGTGGTGATGCTCTATCACTTCCATGACTCCAGGAGTGTTGAACCTAGGGTGTACCGCTGCTGGAACCAAGTACCCTCTATATGGCAGTATTCCCCTATAGTTATGACAATGATCAAGAATTCTCCTATTGTCATCGTCTCGGTTATGAGAGTAGGAGGATGGTCCATCACTTTTATTGTCACCATCATTCCCTCCATCTGGGGACCAGGTGGACCTGCAGCAATTCGTGGTGGAGGTCTTCCTCCGCCATTACCTCTATTATTGGCAGGATGACAATTGCTGTTGCCTCCATTCCCATTTCAGGGTGGGCGAGGATCATTGCCTTCTGGGCAACAATGTGAGGAGCAATTGGAATTCCCATCACCATCACCTCCATCATCTCCTGGGGCACCAGGTGCACTTGCAGTACACAACGTGGACTGGTACATATATTTCATTTCATCAAATACTTCGCCCTTTGGGCCAAAAGTGATCCCCTGATTGTTGAAGTTCGATGCACCCCATTCCAACATGTCTCCATTCCGAATCTTCTGATATACAGTGCGGTCTCGCAGATTATCTGCAAGACTGATACGATCTGCTTCAGTCATAGGAAGAATGTCAGTTGGAATCTGTGTTTCGACTTCTTTCTTTGGGTATTCAGCATTGGGAACATCTTCTTGTTGCGAATTCATGCCTGCATACCCAAAAAAGGCAGGCATAGGCATATTGCATAGCCATATAGCAGCTGTGCATCACTGTTCATAGGCCTGATTTGGCTCCCCAGGCTGCTGGGGAGCCTCTAGTTCTTCGAATGCTTTAGCAATATAAAGATCTTCCTGTTTTGTCGCTTGAGGATGTTTACCCACTGGGGGATTATTATTTCTATACCCAAGGTTGCAGGCATTTGGATATCCACAAATGTCATTTGATGATTGACATTGCGCTTGTATTCCCTAGATGGTACAAGAGGGGGTGTTCCTGTTCATGAAGCAGGTTGTCGTTTGATGAGTTTGGCCATTATGCCCATGAATGCCTCATCAAATCCTTCATCATTCTTGTTGGGTTCTGGTATTCCAATCCCTGAGAATGAGGAAATTACAGTCTCTCGAGCCATTTTGTAGAGCCATTGGTTTGTATTTGGGCTTCTCAGTCTGGCCTGCTTGCACATCAGGACGGCTTTCTGGTGTATAAGTTCAGCGGGGGTTAGAAGGACGACAATATCATTGTCCTCCTTCATCGTTTCAGAGGAAGGATCTTCCTTTCTCCGTTTCTCTTGATCCACGCGAAGTAGCCCTTCAACTGTATGGACAGCTTCATTGGCTGATGATTCTCATACTATTTCAAGTTGTTGGGTATGGAGCTGTGATGCGCTCCATCTCTTACTACTTGAATCACTTGCAGGCGAGGCTCTCACCTTTGAGTGTTTACTGGATTCACTTCCAGATGATTCTCTGCTATTTCTTGAAGAGTAGTTGTTGGATTTGAGGAATATGTGACTTTGATGCATAGTCATGTTGGTTGAATGGGAGGGAGATGGTCCTCCTACTGGCTCCCTCACCTGTATGATTTCTTGGTCGAGTGTTTGGAAAGGTTCAAGGTTCACTCTCACTTGCTTGGTCTTCGATGTATCCATCATTGTTCTCAACCTCCAGTTTTGGGGTGAGATCTTCATCTCCCCTGGCCTGTGATGGCCACCTGAGTCCAGAGTCAGCATTACTGGTGAATACTCACCTGGTAACCATTGTCTTTCTTTCAGGTGCACAGTGATAGTATGCCCTGGAGAAGATTCTCCAGGGTCTAACAATTTGGGTTCTGTTAAGGTTTTGGTTGAGGGGGCCATAAGGCTGTGGCTAAGGGTTGTGATGTGGCACAATGATCGCATTGTCTGTCTTGCTCCATGCAGTAGAGTACTTTTGAGAATTGAAAGCTCAAAAAAATGTAACGGTTCATGTTATGCTTGAGAGTCAATCTCACTCATCACACACAACACAGCTTGAACAATGTATATCAAAAGCACTGTATGTACGACAAGAGAAAGAACTGAAGATTATATAATAGTCTGTAGTAGGTAATAGTCCAAGGCAACACATAAACAGTATGACATGAGGCAAGTCCATAACAGCTGTCGAAGACCTGTTTGTCATGCATGGGGCTGTTCTCATCACCTTTGTGTCATGTGTGTGCTGTCAGAATTGATGCTGTTTTTGTGGGCATTCCAAGCTGGTGGTGGTCAATTGGTCAGTGCCATGGGTGCCGTGATCTCTCCATTGGAGACAATGGCACAATTAGGGTGGCTGGCCGTGAAAGAGGTGGATGGCGGTGGTGCTGAGAAGAGGAGGATGGTGGGAAGAAAGGAGGGACTTGTAAGGTTGTCAACAAGTCCAATGATTGGCAGTTGCCAAATTTCAGCAACTGCTGATCATTGATTATTGAATGGTGTGATGTGGCAAGTCATCTCATTCTTTCTTAATTCCCCCTCTCACCGGGCTCTCACTTCCTCTCCCTTTCCTCTAACCACAGCCTGATGCTATGCACATGAATGGTGGGCCTCCCCTTCCCCGGTAACCTCAAGATAACAAAACCTACAAGGCATGGAGCTAATGCATGAGCACGAAACAGTAGTGGTGCAAAATAGCGGGTAGGTATGAGTCTGGAGGTGAGTCTGGCATAGGGCAGCACCATGCCAGATATGAATATACTGCATCTGGAGTGGTATTGCCCTCCACAAAGGCGAGATAACCCCTTCCTTCCTCTTACCCTTCTCCCACTAATGAAACCTCCAGGGACATGGCATGGGACACAAGTGGAGAAGGGACAGTGCGAAGGAAGAGCATGTCACTGAGCGGCAGAGTGTGTAGCAACGAGGTGAGGTGAGTTGTCAGTGTGTCAATGAGTGGCAAGGCAAGGCGAGTTGTTGGCGTGGCCGCTATTGAAGGTACACTATGGAAGGGTGCGACTACCTTACCTGATTGTAGAGGGTACTTAGTAGTAGACTACAGGGGTAACTCACAGGAAAGCAAGTTATATTGCAGAGACGAACTGAGTGCCCTTATATACACCCAAGATGTCTAGATATGGTAATGATAGTAATCTTATCTATATACAGCGTCATCAGTATGTAAGACAATACTGGAATCATATGATGCATCATGTGATGATGTCACATGCATGTCTTGGACATTTGTCTTTCAACCCACCCTCTTGCTAAATATAGTGGTAAGCGCCTTGTTAAGTGTTCTTAGAAGGTCCGAAGGTAAGACCTAGTTGCTTTCAGAATTTGATGAATTTAAGGTGATCTAAGTTCTTTGTGAATATATCAGCCAGATTGTCATTTCCAGGGACGAAGACAACAGAGACTTTGTTGTCATTGATGCATTTCTGTATGTAGTGATAGCAGATATCAATATGTTTAGTCCGCTTCTCTTGTACAGGGTTGGAGCCAATGAATAGGCTATCCTAATTATCACCACAAATAGTGATCAGCGATACAGGAATTCAATTTCTCTGAAGAGATTGGTAATCCACATGGCTTGTTGACAGCAATCTAAGATTGCCACATATTCAGCCTTGGTGGATGAAAGGGCTACAGTTTTTTGGGCTCATGAGAGCCATGAGACTGATGACCCGGCTAACTTGAAAAAGTAGCCTGTGATTGAGCAGCGATTATTAATGTCCACAGCCCAATCGCTATCAGAATGCGCAATCAAGCCTTCATTAATATTGCCATCAAAGACCATTGTATAGTCTTGAGTACCTGCCAGATAATGGCAAATGTACTTAGCCCATTCAAAGTGTTCTTTACTAGAGTTGGCACTAAATTGTGATAGCTTGATTACAGCAAAAGCGATGTCAGAATGAGTGCCTAACATCAGGTACAACAGCAAGCCAATTATAGCTTGGTACTGTGTCCAAAGTGTGGGGTCAGGGTTGCTGGTGTGTGCGATGAGTGTGTAACTGTGTGGCAGAGGCGTGTTCGCTGTTATGGCATTTGTCATACCAAAGTGATCAAGGACCTTGATCAGATATGCTTTCTGATCTAGTATGATTTTGTGACCAGAGCATCTGATGGTGATTCCAAGGAACTCATTGAGTTCACTGAGATCATGACATTCTCATATGCTCATGAATGCTTTTTTCTTTTCTTTCACAAGGGTCACATTATTACCCATAAAGCTGGAGTCATCAACATATATTATAGTGATAACAATATCTCCATTAGAGGCTTTGTGAATGAAGATCCCAGCATCAGATTGAGAGCACTCAAAGCCAATTTTTCAATTGAGGTGAGCAGCTCTTTCCACCAAGCTAGGGCTGCCTGCTTGAGCCCATAGATGGCTCGGCATAAATGGAGGACTTTCTGTTCCTGGCCATGGATCTTAAACCCTTCGGATTGTTCCATATAGATCTCTTCATCAAGATGCCCATAAAGGAAGGCACTCTTGACATTGAGTCCCTCAATATGCCACTGTTCTAAGGCAGCAGCAGCTAATAATAAGCATATGGACTTGTACCAGACTACCAGTGAAAAGATCTGATTGAAGTCTATGCCTTCTACCTGAGAGAAGCCTGGCTTTCTTATGACCATTGCTCTTTGTCCTAAATACCCAGCAATTTTTAATGGCCTTACAGCTAGTTCAAAGACTGTTATGGAGGGCCTCTAACTCCTCCTGGCATGCCTTTTTCCACTGTTCTCTAAGCTGAGATGGTAATCTAGCTATGTCTTTGTAAAAGACCAGTTGATCCGCTGCCAATAGTACTGCTTTATTCAGCAGAAAGGCAATGAATTCAACTCCTCCTTCCTGGACTAGGTGGTTTAAATGCACTTGGCCCAAGGTTTCCACAGGGTCTTCCCCTGTGTCGTCATTGGCATCAGTTGTAGTCTGATACGGAGGAGGCGGTGCATAACTAGATCCGGGGATAGGATTCTGTGTCAGCTGTTTAGGCAGAGTGTAGGAGCTACCCAGCTGATTGCCAACTCTCCTGTGTAAGTTGTCTTTTTGGAGATCAACAGGCATTCTATTGCTATAGACGCTATCTGGATGACTGTGTACTATTTGCTGTCTTGTACCATGCCTTGGAGCGTCATCATCGCACCATTGAGGCAACAGGACTGGCGGGTTTCCCTCAGTATATGAAGGGTGTTCCATATCACAATCAGAGACAATGGGAACTTCAGGTTTGGAGGGAGGAGATGACAGTGCTGAATCATCATTTTCCAGAAGGAACAGCAGATTATTGCCAAAATTATTGTCATCAGACTGATCAATGGAATTGTCCAGATATCTATTCTCAGTGGGCGGTTCATCACCTAATTCTATAAAGTGTTGCTGTTTGCCATCAGGGCAGTGTGGGAAGAAGGTTTCATCAAAAATGGTGGTAGCCCTGATAAAGATGTGCCCAGTCTACAGTAGTGATGCGATAGAAGCAAAAACCCTTATAGCCGGCAGGCTGTCTGAGATAAACCATAGTCTCAGATTTAGGGGATAATTTATTTGCTCGAACATCTTCTGATAGGAAAACATAAGCACCACACCCGAATACACAGAGATGGGAGACATCAGGTTTGTCAGACCTGAGTGCCTTGTAAGGGGTCTGCCATTTTAGGTGACAGATGGGAGTGTGATTATAGACATGTATTATGTGGTCTTATGAAAATTTCCACATAGTATTTGTGAGACAGGCATGAAAGTCCATTGATTGCATCTTGTCCATGATCATGCGATTTAGACATTCAGCACGACCATTTTGTTGATGCATATAAGGCACACTGGTCTCAGATAAGATACCATTATCACATAGCATTGTTTTAAACGCATCATTGAGGAATTCAGTCCCGCCATCAAAATGCCAAGTGCCGATGGAGGCATTGTGTTGATTTTTGGCATAGGCAACAAACTGCTGAGCATAGGTGATTGTATCAGATTTCTTTTTTAGATTAAAAGACCATGCGTGGAATGTAAAATCATCAAGTATAGTAAGAACATAATGATAGCCGTTAAATGACCTTTTGATCATATCCTTCAGGTTCAAATGGACTAGCTGGAAAGGCTTTGTTGCTCATGATACTGATAGGGGGAAAGAGCATGATGACATCTTTCCTTTCACACAAGCTTCACAGGGCTTCTTAGCTGTTGGTATAGTGATTAGCTTTAGTGTCACTTTTACCATTTCAGGTAATTTCCAGAGTATGTCGTCACCGGGGTGACCTATATGTTGATGCCATATGCTGTAATCAGCGGCATAGACCATTCCAGTCTTGGCTGATAATGACTGAACAAACTCGATTGTTGAGTTCAGCCAAAATGTAGTAGAGCCTACAACGTGTGGTTGATATATGAGAACAGGAAGTTTATTCCTTAAGAACATTAGCTGGTGATTGTTGCTGATGATGAGTTGTTTATCATTCAGGAACTCCCCCATAGAGAGTAAATGGGTGTTGAATCCATTAAGGTAATAAATGGGTTGTAGGCGTGTTGTTTTCTCATACTCCTTACTGTTCTGCAGAAGAACAGTGCATGTAATAAACACCATTCCAGCCTCTTTGACTTGAGTAACATTATTAGGTGTTTGAATCATCAATGTCTGTGCCAATTTGAAGGCATCTATTAAGTCGGATCGTTGGCCTGTGTCCTTACTCTGAACTATTACAATATTTCTTTTACTCATCACTCTGACTCGATTGCTCTCGACTCATCCCATATGATATACTTACTGCGCTCTCAGTCAGCTTGACTGTGGACTTTCCCCTTATAGACTATTTCTCTCATGATTACTCATCTTGACTCATTACCTATGACATCTTATCTCAGATTGACTTGGTCTGTGTGTCAGACCCATTAGTATATAAACCCTCTGTACAAATTGTATTCTTTAGCTTTGACCTAGGCTAATAAT